>Ga0228701_1000614_pt1 | contig 28335 bp, 44 predicted proteins | sample McNCre117_Aug_MG_2_FD_178017 | JGI IMG/M metagenome (GOLD analysis project Ga0228701, IMG submission 178017) | Freshwater microbial communities from McNutts Creek, Athens, Georgia, United States - 11-17_Aug_MG | ecosystem: Environmental > Aquatic > Freshwater > Creek | place: USA: Georgia... | reverse complement strand
TTAGAACTCACAGGCGACCTAGATGGATTTCAACCAAGTATTCGAGCAACAAGTGGAGCATCTCACGAAGATGGCTTTGCAAAGAGGCTGGATAGCTTACGCCAAGCACAGGGCGCAAGAACTTGAGGAAACCCAACCAGAACTGTTTGCAGGATTGATTGAAGCGGTAAGAGAACGAGTAAACGAACGTAAATGAAAGGTTAAGAATGGAACTCGACACAAGAATTGAAACAACACGCAAGCGCAGGCATATCAATGTCGACGCACACGGTGATGAAGTCTGGGTCAGCATGGTGGTAGAAGCTGCCAGGTGTCACGTTACGCTGACCAAGGAACAGGCCAAGGACATGATTGCGGCCCTGATTCGTATTGTTGATGCAGAGGTGACACAATGAGCGATCAAGCCCTTATTGCACAGCTTAAACAAGCCTTAGAGCTTGCCCGTGAAGCCTTGTCGCACACAGCCACTGATTTGATGCACGATAACTTTGAAGCTGAAGAACGTGCTCTATTGGCGATTGACTTTGCATTGAAGTCGCTATGAACTGGCCTTTTCCAACACATCCACCAACACCGTGGACAAAAGCACAAAAGCAAGCGTATCAACAAGCGCAACGCGCACAACTGCCAGAGGCCCCGTTATGACTTGGATTCTTTCACTTTGTTTGGGCGCTGGCTCTTGGGCAACTTGTCAAAAATACATTGAATATGAGTATCCAACAAAAGAACTTTGCAATGAATCAAGAATTCAGATGAAAGATGCGGTTGGCAGTGGATATGCACTTTGTCATCCAAAAATAAAGGATAAACAATGAGTACAGAAGCAATCAGTTCGGCAATTGAGGCATTGGAATCAATTCAATGGTTAGAACAAGATGCGCAATGGGTAATGCGTATCACAGCAGATAGACGCATAGAAGTGAATGAAGGCGTAGATGTGACAGAAGCCGCGCAAAAAGTATTGGAAGCCATGCAGCATTTGCTCACACCACAACAACGCAAGCCGCTGACGGATGCACAGATGATGAAACTGCTCGATCATTACGCAGAAAATCCAAGTGAATACAGATACAACGACCCATTGATCTGCTTTGCCAGAGCAATCGAAGCCGCCCACGGCATTAAGGAGTAAGACATGAAAGACTGCAAGCGTGTTGAGTGCATGGGTTCAAATAGTTGCATTGATTTGTGTTGGAAAAAAGAGCCAAAGCAAGAGCAGGGTGAGCCTGTGGCGATAACCATCACTGGCAAACTTGGCAACATCTATTCATTCACTGGTGATTACAGCCTTAAGAAAGGCGACAAGGTTTATACCAAACCAACACAGCGCACATGGGTTGGGCTGACGGATGACCAGAAGCTATCCCTAGAAATTCAAGGAAACAAAGCTGATGTCCTGTTGGCGGAGCTGGTTGAGCAATGGCTAAAGGAAAAGAACAAATGATGAGCAGAATGTGCGCTTTGTGCCATAAACCACGTTCCCAATTGGGCAGCAAAATGACCTATGTTGGACCCTATCGCGTTTGGATGTGCGGAATGTGCGCCAAGATCAAAGAAAACTTAAAGAAAAAACCAGAATGAGATATGCAGCCCGTGTTGATGCTACGCAAGAACAAATCGTTAGTGCTTTACGCGCTGCTGGTGCTTACGTTTGGATAATTTCTCTACCTGTTGATCTTTTAGTTGGTTACAACGGCATAACTTACTTGGTTGAGTGCAAAAGTGGCCCTAAGAAGGCTTTAACGAAGCTGCAACAAGAGTTTTTTGCTAAGTGGATAGGTGGCAGGCTTGAACGCATTGAAGGCCCAGAACAGGCTTTAAGAATGATTGGGGTGATATGAGCGCACTAGAAAAACAAGTTGATGGAAATCACTACAAAAAACTGAAGATTCAGCCCGTGTATTACATCCACCTGAACGAGATTCCTTTTATTGAGGGTTGCATCATCAAATATGCGACCAGGTGGAGGGATAAGGGCGGCATCAAAGACTTGGAAAAAATCAAGCATTTCGTGGACTTGTTGATTGAACTTGAGGCAAAGAATGAAGTACGACCTTGACAGCCCAGAACAAGCCACGACTTTGATGCAAAGCCTGTGGCCTAAGGTTAAGGCTGCATTGGCCGCAGGGCGCAGGCTGACGTTAGAAGTCAAAGACGCAAGCAAAAGCCGTGAACAAGAGGAAAAGTATCACGCCATCATTGGTGACATTGCTAGACAAGCAAAGCACATGGGTTCCAAATGGGATGCGGAAGATTGGAAGCGTTTGCTGGTTGACCAATACGCTCGTGACCGCATGATGTATGGCGCACCAATTCTGCCAAACCTAGATGGAACAGGAATTGTGCAGCTTGGTGTTCAAACAAGGCATTTCACCAAAGAACAAGCCAGCGAATTCGTTGAATTTCTTACGGCATGGTCTTCTGAAAATGGTATTGAATTAAAAGGTGAATGATAAATGTTTGATAAAGACGAAATCATTGAGATGGCTAAACAAACGCACTTGCCATACTTCTGGGAAACGGGAGTTCCGTGTAATTTGTCTGGTCTTGAAGCCTTTGCCAAACTGGTAGCAGCTAAAGAGCGTGAGGAATTTTCTGTTCACGCTGTTGACATTGCAAGACGAGCAATTAAAGAAGAGCGTGAGGCGTGTGCAAAGATTGTCGAGCAATGTGTGTGGCCTAAATCAGCCGAGCACCCATATGACACCAGAGATGTGTTTGCTACCGCAATTCGAGCAAGAGGGGAAGCATGATTTACAAAATGTCTAAAAAATCTCATCTACTCTCTGCTGAGTTGATGTTTACATGCATGGAAGCATCAAAAGACAGGCATAACAAGTTTTTCTGGGAAAAATTTATGTGGGAATCACTTTTTGCATGGGCAGGGTGGGAAGAATGAAAAAGCGTTGCAAACGCAAGGTTTGGTCAACCAGCATAAATCCTATTGCTCACGCAATATCAGGCGCTGCCGTGGCAGATAGTGCTTCTTTAGATAAATTGAGGCTATGTGAACTGTCTGCCATTGACAACATGGTTCACGGTCGCGGAACGGTAGAAGATTGGCGATGGCTGGCGGACGTTCTCAACATTGCCGAGACAATGGGCGTTAATGGTATTGGTCCAGAAGTCTTGCCACACTGCCAAGAGGCTCAAACAGCCCTCTATGAGGCCGCTAAACGCTACGAAACCACAAAGAAGATGGGTCTGTCAGGTTCAGGAATCCGAGCCATTAAAGAAGTCTGGGAATATCATGATCTTCAAAGAACCAGCGTGGCCAGGTCAGAATACGAGCGCATGATTAAAAAAACGGCTAATTACATTAAAAGCAAGGGTAAGGATGTTGTTGAGATAGTCTAGAATCATCTAAAGACTTTAGAGGTTTTATATGGGACAACTTGTTAATTTGCTTGGTGGTAAGTTTGGCCGTTTGACTGTGATTGAAAAAACAAACAAGCGAGGTTCAAGCGGTGCTGTGTTCTGGAAATGTCTTTGTGAATGTGGCAACACAAAAGATGTTTCTAGTTCATGCCTACGAACTGAACAAACAAAAAGTTGTGGATGCTTGTTTCTTGATGTAGCTGCCGCAAAAGGCAAAGCCAAGCACAAGCATGGAATGACAGAAACAAGCACTTATAGAAGTTGGGGCGGCATGAAACAACGTTGCTACAACCCAAACAATCACAAATATCCGCTTTATGGCGCAATTGGAATTACTGTTTCTGATGATTGGCTAAATTCTTTTGAAAAGTTCCTTGAAGACATGGGCGAATGTCCTGTTGGAATGTCATTGGATAGGATTGATGTAACAAAAGGCTATTGCAAAGAAAACTGCAGATGGGCAACACAAAAACAACAACAAAACAATAGACGTAACAACGTCATCATCACAATTGGCGAAAAACCAATGACATTATCTGAATACTGTGAAGCAAATGACTTGAGTAAAGACAAAGTTCAAAGAAGACTAAGCAAAGGCTGGTCACAAGAAAGAGCAGTGCAAAAATGATCGCAAGACCAAAATTTAACTATTTCAGAAGTCGCAAACATTTGATGAATGTTGCTGAGTTGCCTTGTCAAAATTGCTATATTGAAGGGCAAACTCAAGCGGCGCATAGCAACTGGGCAGAGCATGGCAAGGCTCGTGGTCTGAAGGCCAGTGACGAATACACAGCCGCTTTGTGTCAAAAATGCCACATGGAACTAGATCAAGGCGCAAGACTTACAAAAGAGCAGCGCCGGACACTTTGGCAGATGGCTTGGCAAAAGACCGTTGCAAAGCTAAAAGGCCAAGGAAAATGGCCAGATCACTTACCGTGAGCTTTGGAAGCAGGCATTTTCTCGTGGCGTTGCAGTTCTTTTTCAACCGCAGCAATACGGCGCATTTCTTCACGGTGCTCTTTAACGGGTTCGTAATAACCTGTTGGCGTCTTTTTAGACTTGAGATCACCAGACATTTTGAAATTGGTAGCCATAAAATTTCCTGTTAAAATTACATTGACATTGTGCCACCAACAGCATAAAGTCACCAAACAACTTCCTAAAGGAAACATCATGGGTAAAATGGATTCAAGCAAGGGCATCCCTAGCGTTACTGGCGCAAAAGCTCCAATGGGCGCAACTTCTTCTGACCGTACTGGTGAGCGCAAAGAAGGTCTGCGCGGTGGCGTGGCCATGGGTATGGAAGATAAGGTCGGTGCTGACAAACAGTTCAACACTGGCAAGACTTCTGGCATCTGCTACGTTAAAGAAAAAGCAGCTTACCGCTAAAAAGCGAAGCCCAAGCAGTTGAGAAGGAACTGCAAGGGCTTCTAGCCAAATCAAATAAGGAGATTTGAAAATGGTTGAACGTTATTGTAAAGCTTGTGACCATTTTGTAGATAGTGGACACAGCATTGGTGTTTGTCGGCGATACCCGCTGTTTCAAACACGCTCGCCACATGATTGGTGTGGAGAGTTTTTGCCTGTGCCTTATTCAGAGCCTGTGCCAGATATGCTTGCTTTGCCTGTCCGTGAGATGACGGAAGACAAGCCAAAACGCAAATACACCAAAAAGGTGGCGGCATGAACATCAAGCCATTGCGCGACAAAATCATTGTGAAGCCTGAAGTGCGCTTTAAGTCTGAATTGTTGGACTTGAGCAAGGTGGAAGGCTACCCCACGACAGGCCATGTGGTCGCTTTGGGTGACGATGCTATGCGCCAAGGACTAAAGATGGGCGATAAAGTCCATTTTGGTACGGTTGCAGGTACAGCCAAAGATGAGTATTTGAAGTTTGAACCGATCAAATTGGGCGAAGACACCTGTTTGCGGATGAGCTGGCAAGACATTTGCGCTGTTGAAGAATGATTGTCAAAGAAAACATATACAACTTGGCATTGGCTTACAGCATAGCCAAGCGGCAGTTGACGTTGTATAAAAGTAACGGAAATCGTTACTATGCCAATATGTATAAAGGAATCGTTTACTCTTTTGAAGAACGTTTCAGAGATTTAAACAAAGACATTGACGTATTGGCTTATTTTGGAGAGAAAGCATGAAAGAGCAGATTCAAAAGCGCATGGATGAACTGATGTCCCAAGGCAAGCAGTTAGAAGTGCAGATTCACATGATTAACGGTGCGCTAGAGCAGTGCAAATGGCAATTAACCCAACTGGAGAAGAAAGAAACTTCAAATACAGAAGCTGAAGTTTCTAACTAATTTTTATTCTTTAAAACCATGAGGTGTATGCTTCATGTGTTCTATGGAATGACAATTGGGACAAAGAACTTCTAAATTTGAAAGTTCGTTATTGTGACGATTGCGGTCTTTGTGGTGTACACCAAGAATTTGTTTAAATTCATCAAAACCGCATCTAAAACATTTTTCTATCATGTTTCTTGCGATCATCATCTTTCTGACTGTAGAAAAAACTGGTTTAAAAGATTCTTTAGAAGATTTGTTTACACATTCACGACTGCAAAATTTTCTTTTCGTAGAAGCTGAACTTAAAAATTCTTTATGACAATGTTGACAAGTATAAGACGTAAGGCCTTTGCCTTTCATTCCCTTATAACGACATTCATTGCTACAGTATTTTGCAGTATTTGCTCTATGATAAATAACATGAAATAATGAATTGCAAATTTGACATGATTTTTCAACCGTTTCATTTTTGCTTTTCCATTGTGAACCGCATGAACGACTACAAAATTTGTGAGTGTGAAGACGATATGGTGGAACATATTCTTCTTTGCCGCAATTTAAGCAATGTTTAATTTGACCTTGATTTCGTTTGCCACCCATAGGAGAACTCCATGCCGTTAGTTAAAAGTAAATCTGATAAAGCGTTCAAAGAGAATATCAGAATTGAAGCGAAAAGTAAACCAATAAAACAAGCCGTTGCGATTGCGTACGCTGAAAAACGTGAGGCTGCCAAAAAACCAGCCAAGAAAAAATGACAAACCGAGGCAGACCGACTTTATTTAAAGAAGAATACGCAGATCAATTGATTGCGTACTTTGACATTGAACCTTTTGAACGTAGACCATTGCTAGATGCTCAAGGTAACGAAAAAGGTTCTGAAGTCGTGCCTGCTAAGTTTCCTACTTTGGCTCGATTTGCCATTAGTATTGGTGTGACAAGAGACACTCTTTATGAATGGGCAACAGCAAAACATGAAAATGGAGAACTAAAGCATCCTGATTTTTCCTACGCCTATAAGAGAGCAAAAGATTTTCAAGAGGCAATTCTTGTTGAAGGCGCAATGGCTAATGCTTTTCATGCCAATTTCAGCATTTTTACGGCAAAGAATGTTCTTGGTTGGCGTGACAAGATGGAACAAGAAATCACAGGTGCTGATGGTGCGCCTTTGCTGTCTGGTATCAACGTAACTTTTGTCAAGCCTACGGATGAGTGAACTACAAGGCGCTATTGCTAACGCTCAGTTCCCGATCAAACTTCAATGTTTGTTTGAAAAGTCGCGCTACAAAGTTTTGTACGGTGGACGAGGTGGAGCGAAGTCTTGGGGTGTGGCTAGGGCATTGTTAATTAAAGCTGCAAAAGAGCCATTGCGTATTCTTTGCGCCCGTGAGTTTCAGACTTCAATCAAAGACTCGGTTCACAAACTGTTGTGTGACCAAATTGAGGCGCTTGGTCTGATGGGATTCTATGAGATCACCCAAACCAACATTCGTGGCAAAAACGGCTCTGAATTTAACTTTGTTGGCCTAAAAAACAACGTTGCTAATGTCAAATCCTACGAAGGTGTAGATATTTGTTGGGTAGAAGAAGCCCAGACAACCAGCCGATTGAGCTGGAATGTGCTTATTCCTACAATCCGAAAGCCAAACTCGGAGATTTGGATTACGTTCAACCCTGAGTTAGAATCAGACGAAACTTATCAGCGGTTTGTGCTATACCCACCAGATGATTGCTTGGTGGTCAAGATCAATTGGTCGGACAACCCTTGGTTTCCTGACACGCTTAGACTTGAAAAAGACCAACTCAAAGCCCGTGACCCGCAAGCTTACAACGTGGTTTGGGAAGGTTTGTGCCGCCAGACCGTAGACGGTGCGGTGTTTGCCAAAGAAATGCAAGTCGCAGAGCTTGATGGACGCATCACAAAGGTCAACTACGACCCTACAAAGCCCGTACACGCCATTTTTGACTTGGGTTGGTCTGACGCTACGGCCATTTGGTTTCTTCAGTTTGTGGGCATGGAAACGCGCCTGATTCGCTACATTGAGGGCAATCAGCAGACCATGAGCGAGTATCTGGCCAAGATGCAGACATTTGGATATATCTATGACACGCTTTGGCTTCCGCATGACGCTGAAAACAAAACTTTGGCAGGCAATGGCCGAAGCATTGAGGAGATTGTTAGGGCTGCTGGCTATAAAACAAAGATTATTCCTAAGACGCCGATCTTGGACAGTATCAACGCAGCCAGGACAATTTTCAGAAACTGCTGGTTTGACCGCGACAATTGCCACGATGGATTGCAGTGCTTGCGTCATTATCGGTATGACGTTGACCCAGATACCAAACAGTTCTCAAAGACTCCAGTTCACGACAATTACAGCCACGGGGCAGATGCTTTCCGTTACATTGGATTGATGGTGAACGAGCCTAAACAGCGTAGAACGCCTAGACCGCAAGTAAATTATGGTGGCGCTAATAGCTGGATGGGCTAAAATCAAACGACTTGTCAACCTAGGACATATATGGCAGACGATTACGACCCACGGATTCAAGAAGCAATTGAATTCCTGAAACTGGCAAATGATGCCGACACAATGAATCGCCAAGAGGCTCTTGAGGACCTTAAATTTGGTGGTGGCGATCAATGGCCAGTGGAATTGCAGAACTCACGCAATCTGGAATCTCGCCCTGTTATTACCGTAAACAAGGTAGATAACTACTGCCGCCAAGTCTGTAACCAACAACGTCAACAGCGCCCGCGCATAAAAGTCCATGCAATGAACACGCATGAGGACATGGTGGACGCGCAGACCATTCAAGGCATCGTGCGCCATATTGAGAACAACTCAAACGCCGATCACGCTTACGACAATGCTTTTGAGTACGCTGTGCGCATGGGTTGGGGCTTTTTCCGTATCCGTACAGACTACGTTTCGGAAGATTCTTTTGAGCAAGAAATCTACATTGACCCTATTGATAACCCTTTCACCGTCTACTTTGACCCCAATTCAGTAGCGCCTGATGGCTCTGACGCTGACCGTTGTTTAATTACAACAATGATGCCAAAGAAAGAGTTTTCCAAGCTCTATCCAGACGCATCGGTTGATGGTGGTACGTCTTTTACGCAACGTGGTACGGGTGACAGCCAATCGGAGTGGATTACAAAAGAGGATATTCGCCTTGCTGAATATTTCTATACGGTCCGTGAAAAAGCCACTTTGTATCAGTTGAGCGATGGTTCTTCTACGTTTGCTGATGACAAAGATATGTTTGCTCGTCTGCAAATGGCTGGCATTGTGGTGGTTGACCAACGCCCTTCTTACAAAAAGACAATCAAATATTGCAAACTCACAGCTATTGATGTAATTGAAGAAGGCATTTGGCCTGGCAAGTACATTCCAATCATTCCTGTTTATGGTCGTCATATCGTGGTGGGCGACAAGCGCAAGAAATTTGGCATGATTCGATATGCCAAAGACCCACAGCGCATGTATAACTTCTGGCAAACTTCAATCACAGAAGGCGTTGCGCTGGCTCCAAAAGCTAAGTGGTTGATTGCAGAAGGCCAAGACGAAGGCCACGAAAACGATTGGGCTAACGCCAACATCAAATCGTTCCCATTGCTGCGTTATAAGCAAACAGACATTGATGGTCGTCCTGCGCCTGTGCCTGTGCGTCTACAACCAGAACCACCTCAAGCTGGCATCATGGCCGCTGCTGCTGGTGTGGATGACGACATTAAGTCCATCATGGGCGTGTTTGACCCTGCACAACTCAAGCAGGGCAATATCTCAGGCAAGGCTTTAAATGGCCAACAACAACAAGTTGACCTGACAAACTACGACTATTACGACAACTTGACTCGCTCAATTTCTCACGCTGGCACAATCATTTTGGACTTGTTGCCTAAGATTTACGACACCGAGCGTGTGATGCGAATCATTGGTGACGATGGAAAACCAGAGTTGTTGACCATTAACCAGCGTGATTCCGTTGGCCGAGTTTTGAACGACATTACTGTTGGCCAATACGATGTGGTTATGGACACTGGCCCTGGTTACAACTCCAAGCGCCAAGAAGCCGTGGAATCCATGCTCCCATTGCTGTCAGCAGACCCTGCTTTGATGCAGACTTGCGGAGATTTGGTGTTCCGCAACATGGATTGGCCCGGCGCTGATGTGATTGCAGACCGTTTGGCCGCTGCTAACCCATTGGCTCAGATTGACGATCACAGCGAAATCCCGCCATTGGCTCAGATGAAGATCAAGCAGTCTGACGAGCAAATCAAACAATTGACGCAACAGCTTCAGGCAATGCAAATGACGATTAAACAGCGTCAGGACATTGAGCAAGTTAAGCAGGATAACGAGAACAAGCGCAAGCTGATGGACGTTACTGCTCGTGCCCATAACACTGAAACCATGGCTGAAGTTAAGGTCAATGACCAGAACACCCGCGCAATCACAAGCCAGAACAAGACCGAATTGGATGCAATTGTTCAGCTTTTGATTCACCACATGGACACAGGCCGCTTGGAGCGCGAGATTACCTTGCGTAATGCTGAACAGGCTAAATACGCACAAGCAGCAGCACAGGACATTGACCAAGGCCAAAATCCATTGATGCAACAATAAATTCGTGGTAAATTAACCACAAACCTTACCCGTTAGGTAAACGGGGTAAATCCGGAGTGACAACGTAATGTCTGAAAAAGAAGCAAGTCAAGTTTTGACGAGCGACAACGCAGCGGAATTTTATGCAAACAGATTAGGTTTAGCTGAATCACCCGCCGAAGTCGTGGCCGATGAATCGGAGCCGACAGAGGTAGTTGAACAGAGTGAACCTGAAGAAGCAGAAGCCGAAGCAAAACAAGAGGGTGAGCGTAAGCACAATCCTAAACTTGAGCGCCGTTTTTCTGAGATTACTAAGCAACGTGAAGAAGCGCGTAAAGAAGCGCAACAAGAACGTGAAGCAAGGCAAGCTCTAGAAGCGCGTTTGGCAGCTTTAGAAAACAAGGCACAGCCTCAAAAGGCTAACCCTGTGGACGAAAAGCCGCAACCCAGCCAATTTAGTGATGCGTTTGAATATGCCGAGGCACTCGCAGAGTACACAGCAGACAAGCGAATCGCTGAAATGAAGCAGCAAGAAGCAGCAGCTAAACAGGCCGAAGAACAGCAAAAAGTCATTCAGACTTGGGCTAAAAAGGTCGAAGCGGTGAAAGCTACCTTGCCAGATTTTGATGACATTGTTGCGTCAAGCGATGTGGTCGTAAATGACGACATTCGTGATGCGATTCTGGAGAGTGACGTAGGCCCACAAATCCTGTATCACCTAGCTGAAAACGATGAAATCGCACAAAAAATCGCTGGATTGTCGCCAAAAGCAGCGTTGCGAGAGATTGGGAAGTTGGAAGCTCGATTTGAGGCAAAACCTGAAGCCGAGAAACCAGCCCCTATTGTTAGAAGTAAAGCACCAGCACCGATCACGCCAATTCGCGGGGGTAAAAACACTCCTGATGTACCACTAGATTCCAATGGGGTCTTTTTTGGTACAGCAGCACAGTGGAAAGAACTCCGTAAAGCAGGCAAGATTCGGTAAACCTAATCTTTTTGAAAGAAAATCATGTCAAACAATTTATTGACCATTAGCAAGATCACCAACGAAGCGTTGATGGTCTTGGAAAACGAGTTGACCTTCACTTCTGAAGTTGACCGCAACTATGACGACCAGTTTGCTGTTGTGGGCGCTAAGATCGGTAACACCGTGAACGTTCGCAAGCCTGGTCGTTTCATTGGTACTACTGGCCCTGCTCTGAACGTTGAAGACTTCAACGAAACCAGTGTGCCCGTTACCTTGTCCACACAGTTCCACGTTGACACACAATTCACAACTCAAGACTTGGCTCTGAGCTTGGATATGTTCAGCGACCGTGTGTTGAAGCCCGCAATTGCAGCTATCGCTAACAAGATTGACCGTGACGGTATGGCTATGGCCGTGGCCCAAACTGCCAACATCGTTGGTACTGCTGGCGTTGTTCCTACCGATCTGCTGACCTACTTGACCGCAGGCGCATATCTGGACAGCGAAGGCGCACCTCGCGATGGCCGCCGTTCATGTATCGTTGAACCCTTTACATCTGCTTCCATCGTGAACAGCTTGAAAGGTTTGTTTGTTCCTCAAGAAGCCATTGGTTCGCAATACCGTAAAGGTTTGATGGGCCGTGATTCTGGCGGTATGAACTGGAAACTTGACCAAAACGTTGTGTCTCAAACTTTCGGCACTAACGGCGCTAACGCTACTGCCTCTGTGAACACCACAACTGGTACTGGCTTCTTGACCACTGGTTGGGCTTCTTCTGGTACTGTGAGCATCACTGCTGCTACTGCAACTGTGAACCTTAACGCTGGTGACGTGTTCACTATTGCTGGTGTGTACGCAGTTAACCCACAAAACCGCCAACCTTACGGCTCTAACAAGCTCCGTAACTTCGTGGTTAAGACAGCTGCTTCTATCAGCTCTGGTTCTACCGTGGCCGTTACTGTGTCTCCAGCCGTGATTACTGCTGGTCAGTTCCAAAACGTGAGCATCCCATCAACTTCTAGCACTGCTGCTGTTACTCAGTTCAACGCTACTGGTGCTGTGTCTGCCCAAAACATCGTGATGCACAAAAATGCGTTTACTTTGGCTGTGGCTGACCTTGAGTTGCCAGAAGGTGTGCATTTCGCTGGTCGTGCCTCTGACAAAGAAATCGGCTTGTCGATGCGTGTGGTTCGTCAGTACACGATCAACAACGACAGCATCCCAACTCGTTTGGATGTGTTGTACGGTTGGGCGCCTCTGTACCCTGAATTGGCTTGCCGCGTTGCATCCTAATCAGTCTTGGGGGGTTCGCCCCCCATTTCTAAACCAATCTTTTTAAGGAAATATCATGTCTAATCCAGGACCAGCATCAACCCAAACCCCTAACTATTTGATGAACGGTAACGCCAGCGATGGTGATTTGATCGCAGCATCCGGTGGTAAAGTGGGTTTCTACGGCACTACTCCAGTTGTTCAAGCAGGCGCAATCACCGCATTAACCGCTGCCCCCTCAACTGCTGAGTTTGTGGCTGCTACTAACGCAATCATCACTGCATTGAAAAACGTTGGTTTGACCGCTTAATTTATTAAGCAGTTGCCTTTACGCCTCCTGAGTAAAATCAGGGGGCGTTTCTTTTTGAGAAGGAAAAAGAATGAAACACATAATGATTGCCATCCCTGCTTATACGGGCGTGGTACACATGGGAACAATGCGTTCCTTACTGAACGACACATTGGAGTTGGTCAAAAGGGGGGACCGCTACACATTGGTGGATGACATTGGAAATGCTTTAATCGCTGACAGTAGAGGAATTATTGCCACACGCTTTTTGGAATCAGACTGCGATGATTTGATTTTTGTTGATTCTGATGTGACTTGGCAGCCTGGCGCTTTGCTCAAGTTAGTGGACGCTAAAGCAGATTTGGTTGCTGGCGTTTATCCTGGCAGGCGTGACCCTATCAATTACCCCCTTCATTATCTTGATAAGCCTGAACTGTGGGCAGACCCAGAAACGGGGCTTTTAGAAGTTAAATCAGTGGCCACAGGATTTATGAAGATTAGCCGTAATTGCATTGAAAAAATGATTGCTGAATACCCAGATCGTCACTTTTACACCGCAGAAAGAGATAAGAAGTTTTATCCTTTGTTTGACCATATTTTTGAGGATGGTTACAAATGGGGCGAGGATTACAGCTTCTGTATCCGGTGGCAAAAGATTGGCGGGAAAGTGTGGATTGACCCAGAAATCGCAATGGGGCATATTGGTTATAAAATCTTCGAAGGCCATCTAGGAAATTACCTGAGAAATAGGTAAAATCCGGCCATCTTTGCAAAGGAAAATATATGTCTACTCCTTTTCGTGTAGTCGGCCCAACAACTGCGGTTTCGGCGGGCGCGACAGCCACTTCAGAGGCTTTGGTCAACAACAACCCCAACATTCAATGTAACTACGTTTCCCTGATTAATACAGGTGCAACCAGCGTTGCGGTGAAGTTTGGCCCTACTGGTGTCGGCGCTCCTGTGCTGCCTGTTAGCGGTTCAACAACTGGTGACTTTGTGTTGCCACCTTCAATGAATGATGCAATCCTGTTCGGCGTTCCAACCACTCCCACTTATGTGCGAATGATTGGCTCTGCTGCTGGCCCTTCTATCGTTTACGTTACCCCTATCGCTTTTTAAGGGTAGTTTATGGCTGACCCCGCCAAAACTGAAGACCAGAATTTACTGCCTGTTCAGGCGTATTTTTCGGTTGACGGAGAATTTGAAACCTTCATTGGTCAGGGACAGCCGTTTTATGCGACTGTAAATCCAGACCAATCTGGGTTAAACATCACAAACAGCACAATCAATAGCACGACTATTGGCGCTGTAACGCCTTCAACTGGCGTGTTTACCAATGTCTCAACGACAACGGGAACGATTGCAACTGCGCCAACTGGTAACACAGACATTACCAACAAGGCGTATGTTGATGCAATTGCACAAGGTCTGAATCCAAAACAATCTGTAAAGTGCGCTACAACCGCAAACATCACGCTTTCAGGGTTGCAGACGATTGACACATACACCACATTGGCTGGTGACAGGGTGTTGGTTAAGAACCAAACAACATCATCTGAGAACGGCATTTATATTGCTGCTTCAGGCGCTTGGTCGCGTTCGGCTGACATGGATGTGTGGGCAGAAGTGCCTGGCTCCTATTGCGTAGTTTTAAACGGCGGTCAAGCCCAAACAGCTTGGGTTTCCACATCTGCTGAAACTGGCACAATTAACGTCACTCCAATCACGTTTGTTCAGTTTGCGGGTAACAGCACTTATTACGCTGGCACAGGTCTAAGCCTTTTTGCTAACACGTTCAGCATCGCAAATACTGGCGTTACTGCTGCAACAAAGGGTTCTGCGTCAAAGTCCGTCACGGCTACTGTCAACGCTCAAGGTCAACTGACTAGCCTGACAGACCAAGACATTGCGATTGCTGCCAGCCAAATCAGTAGCGGAACAATTGACACAGCGCGAATTAGCGGCTCCTACACAGGAATTACGGGCGTTGGTACGTTGACCGCAGGAACATGGAACGCTACAACAATTGATGTGGCTAACGGTGGCACAGGCGCAACGACTTTGACGGGTTATGTAAAAGGCAACGGAACGTCAGCGTTTACGGCTTCATCAACAGTCCCAACAACTGATCTAAGTGGCACAATTTCTAACGCTCAACTGGCAAACAGCACTATTTCTGGTGTGGCATTGGGTGGAAGCCTTTACAACCTGACAATTGGTTCAGGAATTACAACATCTGCCGCAACATATAACGGTTCTACCGCTGTAACGATTTCTAATGCTGCTCCGATGGTTTACCCAGGCGCAGGCATCCCATTGTCAACAGGCTCTGCTTGGGGAACGTCTTACAGCACAACTGGCACAGGAACTGTGGTGGCTTTGGCTACTGCTGCAACGCTAAATAATCCGACAATTTCTGATTACACGGCTTACACCCCAACAACTGCACCTTCATACGCAGAAGGCCGTGTTTTCTATGATTCTTCAGCCCACACGCTGAATTACTACAACGACAACTCACAAATGAGCCTGAACATTGGTCAGGAACAGATTGTTCGCGTAAGAAACCAGACAGGTTCAACGATTGTTAACGGAAGCGTTGTTTACATTAGTGGTGCAACAGGTCAAACGCCCCTAATCACTAAAGCAATTGCGACTTCTTACACAACTGCTGATGTGATTGGCGTTACGACTACGGACATAACAAACAATGGTTTTGGCTATGTGACGATTAGCGGCACAGTAAACGATCTTGACACTTCAGCCTTTAGCGATGGTGCTGCTGTTTATTTGTCTGCTTCTGTAGCTGGCACATTTACAGCAACTGAGCCAACAACGCCAAATTATTCAATCCAAGTTGGCGTGATTACTTACAGCAACAACGTGCATGGCAAATTGTTGGTGGCAATTCAAACCAAATCTGTTGAAGTTCAGCACATTATTGGCACTTTGCCAATTGCCCAAGGTGGTACAAATGGAACTGCTACGCCTACTGCTGGTGGAATCGCCTACGGTAGTGGCACTGCTTATGCTTTTAGTGCTGCTGGTACTAGCGGACAGGTCTTAACTTCTAGTGGCTCTGGCGCTCCTACTTGGACAACTCCAACGGCTTACGCTACTGTCACGGATGACACGACCACCAATGCCACCCGCTATCCGCTATTTGCAGCCGCCACAAGCGGCAATTTAACAACCGAGTACACCAGCTCTACTAAGTACCAATTTAACCCCTCTACTGGCGTTTTAACGGCTACTCAGTTCAGCGGTTCGGGTGCTGGCTTGACCAGTATTCCTAACTCTGCTCTGACAAATTCCAGCATTACGGTCGGAACAACAGCGATTGCGTTGGGTTCATCGTCAACCACGTTGGCTGGTCTGACTTCTGTTACGTCTACGACTTTTGTGGGTGCTTTGAGTGGTAACGCTACTTCTGCGACTACGGCCACCACAGCGACAAACGCAACGAATACCGGAACAACAGACGACACAACAACAAATGCGACTGTTTATCCAGTTTGGAAAACAAACACCACTGGCAACTTGCCAGAGCAAACATCATCAACAAAGCTAAAATTCAACCCGTCTACGGGCGCTTTGACGGTTAGTCAGTTAATCATCGCACCATAAGGAAGAATCATGGGCAATTTAGTATTTCAGGCAACTTTGGGCGGTCAGGTTAATCTGGTTGGTCCTAACACAGCATCAACCTTTAACATCAACGTCCCTGCAACCGCTGGAACAATGGTGACAACAGGCGACACAGGTACTGTGACCAACACAATGTTGGCTTCTAGCGCCTATACAGCGCCTGGAACGATTGGTTCTGGAACTCCAAATACTGGTGCGTTTACGACTCTTTCTGCTTCAACGTCACTCACAACGCCAATAGTTCAAAGTTCATCTAGTCTGCTTTTTAAAACTAACGGTACAACAACTGCAGTCACTATTGACACTGCTCAGAACGTAGGTGTAGGTGTTACGCCTAGTGCTTGGACAAGTATTAAAGCTTTGCAAGTTGTAAATGCTAGCTTTGGCGGTCTTGGTGGTGGTAACTACTCAGCCGCAAACGCTTATTACGATGGCACAAACTGGAAATATATTACTTCTAACTATGCCACTCTTTACCAACAAAGTGGTAATTCTGGTGACGGTGTTCACAAATGGAACGTAGCAGCATCAGGCACAGCAGGTAACGCAATCAGCTTCACCCAAGCAATGACGCTTGATGCTAGTGGGAATTTGGGTGTTGGTACTACAACCCCAGTGTCTGATGGTTCATTTGCTACTTTTACTCTCAAAGGGACAAGCGGTTCTGAAATTTTTTTACAAGACTCTACTGGGACAGGAACATATACAACTTCTTTAGGCTATATAAACGTAAATTCTTCGGGATTCAATTTATATGCTTTGGGTGCAAGCCGTCCTTTGACATTTGGTACTAACAACAATGAACGTGCCCGTATCGACTCCAGCGGTAACTTGCTGGTGGGGACTACAAGTGCACTGGACATTGGAAGTAGTTCTAATACTGGCTTTATGTCTCAACCCAGCGGTTTCACTGCAATCATTCGAGATGGAAATACCGGATTAGTTGTAGGAAGGCAGACGTCTAACGGTACTGCAATTGAATTGCGTCGAAGCGGTACTGCCGTTGGTACGATCTCTGTTACTACAACTGCAACAGCTTACAACACTTCTTCTGACTACCGTCTTAAGGAAAATGTTGCACCCATGACAGGAGCATTGAGTAAGGTTGCCGCACTAAAGCCTTGCACATACACATGGAAATCCGATGGTTCGGTTGGAGAAGGTTTTATCGCTCACGAACTGCAAGAAGTTGTAGCTGGGTGTGTAACTGGTGAGAAAGACGCCACTCGTATTGAACAATATGAGATCACTCCCGCTGTTCCAGCTACCTATGATGAAGAAGGTAATGAGCTGACACCAGCAGTTGAGGCTGTGATGGGTGAGCGTGAAGTACCTGTTTACCAAGGTATTGACACCAGCTTCTTGGTTGCTACTTTGACAGCAGCTATTCAAGAACAACAAGCCATCATCACCCAACTGCAAGCTGACGTTGAAGTCCTGAAAGCGCCAAAATGAACTACGTCTGGAAAATCCTAGAAGTCTACGCAGACAGCCAAAGTGCTATCACTGCCGCAAAATATTTTTGTTCTGTTAATGACGGTCAAAACACCGTAGAAACAGAAGGCTACTGGAGTTTTCCAGAACCAGGCGGCGTTCCTTTTGCAGAAGTGACAGAAGAAATGATTGCCAAGTGGATTGAAGATTCTGCTGTTGTTGATGGTAAAAACATCATAAAATCACGCCTAGCAGAACAGCTAGAAACGCTGTCAAAGAAGCCTGTTCCAGCACCTTGGTTGCCTCAGACCTTCACACCAGCCCTGTAAGGTAAAAACATGACCACAAAGCCAATTGACATTATCAGCCGAGCGTTAAAGGATATTGGCGCACTTGAAGCAGGCGAAACACCTACGCCAGACGCAGCACAAGATGCGTTTGAGATGCTGAACGACCTTGTAGATCAATGGTCAAACGAAAACATGATGGTTTTCAACGTCACAGAGATCATTTTTCCTGTGATTCCTGGCCAAGTTCAGTACAGTCTTGGCCCATTCCCGCAAACCACCAACTACATTGGCGCTTCTTTTGAAGGCTCAATTTCTGGCGACATTTTGACTGTCACTAGCGTCAACTCAGGCGCAGTTGCACAAGGTCAAACGCTCAGTGGTGGCGGTATTCTGCCTGGTACAAAGATTACCTTGAGCATCACAGGCGCTGGCGGTAACGTCATTGAAGCTGGTACTTATCGAGTAAGCATCCCTCAAAACGTGGCCGCAACCACAATCACGGCAAATTACCAAAAGCCTCTAAACATTGATTCAGCGTTTGTTCGCGTAAATACAACATCAAACGGCCAGCCAATTCAAGGCGGTGGATTGGACTATCCAATCTCTGTTTTGGCACTGTCTGACTATCAGATGATTGGTTTAAAAACGCTTAATGGTCCTTGGCCAAAAGCGATTTATTACAACCCAAACGAAGATTCTGGTAATTTGTTTGTTTGGCCTAATCCTTCTCAGGGTGAAATGCACTTGTTCGCAAACACTTTGTTTACGCGATATGGCAGCATTTATGAGGAAGTCGTGTTGCCGCAAGGCTACAACATGGCTCTGCGCTGGTGTCTGGCTGAACGTTTGATGCCTATGTACGGAAAAGCCTCACAAACTCAAATCGCAATGATTACTCAATTTGCTGCTCAATCAAAAGCGACCGTGAAACGAACAAATATGTCGCCGATTCAAGTGGCTCGTTATCCTGATGCTTTGTTGACAGGTAAAGCAAAAGATGCAGGTTGGATCCTTTCTGGGGGCTTTATTTAAACCTATGTATTACGTTTACCAGCATAAAAAAGCAGATACCAACGAGATTTTTTATGTTGGTAAGGGCAAATGCGGTCGTGCATTTAATGCAACAAAACGTAATCCATATTGGAAAAATATTGCTAACAAGCATGGATTTAATGTTGAATTTATAGCAACAGAAATTGATGAAGAATTGGCATTTTTAGTTGAACTAGAAGCGATTGATGCTTATAAAAAATCTGGGGTTGTTTTATCCAATCTTACAAATGGTGGCGAAGGCGCTTCTGGTTTAATTCATTCTGTTGAACATAAAGCAAAGCTAAAAGGCAATAAATTTGGAGCGTCTACATGGGGAAAGACTTTTAAAGGTAAAACTCATTCTGATGAACAAAAAGCCAAATGGAGCGAAACACGAAAAGGAGTCATATCTCCCCGTAAAGGCGTCACGCTTTCTGATGAAACAAGAAGTAAAATAAGTGCATCCAGAAAAGGCATTGTGGTGCAAAAGCGCCGTGTCTTAACTGATGATCAAGTTAGAGAGATTCGCGTGTTGTTGCCTCAACATTCGATTGCCGCACTTGCAAAAAAATATGGTGTTGGTGAAACAACCATTCGCCGATTGCGCGATGGCGAACGATATGGAGAGGTGATTTAATGGACTTCGGATTTGTAGGGCCAAGTTACGAAGCACCAAGCATTTACCAAGATGCTCAAGAGTGCATCAACTTCTTTCCTGAAATTGACCCGCTAAAACAGCCAGGCACTCGCGGTGTTGTTGCTTTGTATCCTACGCCTGGACTTACGTTAAAAGCCGTTTTGCCAAACACTCAAGAAGTGCGCGGTATGCACACTGTTTCCGGTGGCGCACAAATGGTGGTCGTGTCTGGCCCGTATGTTTACGCCCTGACTTCTGATTTAGTTCCGTCTGTTATCGGTGTTCTTAATTCATCTGCTGGTCAGGTAAAGATTACAGATAACGGCGTGAACGTCTATTTGGTAGATGGTGCTTATCGCTACACATGGCGTATTTCTAGCCCTGCTAACGCTGTTTTTACGGGTTCTGTAAGCACTACCACTCTGACGGTAACAAATGTATCTAGCGGCTCGTTAGCTGTTGGACAGTCACTTTACGGGGTTGGTGTTTCTGCTGAAACCGTGATTACCGCTTTGGGCACTGGCACAGGTGGTGCAGGCACTTACACAATCAATCTTTCGCAAACAGTCACGACAAGAAGCCTGAATTCAACAGCCACCGGAGCAACATTTACTGCCACGATTGCTGGCACGACAATGACAGTTTCGGCTGTTGCTTCGGGAACTATATATCTTGGCCAAACTATCCAAGGCGCTGGTGTTACCGCAGGCACTGTAGTGACTGCTTTGGGTACGGGTACGGGTGGAACTGGTACTTACACGCTGAGTGTGGCTAGTACAGTTGGTTTAGCCACGACAATGTACGCAATTAACTTCTCTGTTTTGCCTTCAACAGACGGAGCCTTCAGCGGTGCAAATACCGTTGATGTGATGGACAATTACATTGTTTACAACAATCCCACAACCCAACAATGGGGTGCTACAGACCTTCTTTCGCCTATTTCTCCTCAGACTAGCTACTCTTTAAAAGATGGCGCTCCAGACGATTTGGTAGCTTTGATTGTTGACCATCGAGAAGTTTATCTGTTGGGTGAGATTTCGTCGGAAGTTTGGACAGACGTTGGTTCTGTGCCTTTCCCTTTCCAGCGCATTCCTGGAACGTCTACCCAACACGGTATTGCAGCGCCTTTTTCTTTGGCTAGATTTGGGAACTCGTTTGCTTACGTTTCGCGTAACAACCGTGGTCAAGCCCAAATTATGCAAATGAATGGCTACAAGCCTGATCGCATTTCTACTCACGCTGTAGAGAACTCGCTTACCAATGAATATATTGATGACGCAATTGCTTGGACCTATCAGCTTGAAGGTCACGAAGTTTATGTGGTCACGTTCCCAAGTTTGGACTTAACGTGGGCTTACGATAACGCATCACAAATGTGGCACAAGTGGCTTTACACCGCCAACGACAACACATATCAGCGTCATCGTGGGAACTGTTGCGCTGTGTTTCAGGGCATGGTCCTTGTTGGCGACTATGAAAATGGCCGCATTTATGAGTTGGACAAGAAAAACTACACAGATAACGGCCAAAACGTCCGTCGATTGCGTAGAGCGCCTCACTTAGTGACTGATTTTCAACGTCAATACTTTGATGAACTTCAAATTCAATTCCAGCCAGGCGTAGGCACAACAGGATTGTCTCAACCTACTGGTGAGATTTTTGTAAATTCTCCTTACATCATTTACCCTGATGCTTTGTTTGTGATCGGGCAAATGCAGACTTATGTGATTGGTTTGCAAGCTGCGATCAACAACACAACCACAACCAACAACCCACAGGCAATGCTTCGCTGGTCTAATGACGGTGGTTCTACTTGGTCAAAAGAATACTGGGTTTCAATCGGAAAGATGGGTAAGTATCGCAATCGCGCAATCTGGCGTAGATTGGGCATGGCCCGAGACAGAATCTTTGAAGTTTCAATTACTGACCCTGTAAATGCAGTGATTGTCTCTGCCAACCTAAAAGCAAGTCAAGGGGAGAACTAATGTCAAACGGACTTTATTCTTCTTCGCAAGTTAACCCATATCCACAGAGTGAATTCTTGGATGTGGGAACAAAACGACCAACGAGGGCATGGCAGCAGTTTTTCTTGAATCTGTTGAACTTTTCCTCTGCCACAACAGCGACCACTGGCGCGGCTACGTTGCCTGCTAATCCTGTTGGATTTATAAATGTGACTGTCAACGGAAAGCCCTATAAAGTTCCTTACTACAATCCATGAAAGTTCTACGCATCCCACCGGACCAAATTGCTCAAAGATGGGCTGGTATTGCGCCTTTTATTGACGATTCATTGGTTTATTCAGGTGGAGATTTCACCATTGACCAAGTAAGGCTCTATTTATCGTCAGGACAATGGCTAACGCTAGGTGTTTTTGACGATCAAAAGATGTTAGGCGTTGTCTGTACTCAGTTCACAAATATGCCAAATGATCGTGTGGCGTTTATTACTGCGATTGGCGGTAAAAACATTACAAATTCGGACACTTTTCAACAATTTCAGGCTATCTTAAAGGCGCATGGTGCGACTAAAATACAAGGTGGTGTGAGAGAATCAGTAGCAAGGCTGTGGCGCAGATTGGGATTCAGTCAGCGTTACATTCTGGTGGAGCAAAAACTATGAGATACAACGCTTTTTTCGGTGAACTGCCAATCAATGCTTTTAAGCGTATTGGCGGAAGAATGACGTTTGAGGGCGGTGGTAATCCTATCTCAGCCGTGACAGATGCCGTTTCTAACGTTGTCTCAGGCGTTGGCGATATTGGTCAAACTGTTATCAATGAAGTTGGTAACGCAGGCAAGGCGATTGACCAAACTGTTCGTGATGTAGTGCCAGGCGGTTGGACTACAGCGGCTTTGTTGGCTGCTGGTTACTATTATCAGCCTGAAATCCAAGCGTTTATGAACGCTGAAGGCGCTACCGTCCCTGCTTCTCAAGTAGCTGACGCTGGCGCTTTGCAAACTGGCACTGCTTTCACCGGAGAATTGCCTGCTGGAGCCGCTTACACAGCCCCATCTGTTACGCCACTTTCACAAGTCGCAAGCACAGAAGCTGGCGCTGGCCTTGGCGGTACTGGTCTTGCATCTATGGGTGAAAACGCATACACAGCAGCACAAGACGCACAAGATGCTTTAGCAATGACCGGAGGCGGTGGCGCTAATGCAACGTTGTCAGGTGTTGACGCAATCGGAGCTGCCAATATGTTTCCTGCTGCAAATGCTGCCGCTGGAGCCGCTGCTGGCTCTACATTGTCTTCAATGTTGCCTTACATGGCTGCTGGTCAAATTGGAACAGGCTTGCTTGGTGCTTACGCAGCTAATCAAGGTGCAAGCGCACAAGCAGATGCGGCTAACAGGGCGGCTGAGTTGCAACAGCAAAACTTCAACCTGATTAACAAGCAGCAAACTCCATATCGAGCCGCTGGAACTGGCGCATTGAATCAGTTAGGTGCGTTGGGTACAGGTACATATCAAATGTACGATGCCGCTGGTAATCCTACAGGCACTGGCACAGGTTCTGGTTACTTGCAACATCAATTTGATGCTACTGACCTGCAAAAAGGTCTTGCACCAAATTATGACTTCATGCTTCAACAAGGCCAAATGGCCAATCAACGTGCAGCCAACATGGGTGGTGGCGCTTTGGGCGGTAATGCTTTGCAAGGTTTGAACAAGTACACGCAAGATTACGCAGGAAATGCGTATCAAAACGCTTTTGGAAACTATCAAACTCAACGTCAAAACATTTACAACACTTTGGCGGGCATTGCAGGTATTGGCCAGACAGGTCAAAACGCCACCAACACAGCCGCAACAAACGCAACAAATGCAGCATCTCAGTTGGGTGTTGGTAGCGCAGCGGCTCAAGCGGCAGGCACAACTGGCGTTGCAAACGCGCTTGGTAATACTGCTGGCAACTTGATTAACAACTACACTTTGGCTTCATTGTTGAACCAAGGTGGTCGTGTCGGATAAGGAACTGAAATGGCAGATTATCAATTCAATACCAACTTAGGTCCTGCGGCACAACAAGGCACAAGTCTTGGCGACCTAATTAACATGGCGCGTGGCGCGCAAGCGTTTCAGCAACAAGGCCAACTGAATCCTTTGCAATTGCAAAAGGCTCAGATGGAAGTTGAGCAAATGCAAAAGATGAATCCTTTAGCTGTTCGTAAAGCTGAAGCCGAGACAAAAGGTTCTGAACTTGAACTTAGTGTTAAAAAACGTGTTGAAGCATCACGTTTGGCAGCAGCAAGTGCAACAGACCCTGTTTTAATGGATTTGATAAAACGTAACGATGCAAACGGAATCACAGAATATTTTGATGATTTAAAGCCTGAACTTCATAAAAGCGGTTTTAGCAAATCCGAGGCAAGTGCTGCAATTGCACCTTTAATCGTGCAGGCTCACAAAGACCCAAGCAAAATTTTGCCTGCTTTGCAATTGTTATCTAAACAATCAATTAGTCCCTCAGAACAAGTTGGTTTAGTTAAACCTACATTGACAAGCAATGCTGCGGGTCAAGCCGTTGCCGCAAATCCTGTTACTGGTCAATACGATGTAATGGGTACGCCACAAACAAACCCTATGGGTGTTCGTACTCAAACATTTACAGACCCTGTAACTGGAAATATTGTTCAAGCTCCAGTAACTCCACAAGGAACTTTAGGCGCTCCATCAAACTTGATGGGTGGTTCATCTGCTCCTGGAATGGCTCCACAAGGTCAAGCAAATGCACCTCAAGCTGTCCCAACAGGTTCTACAGCAGAAACAGAAAGAGGACGCGCAACACAAGCAATCAACAATTACGTTGGCTCTGTAAATGCTTTGACAGATGCAAGTAAGCCTGGCCATATTCCTACACAGGAATTTATTGCCAAGAAGTTACTTACTTATTTGAAAGACCCTTCTGTTAATACAGGTCCGATTGCAGATGTATTGGCTGGGAAGTCAAACCAAGCTACATTAACTTCAAAAGAACAAGAAGTTCTGAAGTTGATTCAGCAGCGTATTCAAAACCTGAACCCTCGTACAGATGCAGATGCACAAAGCAAAAAAGATGCTTATGGCAGTTTCCGTCTGAAGAAAGATGCTTTAAGCGATTTGGTGCGTCAAGATTTGGGTAATATTCAAAACCAAAAATTGCTTGCAAATGGCACAATGAACGCAGCAGGCGACCCACGCAATCCAAACTTGCCTGCTGTCAACAATTTCCAAGCAGAATACAGTAAGTTTTCTAAAGACCCTGTTTTGATGCAATACATGGGAATCGTTGGAACTGGTCAAAAAGCTGCAATTGATGACCATGACAAAGAGGCTTTGCGCAAATTGATGCGTGAAAATGGTTTGTCCAATCTTGCAGAAATTGAGCAAAAGCGCAAACAATTGGTAGAAATGTCGGGAGTTAAATAATGGCCGAAGTCAACATTGATGATCTTGTAAAAAGTCTTGGTTCATCAAGTGGACAAGAGCAAGACATTTCTTCTATCATTTCAAATCTAGGAAATGCGCCAGCGCCAGCAACAGAAACGAGTTTGCTTTCTGAGTATGGTCAAGAAGCTAAAAAAGGTTTGGCAAACGCAAGCCGAGCCAGTCAACTTCTAGCCCGTGGTATGGCGCAAACTGTTCCAGGTGCTATAGCAGGATACACAGCAGGTGGTCCTGTTGGTGGCATGATCGGTAGCGTTGCAATTCCATTTGGTGACACACTAAACAGCATCATCAATCGAGTTGCTGGAACTAATCTTCGTATGCCAAGCGAAATTGTTTCTACCAATCTTGAAAAAGCAGGTTTACGGGCTCCAACTACTCAAGCAGGCCGAGTGGCAGAAGCTGCTGGCGCAGGTCTTGGTGGCGCTGCTTCTGAATTAAGTTCTATGTATGGACTTGCTAAATCTGCAAATCCAATGATGAAACAAATTGGTGAAGCATTTACTCAAAAAGCTGGTCGTCAATTAGCAACAGCACCAGCAGCTACTGCAACGGGGCAATATGTCGGAGAAGAAACAAATAGTCCTTTTGCTGGTTTGTTGGCTTCTTTGGGTGTTGGCGCAACGGCAGGATTAAATCCTTTGAAGAAAGCCAAGGGCGCTCCTACACATGAAGATTTGGTTTTTGAATCAAAAAATCTTTATGACAAAGCAAAACAATCAGGTGTGCAATTTGACACAAATAAGTTTGCTGACGAGATGTTTGGGATTAGCAAACAATTGAGAGCAGAAGGATATACGCCAAAGGCTTATCCTGGGATTGCTTCTGTTGTTGAGGAAATGACTAACGTGCAAAATCCAAAAGATTTCACGGAACTTCAATCCATTCGTAAAATGATTCAAGGTCAACAAAAAAGCTCTGACCCTGAGACTCGCCGTTTAGCTTCAATTTTAAAAGATGATTTTGATAATTATCTTTTGTCTGCACCAATTCAACACATTACAACTGGAACATCAGAAGGGATGAAGCATTGGGCAGAGGCTCGTAATTCTTACAGTCGTCTTAAAAAATCTGAAATTTTTGACGATATGTTGCAAAACGCTGAATTGGATAAAAGCAAATTTACTCAATCTGGCGCAGAAAATTCAATGGCGCAACAACTTCGTCAATTGGCCAAGAACGATAAAAAGATGCGTACTTTTACGCAAGAAGAACAAGATGCAATTCGTGAAGCAGCCAAAGGTGGAAACGTTCAAAACTTGTTGAAGTTTTATGGTCGATTTGCACCTACTGGTCCTGTTAGCAGCCTGTTTGCTGGCGGAGCAACTGCATTAGAGCCTTTGATTGGTGTTCCATTTGCCGCTGGTGCTGCTGGCGCTCGAAAGGGAGCTGAAGCTATGAGACGCAATGCTGTTGAAAACTTAGGCGCTCAAATGCGGATGGGTAAAAAACCTGAATTTACTTCAAGGTTTCAGCCTGAACAAGCATTGATTGCAACTCAGCCTGCATCAAAATTCTATTATTTAAACGACTTGGCTAAGGAAAAATAATGGCAGTCAATCTTTCACCCATTGGTAACGGCTTTCAGTTCTTTACCACCACAGGCGTACCGCTTGCTGGCGGTTTTCTTTACACCTACCAAGCTGGTTCAACAACCCCTGCCGCGACCTATACAGATTCTGCTGGCACGATTCAGAACACAAACCCAATTCAATTGGGTACTGATGGTCGTCCGCCACAAGAGATTTGGCTAACCGCTGGTTCTACCTACAAGTTTGTTCTAACTGATTCATCTAACGTGGTGATTCAGACATACGACAACCTTTATGGGATTATTGGAACAACCCCTAGCGTGTCTGCTGTTCCTGCTGGCGGTATTATTATGTGGTCGGGTTCTATTGCATCCATTCCTTCGGGATATGTTCTGTGTGACGGAACTAACGGCACTCCTAACTTGAAAGACAGTTTTGTTGTTGGTTCTGGCGCTACTTATGCTGTAGGTAACACTGGAGGTTTCACAAGTTCTGTTACAAGCAACATCGGTACAAATTTACCTTTGTACTATTCATTGGCATTTATCCAGAAAACATGATGGCTACAGTAAATTCCACCGAAGCACGACTAACAACACATGAAGAAGTTTGTGCATTTCGTTATGAACAAATTAACGCCCGTTTAAAACGTCTTGAGAGTATTCTTATCAAGGCATCTGGGGTCATGATTGTGGCCATGGCTGGCGTGATTTGGGCTTCTGTAGTTCCTCATTTAAAGTAATGTGGACCCGATTAGCCTTCTCATGGCGGCTCAAGCGGCTGTGGCAGCAGTTCGTAAGGGCTGCGAGATGCTGTCTGAGGGCCGCGCTGAAATTGATAAGTTTAAAAAGAACATCGAAAAAGGCGTAGGCGATGCCAAGGCTATCTACAAAGAAGTTACTGGCATTTGGGGATGGCTTACTGGCTTATTTTCAAGCAAGAAAGAATCTAAAAGCCAAGTTGTTGCAGCACCAGTTGAACCCCAACCTACACAAACCGAACCAAAAAGAAGTGCAAAAGCTCAACCAAGAATTGAACTGTCTTATGAGGAATACCAAACACAAGCAATTCACCAAGTTTGCGAACAATTAAAGACATTCTTTGAAATTCGCAGGACGCTCAGAGCGCATTGCCTTGAGTTGGAAGAAATCGCTAAGACGACTACAACAATTGAAGACAGTGCGATTGATCGTGTTGAGATTGAAATGCAGTTGGAGAACATGACAACGCAGATCAGGGAAGCAATGGTTTATGCACCCAAAGAGTTGAAAGACATTTACTCACGTTTCCTCAAGATGTACGAGTTGATTCTTGAAGAACAAGAGTTTGCACGACAAGTGAAGATTAAGAAAGAACGGGATGCCAAATGGCAACGAGAGCAAATTCATCACAGTCGCGTCTATCGGGTTCGGGTAACGGTGGTGGCTCTGCTTCTAACGATTTGGTTATGGGCCTTTCTAATAGCAACATACTGGCAAAGGAAGACGCCAATAGGTTTCTAGCGGGGCTAAT
>Ga0228701_1000613_pt1 | contig 28369 bp, 25 predicted proteins | sample McNCre117_Aug_MG_2_FD_178017 | JGI IMG/M metagenome (GOLD analysis project Ga0228701, IMG submission 178017) | Freshwater microbial communities from McNutts Creek, Athens, Georgia, United States - 11-17_Aug_MG | ecosystem: Environmental > Aquatic > Freshwater > Creek | place: USA: Georgia... | reverse complement strand
TATTAAACGTTGGCCCCATGCCTAATGGTGAAATCCAAAAAGAATTTCTAGATACTTTAGACGCTGTGGGTAAATGGACGAAACAGTTTGGTTATACTATTTATGGAACTAGAGGCGGTCCTTTAAAGCCAGAAAAATGGTTAGTAAGTACACAAAATGAGAAGCAGGTATTTGTACATATATTGTCACAGCCACCCACATCGAATATTTTTATACCTGGCCAATACAAAAATCAACCCATGATGAATGTATCGACCGGTTTGAATATAGCTTATCAAGTAGTAGATGGAGGGGTGCAAGTTTCAATTGTTAACCTTGATTTTGATAAAGCAGATAATATTATTCTCTTAGAAAAGAAATAAACGGTTCTTTGATTTTTCTTTTGTTAACATTGAGGTAATATTGACTCTTGAATTTATCACTATATGTAGAATGTTAATATTCAATTCATATTTGGGTAATATTCAGTTAACATCCTTGCATGATATTTGTGTTATGATGCAAGTACAACCTAATTATCATTTTCGAAAAGCTACTTTAAAGGACGTTTTGTTTTTTTATGAAGCGATGTGTTCCTTGGAAGACATGTATATTGATGACCTAGAGTTTGGAAATAATTTCAAATTTAAGATGGAAGACGCTAGTAGCCATTTATTGGTTATTGAGGAGCGTGACGCTCAACAAATGGTTGGTTGTGTGGTTGTACAATCAAGAAAAAATTTATCAGATTCAAGTGCATGGATGGAAATTCAAGAATTATATATCGTCCCTAAGTTTAGGAAATTTAAAGCGGCAGACTTTTTATATCAACAACTTGAATTGTATGTTAAAGAAATTTCCATGCATAAATTAAAAGTGGCATGCAGGGTAAACTCAACTTTAAATCAAAATTTCTATACCAAGAAAGGGTTTAAAATTGAAAAGAAGACATACGGTAAATTTATTTAGCAGATATCTGATCGTATAAGTGATGTATCAAGCCATCAGCCAAGCCAATTTTAGGAACATATACTTTATCAATATTTGCCCATTTTAGTATCTTGGTATAAATATCTAAAGCAGGAATAATCACTTCGGCTCTGTCTTGCTTAATATTATATTGATGCATCCTTTCAGGTACACTCATGGGTTCCATGTTTAAGTACAAATCGTTGATGTCATTTGAACTTAATTGATCTTCATGTTGTTGACCAATTAATGCAATAACTTTATTGATATTGCCACCAGATCCAATACCAATCAAATCTTTGTTCGACTTTCCCATTATTTTTAGTGTCTCTTTTAGTTCGTTCCAAGTTTCTGATTTCACTTTTCCCGTAAGCATACGTACTGTACCAATATTAAATGACTTTTGAATCTTTACTTCCGCATTTTCAAAAAGTGTCAATTCGGTACTGCCCCCGCCTACATCAATGTACAGATAACGTTTATTGGGGTCTAATAATTCAGCGATATGATTTTCATAAATGATTTCGGCTTCCAACTCCCCAGAAATGATTTCAATTTCTATCGAAGTTTCCGTTTGAATATCTTTGATGATTTCTTTTCCATTCTCAGCATCTCTCATCGCACTTGTCGCACAAGCCATATAATGATCAACATTATACACTTTCATTAATTGCTTATAGGCCTTAATAGTATCCATAAGCATTTTTCTTTTCTTTCCTCCTATGAATCCTTTTTCAAACACATCAAAACCAAGCCTTAATGGAATACGTATTAAATTAAGTCGATTAAATTCAGCTTTTTTCCCTTTTTCAACCACTTCGTAAAGTAAAAGCCTTGCCGCATTACTGCCAATATCTATTGCCGCTAATATCAATGACTATGATTTTTTCCCTTTTAAATAATTGAAAGTTGCTTCTTGTGATTTGCAAATTTTCTTGCCCAAAGGTACGTATTTATTATGCAATTCGGTATCCAATATTCTTGCTTTTTGATTGTCTGATAATTGAATATTTAGAATATCAATTAATTCTTTTTTTATCGATGGATCAAAGATAGGCGTAGCCACTTCAATGCGATGATCAAGATTTCGCACCATCCAATCTGCACTCGATATATATACTTTTTCGTTGCCATTATTATTGAATATCATTACTCTAGCATGCTCCAAATACTGATCTACAATACTAATCGCATTTAGCTTTTGATTGATTTTATCATGTTTTTCGGCTAAAGTGAGTATGCCTCTAATGATTAAATGTACTTCTACATTTGCTTTGACAGCTTTGTACAAATGATCGAGTAATAGATTGTCGGTTAAGGAATTGAGTTTGATGATAATTTTAGCAGGCTTTCCCTTTTTTGCAAATTGAATTTCTTTATCGATCAATTCAATTATTGCTGAACGCATATTGATAGGAGAAATGAGCAAATTACGCATTTTGGCAATTGGCTTGTCTCCTTGTTGCCAGTTTTCCAAGTAATTAAATATTCTACTTGCTTCATTCATTATTGTAGGATGCGACGTCAAAAGACAATGATCTGCATATATCTTTGCCGTTTTTTCATTCAAATTACCTGTGCTAATAAAACCGTATTTGACTGTTTTTTTAAGCAACTTTTTTTGAATCACACATAATTTTGCATGTACTTTCTTGTTAGGTACCCCCACAAGCACTCTTACACCCTCTTCTTCCAATAGGGTTTTCCATTCTAAATTCGCCTCTTCGTCAAATCTGGCTTTTAGTTCTAAAAAAACGGTCACTTCTTTCCCGTTTCTAGCAGCATTAATGAGCGCATTGATTACTTTTGAATTAGATGCTAATCTGTAAGCAGTTATCTTAATACTAGTTACTGTATCATCCATGGCAGCTTCTCTCAGCATATCTATAACTGGATCATAACTTTGATAAGGGAAATGCAACATGATATCCTTTTTTAATACAATATCAGATACCAACTCATTTTTCTTAAAAGCATTATGAATGAGAGGCTCAGGCCTATTCGTTTTATCTTGAATTACATTAGGGAAGTCCATAAAATGCCTAAAATTATGGATATGCCCCCCAGGTATAATACTACTCTTTCTAGTTAATTTCAGCTTTTTTATTAGGAATTCTAAGACCTCGGCATTCATCTCTTTTTCATATACAAATCTAACAGGCTTCCCTTTTCTCCTGCTTTTAATACCCTTAGATATTTTTTCTATAAAATTCATACCTACTTCTTGATCTAAATCTATTTCCGCGTCTTTAGTAATTTTAAAAACATGTGCTTCAAATTGTTTAAACTTGAAATGAGAAAAAATAATAGGAAGATTAAATCGAATTAAGTCCTCAAGTAAAATAATAGAGGTTGTTCCAGATTTCGAGGGTAATAATATAAATCTTCCAACGGATCGAGAAGGAATCTCAATCAATGCAAATTTTTCATTATAAGCGTCATTTTTATGGCGCATAACAATTGCTAAGTATAAGCTTTTGTCTCTTAGATAAGGGAGTTCAGGAACATTTTCAATCATCAGAGGAATGATATAATGCCTTACTTCTTCATCAAAATATTTTTTTACAAAATCTTTCTGTTCAATGTTAAGTTTTTTATCATCTAGTAATAAAATATTTTTTGATTTCAACTCTTTATTAATGTTGCCCCAAATTCTATTAAATTCATTTTGTTGTCTTAAAACAATTCTTTGAATTTCATCCAATACAAATTGAGGGTTGTCGATGATTTCAAAATCGATTTTTTGTTTTTTGTCCAATATCTCGGACATTCTTTTTAAAGTCGCGACCCTTACTCTGAAAAACTCGTCTAAATTATTTGAAAAAATACCCAAAAAACGAATTCTTTCTTTTAAAGGAACAGTGGGGTCATTGGCCTCTTGTAAAACTCTTGCATTAAAGCTTAGCCAGCTAATATCTCTTGGAACACATTTCAATTTCATATAAGTCCTTGTTAAACAATACGAATTTATTTGTTTAACGGTTGAATGATTCATTATAATATTTGAATTAATAATTATTTAATACTGACTTAATATTCAGCTAATATGGACTTTGTTTTTTTACATAATTAATATCCCTAGTCTCATGATAAAAAGAAAAATTGAAGTAGCCGTATTGAGTGATATACACTTAGGCACTTTTGGTTGCCATGCCAAGGAAGTACTTAATTATTTAAGAAGTGTACAGCCAAATACTTTAATACTAAATGGTGATATTATTGATATTTGGCAGTTTAGCAAGCGCTTTTTCCCGGCAAGCCATATGGCTGTCATTAAAGAAATATTCAACATGGCGAGTAAAGGCACTAAAGTGATATACATTACAGGAAATCATGATGAAGCCTTAAGAAAATATGCAGATTTTGAAATGGGGAATATTGTATTGACAGATAAAATTGTTTTTGAGATTAATGGAGAAAAGAATTGGGTTTTTCATGGTGATGTTTTTGATAGAACTACAAAAGGCAGTGCTAAAATAGTAGCTAAATTAGGTGGTTACGGGTATGACCTTTTAATCATCCTAAATAGCATATCTAATTGGGTAAGAAAATTGATGGGAAAAGAAAAATGGAGTTTTAGTAAGAAAGTTAAGAATGGTGTAAAAAAAGCAGTTTCTTGGATTGGCAATTTTGAACAAACAGCTGCTGAATTAGCTATCGAGAATAACTATCAATATGTTTTATGTGGACATATTCATCAACCGCAACAAAGAGTGATCACGACCGACAAAGGTTCTGTTACGTATCTAAATAGTGGTGACTGGATTGAGAATCTGACTTCTTTGGAGTATTATGAGAATGCATGGCATTTATATCAGTATGACGCAAAGCAGTTTGAACATATTAAAGAAGAGAAAATAAAAATAGTACACTTGAATAATGAGCTGAATGTGTTAACAGATGCAATAGCCTTTCAAATTTCTATTTAATGAAAATACTGTATGCAGTACAAGCTACTGGTAACGGCCATATAAGTAGGGCCAAGCAGTTATATCCTTATTTAAAAGAATATGGTACTGTAGATTTTTTCATGAGTGGCTCTAATGCGCAGCTGAATGTCAACTTGCCAGTCAAATTTAAAAGCAAAGGGGTGAGTCTTTTCTATAAACCTAGTGGGGGCTTGGATTATTTGAAAATACTTAACTCTTTGTCTTTAAAAATATATCAAGACGCTAAATCACTTCCTGTAGAATCATATGATTTAGTAATTAATGATTTTGATTTTGTCACTTCACTTGCTTGTGATATCAAGAAAAAAACTTCTATTCATTTTGGTCATCAAGCAAGTTTTCAAAGCAAGCATACTCCAAGATCGAATGCTTTTAACCCGATCGGGAATTTAATTTTAGACAAATTCGTTAATGCTACACATCATATTGGGCTTCATTTTCTAAACTATGATAAAGATATTTATAACCCCATCATTAAAGAAGATGTAATTGAAGCAACGCCCATTAATGATGGTCATATTGCTGTATACTTACCACAGTATTCTATTTCTTTTTTAGAGCCTTATTTATTAGCACAAAACAAATTTCATTTTGAAGTTTTTACTCATGAAGTGAAGCAGATTACTTGCAAGAAAAATATTTGTTATTTCCCGATTAGTCATACTGGTTTTACCAATAGTATGATTAGATCTTGGGGCGTCATTACTGCAGGCGGCTTTGAAACACCTGCAGAAGCTATGTTTTTGAATAAAAGATTATTATGTATTCCTATTATTGGTCATTTTGAGCAAGAATCGAATGCAGCCGCTTTGGCTAATCTGGGTGTTTTGTGTCTTAAAAAAATTGATCAAAATTTCGGTGAACATTTTAATCATTGGACAAACAATTACAAGGCAGTAAAATTAGAATTAACACATTCGACAAAAGATATTGTAGATAAAGTCATTTTAAAATCACAATTATAATTTATGTATATCATTGAGAACAAAGAGGGGGAAACTATTGCGCGCATTCACAATATGATTATTTTAGACGCAAGTCTAGAACAGGTAATGGGCATTATTATTGGAGATTGTTTTTTTGGAAGAGATAATAAAGTGGTGGGCAAAATATTTAATTCAATCGCTTATTTAACCAATGGAGAAATTGTAGGCAAGCTTGCCATGAAGAAAAAACCTGATAGTATTACTATCAAAAAAGCACAATTGTTATTAGCATGGGATATACTATCCAATATAAAAGAACATACCTGTGCATGGATTGATGAAACCACAAAGTGGTCAAATAAATCATTAAAAGATGTGTTAGCATAAAAAAGCCCCTCTATCACAGAGGGGCTTTTTTATCTGGTACTATATTAAGCATTAAAAGCTTCAGCCACACCTTTGTGTAAAATTTTACCTGCTCTAATATTCAAGCCTTTAGCTAATGCCGGATTTTCTGCACAAGCAATTTCCCAGCCTTTATTTGCAATAGCAACTGCATAAGGAATGGTCGCCTGAGTTAAAGCTCTTGTACTTGTTTGAGGAACTGCTCCTGGCATATTCGCCACACAATAGTGAATAACATTGTCAATAGTGAAAACTGGGTTTTCATGTGTTGTTGGTTTGCAAGTTTCAATACAACCACCTTGATCTACCGCTACGTCCACAATTACTGAACCGGCTTCCATTAATTTCAAATCTTCTTTTTTTACCAAATGAGGGGCTTTAGCACCATGTAATAATACAGCTCCAATTAATAAGTCTGTAGTTGGTAACTTTTCTTTGATGGCTAATAATGTAGAATATTGCGTTACTACATTCGCAGGTAACACATCAGATAAATATCTTAATCTACTTAAATTTGTATCCATTAAAGTAACATTCGCCCCTAAACCTGCAGCCATCTTAGCAGCCTGCGTTCCTACAATACCGCCTCCAATGACTAATACTTCAGCTGGCTTCACACCTGGCACACCACCTAATAATTTTCCTTTACCTCCAAATGGCTTTCCTAAATAATAAGCACCTACATTAATAGCCATTCTTCCAGCTACTTCACTCATAGGAACTAGTAATGGTAGAGAACCATCTGCTAATTCAACCGTTTCATAGGCTATACAAACTGCATGAGATTTCATCATTGCTTCAGTAAGTTCTTTAGAAGCGGCAAAATGGAAGTAGGTAAATAAAATTTGACCTGATTTAATTAGGGGATATTCTGCAGCCAAAGGTTCTTTCACTTTCACAATCATCTCAGCAATATCATATACCTCTTTTGCTGTTGGTAAAATTTGCGCACCCACCGCTTTGTACGCTTCATCTGAAAATCCTGAACCAGCGCCTGCTTGAGTTTCAATATAAACGTCATGACCTTGTCTAACCAAGGTATCAACGCCTTCCGGAGTTAATCCTACTCTATACTCTTGAATTTTAATTTCTTTGGGACAACCGATAATCATAGATTAATGTTTTATTTCTGCACAAATATGATTAAAAAGGAAATATTATTTTTAAATAACTTAAATACAGAATAATTTTCTTTTTAATAATGATATTTTAGAAAATTGCAGTAATTTTAAGTGAAAATAGGGAGAGACGCAGAAAATATTACTCTTTTAAAATAGTTAGCATCCTATGCATATTGACAAGATAGACATTTCAATACTGCGCATTTTGCAAAAAAATGCCTTAGCAAAATTGAAAGATATCAGTAATGCCATTAACTTATCAGTAAGTCCCACTCATGATCGAATTAAAAGATTAGAAGAGGAAGGCGTGATACAGCAATATGTGGCATTGATTGATCGAAAAAAAATCGAATTGGGCATGGTGGTGTATTGCCATGTTACATTAGACAAACAGACTAAAAACAATTTTGCCGAATTTGAACAAGCTATACTACAATTTGATCAAATTGTTTCATGTAGTTTGGTGTCAGGCAGTTTTGATTATTATTTAAAAGTGGTGAGCAAAGATGTAGAGTCTTACAATCAATTTTATCAAGAAAAATTAGCGGTGCTACCTATGGTGGCACATATTAATAGCTTATTTGTGATGGATGAAATTAAAACCACCACTGCATTGCCTTTATAAACAATAAAGATTAAACCATGTATCATATTTCTTACTTCAAAGCAAAAGAGCATCAAGAAGTGATTGACTTTATGCAAGCCAATCCTTTTGTAACCATCTGTGGCGTAGACCAACAAGGATTACCCGTGGCTGCACAAATTCCCATTTTAATAAAGCAATTGAATAACAAGCTTATTATATCGGGTCATTTGATGCGTAAGCAAGATCACACCAACGCTTTTGAAATGAATAATAATGTATTGGTGATTTTTGCAGCACCTTCTGCTTTTGTAAGTGCTAGTTGGTATACAAGCAAAGGGCAAGCAAGTACCTGGAATTATCAAACCGTGCATGCGGTTGGGAAAATGGAAATGAAAGATGAAGCACACTTGTATCAACTACTCACTGATTTGACTTTGCATTTTGAGAAGGATCCCAATGCAGCCACACAAGTGAAAAATTTAGATCCCATGTACATGCAGGAAAACATGAAGGCCATTGTTTCTTTTGAAATAGAAGTGACCGATTTAAAAAATGTTTTCAAATTGAGCCAAAATCGTGATGAGGTTTCACATGCCAATATTCAATCAGAATTATATAAAGGAGATGCTGCTTGTAAGTATATGGCAGCAGTGATGGCAAGAAACAAAAGTTAATGTAACTTCATCCAAATTATTAAAATGGCAGGCATTAAAAACTTGATTTTTGACCTAGGTAATGTTTTGTACGATATTGATTTTGAAAAAATGTATCAAGCGTTCGAGGATCTAGGAATTCCTAATTTTGAAAATCATTTTACCCTGAATAAGTCCGATCAAATATTTTTTGACTTAGAGAAAGGCTTGATAAGCGATGTGGATTTTTATAATGGGTTTAATGCCTTATACCATTTGAATTTGACACAGGAACAAATCAAATTGGCTTGGAATGCATTGCTTATTGGTTATCGAAAAGAAAGTATTGAGTGGGTTAAGGCCCATAAGGATCAATTGACTACTTTTTTGTATTCCAACACTAATCAAATTCATTATGATTATTTTATCCCACAATTTGAGCGTGAAATAGGCGGAAATTTCGAAAATTTGTTCAAAACACCCTATTATTCGCATAAAATGGGTCAAAGGAAGCCAGATCCAGCCTCTTTTCAGTATATTTTAGATAAAGAAGGGTTAAATGCAGCTGACACCCTATTTATTGACGATAATGAACCCAATGTCATTGCAGCAGCTTCGGTAGGATTACAGGTCTTATATCTACAGCCAGGAATGAGGGTAGAGACGGATTTGATTATTTCTTAACTTCCTCAAAATCAATATATTCTGAATCATCCGAAGTGGCTTTAGGTTTGGATGATTGAGTTTGCGTTTGGGCATTTTGTTGCGCAGCACTAGCTTTATACTGCTCCTCAGCTGCTTTTGCGGCAGCTTGCATCTGCTCCATATTTTGACGTACTGTTTTAACCCCTTTGCTTACTGGGACAACAATTTCAAAAATCACTTTATATAAGAAGTAGATCAATAATCCGTATAATAATAGCTTCATACCACAAAACTAAGTCAATAGCTAATAATTTTGGGTGATTTCATCCTGTTTTATTACCTTTGCTGTAGATTAATGATAAAATTGAAGGGAACGAACTCGTTCCCTTCTTCTTTTCTGTTATGGAAGTAAATGATTTAAAAGCTAGGGTACTTGAAATTTTGGCACCCCTCTTAGCCGAGGAGACGGACTATTTTTTGGTATCTATCAAAGTGAAGCCCGGACACATTATTAAAGTGTACATGGATGGCGATCAAGGACTGCATATTGAAAAGTGTATTTATTTTAATCGTAAATTGTATAAAGCAATAGAAGAAACAGGGTGGTTTCCTGAAGGAGATTTTTCTTTGGAAATTTCTTCACCCGGGGTAGACGAACCTTTGTTATTGAAAAGACAATATACAAAGAACATTGGTAGAAAGGTCGAAGTGAGCTTGACAGACGGCTCTGTAAAAGAAGGCGTATTGACTACCGTGGCAGATCAAGACATTATCATTGAATACACAGAGGGTAAGGGTAAAAAAGCAGTGCAACAGCAAGTATTAATACCATTTGAAAATATTAAATCAACAATAGTTCAAATTCAATTTTAACAAATCATCAAGCCTTGGGCTTGAAAAACAATTATGTTATGGCAAGTATAAATTTGATAGAAGCGTTCCAAGAATTTAAAGACGCTGAAAATATTGACCGTCCTACGATGATGAAAGTTGTAGAAGATGTATTCAAAACCTTGTTAAGAAAAAAATATGGTAGCGATGAAAACTTCGACGTGATTGTAAATGCCGAAAAAGGTGACCTTGAAATCATTCGTCGTCGTGAAATTAGACCTGATGATGATGTGGACAATCCATTGGCAGAAGTTTCTTATTCTGATGCTATCAAGATTGAACCGGATTTTGAGATTGGCGAGGAGTTATTAGAAGAAGTAAATATTTATGATTTTGGTCGTCGTGCTATTTTAGCTGCAAAGCAAACTTTGGCATCTCGTATCAATGATTTGAAAAAAAATGTTTTAGTAAAAAAATATTCTGATAGAATTGGCGAAATCATCAATGCTGAGATCTATCAAGTTTGGAAGAAAGAAGTGTTGTTGTTGGATGAAGAAGGCAATGAATTGATTCTTCCTAAAACGGAGCAAATCCCGCAAGACTTTTTTAAGAAAGGTGAAAATATAAGAGCAGTTGTTGCAAGAGTTGATATGAAAAACAACAGTCCAGTTATTATTTTATCAAGAACAAGTCCTTTGTTCCTTGCTAAGCTATTAGAAATTGAAGTACCTGAAATTTTTGACGGCCTAATCACCATCAAGAAAATTGTTCGTGAACCAGGCGAGCGCGCTAAAGTAGCGGTTGAATCATTCGACGACCGTATTGATCCAGTAGGTGCTTGTGTGGGTATGAAAGGTTCTCGTATCCATGGCATTGTTAGAGAATTGAAAAATGAAAATATCGATGTAATTAATTTCACAACTAATACTCAATTATTAATTCAACGTTCATTAACGCCAGCAAAAATTAGCTACATGAACATTGATAGCGATCGCAAGCGCGCAGAAGTATATTTGCAAGCAGATCAAGTATCTCTAGCAATTGGACGCCGTGGTGTAAATATTAAATTGGCTTCTGAATTAACAGGCTATGAATTAGACGTATATCGTGAAGACCAAGAAGTGGTGGATGAGTTCGATATCGATATGGATGAATTTACAGACGAGATTGAACCATGGGTGATTGACGAATTCAAACGTGTAGGTTGTGATACCGGAAGAAGCGTATTGAAATTAAGCGCCGAAGAGTTGGAAAGAAGAACTGACTTAGAGAAAGAAACGATTGCTGAAGTGCGTCGTATCTTACAAGAAGAGTTTGATAAAGGTGAATAACCTTAGATAGAAATATATTTAGAATTAGGAGACTCGTAACGATAAAATTATTTTATCGGAACAAAAAACAACAGAATGTCAGAATTGAAATTACCAAGACTGTTAGCCGCTGCTAAAGAATTCAATATCGGTCAAGATACCTTGATTGAGTTTTTAGGCAAGAAGGGTTTTGCAAAAGACGACCTTAAGCCAACAGCTAAATTGACCGAAGATCAGTACTATGCTTTGCAAGCTGAATTCCAAAGTGACAAAGTCGCAAAGAATAAAGCGGATCATGTGGAACTGCCTAAAAATGCAGGTGCCGCTGATAAAAAAGCTGCTTCGGTTGAAGAGCCAGCTAAAACAGTTGTTGCTGAAGCAAAGACAAAAGCTGTAAAAGAAGAGCCAGCACAACTTGTTGCTGCTGCTAAAGTAAAAACAGAAACAGCAGAGCCCTTTGCTGCTCCAGTTGCACCCGTAGCTCCTGTAGTTGTTCCTACAGCTGAAACGGTGAAAGTAGAAGCACCGGAAGTAGAAGGTCCTAAAGTGATCAATAAAATCGATTTGTCTTTAATTGACTCGTCAACTAGACCAAAGAAAACAGCTAAAAAAGTAGAACCAGAAGCGCCTAAACCCGCTCCTGCAAAAGTAGAAGCGCCAGCACCAAAAGCAGAAGCGCCTAAACCTGCTCCTGCTGCTCCAGTGGACCACTCTGTGACACCTGAAAATGTACATGGTGAAATCACTAATATTCAAGCTGATAAATTAACTGGCCCTAAAATTTTAGGAAAAATTGAATTACCTATCAATAGTGATACAAGACCTAAGCCTTTAAGCCAAGAAGAAAAAAGAGTACGTAAGCGTATTCCAGTACAAGGACAAGGCAATCGTCCACAAGGACAACAAGGTCAACAAACTGGAGGTGGTTATCAAGGCAATCGTCCACAAGGTGGTGGTTACCAAGGCAATCGTCCACAAGGTGGAGGGTATCAAGGTAATCGACCAAACAAACCAGGCCAAGGGGGTGGTCGCAGAAATGTGCCTCAAACTGCAGAACAAAAAGAAATCGATCAAAAAGCAATTCAAGATAAGATCAAGGAAACGCAAGCTAAATTATCAGGCCAAGGAGGTCGTGGTAAGAGCATGAAGTCCAAGTACCGTCGTCAACGTAGAGAAGAAGCTGCAGAAAATGAAAGCAATGAATTAAGAGAAGATAATAAATTACAGGTAACAGAATTTGTTACAGTGAGTGAGTTGGCAAGTTTGATGGATGTGAGTTTTGCTGAAATTATTAGCAAGTGTATGAACTTGGGTATCATGGTTTCTATTAACCAACGCTTAGACGCTGAAGTAATTGAATTGGTAGCAAGTGAATTTGGATTTGAAGTAGAGTTTGTTGGTTTAGAAGAGGCAGAGGAAATGGACGAAGAAGAAGAAGCAGATGATTTGGCGAATTTAGTGCCGCGCCCACCTATTGTAACTATTATGGGTCACGTTGACCATGGTAAAACATCTTTATTGGATTATATCCGTAATGCAAATGTGGTTGCAGGTGAAGCAGGAGGTATCACGCAGCATATTGGTGCATATGAAGTAACATTGCCAAATGGCAAGGCGATTACTTTCTTAGATACTCCTGGTCACGAAGCGTTTACAGCGATGCGTGCACGTGGTGCCAAAGTAACAGATATATCTATTATTGTGGTTGCTGCCGATGATGCTGTGATGCCTCAAACAAAAGAGGCGATCAGTCACTCTCAAGCTGCGAATGTGCCTATGATTTTTGCAGTGAATAAGATTGATAAAGATGGAGCCAATCCACAAAAGATTTATGAGCAATTATCTCAAATGAATATTTTAGTAGAAGCATGGGGCGGTAAATTCCAAAACCAAGAGCTATCTGCTAAGCAAGGATTGAATGTGGATGCTTTATTAGAGAAAGTATTATTAGAGGCTGAGTTATTAGACTTAAAAGCAAATCCAAATAGAGAAGCAACAGGTACTATTATTGAAGCTTCTCTAGATAAGGGCCGTGGATATGTAGCTACTATTTTAGTGCAAAACGGAACCTTACGTCAAGGTGATTTGATTTTATCTGGTCAATACTACGGTCGTGTAAAAGCGATGTTCAATGAGCGTAATCAACGTATTGATGTAGCGCCTCCTTCTACTCCAGTTGTTATCTTAGGTTTAAATGGTGCACCACAAGCAGGTGAGAAGTTTAAAGTATACGAAGATGAATCTGAAGCTAAGGAGTTAGCAACGAAGCGTTCTCAATTATTAAGAGAACAAGGCTTGAGAACAAGAAAGCATATTACATTAGATGAAATTGGACGTCGTTTGGCTTTAGGAAATTTCAAAGAATTAAATATCATCATCAAAGGTGACGTGGACGGTTCTGTGGAAGCCTTAAGCGACTCTTTGCAAAAATTATCGACAGAAGAAATTGCGGTGAGAGTGGTATTGAAAGGGGTAGGACAAATTTCTGAATCAGATGTCTTGTTATCTGCTGCTTCTGATGCTATCATTATTGGTTTCAATGTTCGTCCAAGTATGCAAGCAAGTCGCTTAGCTGAAACAGAAGGCGTTGAAATTAAGATGTACTCTATCATCTATAACGCAATTGATGAAATCAAGAGCGCGATGGAAGGTATGTTGGAACCAAAAATCCAAGAGAAGATTGTTGCCAACGTAGAAGTAAGAGAAGTGTACAAATTTGATAAAGCAACAGTGGCAGGATGTTACGTATTGGATGGAAAGATATCTAGAAATAGTAAAATCCGTATCATTAGAGATGGTATCGTAGAGTTCCCAAGAGGTGAAGGCCAGGCTGCAGAACTAGGTAGCTTAAAACGTTTCAAAGACGATGTAAAAGAAGTAGCGTCTCATATGGAATGTGGTTTGACCATTAAAAACTTTAGTGATTTGAAACCGGGAGACATCGTAGAAGCGTTTGAAGAAGAAGAAGTAAAACGTACTTTATAATAAAATTAAGAATTAGCACTTGGGATACTCACCCAGGTGCTTTTACTTTGAATACTAATTTAAATTCGATGAAATTACAGCAGCTTGTATTGGTGGTTTTGTTTTTGACTATGGGACTTGCATCAGAAGCCCAAGTGAAAAAAGTAATTGCAGATAAAATTATTGCAGCAGTTGGCGATAAGTATATTTTAAAATCGGATGTGGACAATGCTATTGCCGATTATAAAAGACAAGCACAGGGTCAGGAAGGTGCAGTTATTCCATCTGCATGTCAGGTGATTGAAGGTCAAATGATTCGTAAAGCCTTGGTGTTACAATCCGAAAAGGATTCATTAGTAGTAACCGACGAGGAAGTGGAAAATGCTATTGACAATCGTATTAGAAATTTTATACAACAATTTGGATCCAAAGAAGCTTTGGAAGAAGTAGCTGGTAGATCTGTCTTTCAATTAAAAGACGATTTCCGCACTTTAATTAAAGAGCAAAAATTGGCGGAGCAAATGCAAGAAAAAATTGTTGACAAGGTTAAAATAACGCCTAACGAAGTGCGTGCATTTTACAATAAAATTCCTTTAGACAGTTTGCCTTTGTATGAAAGTGAAGTGCAAGTATCTCAAATAATTATGCACCCTAAAGCGAATAGAGATATTGAAGAATATGTAATAAGTCAATTGATGAGCTATCGCAAACAAGTGGAGGCTGGCATTACCAAGTTTGACCAATTAGTGAAATTGTATTCAGAGGATCCAAGTGCAAAAGAAAACCTTGGGCAGTTTTCATTAAATAGAAATGTAAAAGAGTTTGATCCCGCATTTATGGCAGCGTCTTTTAGATTGAAAGATGGGCAAATTTCAGCACCAGTTAAATCTAAATTTGGCTATCACTTAATACAGCTTATTTCTAGATCAGGTGATGATGCGGTTGTAAAACATATCTTAAGAATTCCTCCTATTACGAATGATGAAATCAACGACACCAAACATGTTTTAGATAGCGTGAGAAAAGAAGTGCTTGCTGGAAAAATTAGTTTTGGAGAGGCTGTAAATAAATTTAGCGATGACGATGGCAGCAAGTTTAGCGGTGGTGCTATCACTGGACGAGATGGATCTACTTATGTGAATTTAGATCAGCTAGATAAGGACATGATTGTTGCGATTAAATCTATGAAGCCAGGGGATGTTTCTGAGCCACAAGTATATACAGATGAAAGAGGTAGAAAAACGGTTCGTTTGATCTATTATAAAGAAAAAACCAGTCCTCATAAAGAAAATTTAAGAGAAGATTATAATAAAGTATCAGCTAGAGCTTTGGAAGAAAAGAAAACCAAAGTAATGGAGAATTGGTTTAAAGAGCATATTACCAACTATTATATTTTCATTGACGCTGAATATCAGACTTGTGAAGAATTAAAAGATTGGAATAAAGTAGCAAATAATATTGTCAAGGTAAAGACTTATTAAAAATGAGTGACGAAATCAAACATGAATGTGGACTTGCGTTTATAAGAATGCGCAAACCCTTATCTTATTATTTACAAAATAAGGGAACAGTTACGTATGGCCTTAATAAGTTATACTTGTTAATGGAGAAGCAACACAATCGTGGACAAGATGGAGCTGGCTTGGCAACACTCAAATTAAATATCGAACCTGGCAATCCTTTTTTATACAGATCTAGAAGCAATGCACCGCAACCTATTGCTGATTTATTTTATAAAATTGGATTAGAAATTCAAGAGCTAGAAAAATTCCAACCCGATATTGCTAAACATCCTGGTTTAATGAAAGGGCATTTGCCATTTATGGGTGAAATACTTTTGGGACATTTAAGATATGGTACACAGGGAAAAAACAACGTAGAGTTTTGCCATCCTTTTATCAAACGAAATTTAGTTCCAGGGAAAAATATAGCATTAGCTGGTAATTTTAATTTGGTTAATACGGACGAATTATTTCAAGAAATTGGTTTTGATCCTGGTCCATTTGAGAAGCAAAGTGATCTAGCTGCCATGATGGAAGTGATTCATCATTTTCTTGTGAAAGAAGAATCTTTAAATCCCAATGCTCCCAATATTGTAAAAGTATTAAAGCAAGCCGCTCCTTTATTTGATGGAGGTTTTACGATTGGCGGATTGATTGGAAATGGGTATAGCTTTGTAATGCGTGACGCCAATGGCATTCGACCTGCTTATTATTATATTGACGGGGAAGTGATTGTTGCGGCAAGTGAAAGAGCTTCTATTAGAACCACTTTTAATGTGGGTGAGAACGAGGTGTTGGAATTAATGCCAGGTAATGCTTTGATTGTTGATGACAAAGGCAATTATAGTATTGAGCAAATTTTAAAACCTAAGGAACGTCGCGCTTGTTCGTTTGAAAGAATTTATTTTTCAAGAGGTAGCGACGAAAAAATATATAGAGAGCGCATCGCACTTGGAAACCATCTTAGTAAAATTGTCCTTGATCGAATTGAAAAGGATTTAAAAAATACCATTTTCTCCTATATCCCTAATACGGCAGAAGTTGCTTTTTATGGATTGGTGAAAGGTATGGAGGAGTATTTAAATAAAATCAAAGTAGAACGTATTTTAAGTTGGGGCAAAGAGGTGGATGCAGAGAAATTGGAGGAGATGGTGAATCGTAAAATTAGACAGGAAAAAATTGCCATCAAAGATGTAAAATTGAGGACCTTTATTACAGAAGATGCCAACAGAAATGAAATGGTACAGCACGTGTACGATGTGACGTATGGTACAGTAAGAAAAGATCAGGATACATTGGTAGTTATTGACGATAGCATTGTAAGAGGTACGACTTTAAGAGAAAGTATTATTAGAATGTTATCCAGATTGAGCCCTAAAAAAATCATTGTAGTTTCCTCCGCACCTCAAATTAGATACCCTGATTGTTATGGTATTGATATGAGTAAGATGGGAGACTTTATTGCTTTCAAAGCTGCCATTGCTTTATTAGAAGAAAGAGGTATGTCTAGTATCATCGAAGAAATCTATCAGAAAATAAAAACGCTAGAAAGTCAAAATGCATTACACACTGAAAACGTGGTAAGGTTATTATATAAACCTTTTACACCCGAAGAAATTTCAGATAAAATTGCGCAATTAATTACCCCTTCTAATATTACTATTCCAGTGGAAGTGATTTATCAAAAAATAGAGGACTTACATGAATGTTGTCCAACTAATACGGGAGACTGGTATTTTACCGGAAACTATCCTACTCCAGGTGGAAATAGAGTTTGCAACAAAGCATTTGTAAATTATATCGAAGGAAATAATGTAAGAGGATATTAATAAAAAAAGGAGCCATTGGCTCCTTTTTTTATGATGCACTTTTATAATTCATTATACTCTATAGCAAATTGCATTGATATTCATACCGGCTCCTACGGACGCAAATACTACAATATCACCTTCTTGTAATTGATGTTCTTTGTAAAAGCCATGTTTTACTCTATCATATAAAGTAGGGATGGTAGCCACCGAGCTATTGCCTAATTCATGAATACTCATAGGCATGATATGTTCTGGAATCTCTCTAATGCCGTATAATTTAAAAAGGGCTTTGATAAATCCCTCATCCATTTTTTCGTTGGCTTGATGCAAAAAGAATTTTTTAACGTCTTGGATATCTACACCTGCTTTTTCAATACAAGCTTTCATGGCAAGAGGCACATTCTTGATGGCATATTCGTAAACCTTTCGCCCTTTCATTTTAATATATCTAGTCGCTTCTTCTCCTTCTGGATGATAAGAAGGTCCAAGGTATAAGAAATAGGTTTCATCTTCACAATGACTTTGTACACTACTTGCCAATATACCACTATCTGTGTTTTCTGCTAATTCTACAATACAGGCTCCAGCACCATCACTAAAAATCATACTATCTCTATCATGCACATCCACCACTCTACTTAAGGTTTCAGCACCAATCACCAAGCATTTTTTTGCCATCCCCGATTTAATGAAAGCATCGGCTTGAATCACTCCTTGAATCCACCCTGGACATCCAAAAAGAATATCATAAGCAACACAGGAAGGATTCTTAATGCCTAATTGATGTTTCACGCGAGAAGCAATAGCAGGAATAGCATCTGTCTGAATTGTGCCTGCTAATACATTACCAAAATTATGTGCTACAATAATTTGATCGATGGTTTCTGGATCAATGCCTGCATCTTGAATGGCCAAGCTGGCTGCTTTAGTGGCCATCTCAGAAGTGTTGATATGATCTTCTGCATATCTTCTTTCAGCAATGCCGGTAATATCTTTGAATTTTTCAACAATCTCTTCGTTGGGTGTGGCGATTAAAGCACCATTTTCTGAGTAAAAACTATGATGCACAAATGCTTGATTTGTTTTTACTATATTAGGTATATAACTTCCTGTTCCTGTAATAATGGTTGACATTGGCTAGGGGTTAAATGTATTTGTCGCCTTTGTTTCTTTTTACTTCGGCAACATATTCTTTGATGGACTGTTCTTTGTCTTTGCTGCAAATCAGTAGCACATCTTTGGTATCTACCACAATAAAATCATCTAATCCCTGCACTACTACTAACTTTTCTTTAGGAGCATTAATCATACATTTTGTAGCATCTATGACCACTACATTGTCAGAAGCGACAGCATTACCTAAATAATCTTTTTCAATATTATCATAAGCACTATTCCAAGTACCTAAATCACTCCATCCAAAACTTGAAGGAATCACATATACATTATCTGCCTTTTCCATGATGGCAATATCAATGGAGATATTGACACATTGAGGGTAGATTTTTTGAATGGCTTGTTGCTCTTCACTCGTATTGAAAGAGTGTTTTTGATGATCAAACAATTCATACATTTCTGGCTGATGTTTTTCAAAAGCAGCAAGTATCGTAGTAGCTTTCCAAGCAAAAATGCCCGCATTCCATAAAAAATCTCCACTTGCAATAAAAGTTTGCGCAATTTCCAAGCTTGGCTTTTCGGTAAAAGTTTTTACTTTATATACACCACTTGTTACTTCATGACCCTCGTATTGAATATAACCATAGCCTGTATTGGGATGGGTAGGTTTGATACCTAAAGTCACCAAGGACTTGATATTTTCTACAAAATCTAATGCTTGTAATGCTGTTTTCTGAAAAGCCTCTTGTTCTAAAATCAGATGATCACTTGGCGCTACCACAAATACAGCGTCAGGATCTAATTGTGCTAGTTTAAATGAAATATAAGCAATACAAGGAGCCGTATTTTTACGACTAGGTTCTGCTAAGATATTCTGTATAGGTAATTGAGGGAGTTGCTCTTTTACGATGGGCACATACTCCTCGGAAGTCACTATAAAGATATTTTCTTCGGGAATGAATTGCGTGTAACGTTCATAAGTCCATTGAATCAAGGTTTTCCCTGTATTCAATACATCTAAAAATTGTTTTGGGTAAGCAGTCCTACTCATAGGCCAAAATCTGCTACCAATCCCTCCAGCCATTATTGCAACATAGTGATGTTTATTTTTCATGCGCTAATCTTGAATTATAAAATCCCCTCTTTCATTAAATCGTGGATATGGATCATGCCAACATATTGTTCATTATCGGCAACTATGATTTGACTGATATCTTTTTGCTCCATCAAACTAGCAGCTTCGATGGCTAGCGTAGTAGAGGAGATAGAAACAGGAGCGCTATGAAAAATTTCATTTGCAGTGAGAGATTGAATATTGGAATGTGTTTCCAACATTCTTCTTATATCCCCATCTGTAATAATGCCTAATACTTTATTAGTTGCATCTACTACTGCAGTAGCGCCTAGTCTGTTTTTAGAGATGGTGGTAATGATTTCTTTTAAAGAAGTAGTTAATTGAACAGCAGGCTTTGGATTGTTTTGAGCAATTTGTCCTGTAGTAAGTGTTAATCTCTTTCCCAAATTACCACCTGGATGAAATTTGGCAAAGTCTTTGGCTGCAAATCCTCTTAATTCCATTAGTGCGACTGCCATGATATCACCCATTACCATTTGTGCAGTGGTTGAGGAAGTGGGTGCTAAATTGTTGATACATGCTTCTTTTTCTACAGTTGTATTAATAATGAATTGCCCCGCTTTGGCTAAATAACTTTCCATATTACCTACCATTGCAATGATGGGATTGCCGAACTGTTGTACTAATTGTACTAGCGTTTTAATTTCTGGACTTTCACCGCTTTTGCTAATAATCATTACGATATCTTCATTACCGATCATGCCCGAATCACCATGAATAGCGTCGGCCGCATGTAAGTATAAAGAAGGGGTTCCAGTGGAATTACAAGTAGCTACAATTTTTTGAGCAATAATGGCACTTTTCCCAATGCCTGTTACCACCAATCTACCCTTGGTTGTAAAAACGGCTTCTACTGCCTTGGCAAAAAGGGGATCAATATATTTTTCTAGCGAGTTGATGGCTTCAGTTTCAATAGCTAATGCCTTTCTCGAAATGGACAAAATGGTTTCTTTCATAGTTGCCTTGCAAAGTTAATGTTTAGTCTAGTTTATCCCTTGAATTTATGAAATCCTTGAAAAAAAGCTTTTTAACAAAATATGTAGTTTTTTTAGTTTTATATTCAAAATTTTGTGCTAACTTAATTGATTCAATAGTTCTGTAAACTATTGATTTTAAGACAATTACGAATGGCTGCAGCAAAAAAAATGGCAAAAAAAGTTGCCAAAACCTCAGAATCAGGTTCTACCATCGATAAAGCTTCCCTTTTAGAAGCGCTGGAACTCCATTTTGGCTTCAAGGAATTTAAAGGAACCCAAGAAAAAGCCATTCTTTCCTTGATGGGAGGGCAGGACACTTTTGTAATCATGCCAACAGGTGGAGGCAAAAGTTTGTGCTATCAATTGCCTGCATTGATGTTACCTGGCTGTGCCATTGTGGTGTCTCCATTGATTGCCTTAATGAAAAATCAAGTGGATTTGATTAGGGGGTATAGCGAGAAAGACGAAGTGGCTCATTTTTTAAACTCAAGTTTGAATAAGGGTCAAATCAAAGCTGTAAAGGAAGATTTACTCAGCGGGAAAACCAAATTATTATATGTTGCTCCAGAGACACTCACCAAGCAAGAGCATCTTGATTTTTTTAGTGACCTCAATATTTCTTTTTTTGCGGTGGACGAAGCGCATTGTATTTCTGAATGGGGTCACGATTTTAGGCCGGAATATAGAAGGTTAAAAGAAATGATGGAAGCTATAAATCCAAGCATTCCAATTATTGCACTTACAGCGACTGCAACACCAAAAGTACAAAGCGATATTGTAAAAAATTTAGCATTACGTCAACCTGAAATACTAATATCTTCTTTTAATAGAACCAACCTGTATTATGAAGTACAGCCTAAAACCAAGAAAGATATCACAGTAAAAAGTATCGTTAAATATATTAGCGGACACAAAGGGAAAAGCGGAATCATCTATACCCTCAATCGAAAAACGACCGAAGAATTAGCTGATTTATTAATTGCAAATAATATCAAGGCAGTAGCTTATCATGCTGGTTTAGATCAAAAATTGAGAGCAGAAAGACAGGATCAATTTTTAAATGAAGAAGTGCAGGTAATTGTTGCCACTATTGCATTTGGAATGGGTATCGACAAGCCAGACATTCGATTTGTAATACACTATAATATTCCTAAGTCCATTGAAAACTACTATCAAGAAACGGGTAGAGCGGGTAGAGATGGATTGGAAGGGAATTGCATTTTATATTATTCACATGCGGATGTAGCTAAGTTGGAACATTTTTTAAGAGATAAGCCTTTAAGTGAGCGAGAAGTAGGTGCGCAATTGATTGATGAAACAGTGGCTTTCGCCGAAAGCGGCGTTTGTAGAAGAAAAAGTTTGTTGCATTATTTTGGCGAAAACTGGGAGGAGAAAAACTGCGGCAAATGTGATAATTGCTTACATCCAAAAGACAAAATTGAGGCTAAGCAAGAGCTTGTAAAATTATTACAAGTGATAACTACATTAGACGAAAGATTCGTTGTAGACTATGTCGTACAAATTATAACTGGTCATTTTACGCCACAAATTGGGTTATACCGTCACGAAAAATTACCCATTTTTGGTATTGGTAAGGAACTAGATACATTGTTTTGGAATAGCTTGATTCGTCAAGCCATATTAGAATCCATCATTGAAAAAGATATCGAAGAATACGGCTTGTTAAAGTTGACTAAAAAGGGACATCAATTCTTGAAAAAGCCCACTAGCTTTAAAATCATTTTGAACAATCAGTTTAGTGATGAAGGAGTGGACGAGGAGGAAGATGGATCTGCTGAAGGTGCTACCTCTACTGACGAGCAACTTTTTGAGATGCTAAAAGAACTAAGACAAAAAGAAGCAAAAAGAATTAGTCTTCCGCCTTTCGTGATTTTCTTAGAAACTTCTTTACAAGACATGGCCACTTTATACCCTACAAGCTTGGAAGAGTTAGAGCGTTGCCAAGGTGTAAGTAAAGGAAAGGCCATTAAATATGGCAAACCATTTGTACAATTGGTGGCTCAATATGTGGAAGAACATAATATTGAAAAGCCTGATGATTTTGTGATGAAGTCGGTTGCGAATAAGTCAAGTAATAAAATCTACATCATACAAAACGTAGATAAAAAAATACCGCTAGAAACCATTGCTAAAAACAAAGACTTGCGTTTGGATGCTTTACTTGAAGAAATGGAAACCATCGCAGCAAGTGGTACTAAGCTTAACTTAGATTATGCCATTGATGAATGGTTGGATACCTATGACCAAGAAGAAATTCTCGAGTATTTTAAAAATTGTGAAACTTCATCATTGCAAATTGCACAAGAGGAATTAAGCGAAAATGAGTATACTTGGGAGCAATTAAAAATCATGCGCATTAAATTCCTAAGTATCGTAGGAAATTAATTAGTGCTGATATTATTATTGTTTAAGTAGTATTTTGCCCTTAAGCTTGCGTTTTCTCTAATGCTTAAGTAGTAGAAGTTAAAATCGGCAATATGATAATTTTCTGTTTGGTATAAAAAACTACCTAAAAAATGCGGGTGCCCTGTCCATAATAAGCCTTCATGATTAATAGCATCTGCTACTTTGGGAACTACTTTGTTAAAATTCAATAATACTGATCCTTTGTTTTCTCTGCGACCAACAAATGTTTTTTGCTTATCCCAGGATAAAGGGTTGGTAACGATGGAAGTAAAAGTTTCTTTTTGTACAAAAGCTGGCACATGGTCCTGTAAATAGGTTCTCCATGCACAAATGCACCCTGTTTCATTGGGACTGTCACAAGACTTTAATGTTTGATAATCTCCCGGATCAATAGCCATGCCTACCACATAGGCAGCAACTAGTTTTTTGCTTAATGGTTTGGCGTCAAAAAATTCCTTTAATAATCTTTTGGAATGCGTGCTACCTTGACTATGTGAAGCGATTATAATAGGACGACCTTGATTATAATGCGCTAAATAATATTCAAAAGCTTTTTTTACATCTTGGTAGGCCAACTCAAAAGCTGCTAATGCTTTCGCAGTATCTGCTGCATTTTTGGGAGTATAGGAATCAATATGCGCTTGTCGATATCTAGGAGCATACACATTGCCTACTTCATTAAAGACGCTTGCTTGGTTTAAAATAGAACTAAAATCTGTAAATATATTTAATTTAACATCTTGCAATGAAGCATTCCAGCCACTGGGCTTTGTAGTGTCTAAATAAGAAGTAGGATGAATAAAAAAAACATCAACTTTATTATTATTATGGTGAAAAGAGCGTACTAGTGGCTTGGGTATACTATCACTTGGATCTTTCTTATCTGGATGTGCAGCCCAGTATTGCAATTGACCATAGTCGGGTTGATCAGACATGAGCTCGTTTTCATACACTGCTTTATACTTTGAGTAATTGCTAGTGGCGCAACTCATCAATAAGAATAGGATTATAATAAAAGCAGAATAGCGCATCATGTAAACTTGAATTGAAGTATCGACACAAAGTTATAAATTATCAACTAACCTAGGGCATACAATTTTACATGTTAAATAATAGATATAAATCCAGGAGCAAGCTTGAACTTGTGATAAATAGTATAATTTTAGGCTAATTAATTCACCTTGCGATATTTAAGACATATATCATTTTTAAAAGCAGTTTTACAACATAGTATTACTGCCTTTGGTGGTCCCCAAGTGGCTGTAGGTTTAATGCAACATCGTTTTGTTGAAAAAAGAAAAGACATTAGTGCCGAGGAATTGATGGAGTACAATGCTTTTTGTCAACTATTACCTGGCGCTTCCTCCACACAAACGATTGTATTGGTAGGGTATAAAAAAGGGGGACTCCCTTTAGCCATATTAACATTATTAATTTGGATGACGCCTGCGGTATTGATCATGGCAGGTTTGGCTATTTTTTTTAGTCATTTTGAATTGCATGGATCCATCAAAAGTTTATCATTGATGCAGCCTATGTCTATTGGCTTTATTGTGAGTGCCACTATTATGCTTTTTAAGAGAGCCATCAAGAGTCCTATTACAAAATGGATTTTTATTAGTGCCACTATCATTACATTTTGGGGATTTAGTACGCCTTGGACGATACCTATAATCATTATCTTTTCTGGCATTCTGACCAATTTTAGTAATAAAAGAATTCCTGATGATGGTGCAGCCCCAAGTGCAGTGAGGTGGAAAAGCTTGTTGGTATTTGTAGTGTTATTTATTATTGCAGGTTTTTTATCAGAACAAGCTGTCAAACAAAATTGGGAATGCAAGAAAATATTTAACTTATTCGAAACCAACTATCGTTTTGGTAGTTTGGTTTTTGGTGGTGGCGATGTACTCATTCCCATCATGTATGAACAATATGTGACGAGACCACAATCAGAACACATTAAGGAAACAAAAAGAGATGTAATCAGCATACCTAAAGATGCTTTTTTAACGGGAGCTGGATTAGTAAGGGCAGTACCTGGTCCTATCTTTTCGATTTCAAGTTATATGGGTGCCATGGTGATGCAGTCTAAGGGTATTTTTTGGCAAGGTGTGGGAGCATTCGTAGCGAGTTTGGGTATTTTTTTACCTAGTTTTTTAATTGTACTTTTTTTCTTTCCTATTTGGCAGCACTTAAAAAAATATGCACTTTTTTATAGATCACTTGAAGGTATTTATGCAGCTATTGTAGGAATCATGGCCGGAGCAACATTATACCTTTCCAAAGATATTGCCTCGGGTATGAGCATGAGTAAGCCTATTCCCATTCTTATTTATTTGTTGGTATTTGCGTTTGCTACTTATAGCTTATTGAAACAAAAACTAGCCCCGCAATGGATTGCCTTGATTTGTATATTGGGAGGTCTGATTTTCACCAATTGGCTTTAATTATCTAAAAACCTGTTAAATCAAACAAATCTTGAATGATGTATGCATTCCTGGCTTAATATTGCAGTATTGATGAAGCAGCGATTTTTATATCTTAGTTTGATTGGTATTTTTATTTCAAATTTATTATTTGCTCAATCTGTTGTCATAAGTGGTCATGTATATGATATTTCAGGAAGAAGGCCTGTTGAGTCTGTCATAGTACATTCTAACTCCAACAATGCACTTACTGATTCTTTGGGTAGATATATTATCACCATCAAGGCCAAAGATTCAATTTGGTTTTCTTTGTTTGGGAAAAACACACAGAAATATGCCATTGATACAATAGAGGACCCGCATAATTTTAATATCATGATCCATGTAAATGGAGTGGATTTGCCAGAAGTAAGGGTGAGAAATAATAATTATCGCATGGACTCCATTCAAAACAGGTATGATTATGCAAAATATTTCAACTATCAACCCCCAGGCTTAAAACTATCCAATAATACACCCCTATTTGGGTCGGGTGGACTAACTATTGGCTTTGATTTGGACGAAATGATCAATATGTTTAGGTTTAAGAGGAATCGAAACCTACAATTTTTACAAAAAAGGCTTATTTCTCAGGAACAAGAAAAATATATCAATTATCGATTTACTAAAAGGTTTGTTCAAAAAATCACGCATATAGAGGGCGAGGAGTTGAGTAGGTTTATGGCCTATTGTAAGCCTTCTTATGAAGTATTAGGCCTTTTGAATGACTTAGAGTTGGGCTATTATATTGAACAAAAATATAAGGCTTTTAAATTGGAGCAACCATAATCCACCACTCATCTATTTTATTTCCCTAAAAGGGACGCTTTTTATATCTTTATTGGCTAAAATTGAGTCAATTGAGAAAGATACATTTTATGTCGATAGCAGCGCTATTGTCATTTGCTGCTTGCAAGGAAAAACAGAAATCGGTAGATAAATTTAATCCCAATGCTCCTGTGTCGGTTGACATTACGATTGCAGAAGTTCAAAAAGTAGACAAACAAATCGAAGTGAATGGCAGTATTCTTGCTAATGACTTTGTAGAATTAAAGCCAGAAAGTAATGGTCGTATTACTTACTTGCAAATTCCTGAGGGAAAATTAGTCCAAGCAGGCACTGTCTTAGCCAAATTAAATGACGCTGATTTACAAGCGCAGCTAGATAAAATCAAAGCGCAATTAGAGTTGGCCATCTTAAATGAACAAAGAAACAAACAGTTGGTGGGCGTGAAAGGTATCAATCAAAGTGATTATGATGCCTCTTTACAACAGGTGAAAAGTTTGAAAGCGGATCTTGCATACACACAGTCACTCATTGATAAAACGATTGTAAAAGCTCCGTTTACAGGTCAAATAGGATTAAGACAAGTGAGTGTAGGCGCTTATGTAAATAATACCATTACGATTGCTACTATTCAAAAGCTAGATCAACTTAAAATGGATTTCACATTGCCTGAAGTATATGCTTCCTATGTGAGTGTGGGCAAGAAAATAGATATCGCTACCATCGGCAACGGTATTAATGCTACTAAAATGACAGCTACCATTGCTGCCATTGAACCACAAATAATAGCTACTACTAGAAATTTAAAAGTAAGAGCCAATTTTAAAGGAAAGGTATTGCCGGGCGCTTATGCGAAAGTGTATTTAGGTGAGAGTACTGTAAAGCCTAGTATAATGGTCCCTTCTAATATTATCATACCAGACTCTAAATCAAAACAAGTGGTTGTGGTAAGAAATGGAGAAGCGAAATTTGTGAATGTAGAGACAGGATATAGAACTCAAACTGCTGTTGAAATCACAAAAGGATTACAAGCAGGCGATAGTGTCATTGTTGCAGGTATGTTGTTTGTAAAAGACGGCGCAAAATTAAAAATTGGAAAGACATTATCCAATGTAGATATTACAAAATAGGATTTCAAAAAATTAAGTCATTTAGATGAATATATCTGAACTATCGTTGAAACGTCCGGTACTTGCTACCGTGATGAACATTGCCATCATTATTTTTGGTTTAGTTGGCTTTTCTTTTTTGGCATTAAGAGAATACCCCGCGATTGACCCACCTATTATTAATGTGCAAACTTCTTATACAGGGGCTAATGCCGAAGTAATACAAAGTCAAATCACCGAACCATTAGAAAAAGCAATTAATGGAATTCCCGGCATTCGAACTATTAACTCATCAAGTTCTGTAGGAAACTCCAATATCACAGTTGAGTTTAACTTGGGTGTGAACTTGGAAACAGCTGCAAATGATGTGCGTGATAAAGTTTCACAAGCCCAAAGAGCTTTGCCTCAAGATATTTCTAGCCCACCAGTAGTGTCAAAAGCAGACGCAAGTGATTTTATTTTAATGTTGACCATTAGAAGTAAAACGAAGGGTTTATTGGAATTGACAGAGTATGCAGAAAATGTATTGCAGCAACGTTTTCAAACCATTGATGAGGTAAGTAATGTAGGAGTGAGAGGTAAACGCCAATCTATGCGCATTTATCCCAACACAGATTTATTAAGTGCTTATGGTATTGCCTTTAATGATATTCAAACTTCTTTAAATAAAGAGAACATAGAATTACCAGCAGGTTCTATTTATGGAAATAAGTCTGAATTTGT
>Ga0228701_1000612_pt1 | contig 28375 bp, 20 predicted proteins | sample McNCre117_Aug_MG_2_FD_178017 | JGI IMG/M metagenome (GOLD analysis project Ga0228701, IMG submission 178017) | Freshwater microbial communities from McNutts Creek, Athens, Georgia, United States - 11-17_Aug_MG | ecosystem: Environmental > Aquatic > Freshwater > Creek | place: USA: Georgia... | reverse complement strand
GTTCCGCTAAATATTGGCAGAAGGTATTTAAACCCTCATCCATCCAAGACCATTGACGCTCATCCGAATTGATGATCATCGGGAAGAAGTTATGTCCCACCTCATGAATGATCACGCCGATCATCCCGTTTTTCACGTTTTCCGTGTAAGTGCCATCGGCTTCTGGCCGACCCCCATTAAAGGAAATCATTGGATATTCCATTCCACCTCCTAATGTCGCATGACATGAAATCGCTACCGGATATGGATAAGCAATCGTGCGCTTCGAGTATGAACGCAAGGTATGTGCGACTACCATGGTAGAATATTTTCCCCAAAGAGGGTTACCTTCTTTCGAGTAGTAAGACATAGCCCATACTTTCTTGCCCTCAACCTCTACCTGCAAGGCATCCCAGATAAACTTACGCGATGCCGTAAATGCAAAGTCACGCACATTATCCGCCTTAAAAATCCAAGTCTTTTTGCCCGTTGGCTTTCCTTTTTCTGCCGCCTCAGCTTCCGCCTGCGTCACAATTTCTACCGGACGTGTAGCTGTTTTTGCTTTGTCCCAGCGCTTTAATTGTGTCGCCGACATCACTTGATTCGGATTCAATAATTCCCCACCGGCTCCCACGACTAAATCATTCGGTGCGGTAATGGCTACTTTATAATTTCCAAAGTTCAAGGTAAACTCACCCTGTCCCATGAATTGCTTGTGCTGCCAGCCATATACGTCATTGTACACGGCCATGCGAGGGAACCAATGCGCGATGAAGTAATTCGCATTGCCATCCTTGGCAAAAAACTCATAGCCTGACCGACCATAATATTCAGTAATCAAATAATTCCAATCGATGTTGAAACTCACCGAGCCACCTGATTTTACAGGCGTCGGCAAATCAATGCGCATCATCGTTTGATTGATCGTGTGACGCAGTTGATTCCCTTTGATGTCTTTAACTGCTGTGATTTTATATCCGTATTCTTTTGGATCGGTTAATTCCTTGAACGCCGCTGCGCTAATTCCGTTCTTGATTTCACCCGTCGCCGCCGTTTTACGTGCTGCGTTTTTCTCAAATAGGTTTTGGTCTAATTGAATCCACAAATACGGAAGCTCATCTGGGGAGTTGTTGAAATAGGTTATCGTTTCCGTACCGATAATCTTACGATTAATATCATCCAATTCGACCTTGATATCGTAATCGGCACGTTGTTGCCAATAGTCTTTTCCCGGTGAACCACTCGCGGTCCGATAGGAATTTGGGGTAGGAAGGGTTGATTCGAGTTGTTCGAAACGCCCGTTGGCATTGTAAGTTGTTTGAGCAAATGTTGGTAATGCAATGATTATCAACAAGATGACTTTAAATAGTTTAGACATAATGAAGTAGTGTTTTGCCAAAAATAGAAAAAACAATTTAGAATCGTATCATTATATATATATCGCACTGTGCTATACTATGCTAAAAAAATATTCGAAAGCATTTGGAATCAAAGGGAGAATTCGTAGTTTTGGAACTTATCAAGCGATTTAATAATACTATTCAGCTAAATTATGAGCGTTTTAATTGGACAAAAAGAATATTTCAAAGGGATTGATCAAATCAAATTTGAAGGCCTCGAATCAGATAATCCACTAGCATTTCGTTATTACGACGAGAATCGGATTATTGCCGGGAAATCAATGAAGGAGCACTTGCGTTTTGCCATAGCTTATTGGCATTCGTTTTGTGGCGATGGAGCTGATCCTTTCGGTCCAGGAACGCATCATTATCCATGGGATGTCGCATCGGATGCGCGTCAACGTGCGGCAGATAAAGCGGATGCTGCGTTTGAGTTTATTACGAAAATCGGAGCGCCTTTTTATTGTTTTCACGACGTGGATGCCATCGAAGGCCATAATGACCCGAAAGAATTTACGGATCGCGTCAAGTTTATCTCCGATATTTTTGAGAAGAAACAAGCCGAAAGCGGTGTGAAATTATTGTGGGGTACGGCTAACTTGTTCTCCAATGAGCGCTATATGAACGGTGCTTCGACCAACCCTAATTTCGAAGTTGTTGCCCATGCGGGTGCTCAATTGAAAGGTGCCATCGATGCGACGATTAAATTGGGTGGAGATGGTTATGTATTCTGGGGAGGTCGTGAGGGTTATATGACTTTATTAAATACCGACATGAAGCGTGAGCGTGAGCATTTCGCGCGTATGCTACATACTTGTGTAGAATACGCTCGTCGGAATGGATTCAAAGGGAAGTTCTTCATTGAGCCTAAACCTTGTGAGCCTACCAAGCATCAATATGATTACGATGCTGCGACAGTTATCGGATTCTTACGTGAATTTGATTTGTTGTCAGAATTTGGATTAAACTTAGAAGTGAATCACGCAACCTTGGCGGGACATACCTTTGCACACGAATGCCAAGTGGCTTCCGATGCAGGCATGTTGGCTTCCATCGATGCGAATCGTGGGGACTATCAAAACGGTTGGGATACGGATCAGTTTCCGACCGATATTTACGAGTGGGCTGAAGCCATGTCGATCATCTTGAAACAAGGTGGATTAGCGGGTGGAGGTATCAACTTCGACGCGAAACGCCGTCGTAACTCAACAGATGCAGCGGATTTATTCTATGCGCACATCGGTGGAATGGATACGATTGCTCGTTCTTTAATCATTGCAGATAAATTAGCGAAACACGGCGAGATGGATCGTTTGAAAGCGGCGCGTTATGCGAGCTTTGATTCGGGTAAAGGTGCTGATTATGAGGCTGGTAAATTGAAATTAGAAGACTTGTACCAAATTGCTGTGGAGATTGGCGAGCCTGCAATGATCTCAGGTAAGCAAGAATATCTAGAAAATTTATTAGGTCGTTTTGTTTAAACAATCGACATTTGGGGGATGAGAAAATTCGCATACCTACTCCTATTTTTTTTGACCTTTCTAAAAGCAGTGGGTTCTCCGGGTCCTACTGCTTTTTCTACATCTAAACCCTGGGCTTATTGGTGGTGGCCGGGAAGTGCGGTTACCGAAAAGGGAATTACACACAATCTGGAAAACTTTGCCAAAGCAGGTTTTGGCGGACTTCATATCATTCCTATTTACGGTGCCAAAGGCTACGAGTCCTCTTTTTTATCTTTTCTTGGGCCCGATTGGAATCGCCATTTTGCATTCGTACTGAAGGAGGCCAAGCGACTCCATTTAGGTATTGATATGACGCTTGGTACCGGTTGGCCCCTCGGTGGCCCTCAAGTTAATGCCACAGATGCCGCCAAAAAATACCAATTGGAAGCCGTTGATCTAGCCTCTCATCAAACCTATACGATCTCTAATGCCGATGTTCAAGCTGCATCAGTTTATCAAGGTAGCCAATTTCACAAGGAGTTAATTTCCGAACATCTCAACAGCTTTACCGCAGGAGATGAAGGAGCTAAGGTGTATGTGTTGGGGATGAAGGGGACGGGCCAACAAGTTAAAAGGGCTGCTCCGGGAGGAGAGGGTTTAGTTATGGATCATTTCTCCAAAACCGCTTTTGAACATTATCGAAATACTTTTGTGCCTTTATTGAAACAAGCACATGCTCCCTTGCGTGCCTTATACAATGATTCCTATGAGGTTTATGGAGCAAATTACACGGCCAATTTATTTACAGCCTTCGAAAAGTTGAATCATTACGATCTTCGGAAGCACTTGGCCGTATTAGCCAAACCGAAGGCAGAAACCGAGGAGGAAAATGCCATTTGGGCGGATTATCACCGGACACTATCTACCCTGTTATTAACTGAATTTACGCAGCCATTTAATCATTGGATAAATGAGATGGGATTTGTGAGTCGGGACCAAGCCCACGGATCTCCGGGTAATTTACTCGATTTATACGCCGCCGTGGATATTCCTGAAACGGAGTTCTTTGGGAGTAGGGCTTTTGAAATTCCGGGCTATCAAGTGGATCCCGATTATGATACGGTTCGCTTTGGAATTCCGGATGTGCGAAATTTGAAGTTGGCCTCATCGGCAGCCAATTTGATGGGGAAGAAATTGGTTTCTTCGGAGACCACTACTTGGCTGGGTAATCACTTTAAGGTCTCTTTGGCACAGGTAAAACCGGTCGTCGACCAAGTATTTATTGGTGGGGTTAATCATTTGTTTTACCATGGTGCGACCTATTCGCCACCTGAAGTACCTTGGCCGGGTTGGTTGTTCTATGCGAGTACAAACTACAATCCACAGAGTCACTTTTGGGAGGCCTTACCCCAGTTGAATCATTATATCGAGGTTTGCCAAACGATGCTTCAGGCAAACAAAACGGATTCCGATGTCTTGATGTATTTCCCGATGGAGGATATTTGGCATGAGCGTAATGGGTTGGGCAAAACGCATCCCTTGGATTTGCATGCGAATAGTCGGGACTGGATGAAGAAAACCTCCTTCGGACATTGGTCGGAACTGATGCAGAATAAGGGATACCAAGTAGACTATGTTTCGGATAAGTTACTGGCTGAATTGCAGGTGACGAAAACGAAAACGTGGAAAACAAAAGCGGGTTCTGAATATAAAATCTTACTGCTTCCTGCAGCTCACTATGTTTCCTTGGAGACCATGGAGCGCTTGGCGCATTGGGTGAAACGAGGCATGCCCGTTTATTTTTTGGAACACCTTCCCTTACATGAAAATACCTACGGTCTGACGGAGGAGGAAAAAAATCGCTGGTCAATAGCTAAGCAAGTATTAACCATGCATTGGGTGTCGGATCCCATCAATGTGTTAGAGCGTTTTAAGGTAACGCGGGAGTCGATGGCCGACCAGGGTATTTCATTTATTCGTAAAAAATCGGTGGGCGGGGCCCAGTATTTTGTGGCGAATCTCTCGAATCGATTCTCGGAGGGATTCGTGAAGTTTGCTAAAATTTCAGGAGGGGTGGAATTGGAGGACCCGATGACCGGAGAAATTACGAGACCCGTATTGCAGAAAGACAAGCAGTTCTTTTTGAATTTAGCACCAGGTAAGAGTTTGTTGGTTCGTGCGATTCCTGCCGCTAAAAAAATGATAGCTGGCGGGGTAGATTCCAAAGTTTTTACTCCTTTGAATCCCAGTGCTTTGATTCAATTGACGTTTTCAGAGAAGCAGTTACCTCATCAAACGATGGAGGAATTAAGGTACTGGACGGTAGACTCTTCCACGCATGATTATTGGGGCAAGGGAACGTATGCGTTTGATTTTGATTTAACCGACGAGCAGTTGCCCAATGCTAAGGTTTTACATTTTGATCAAATTCGGGATTGGGTTCGCGTTCGAATCAATGGCAAGGATTTGGGATTGGTTTGGTCGCTCCCCTATGAGCTAAAGATTCCTGCTGGTGTGTTAAGCAACCACAATCACATCGAATTGGGGGTGGCGAATGTTTCGGCAAATCGTATCCGTAAGTTGGATCGCGACAAGGTCAATTGGAAGAATTTTTACGAGATTAATTTTGTCGATATTCGTTATCAACCTTTTGATGCCTCTACTTGGCAGGTGACGCCAAGCGGTCTTGAAGGGGAACTTTATTTCAGTAATCGATGAGTTTTGTCGCTGCCATCCAAGAAGCTTTCCATGCGCTGGAAAATCCCGAAAATGCCCATTGGATGCGTTGGTATATGAAGGATCAATATCCTTTTTTAGGCATCAAGAAGCCGGAAAGAGCCGAGGTATTTAAAGCATTATATAAGCAGTTTGGCCGATCGGAGGATTGGTTCGAGGTCTGTTCGGAATTGTATTCCTTGCCGCAGCGGGAGTTTCAATATGTGGCTATGGAATATTTGTTGAAGGCAAAAAAGTCATGGGACGATCGCGTACCTAAATTGATTAATCAATGGGTCGATGCGACTTGTTGGTGGGATGTGGTCGATGTATTAGGCCCCAAAGTTTTAAGTGAATATTTTCGCTTATTTCCATTGGAACGTGATCCTTGGGTGGAGCGCTGGATGGCATCGCCTATTTTTTGGCACCAACGGCTTTGCATTCTTTTTCAATTGGACTACAAGTCCAAAACAGATGTTCAACTACTTAGTCAGGTCATTTTACGACTCAACACCTCCAAAGAATTCTTTATTCAGAAAGCCATCGGTTGGGCCCTGCGTCAGTATGCGCGGACGGATGCGGATTGGGTCAGGGAATTTGTGGAAAATAATCCCTTAATGCCTTTGTCGAAAAGAGAAGCCTTGAAGCACATTGCCTAGCTACCTTTGGCAAACCTCGAAGGTTTACCAAAGGTAAATTGTCTATTTGCGTTTTTTCATCACGGCTAACTCATGTGCTGTATCGTAATAGCCTCGAAGGTTCGACCAATCAAAGGTATCAGCGATACTCTCCACACGGTTACGTTGGGTAATCCGATCCCGTTGGCTTTGTTGGGCAAACTTGAATAGCATATTAGCCAATTGTTCCGCCGACTCCTGGTAATTCTGGGTCTTGCGATTCACCACACTCACGCCCCATTGTTCATAGTCGCGCATGATTTGCATCATGTAGTCCCCAAAGCCGGATAGGTCGGAAGTTACCGTAGGAACGCCGCGCGCCATACATTCGAGTGGCGTATAGCCCCAGGGTTCGTAGTAAGACGGGAAGACGCCCAAATGGCATCCGCGTACAAATTGTCCGTAATCCAAACCAAAGAGGGGATTGGTAGATACGATGAAATCGGGGTGGTAGACCACCTTGACTTTGTCATTGGCATTATTCAACAATTGCGTGCGGTGCAGGTTTCGGATGATGTCATCCTCTTGTTTTAATAGATGGGTGACCACCTTGGGACGGGAATTCGTTTTCCAGGTTTGTACCGTCCGACGAAGGCGTAGGCGCCAATATTCATCCACAAATTGGTTCAAGTCGGGTAATTGCAAATCATTTGAGGAGGCAGCCGCCTCGAATAATTTTTCGCCCACCTCTTTTTGGATGGCTTGGCAGTTTTCCCGGATTTCATCCAAAACCGCGCGCGAATGCAACACTTCGGGGTCTATTGAATGATAAGGTTGCTTCGTGATGAAGAACATGATGACCGTTTTTTTCGATCCAGCCTCCTTCATTTTTCGGTTTAAAATCTCCAAGGCATCCAAGGTGATGTCATATCCTTTGTTGGAATATTCAAAACGTCCCGATGTAAATAAATAAAGCGTTTGATCCAGATCAAAAGCCTGGTTTTGGAAGAAATGTCCCATCACAAAATCCGAGATTCGCTTCTTATACAGCGAATGTAGATTTTGATGCTCGTGCATCGCGGCAAAACGCTGAATATTCAAGCCGTTGGGAAGGATTAATTCCGGAATTCGGCCTAAGAAAGCAACACATTCTTTTGCCGTAATATCGGAAACGGTCGTCAGCACATCGGCCTTCTGTGCTGCGGCACGTTCGAACGAAGCTTGTGCCTCAATGCCATAGTGTACAGCTTCTTTATGCCAATCGAACGTATCCAACACATCATAGAAATTCGGAACATTTCCCGCTAAATAACGGCCAAGCATCGTTGCGTGGGTCGTAAATACGGTGGAAATTTTAACCTTATCCTTCTTTAAATCGGGCAAGCAAGTTGAGGCCATCCATTCGTGAAAGTGTACGACGATATCCTTCTTGGCTTTATTTTCGCTGGCTAAATGGCTTAAGAAAATGCGAATCAATTCGCCCAATGCGATGGTTTGATTCACCAATTCCTCCACGCCCAAGGTGGAAATTTTATGGTTATCCCAGATTCGTCCCTTAATGGCGTCTACCTGATCGTACATGGAGGCGATGTCGAACAAGACGATTTTCGGTTTACCGGTGATCAACCAGTTTCCATAATGTACTTGTAGACCCTTTTCGCGCATGGACAAAATCGCGCGTTCCACTGGTGTTTCGTCGGTAACAGGCAATGCCTCAAATTCCGCCGCGGCAGTTTGGGGGAAATAGGGCCCGAGTAAAAGATAATCCTCTCCCCATTTTTCGACCATCGAGGGAACTTTGGTTCGGATAACGGTGTAAATTCCACCGACCTGATTACAGGTTTCCCAGGCGACTTCGACTAAAAACTTTTTCTTTTCAACTACTTTCTTCTCCATAAACTACATGTATGAGGCACTTTCAATGACTTGGGTAATTCCGTTTCGGGTAATGGTATAGCTAAATCCTTTTTGGATGGAATAAGCACCCACTTCGCCTTGTTTATTGAGGGCTAAATAACCCACTTGAAATTCTTGATATTTATATCGTTTAACAATACGCATGATGGCGGCCTCACAGGCTTGCTGGGGACTCATGCCTTGACGCATAAATTCAACAATCAAAAATGAACCGAGCGTCTTCATGACAAATTCACCCAATCCCGTCGCACAAGCGCCACCCACTTCATCATCGCAAAAAACAGCTCCTCCGATGATTGGTGAATCACCTACTCGGCCATGCATTTTAAAGGCCATGCCACTTGTGGAACATGCCCCGGCGATTTCGCCTGCCTTACCTAAAGCAAGCAGACCGATGGTATCATGGCGTTCAATGTTGACTTTAGGTTCGTATTTCGCGACTTTTTTCCACTCCTCCCAAGCCTTGCGCGATTTCTCGGTTAACAAATCTTGTTTCTTAAATCCTTGAGATAGCGCAAACTGAGCAGCTCCTTCACCGGATAGCATGACGTGGGGCGTTTTTTCCATCACGGCACGCGCCACGGAAATCGGATGCATAAATCCCTCCAAGAAGGTGACTGATCCCGCATTTCCTTGGTGATCCATGATGCAGGCATCCAAGGTTACGTGCCCATCGCGATCCGGATAGCCACCATAACCGACAGTTGTCTCGTTGGGATCCGCTTCAGGTACCCAGGCTCCCGCTTCTACGCCGTCTAAGGCTTTACCGGTCTGCAATATTTTTTCAAAACCGGCTTTCGTCCCACCTTCATTTTTCCATGTTGCGATGATGACAGGTTCTGGATTTTTCGTCTTCACTGTACTAGCAACACCTAGCATGCCGGCCGTTTGTAAAAATGATCTTCTCTTCATAGGAGTTGGGTTAAGCGAAATTTATTTAAAGATAATTTATTTGTTGATTGTTTAACTATTGCGTAAAATTGTCTTTCTAAAATAGAAAAAAATCTTCGAAAAATTATTATTCTAATCGTCCTATCAACAAATGAAATTCATTAAATCTATTTTCCCACTCTTGTTGGCCCTTTTAGTCACCATCGGATGGGATAATTCTTGGGGAACCCTTCCGCCATTTGGTAAATTATTGAGTCCTTTTCATGGTTTTTGGGTAAATGCTGAAAAGGCAAGCACCGAAGAAATTAGCGAGGAAAATTTAGATATCCCCGGACTATTAAAACCGGTGAAAGTCGTGTATGATGAGATGGCCATTCCGCATATCTTCGCGGAAAACGACCACGATTTATATTTAGCGCAAGGCTACATCACGGCCAAAGATCGTCTTTGGCAGATGGAGTTTCAAACGCATTTTGCGGGTGGGCGAATTTCGGAGATCGTAGGGGAGAAGGGATTAGCTTCCGACCAGTTTCAACGCCGCATGGGTTCGGTTTATGGTGCCGAGCAATCCTTCGAGGGTATGAAACAAGATCCGCAGGCCAAAGTGGCTTTGGAGGCCTACTCGGATGGAATCAATGCCTATATTGCGAGCTTGTCGGACCGCGATTTACCCCTCGAATACAAATTATTAAACTACAAGCCAGAACCTTGGACACCGATCAAAAGTGCCTTGTTCTTGAAGAATATGTCCTTCGTGTTGGCCTCAGGTACGGATGATTTAAAGATGACGAATATTCTTCGTCAATACGGACGTGAGGTAGCTGAGGACCTTTTCCCGAATTATCCTTTTGAGGAAAGTCCGATTATCCCGACTGGAAGCCCGATCGACTTTAAACCTGTACCCATTCCAGCAGCGCCCAAAGACTTTATCGGTCTAGGCAGCGCCATGCAAACGCCAGAAAAAGACCCGAATATTGGTTCGAATAACTGGGCAGTTTCTGGGAATAAAACGGTTTCTGGGATGCCCATTTTGGCCAATGACCCGCACTTAACTTTATCGTTACCATCCATCTGGTACCAAGTTCAATTGGTTGCGCCGGGCGTCAATGTATATGGTTCCACCATGCCGGGAACGCCCAATGTGATTACCGGATTTAATAAAAACATTGCTTGGGGGGTAACTAATGTGGGCTCGGATGTCTTGGATTGGTATCAAGTTAAATTCAAGGACGCGAAGAAATTGGAGTATTGGCATGATGGGCAATGGAAGAAAACCAAATTGCGCATTGAAACCTTTAAAATTAAAGGTGGAAAGGATTTCGTGGATACCGTATTCTTTACGCATCATGGACCTGTCGTTTATCTGAGCCACGAAAAAGCGTTCAAGTCGAATATCCCGGTTGGCCATGCATTGCGTTGGATCGCCCATGAGAAATCACAGGAGTTGACGACCTTTTACCGACTGAACCGTGCGAAAAATTATACGGATTATACAGAGGCTTTACGCTATTATTCTGCTCCGGCGCAAAACTTTGTATTTGCGAGTAATGAGGGTGATATCGCGCTTTGGGTGAATGGTAAGTTTCCGTTGAAGTCGAAGTTACAAGGTAAATATTTGATGGATGGGACGGATGCGGCGGCCGACTGGAAAGGTTTCATTCCGCAGTCACACAATCCACATGTCAAGAATCCCGCGCGAGGTTTTGTGAGTTCAGCGAATCAGTTTTCGACGGATCCATCGTATCCGTATTATTTGGGCTGGCAATATGCGCCTTCGGAACGGGGACGTCGGATTAATGAGCGCTTGACGGCGATGCAAAAGGTGACCATTGATTCACTTCGTGGACTGCAGAATGACAACTACAATATTCGTGCGCGAAAATTATTGCCACTTTTGTTGCGTTCCGTTAAATCAAACGATAAAGCATTGTCGGAAGTTAAAAATTGGAACCTACAAAATGCACCTGAGTCCATTGGTGCGACGATTTTTGAAACTTGGGTGATCAATTTGCAATCGTTTTTGTGGGATGATGAGTTTGGTGCCGATGAGAAAATTCCGATGAATCGTCCGGCGATTGATCGGACCATTCATTTAATTGAACATGAGGCGCAGGCTCGTTGGTGGGATAATGTAAAGACGAAGAATATCAAGGAGTCGATGGATCAAATCATCGAAACATCCTTCAAGGCGACTTTGGATACATTGGCTAAGCAACATGGTCCGATGGGGCCTGAGTGGGCCTGGGCGAAACACAAACAGACGGGTGTTCGCCACTTGATTCCGGGCATGGATGCCTTGAGCCGCTTGCATATTCCAATCGGTGGTGGTGGTTCGATCGTAAATGCCGCAACAACAAAAACAGGACCTTCTTGGCGATTTATTGTTGAGTTGTCCAAAACAGGTAATCCCAAAGGCTATGGCATTTATCCCGGAGGTCAGTCGGGCAATCCAGGAAGCAGTCATTACGATGACTTGATTGATACGTGGGCGAAAGGGGAATTAAAACCCTTGTTGTTCATGGATACGCCTAATCAATCCTCGAATCGAATCCGTAAGAAATTAACTTTATCAAACTAGAAAACATGCAAAGTTTAACGTTACGTATTATCATACTTATTTCTGTTGGCGCTTTAGCGGGCTTATATCTTCCTTGGTATGTCATGGGAGTTCAAGCTGGCGTATTGGCTTTCCTTTTGAAATTTCCGATTAAAACATCTTTTCGTACAGGGTTTATCGCTGGATTTTTACTTTGGGCCTTAGCGGCTTTTTGGATGAATAGCAACACACCGAGCGCATTGCCTGAACGGATGGCAAACTTGTTGCCCTTACAAGGTCAAGTCAGTTTGCTTTATGTGGTGACTGGACTGATTGGAGGAATTCTTTTGGGCTTTTGGTCTTGGGCTGGCGCGCGTTTGCGATAGAATTTTCGAAAATTTAGGACAATCAAGACTTAGATAGTATCTTTACAATTAATTCCACATATAATTAAAATTAAACTCGTGAAAAATTCAAGTATCTCTTACGTTTGGTTAGCTATTTTGACGGTTGTTGTTGCTTATTCATATATTAAGCCTTCAACAAGTACTGGTGCTGGAGCTGCTGGCGTAACCGCAGAAGGCAAACGCATTGTGTTTGTAAATTCTGACTCTCTATTGACAAACTATCAATTTTACAAAGACGCTCAGAAGGAGTTTGAAAATAAAGGATACCGTTTACAGGTTGATTTAGGCCAAAAGGAGCGTGCATTACAAGCTGAATTGCAAGCAATTCAACAACGTGCTTCCGCGATGACGCAAGCGCAATTGCAAGCTGCTGATATGACTTTGAAGAAGAAAGGCGCTGAATTGCAACAATATTCGCAACAAAAGCAAGCGGAGTTGGGCCAAGAGCAAGCGAAGAAAAATGAAGAGTTGTACAACAACATTCGTGAGTATATCGCAAAGGTTAACAAAGAAAACAAATACGAATTCGTTTTAGGTTATTCCAAAATTGGTGGCGGTATCTTGTTTGCCGATCCTTCTGTGGATGTAACACAGAAATTAGTGGATGGTTTGAACAAAGAATACGCAGCTAAGAAGACAGCGAAATAAGATTTTAACTACAAAAGAAGCCACGCAGTTCTTCTGTGTGGCTTTTTTGTTTAGGTATGGCAAAGGATAAAATCCAAAAACAAGTCGAAATTAAAAACCGTCGGGCATCCTTCGAATATGCATTCTTGGATACCTTCACGGCTGGCCTTGTATTGACGGGTACCGAAATCAAATCCATCCGTCAAGGGAAGGCCAATTTGACCGACGCCTATTGCCTATTTTTTCAGAATGAATTGTTTGTGCGCAACATGCACATTTCGATGTATGAAGAAGGGACGCACTTCAACCATGATCCATTGCGTGATCGGAAATTGTTGCTTTCCAAGCGCGAGTTGGGGAAGCTACAAAAGGAATTGAAAAATGTTGGCTTAACGATTATTCCAACGCGTTTATTTATCTCTGACAAAGGCTATGCCAAATTGAACATTGCACTCGCGAAAGGGAAGAAGACCTTCGATAAACGAGACGATATCAAAGAAAAGGATATCAAGCGCGACATGGATCGCTCTATGTCCTAGATCGAATTTTCTTTACGATCGTTACGGCCGCCATGATGACGATGGCAAAAATGACAAAGCCGCCCATTCCCAGTAACATATCAAACGTATTCTTGGCGATCACTAAAAAGACTACCGCTACCAATAGAATCGTCGCGATCTCATTGAATAAGCGTAAATGCGTACTAGAAAGGATGAATTCACCCGCACGGAATTTCCGAATTAGGTGACGGCAAATAAAGTGATACATTGTGATTCCCACGACAAAGGCTAGCTTCAAGTGCAGCCAGGTATGTGATTGAAATTGATCCCACCAAAGAAGGTAAATCATGGATAGACCGGTCAACCAAGTTAGCCACATAGCCGGAATCATAATCGCATTGAAAAGCAGTTTCTCCATCTTGGCAAATTGTGCTGATAGAATTTCGCGTGCTGTATCATCCTTATCTTGCGCTTCTACATGGTAGACAAGTAAGCGGGGTAAATAAAATAGCCCAGCGAACCAACTCACCACGAAGATAATGTGCAACGATTTGAGGAAGTTGTAATCCATTAGTTGGCCTGATAGCGTTTGAAAAGACTATTGATTTTCAATTGAATGACCCCAAATATGGCTTCTTTGAAAATATTCGCCGACATTTTGCTTTCTCCTTTGGTACGATCAGTAAAGATAATCGGCACCTCAGTCATCTTGAATTTATATTTCCAAGTCGTGAATTTCATTTCCACTTGGAAGGCATAGCCGATGAATTTAATCTCATCCAAAGGGATTGTTTCGAGGACTTTTCGGCGGTAGCAAACAAAGCCGGCAGTGGCATCTTGAATCGGCATGCCTGTGATAAAACGCACGTAAAATCCCGCAAAGTAGGACATCAAAACACGTCCGATTGGCCAGTTGACCACATTTACACCATTAATATACCGCGAACCAATCGCCATGTAAGCGCCTTCGTCCGCACATGCCGCGTATAAACGAACTAAATCATCGGGATTATGTGAGAAGTCGGCATCCATCTCGAAAATATATTCATAAGACTTCGAGAGTGCATATTTAAAGCCAGCGATGTACGCTGTGCCCAAGCCGAGTTTTCCTTTACGCTCCAACAAATGAATACGATCAGGATGTGATTTTTGAAGCTTTTTGACACAATCGGCTGTTCCATCGGGTGAGCCATCATCCACGATTAGGATATCAAAAACGGGTTCCAGGCTCAACACCTTTTCGATGATGGCTTGGATGTTTTCGATCTCGTTGTAGGTCGGAATAATGACAATCCGCGTATTCATACTTATTTTTTATAACAGAAACAGCTCGTTAAATGGTCATTCACGAGTCCCGCTGCTTGCATGAAGGAGTAACAAATGGTCGGACCGACAAACTTGAATCCTCGTTTTTTGAGATCTCGACTCATGCGTTCAGATAAATCTGTTTGGGCAGGTAAATCTACGTGTTCGTGAATGTGATTTGTGATGGGATAATGATTGACATATTCCCATATAAATCGGTCAAAGCTACCAAATTTTTCCTGAATTTGAATAAAAGCTTGTGCATTCGCTCGAACCGCATTGATTTTTAGGCGGTTTCGAATGATTAATGGGTTTTCTAAACATTGCGCTAATTGCTTGTCATCCCATTGGCTCAATGTTTTTACATCAAAATGAGCAAAGGCCTGACGAAAATGTTCACGCTTTCTTAAGATGGTAATCCAGGATAGGCCCGACTGAAATCCCTCCAAAATGAGTAGTTCGAATAGCTTTTGGTCATTGTGTTCGGGTATGCCCCATTCTTCATCGTGGTAGGCGATGTAGAGCGGATCATTTCCGGGCCAATGGCAGCGAGTGGGTGTGTTCATAGGTGTGTTTGTCAGCATGTAAAAATTGCTAATTTTTTAATCATTGCCATAAGTGCGTGAATTATTATCAGTTTATCGGTAAGTTTGCGACAGTTTAGGGTGTAAACAGCGCGTCGGCGCGGTATACTTAATAGGGAATTCAGTGGAAAGCTGAAACTGTCCCCGCAACTGTAAGATTCTTAAAAGCTTTCAACACAGGTCACTGGCTTCGGCTGGGAAGGCAGAAAAGTAATGGGATCGAGTCAGGAGACCTGCCTTAAATGATTCTTGACTTTGTTGTACGGTGGATGCACCAAAGTCGAGCGTTCGATTACCTTATTATTTGATCGCCTGAAAGGGCAAAAACATGTTTAACATTCGATTTACGCTGTTAATAGCGTGTCTATTCGCTTGCGTGGCTTCGCTACGTGCGTCTCATTTGGATTCATTATTGACCGAGGTGCAGGTTGTTGCCTCGAAGTACCCCACCAAACTCAGCCAAACAGGGAAGGTTGTCTCCATCATTTCTTCGGAACAGATACAACGTAGTGCTGGGAAAAATTTGGGCGAGCTTTTACAAGAGACAGTTGGCATCTCCATCGTCGGTGCTCGCAGCGCACCGGGTAGTAATCAGGAGGTTTATGTACGCGGGGCCAATACGGGGAATGTCTTGATTTTAATTGATGGTTTTCCGGCCAATGATCCCTCGCATATTTCTTCCGTGATGGATTGGAACCTGATGGATTTGGGGACTTTGGAACGCATCGAAATTCTCAAAGGTGGCCAATCAACCCTCTATGGTTCGGATGCCATGGCAGGAGTCATCAATTTGGTGACTCGGAAATCAGGTTCTTCCATTCAACTGCAGGGCGGGGGTTTAGGAACGCATTCGGAATCTTTGCAATTCCAACGCCTTTGGAAGGGATTCAAGTTTGGATTGGCTTTGAAAAATTATCAAACTCAAGGATTCTCGGCAGCGGATAAGCAGGAGGAGAAGGATGGGATGGGCCAACAAAACATTCGCTTTTTTGTCGGGAAGAATTTGAGTACACATTCGGATATTGATTTTTCGTATCAGAGTGAATTTTACCAGGCCGACTTAGATGCGGGTCCTTTTGTGGATGATCGGGATTATCGCGTGCTGTCCTCAAATCATGCGTTTCGAGCTCAATTTCATCAGCAATTTGTACGTGGAGATTTATTTCTCAGACTTTTTCAAGATATCACGCATCGTTTTTTTCGAAATGACTCGACCGACATCCCTTCAAATGCCTGGTCCAACTACAGTGAATCAGCTTATGTTGGGTTAAATCAAGGAGCGGAAGTTTATGTAAAATGGAAATTACCTGCTGGAATGCAGGGTATCATGGGAACTGAGTTGAGGAGAATGTCGACGAACCAATCCGACTTTTCCGTGAGTTCGTACGGACGCTATGATTCGCCTGAAATCGCTGCAGACATGGCTAAGGTTCAAATTTTAGGGAACTATTTTACCTTGGAAAAGCATCAAACAGATCGATGGGGAATCGAATTGGGTGGCCGCTGGAATGTACACTCCTTATATGGCAATAATTTCACATACCATGTAAATCCGTACATCTACCTATTTCCGAACGGGAAATTATTTGCCAACTACTACAGTAGCTTTAAAGCACCCTCCCTGTATCAATTGTATTCGCCGTATGGCAATCAGGATTTGTTGGCAGAACAAGGAAAAACTGCGGAGTTGGGCTTTGAGCAAAAATGGGGAGCTTTGAATACGCGTGTGGTTGTGTTCCAACAAGATATAAAGGACGGCATTGTTTTTCAGTCGATGGATGTGGAGCCTTATGGACGTTATGCGAATGTTTCCAAGCAAAAAACGAAGGGTGTAGAATGGGAGCTTTCTTTCAACAAAAAGGGATTCGCTGCAGATCTTGGCTATACGTATTTGGATGGGAATATGATGAATCGGGTGAACGGAAAGGATTCGACATATTCCTCACTGATTCGTCGGCCGAAGCACCAAGTATCTCTCCGTGTCAGTCAACATATCAGTCCCAAGTTGTCTGTGAGTGCATTTGCACAATATGTGGGTGATCGTATGGATTATTATTTTGACGATGCGAGTTATCAGACTCAAGAGGTCGCATTAAAGGGATATGTCTGGACCGAATTGCAGTCGAGTTATTCGTTGACAGCGAAATGGCGTTTACAAATCCTACTAAAAAACGTATTAAATCAGGCGCCAGTGGAATTGTATGGGTACTCTGGACAGCCTAGGAATATGCAGATTAGTTTATTGGGGAAATTCTAAGGATTGAAGCGTTCGTAAACGTCCTTGCCCGTTGATTGGTCTTTTCCAAACAATTCAATGTAATTAACAGTGGGCATCATGTGTGATTCCTCTACGCTGACGAAAACACGCTTGAGAATTTGCAATTTGCCGTTGATGGGAAATAGTGCCATGGGACTTCCTTTGGCATCAAGCTTTACGACAAATTTACGTTTACGATAGGCTAAAAAATAACCTTCGAAGGCATTCGGTTCGGTTTTAATCCGGTCGGTATATAAACCATAGGCCAAAGTTCTTTGAATGGTGCTTAATTCCTCTTTTTGACCCTTTTCGCCGTAACGTAACCAGTAGGTGTGGACAGGGTCTTTGGGATTCAAGGCTTTATTTGCCAGTAAATTCGCATCGTAAACGACAGTATTGGCATTTGAACTTCGTTGAATGTAAAAAAGGCGAATGGGGGAATCGGGTGGAGTGGGGAAACGCTCTCCGGGGATTGCTTGCACGAAAACGAATGCGCACATCAACAAGAAAAGGCTACGGATTTGTTTCATATTTAAAAGTAAACCACCAAGCAAGTAAAATCGTTCCTACGATTTTAAATTCCTTTTAATTTGGATTTCGAAATTAATCAAATATTTCGGACTTGCGGACGATGGCTCTTGTATGCGTCGGCTATTTTGCGTGTTATGATTGCATTTTGGAAAATTATGCCTACCTTTGCCAAGGAAATTTAAGAAAGAAGAGGGGTTTTTAATCCCTCTTTTTGTTTTCAGTGTATTGATGGAAGATTTAAAGACGAAGATTAACGGTTGGATTACAGAGTATATCGGCGATGGCCCTATATTTTTGGTGGATTTGTCGATCAGCAAGGGTCTCAAACGTTCGTTGGTCACGATTCTCGTCGATACCATGGAAGGAATAACCATCGATGCCTGTGCCTTGATGAGCCGGAAGTTGGCCCATCACATCGAGGAAAATCTTTGGATTGAGGAGGCCTATAATTTAGAGGTTTCATCGCCGGGATTAGATTTTCCATTGACGCAGGGCTGGCAATTTGAGAAGAATTTGGGCCGTACGGTGAAGGTGTGGATGAAAGAAGGAGATCCTGTGATGGGAACTTTGCAGGGGCATACGGCGGATTCGATTCAGGTCTTGACCGAGAAAACGGTGAAGCACCGCAAAGTGGTAGCGAAAGAGCCTACTTGGTTTGCATTAAAGGATTTAGATAAAATAAGAGTACAAGTTTCATTTCAATAAAAAAACGTAAGGATAGCAATGAACAGTGTTGAATTAATTTCGTCATTTTCAGATTTTGCTCGGGAGAAGAACATTGATAAGCCGACGATGATTTCGGTGTTGGAAGAGGTTTTTCGTACGATGATTCGCAAGAAATTCGGTTCCGATGAAAACTTCAATGTCATTATCAACCCCGAAAGTGGTGACTTAGAGATGTGGCGTACGCGTGAAATCGTGGACGATAACTCAGAGGACATCTGGGATTTTGACAAAATACCTTTGGCGGAAGCTAAGTTAATCGAGCCCGATTTTGAAATTGGAGAAGAGGTAGCGGAATTGATCAAGTTGGAAGACTTTGGTCGTCGTGTCGTTCAAACGGCTCGTCAAACCTTGATTCAACGTATCAAAGATATTGAGAAGGAAGGCTTGTATGATAAATACAAGGATTTGGTCGGGGAGTTGGTGACGTCGGAGGTATACCAAATTTTAGGTCGTGAATTAATCTTATTAGATAATGAGGACAACGAGTTGGTGTTACCCAAAGGCGAGATGATTCCCAAGGATCGTTTCAAGAAGGGGGAGACCATTCGTGCGGTGATTCATAAGGTAGAGATGTCGAATGGCACACCTCGAATTATTTTATCACGTGTTTCTCCGGTATTCTTGGAGCGTTTGTTCGAACAAGAGATTCCTGAGATTTATGATGGTACGATTTCAATTCGTAAGATTGTTCGTGAACCTGGTGAGCGCGCGAAAGTGGCGGTTGAGTCATTCGATGATCGCATTGATCCGGTAGGAGCTTGCGTGGGTATGAAAGGTTCTCGTATTCATGGCATCGTTCGTGAATTGCAGAATGAGAATATTGACGTGATTAACTTCACAGATAATTTAGAGTTATTGGTGGCGCGTACCCTGAGCCCAGCGAAGTTGAATTCGATGGCCATCGACAAGGAGCGTCGTCGTATTTCGGTTTATTTGAATTCGGATCAGGTTTCTATGGCAATTGGTCGTGGAGGTCAAAACATCAAATTAGCTGGTAAATTAGTGGGATATGAAATTGATGTATTCCGTGATGTGCCAAAAGAGGAGATGGATGACGAGGATGTAGAATTGACAGAATTCTCCAATGAGATTGAGGCTTGGATTTTGGATGAGCTTCACAAGATTGGATTGGATACAGCGAAGCAAGTTTTGGCTTTATCTAAAGAGGAATTAGAGCGTAGAACGGAATTAGAGGAAGGTACGATTGAAGACGTACTTGCTATTTTACGTTCCGAGTTTGAATAAGACTCCCGCTGTTTCGAGTAAGAATTAGTAAATTGAAAGTATACGTATTTTAAAATATATGGCAGAAGAGAAGACAATGCGATTAAGTCTTGTAGCAAAACAAATAAACATAGGAACGTCTACGATCCTACAGTTTCTTTCTGCTAAAGGACATAAAGTCGATAATAACCCGAATGCAAAGCTTAATTTCGAGCAATTAAGTTTGTTGGCAGCTGAATATGGTGCAAACCATTTGTTGGCCACAGACGAGGCTCCGAAAAAGCCTGTTGAGGAGATTGTCGTGCCAGCTCCTGTGGTTGAAAAGGCACCTGAACCCGTAGCCGTTGTGGAGCCTGCTCCCGAGCCGGTCAAGGTGGAGGCACCGAAGGTAGCGGAAGTTGCCCCAGAACCTGCGGAAGAAAAGCCGATGGGATTAAAGGTATTGGGTAAAATTGATTTGGATAAGAAGGGTAACCCCGTTCCTCCGAAACCAGCTCCCAAACCGGAACCTGTCGTGGAGAAAGTTCCCGAGCCTGTTGTGGAACCTGAACCAGTCGTAGAAGCTCCCGTAGTGGCAGCTGTAGAACCAGCGGTTGAAGCTCCTGAGGACGTTCAATTAATTGAGGCTAAGGGGGAAACGTTAAAAGGTCTGACCGTTTTAGGTAAGATTGAATTACCTGTAGATAATGGTCGGGATGGCCACAAGCACAAGCGTAAGCGTATTGTTAAAGAAGAGAAGAAGCCCGTAGTAAACGAGCAACGTCCGAATAACAATCCGAACAATAAGAAAGATTTTGGTAAAAAGCCTGCTCCGGGTGCTAAGCCAGGAGGACCGCGCGAGGAATTGTCCGACAAAGACATTCAAGAGCAAATCAAGGCAACAATGGCGCGTCTGCAAGGGGCGACCAACAAGCAAAGCTTTGGTGCAGATAAGCGTCGTGTCAAGCGTCGTGAACGTGCCGATGCGGAGGAAATGCGCCAATTAGCTGAGGATGAGGAGGCAAAAGTATTGAAGGTGACGGAATTCGTTTCGGCGAGTGACTTGGCTTCTTTGATGGATGTTTCGGTGAACGAGGTTATCTCAACTTGTATGAGTTTGGGTATGTTCGTTTCGATCAACCAGCGTTTGGATGCGGAGGCGATTACCATTATTGCCGATGAATTTGGATTTGAAGTAAACTTTATTTCTGCTGAGGAAGAGATTGATGCAGTAGAAGAGGAAGTAGAAGACGATCCAGCTGATTTGGTTCCTCGTGCACCGATTGTTACGATCATGGGACACGTTGACCACGGTAAGACGTCCTTATTGGATTATATCCGTAAGTCGAAGGTTACTGCTGGTGAGGCGGGTGGAATCACCCAACACATTGGTGCGTATTCGGTAGAAACGGAATCAGGTAAGAAGATTACCTTCTTGGATACACCGGGTCACGAGGCCTTTACGGCGATGCGTGCACGTGGTGCGAAGGTAACAGATATTGTTATTATCGTGATTGCGGCGGACGACTCGGTCATGCCACAAACGAAAGAGGCGATCAACCACGCGATGGTAGCTGGTGCTCCGATCGTATTCGCGTTCTCCAAAGTAGATAAGGATGGAGCTAACACGGACAAAGTACGTGAGGAATTAGCAACCATGAATATGTTGGTGGAAGATTGGGGTGGTAAATACCAAGCCCAAGAAATTTCATCGAAATCGGGTCTAGGTATCAACGACTTGCTTGAAAAAGTATTGTTGGAGGCCGAAATGCTCGAATTAAAAGCGAATCCAAACAAGAAAGCCATCGGTTCTGTTATCGAGGCGGAATTGGATAAGGGTCGTGGATATGTGACTACGATGATGGTACAAGATGGTACGTTACACGTAGGAGATATGATGTTAGCGGGTGACAATTACGGTCGTGTGAAAGCGATGTTTGATCACCATGGCAATAAGATTAAGAAGGCGGGTCCTTCGACTCCGGTACAAGTATTGGGTCTGAATGGTGCGCCACAAGCAGGTGATAAATTGATTTGCTTGGAGAATGAGCGTGAGGCGCGTGAGATTGCCAACAAGCGTGAGCAGATCTTGCGTGAGCAATCGTTGCGTACGCGTAAGCACATTACCTTGGAGGAAATTGGCCGTCGGAAGGCGATCGGTACTTTCCGTGAATTAAACGTGATTGTGAAAGGTGACGTGGATGGTTCCGTGGAAGCCCTTTCGGATTCCTTATTGAAGTTATCAACGGATGAAGTTCAAGTACGTATTATTCACAAAGGGGTAGGACAGGTATCGGAATCGGATGTGGCTTTGGCCTCAACCTCGGATGCGGTGATTATTGCTTTCCAGGTTCGTCCGTCGCAAAATGCGCGACGAATGGCCGATGCGGAGCAGATTGAAATCCGTAACTATTCGATTATCTATCAAGCCATTGATGAAATCAAGGCGGCGATGGAAGGTCTATTAGCTCCTTCGTTTGAAGAGGTTATTACGGCGAATATTGAAGTACGTGACGTATTTAAGATTTCGAAAATCGGTACAGTTGCGGGATGTTATGTCTTGGATGGTACCGTAAAACGTGCGCACAAGATTCGTGTCATTCGCGATTTCGTCGTTATTCACGACGGTGATATTTCAGCTTTGAAGCGTTTCAAAGACGATGTGGCTGAGGTTAAATTCGGATACGAATGTGGTATGTCGATCAAAGGGTTCAATGACCTGGAAGTTGGCGACAACCTAGAATGCTACGAAATGAAAGAAGTGAAGCGTACCTTGAAATAAGGTTACGTTTTGAATAAACTAAAAAGCCGAATCAAACGATTCGGCTTTTTTTATTGAAGGATTTCTTTCATGTTGACCGACTTAAAGAATACGCCGATCAAAGCGGAGAATAAGCCTAAGAAGAATCCACCTAAGGTAATTAGGCTGCGTTTCGGGCTAACTCGTTTGAGTGGTACCTGCGCAGGGGCAAGTACTTTAAATACGGGCGTTTCTTTTTGTAATTTGATTTTTGCTTCGGTGGTTTGATTAGTTAAGTTGGAGTAGACATTAAATGCCAAATCAACTTCGTATTGCAATTTTTTTCCTTGGTCTTTCGCGACATTGAGGAATACATTGCGATTTTGATCCTTGTAATTTGAAAAGGTAAATAGGGCTTGATCATAGCGCTTTCTGGCTTCCGCTTGTCGCTCGATCAAGAAGTTTAATTCCTTTCTTGCCTTTTCCGTGCGGTAGTGAATGATGTATTTTCTGAGTTGGTTTAATACCAAATTTGCCAAATTCGCCGATATAACCGGGTCGAGACTTGTGGCGGTAATGTTGATTAGGTTGCTTTTTTTGTCGATTTCCACGACAATGGATTCTTTCAATTCCTTTAAAATGGCAGATTCTTGTTTACTGATATTAATTAATTCAGGACTGAGCACTCCTTTAGGGAGGTTGATATTTTCCATATCGCTCGTCTCCTTATTTTTATCTCCTTTTAATAATTGGATAGGAGCGTTGGAATTATCTTGTTTTAGGTAATCCGCCAGTTTTTGAAACTTCTTTTGTTTGATATTATAGACAGTCGATTGACTTAATTCTTGTAAGAATGGAATGCTTTGTACAATCTCAGGATACATTGCGGGTTGTATGGCATCCGAACCTGCCATTGCCCCTGATAAATTAATACCTGCAAGTCCTGCAAGTGATGATAAGCCACCTAAACTAGATCCAGAGCCGCCCATTTTGGAATCGATCTCGGGTAATAATTTGACATCGGATTCATATTTGCTATCCAGGGTCAGCGAAAAGAGCGCTCCCAAGGAAGTGAAAATAATTGTTACGAACAGAATGGTCAATTTATACTTTAAAATGGCATTCCAGATCTCCGCAAAATTAATCGTGATTTCGTCCGAAGCTGATTGGTTAGTTGTTGATTCGTTCATATCGCTCATTACTTCGGTAAATTATTAACTAAGGTGATAATGGCAATGGACACGGAAACTAAACTGGAGGTTAGTCCAATTGCCTCAGCAGCAGAAATCCCCTTTTTACGGTTTTCCGGATACGCAGGAATGGTAATTTCAGATCCAGGTTCGATGCGTGGATTCTTCTTGAATATCAAGAACTTGCGTATTTGATTGGAAACTCCATTCGCATAAGTGACATACATCTTCTTGCGATTCGCATTAATGGTATAACCACCCGCTTCAGCGATGTATTCTTTCAAACTAAAGTCTTCTTTATAACTCACGGCCAATGGGTTTTGAACGGCACCGGTCAACTTAACCGTTTGTTGAAGTCGAGGAATCGTTAATTCATCCCCTGCCATCAGTTGGAGGTTTTCTTGCGAGGCTGGATTGTTCAGGATTTCTTTTAAGTTAACCCCTACCGTAGTCGCTCCGCGAATTAACTTTCCGCCTTCTAAATAGCCATCTGGACGAAGACCGCCGGCACGTTGAATAAGATCCGAAATACGTTGCTGGTTATTCTGAATGGCATAACTTCCTGGGAAGTTGACCATGCCTTGAATTTTTACCGAACGTTGTTCCTCGTAATTAGGCGCTCTTCGGATCGAAATGATGTCGAAGGGTTGCAAGCTTAGCTGATTTCCTTCATTGCTAATCTTCAACGTACCATCAATGGTGAAACTAATAATTTCGATCTTCGCTCCTTGTGCATCCCCATTCCCGTGTGTGATGATTCGACGAGCTAATTCAAGATTTGCATAACTCGCTGATTCCTTCAAACCTTTCGCTTGCAGGATTAAATCAGCTACTTTCATTCCTTCTTTGTACTCAAATTCGCCGGGAGCATTCACTTCTCCAACAATGTTGACGGTTCGTTTTTCTCGCAGGTTATTGATCGAGTATACCGTCAATACATCCTCTCTTTGCAAGGGAATATCTGCGACCTCTCCGCGTAGAATTTTACCTAAATCAAGTGGTAAAATTTCCGGATCATAATTTTCCTTGCGCCGAGTTAACGTCGCACGATTCAAGAAAGCATCTTCCCGTAAACCTTCTGATTTCTTGATTAACTCCTTAACTGTAGATAAACCCGCCTCGATGGCATAATTACCTGGACGAAAGACAGCTCCTTCCACTTCCACACGGTTCTCATAACGTTCAATGATGGTTCCAATCGTGTATACATCACCGTTATTTGGTAAAAATGTTTCTACTTCCTCTTGACTGATATTCAATAATTTGATTTCACGGGAGGTGTTCCGACGGACATTAATCGTATATGTGTAGGCTTTTTCGGTAAATCCGCCAGCATAGCGTAGGAGGTCTTTGAAAGTTTCTCCTTTGATGGTTTCATAGATGTATGGGCGTTTAACCTCTCCATTTAATTCTACCCGATTTTCGTAGTCGCCCACGCGGATGATATCTTGATCATTTAAGTGAATATTGTCTTTCTGATCTGCGCGAAGTAAAAAATCATAAAGATCCAAAGTACGTATAACCTTATTATTTCGGATAACTCGGATACTTCTAAACGAACCATTTCGATTGGGACCTCCTGCCAAATACAAGGCATTAAACACCGTGGCTAAGGAAGACACCGTATAGGATCCCGGAAAATTTACCTCACCCGTTAAAATGACTTTGATGCTTCTAACTCCTGATAGGGTCACCTGTGCCGATGATCCACTACCTGGTTTATTTAATCCTTGGTAGAGCTGACGTAAGCGACTGATGATTCGCTCGCTTGCTGCTTCGATCGATAATCCATTGACATAAATTGGACTAAGGTTTAGGATTTTAATCGTTCCTTCAGGACTGACCGTCACTTTGAAATTGTCTAATACATCCCCAAAAATGTGAATGTTTAATTCATCATCAGGTCCTAATTGGTAATTTTTCGGCGTAGCAATTCGCATATCCGGTTCAAAGGTCAATTTATCATTTTGAAATAAACTTGCCCCGAAGATTTTTTTGTCCAACGAATTTGCCAAGCGCTTCTGAAGCGTATTGTACTGATTAACAAGGCTATCGTTGTAGATGTCTAAGGGTTTAGCCAATAATTTTCGTTCATTTAAATTTAAAGGATTTTCCTGCAGGATTTGTTTGGGAAATCGATTATTGGGGTTGTTTAATAAATACGTCTTGTTCAGCCTAGTTTCTGTCGGATTCATTTTATCCAACGCATTGTTTTTTAAAAAGGGATCAATAACCGTGGTGGAGCTGGGATTTGACTGAATGCTGATCATCCGCTCTCTCATTTTCGCAATATCTGCCGCAGTATAACCTTGCGTCAAGGCCGCCTTCTCAATCTCCGTTTCCGACATGCCACTTGCTTGCGCTTTTTCCATGAATAATGTAATCTCTTCATCGGTTAGGTCATCAACATTCCTTTTGGGCATTGTTGGCGTAAATTGAGAAAGCGCTGCATGCGAAATCAGCATACAGGCCATGCAAGCCAAACGTATTATGTAAGATTTAAAATTCATAAGAGGAAAACAATATTTCTGTAAAGGTAACGATTTTATGTCTTTTCATTTCTATTTTAAAACTTCGGACATGATAGATTCCGCTTCCATTTAACAAACGGTTTTTTCAACGAAAAATCGAAATCCATTAAATAAGCGATGGATAATTCATGTGCGCCTCCCGCCGAAGGCCCTAATTGCGATAAGGTTAAATCGTAGGAATAACCAATCGAAAAATTATCTTGCTTATACCCTATTAACATGACCATAGACTCCCGGTTTGGATTGCCATATTTCGATTTCACAATCGGAATTCCTCGATACCAGAGACCAAAGACCATCGGTGACCAAGTTAAATAGGCCCCCATATCCAATTGCTGAAAAGTACCCTGTTGCTTATAGTGAATCACAGGGCTGATGCTCTTTTCATTATTTTTATTCTGGTAGGAATCATCCTCATAGTAATTTTCCTGAAGAATAATTTTCGTGCCCATCTGCAAGCTAAACTTGGTCGCTAAAATTTCTTCCGTGCTGGAAATCATCGACTTGTTGGGCTGATTAAGATGATGGGCAGAGAATCCGATCCAATAATTTCGAGTATTCAATAGACCGCCAACCGACAAGTCGAGGAAGTTTCGCTGCATGATGGAATTGTTCAACAAAGGGTCATTACTTGTCCCCAAACTTCCACTGGTGAGTAGGTTGTTAATTTGGTCGCCCGAAATCAAATTGCTCATGTCTAAACCTCGATTGACATAGGTGCCTTGCATCCCCAAGGAAAGTGTTTGATCCGGACTCAGGTCGATGTGGTAGGCATATTGAAGGCCTAGACTCGTCGTTTTTAAATTCGCAAATTGCTTATCCGTTGTAGCAATAATTCCCACGCCACTATTGATTTTTCCCAGACTTAAATCGGCTGTCACCGAAGTGAACTGGTAATTGGATTCTAGATTAGGCCATTGATTTCGGTAATTAAAATTGACCTTGGATGTGCTATTGATTCCCGCAAAGGCCGGAGAGATTAATAGGGGGGCGGCATAAAATTGCGACAATTGCGGATCCTGTGCTTGACCCAGGAAAGGGATACAAACAAAGAGTAGGCGAAACACGAAAATGGCTAAGCTTTTTCTCATACCGCTCAATATAGCCCCGCAATTTAGGGTATCGCTTTACAAAAACCAATAAAATGCGTTAATTTGTGGCACCTGACCCAAATACGTCTATGCTACGAAGCATGCTCTTATGTTGCTTTTTGATAGGGGTGAATTTTTTCACCCAGGCACAGCGCATCATTTTTAGGAATAATTGTTTAACGGCCTGCGCCGATTGTAGCCAGGGCAGCACCTCCGAATTTCCGACCGTTTTCGAATTTTCAGAGGATCAGCCCAAAACCACCACCTTTTTTTGGGATTTTGGTGACCCGAGTTCGCCAAACAATACCTCGAACGAACGAACCGGAAAACATCAATACTGCACCCCCGGTGAAAAAACGGTCACCCTAACCTTGCAGTCGGGAAGCACCACAAAGCGCTTCACGCAAGTTGTTCGAATCGGGGAACTGCCTAAAATCTACCTGGGTAAGGATGAAAAAGATTCAACAATCACGATTTGTAAAGGCCAAAAGGTGACTTTATCTGCTTTTGGTAAGGTTAGTAAACCGAATTACCCCGTACAAATTGCCTGGTTTCCCAGGGGGCAAACGACTGAACAAATTCAGGCCGATTCCGCTGGGTGTTATTCTGTCCAAGTAACTGAACCGATCTCCGGCTGTAGTGTTGAGGCTAAAATGCAAGTGAAGATTTGTGGGGAGCGCGATCCGAATGCCAACATCAATAAATATGTCGACGCCTGGTATTTTGGAAATGGTGCCGCCATTTTATTTAATGGATCCGCGGATAATCCCAAAGATACCACGGGGGGGCTTGTTGTGCCGGAAGGGGTGGCTAAAATGACTGATCCAACCAATAGTGTCATATTTTATACCGATGGACAAAAAGTATTTGATCGGAACAATAATCCCATTTATGCCGTAGGCGACACGACGAAACGCTTAAATGGTGACCTAAGTAATTCACAAGGGGTGACGATTATTCCCAAGACCACCTGCAAAGGTTGCCAAGCGGAATATTATATTTTTACCTTAGCAAAAAATGCCAAAGGGGAAAATTTTGTCTACTACAGCATCGTGGACATGAAATTGAATAAGGGGAAAGGAGGTATCTCCCAACTCAACCAGTTGTTAAGTCCGGTCCCTTCCACCGCTCGTTTACTGGCTTCCCAAGGTGGACAAGGGTATTATTGGCTCGTCGTCCAAGATTT
>Ga0228701_1000611_pt1 | contig 28431 bp, 26 predicted proteins | sample McNCre117_Aug_MG_2_FD_178017 | JGI IMG/M metagenome (GOLD analysis project Ga0228701, IMG submission 178017) | Freshwater microbial communities from McNutts Creek, Athens, Georgia, United States - 11-17_Aug_MG | ecosystem: Environmental > Aquatic > Freshwater > Creek | place: USA: Georgia... | reverse complement strand
CCATCAAAGCAAGTGCGATGACCATGGCAACTCGGATCAGTCTGCAGTATTGGTCAATCAGGTTGGTAAACATGAGGGGTTCCTTGAAATTCAAAAAAAAGGGGCACCGGTGAAGGTGCCCCGAATGAAACGTGCCTTCATTGTCTGCCGTATCAAATTGTCAATACCGCAAGACTGGGTATGCACGGTAGTGCCACTGTTGGACACTCCTTGGTGCAAATTCTTTCTTGGCTTACTTGGCCTTTCGGGCTTTATCAACAGCCGCGTACATTTCATCAACGATTGGGCCAAGCTCTTTTGTGTATTTCTCGACAACAGGCTTGGAGCGTTCACGCAACTTGGCGATCTCTTCGGCATTCAACTCAAACACGGTCATGCCTTTTTTCTTGATTTCAGCCAGAACCTTGGTGGCTTCGTCGCGGGCAATCTTGCGTTGGTAGATGGCTGTTTCTTGCGCAGTTTCACGCATGAGCTTTTGTTCGACGGGCGTGAGCTTGTCCCAGAACTTCTTGCTGACCACCACGGCTTGTGGGGTATACATGTGGTTAGTGATGGTCAGATACTTGGAGACCTCTTCGTACTTGCCGTCCAAAATGTTCAGCAACGGATTGGTCATGCCATCAATCGCACCTTGCTCAAGGGCCGTGTAGGTTTCGGTGAAGGGCATGGGCACGGGAGATGAGCCCAAAGACTTCATGAAATCAACATAAATAGGAGTGGGAATCACACGCATTTTGATGCCCTTGAAGTCATCCGCTTTGGCAATGGGCTTTTTGCCTGTGTGCACTTGGCGGAAGCCCAAGTCCCAGTAAGCCAGTCCCACCAAACCTTTTTCCTGCAACTTTTCCAGAAGCTTTTGACCGACGGGGCCATCAGACACAGCATCTGCTTCGCGGGTGTTGTTGAACATGAAGGGGAAGTCGAAGATGGCCATTTCCTTGGAAACGCCGGCCAGCAAGCTGGCGTTCATGACAGTCATTTCAACGGTACCACCTTGCATAGCGGAAACAGTTTGCAGATCAGGGCCGAGTGAGCCGCCAGGGAATGCTTGAACTTTGAATTTACCGTTGGTTTTCTTGGCCATCAATTCAGCGAACTTCTCAACCCCTTGCACTTGGGGGTGACCCTTGTTGCTGGCTGAGGGGAACTTGACAGTACGCGCCTCAAAGTCAGCGGCCTGAGCCATGCCCATGGTGGCAATGGCAGCAGTCAAAACAGACAGCGAAAGGATGCGACGAAATTGATTCATGGAGAGTCTCCTATTGAGGTTGAATTGCGAGGGCGGGAAAAATGAATAAAAAATCAAGCTGAGAGCAAGTGCTTGCGGACATCAGACAAATCATCTTTGATCTTGTCAGCGATATCGGGCATGCCAAAGAAACGCAGGTAGTCCGGCACTTGCTGGACAAGCATCTCGAATCCTGGGTAAGCCTCAATATTTCTTTTGGCACAGGCCTTCAGCAATGGCGTTGGCTTGTGCTTCATCAAAATGTCGACCACTTTGGCTGTCGGGTCGATGCGTGACACATCGACAGGCAATGGATCGTCAGAATTCAGTCCAAGCGGTGTCGCATTGATGATCAGATCAAAACCTGCGGGATCGGCGCCTGGAACGCTCACCCTTTCATTGTTGAAGCGTTGTGCCAGGCGCTCAGCACGATCACCCAGGTCATGCAGTGCAAGTTCTTGCACGCCTGATTCAAGCAATGCTGTAGCAATGGCAGCGCCTGCGCCGCCGGTTCCCAAGAGCAGAACGCGCAGCCCCCTTGGGTCAACTCCGAAGTGGCGCAATGCGGAAACCAATCCATTGCCATCAAACATGCCGCCTTCCAATGTGCCGTCTTGGTGTCGGCGCACTGCATTGACGGAACGTGACATCTGGCTTGCTGCATCAATCTTGTTAAAGAACGGCATGAGTTTGGGTTTGTGTGGAATCGTGATCCACAGGCCATCCACATTTCCGGCCTCCAGAACCGTGGTCGCGAAATCTATGAATCGATCTGGATTGACCTGTACGGGTACCAAGACGGCATCAACATTGAACTTTTGAAAGACGCGATTAAAAATCCCAGGCGCTTGCACTTGATCAACAGGATCACCCGCCACCATGAAGACGCGGGTCTTGCCGGTGATTTGTGTTGAAACTGAATTGGCTGTGCGGTTCGTCATGGGTTTGGACTGTATTGGCGTCCGATACCCAATTCAATGAGCCATTGACTTGCAATATCCGAATAACGGACAATTCTGTCCGAAGGACGGTTAAAACTATGGTTTCCCCTAATGCTTCTGCATTGGTCTCCACCACGAAAACAAAAGAGTTTCCGATAGACCCTGCAGACTTGATCACAGGCGTGGGCCGGGCACTGTCAGTGATTGAGGCGTTTAACGACGAATACGGCCGCATGACCGTGACGCAGGTCTCGGAGCGGACGGGCATCCCTAGAACGGCTGCCAGACGTTACCTGCTCAACCTCTGCCACTTTGGCTACGCGGATACAGACAACAAATTTTTTTGGCTTACCCCTCGAATCCTCCGATTGGGACAGGGTTATTTGGACGGGGCCCGGCTACCGCGCTTGGTTCAACCCTTTATTCAGCGGTTGGCCATGTCTTCAGGTGAGACGGTGAATGTCTCCGTGTTGGATGGGCATGAGCTGGTGTACGTTGCGCGAAGCAACAGTCCAAGGGTTGTGTCCATCGGGTTTTACGCTGGCGCAAGAGTGCCAGCTCACGTGGTGGGAGCTGGCCCTGCCATCTTGTCTACACTCAGTGATAGCGCTTTGAAAAAATGGCTTTCTGAACATGAGTTTTCGACTTTCAATACCAGTGCGGTGTTAACGCCAAAGAAGTTCGAGAAAGTTGTCATCAGCGCACGAAAAACCAACTATTGCATCTCTGTTGGCAATCTTGATCAAGGCCTTACAGGTGTTGCCGTTCCCCTTAGAGACCGGCATGGCGAATGCAAAGCTTCATTAAGCATGACCCTGCAATCTTCCATATGGAGCGAAGAGAAAATCACCGAAAAGTTACTGCCCTTGATCGTTGAAACAGCGCAAGTTCTCAGGTCGGTGATTTGATGGCCACGGTATCGACAACCCAACTACAGTCCCTATCTTGATTGACTCTTCGCAATCTCCATAAACCGGAACGTCACCATGAAATGTTGAATGTCTGCTTTAGGTCGGATGCTGCCGTCTAGATGCCCGCAGCGATGGTCCGCTTCCAGCCTTGAGCAGACATTTATTAAAGACTGAGTCGATTTTTCCCATGCGCCGTAGGGACCCGCTTTACGCAGAGAACAAAAAAGCCCGCTGAATCCAGCGGGCTTTCCGGCAAAACTTTGCTCTCGTCGACAACAAGCTCAAACGTCAATGTTCCCCGCCCGCAGCGCGTTGCTTTCAATGAAGTTGCGGCGTGGCTCGACATCATCGCCCATGAGCATGGTGAACACACGGTCGGCTTCGATGGCGTCGTCGATCTGCACGCGCAGCAGGCGGCGCACATTGGGGTCCATGGTGGTTTCCCACAGTTGTTCGGGGTTCATTTCACCCAGACCTTTGTAACGCTGGCGGCTGGTGGTGCGTTCGGCTTCGCTGATGAGCCAGTGCATGGCCTGGCGGAAGTCGCTGACTTTTTCTTCTTTCTGGCGCTCGCCTTCGCCACGGGTGGCTTTGGCGCCTTCGCTCAGCAGGCCACGGAAGGTCTCAGCGGCTTCGGCCAGCGCGGCATAGTCGGCACCGCGCACAAAGTCTTGCGTGATGATGCTGCTCTTGATGTTGCCGTGGTGACGGCGGCTGATGCGCAGCACGGGTTTGTCGGTGCGCACATCAAACTCGGCGGCCACTTCGGCAGGGATGCCGGTGGTATTGAGTTCGCGCAGTTTGGCTTGCAGTGCGGGGGCGCAGGCGGCGGCGTCTTCCAGCGTTTCGAGCTTGATGGACACGCCATCGGCCATGGCGCGCAGGGCTTCTGCGTCCATGAAGTTGGACAAACGGGCAATGACGGCTTCGGCCACTTGGTGCTTTTGCGCCAGGGTTTCCAGTGTTTCGCCGCTGAGGGTGCGGGCGTTGTCGCCACCGGTGGTGATGGCGGCGTCTTTCAGGGCGATGCGCAGCAGGAAGCCGTCGAGCGCGGGGCCGTCTTTGAGGTACAGCTCTTCTTTGCCGGCCTTGACTTTGTAGAGCGGCGGTTGGGCGATGTAGATGTGGCCGCGCTCCACCAGCTCGGGCATCTGACGGTAGAAGAAGGTCAGCAGCAGGGTGCGGATGTGCGCGCCGTCCACGTCCGCGTCGGTCATGATGATGATGCGGTGGTAGCGGAGCTTGTCGGGGTTGAAGTCATCGGTGGCGCTCTTGCCGCTTTCGGCGCTGGCTTTGCCGATGCCGGTGCCCAAGGCCGTGATGAGCGTGATGATTTCGTTGCTGGTGAGCAGTTTTTCGTAACGCGCTTTTTCGACGTTCAGGATCTTGCCGCGCAGCGGCAGGATGGCCTGGAATTTGCGGTCACGTCCTTGCTTGGCAGAACCACCGGCGGAGTCACCCTCGACGATGTAGATTTCGCACAGCGAGGGGTCTTTTTCCTGGCAGTCGGCCAGTTTGCCGGGCAGGCCCATGCCGTCGAGTACGCCTTTGCGGCGTGTCATTTCGCGGGCTTTGCGGGCGGCTTCACGGGCGCGCGCGGCTTCCACGATCTTGCCGCAGATGATCTTGGCGTCGTTGGGGCGCTCTTCCAGGTAGTCGGTCAGGGCTTTGGCCACGATGTCTTCGACCGGGGCTCGCACTTCGCTTGAGACCAGCTTGTCTTTGGTCTGGCTGGAGAACTTGGGTTCGGGCACTTTGACCGAGAGCACGCAGCACAGGCCTTCGCGCATGTCGTCGCCGCTGACTTCGACTTTTTGCTTTTTGGCGATCTCGTTTTTCTCGATGTATTTGGCGATCACGCGGGTCATCGCAGCGCGCAACCCGGTCAGGTGGGTGCCGCCGTCACGCTGTGGAATGTTGTTGGTGAAGCACAGCACGGATTCGTTGTAGCCGTCGTTCCACTGCATGGCGACTTCGACACCGATGCTGGTGCCGGGGATGCCGCCATAGCTGTCGGCAGGGCGCTCACCCATGGCATGGAAGGCGGTGGGGTGCAGGACTTTTTTGTTGGCGTTGATGAAGTCCACAAAGCCCTTGACGCCACCTGCGCCGGAGAAGTCGTCTTCCTTGCCGCTGCGTTCGTCTTTCAGGCGGATGCGCACGCCGTTGTTGAGGAAGGACAACTCGCGCAGGCGCTTGGCCAGGATTTCGTAATGGAAATCGTTGTTCTGCTGGAAGATGTCGGTGTCGGGCAGGAAGTGAACTTCGGTGCCGCGTTTATCGGTGGCCCCGGTCACGCGCATGGGCGAGACTTCGACGCCGTCAACGGTTTCGAGCAGACGGTTTTGCACAAAGCCGCGTGAGAATTCGATTTCGTGCACTTTGCCTTCACGGCGCACGGTCAGGCGCAACCATTTGGACAGTGCGTTGACGCAAGACACGCCCACACCGTGCAGACCGCCCGAGACTTTGTAGCTGTTCTGGTTGAACTTGCCGCCAGCGTGCAATTCGGTCAGGGCGATTTCTGACGCACTGCGCTTGGGCTCGTGCTTGTCGTCCATCTTGACGCCGGTGGGGATACCGCGGCCGTTGTCGGTCACGCTGATCGAGTTGTCGCTGTGGATGGTGACGACGATGTCATCGCAATGGCCCGCCAGCGCTTCGTCGATGGAGTTGTCCACGACCTCAAAAACCAGGTGGTGCAAACCGGTGCCGTCCGAGGTGTCACCGATGTACATGCCGGGGCGTTTGCGCACGGCTTCCAGGCCTTCCAGGATCTGGATGGCGCCTTCGCCATAGCCTTCGGATGCCCCCGCCTGGTTGGCGTCAATCTTGGGTTGCGCGGTGGTGAAGGCGTCGTCGCTGGGGTTGATTTCGTCGGTCATGATCAAATTTCTCTGTCGCTTGAATGGCCGAAACCCGCGAAGAGTCGCGGGTTTCGATAAGGTCAATGGCCCCTCTGGGCACCGCCTCAAATGCGCATTGGCATCACCACATATTTGAAGTTTTCGTTGTCGGGGATCGTGATGAGCGCCGAGCTGTTGGCGTCGGCCAGATCAATGCGGACCATGTCCTGGTCCATGTTGCCCAGCACGTCGATGATGTAGGTCACGTTGAATCCGATCTCGATGCTGTCACCGCCGTAGTCGATGTCGAGTTCGTCGACGGCTTCTTCCTGTTCGGCGTTGGTGGACGCCACGCGCAGGCTGCCGGGGTCGAGGTTCAGGCGCACGCCCTTGAACTTGTCGCTGGTCAGGATGGCAGTGCGCTGCAAGCATGACAACAGGGCCTGACGGCCGAGTGTGAGGTTGTTGCGATGGCCTTTGGGGATCACGCGGTTGTAGTCGGGGAACTTGCCTTCGACCAGCTTGGTCACAAATTCCATGCCACCAAAACTGAATTTGGCCTGGTTGTTGGCAAACTGCATGTCGATCGCGCCTTCGGCATCGGACAGCAGGCGCTGCAACTCGAGCACGGTTTTGCGCGGCAGGATGACTTCTTGTTTGGTGGGCACTTCCACGTCGAGCGTGGCCGAGGTGTAGGCCAGGCGGTGCCCATCGGTAGCGACCAGGCTCAGGCGATTGCCTTCGGCAACAAACAGGATGCCGTTGAGGTAGTAACGGATGTCGTGCACGGCCATGGCAAACGAGACTTGGCCCAGCAAGGTCTTGAGGGTCTTTTGCGGCACGCTGAACACGGGGCCGAAGCTGGCTGCCTCTTGCACCAGCGGAAAGTCTTCAGCGGGTAGGGTCTGCAAGGTGAATTTGGATTTGCCGCCCTTGAGGATGAGCTTGGCCTGCGACGACTCGAGGCTGACGGTCTGGTCAGCAGGCATGGTGCGCAGGATGTCGATGAGCTTGCGTGCGCCCACGGTGGTGGTGAAGTCGCCCGGGTCGCCGTCCATCTCGGCGGTGGTGCGGATCTGGATTTCCAGATCGCTGGTGGTCAGTTGCACGGCATGACCGGTTTTGCGGATCAGCACGTTGGCCAGCACGGGCAGGGTGTGACGGCGTTCCACAATGCCGGACACGGATTGCAACACGGACAGCAATTTGTCTTGGGTGGCCTTCAGGACGATCATTTGTCTACCTTTGATGGTTTTTCAGGCGCCATCCGCACGCAGGCGGTGGTCAGGGGGGCAACAGCTGACATTTTCGCTGTTTTTTGCCCCCAAAACGACCCGCTGACGTGGCAAATGGTGGAAATCTGATGCATGGGCCGATCAGCCCTTGAGGGTCTGTTCCAACACATGCAGCTGCTGGTTGAGTTCGGTCAATTGCTGGCGCTCGGCGCTGATCTTGCGCACAGCGTGCAGCACGGTGGTGTGGTCACGCCCGCCAAACAGCTCACCGATCTCGGGCAGGCTTTTTTGGGTCATTTCCTTGGCAAGGTACATGGCAATCTGACGCGGACGGGCAATGCTGGCCGGGCGCTTTTTGCTGTACATGTCCGCAACCTTGATCTTGTAGTAGTCGGCCACGGTTTTCTGGATGTTTTCGACGCTGATCTGGCGGTTCTGAATCGACAGCAGGTCGCGCAGGGCATCTCGGGCCAACTGGATGGAAATTTCTTTCTGGTTGAAACGGCTGTAAGCCAGAATTTTGCGCAGCGCGCCTTCCAGCTCACGGACGTTGGAACGGACATTTTTGGCCACAAAAAAGGCCACTTCCTCAGGCATTTCACTGCCTTCGCTGATGGCTTTGTTGATCAGGATGGCCACGCGCATTTCAAGCTCAGGAGGCTCCATGGCCACCGTCAGCCCCGAATCAAAACGCGACACCAGGCGTTCATGGATATCGGTCAAGCCCTTGGGGTAGGTGTCGCTGGTCATCACAATGTGCGATTTTTTGGCCAGCAGCGCCTCAAACGCATTGAAGAACTCTTCTTGCGTGCGGTCCTTGTTGGCAAAAAACTGGACATCATCGATCAACAGCAGATCAAGCGAGTGGTAGTGGTGTTTGAACTCGTCAAACGTTTTACGCTGATAGGCTTTAACCACATCCGACACGAATTGTTCAGCATGGATGTAGAGAACTTTGGAATCAGGGCGATCAGCCAACAACTTGTTGCCAATGGCGTGCATCAAGTGGGTCTTGCCCAAACCCACACCGCCGTAGATGAACAAGGGGTTGTACAGATGGCCCGGCGAGCCCGCCACATGCATGGCTGCCGCTCGTGCCATGCGGTTGGCCGTGCCTTCGACCAGCGCATCAAAGGTGAGTGCGCTGTTGAGGCGGCTGCGAAAAGTGTTGGCAGAATCATCCGCCACCTCAACCGGCTCAGGCATCCGCTCCATGGACGATGGCGTGGACTGACGTACAGCTTTGACAGCACTTTCACGCGGAGTGATTGCTAACTCGATTTGAACCGGGTGGCCTTGCAGGCGCTCCAGCATGGCCGCCAGACGGCCGGCATATTGGGCGCGGATCCAGTCCAATTTGAAGCGGTTGGCGACAAAAATCGTCAGGCGCGACTGGTCGTCAGCCACCTGCGCGGTCAAAGGTTTAATCCAGGTGTTGAACTGCTGCTCAGGCAGCTCACGGGACAGCTCATCCAGACAGGATTGCCACAGGGCCTGGCCCGCATCCATTGAAAATTCAGGGGTGAGTCCGTCGGACATTTTGTATTTATTTTGTGTGGACAGGGTGGCACGGAGACGGCCGGGAAAGCTGATTTATCAAGAGCTTATCCACATGCCGGAATACATGGGAGGGGGCGATCATAAACCACATCATCGGAAATTGACATGCAGATTTTTTGAAGGCTTCAATTCCGAGTGATTTGCCGGCAGCCGGAAAGTTTGCGATAATCTTGGGTTTCGCCCAAAGCGGTCATCAGACTCTGGGCTCAAAGGAAGAGTTATGAAACGCACCTACCAACCATCCAAAACACGTCGCGCCCGTACACACGGCTTTCTGGTTCGCATGAAAACCCGTGGTGGCCGTGCTGTGATCAACGCACGCCGCGCCAAAGGCCGCAAGCGTCTGGCTGTCTAATGTTCATCCAACCGTCTGGCTGTGGCCCGGTGCCACTGCGGGCGGTTGACGCCAGGGCCTGATCACCGTGCAGCGTTTGAAAACACGCCCACAATTTCAGGCCGCCCTGGCGGGTGGCACCGTCTCGCGTACGGCACACTTTGCGCTGCATCGCCTGACACTGGCCCCCAAGACAGACTGTCTTTTGGCACAAGCCGAACAAGTTGGGCCTGTTCCTTCACCGGAACAGGCCCTTTTTGGCTTGTTTGACGTCTGGCTGGGAGCCATGGTGCCCAAACGTTGGGCGCGCCGTGCCGTGACGCGCAACACCATCAAGCGCCAGATCTACACCGTGAGCAACCGCTATGGCGACAAATTGCCCATGGCCGCACATGTGGTGCGTCTGCGCACGGGGTTTGACCGCAAGCAGTTCATCAGCGCCACCTCTGAACCTCTGAAACTGGCTGTACGCGAAGAACTCGAACAGTTGTTTGAGCGCGCCGTGCGGGCCGAGGGACGAGCATGATGCGCCGTTTACTGATCGGTTTGGTCAACGGCTACCGTCTGTTTTTGAGCCCTTCATTGGGTTCGAGCTGCCGCTTTGAGCCCACTTGTTCGGCATATTCCCTTCAAGCGCTCCAGCAATTTGGTGCCGGTGCAGGCAGTTACCTGACAATACGCCGTCTGATGCGCTGCCACCCTTGGTGTGCGGGCGGACATGACCCCATTCCCGACCAGGCCCCAGGCCTGTTCACTGGTTTGATTTCTCCTACTTCTTCAAAGAAGACCCCATGAACGATATCCGTCGCACCATCCTTTGGGTGATTTTTGGCTTCTCCATGGTCCTGCTGTGGGACCAATGGCAGATCCACAACGGCCAAAAAGCCACCTTCTTCCCCAAACCCGGCACGGCTGCTGCCGTGACGGCACCCGCGGCTGCAGCATCCAACGCGGTCCCCACGGCCAGCACTGTGGCCACAGCCACACCGGGCCAAGTGCCCACAGGCAAGGCTCCGGCCGCTGCAGCCAGTGAAAAAATCGACGTCATCACCGATGTGCTGAAACTGTCGTTTGACACGCAAGGTGGCACGCTGACCCGCAGCGAATTCACCCATCACCCCGACTTTGTCGATGCCAGCAAGCCATTTGTGCTGCTCGACCAAAGTGGCACGCGCGTTTACAACGCCCAGACCGGCCTGATTGGCGGCGATTTCCCCACACACAAGAGCGCCATGCGGTTCAGCGGCGATCACGCACTCAAAGACGGCCAGGATGAGCTGACCCTGCGCTTTGAATCCGATGCCGTCAATGGTGTGAAGCTGGTCAAGACTTACACCTTGCAACGTGGCAGCTACGCCATCGGCGTCAAGCACGAAGTGATCAACACCGGCACAGCCGCTGTGTCACCGCAGCTGTATTTGCAATTGGTGCGTGATGGCAACAAGCCTGCTGGCGAATCCTCGTTCTATTCGACCTTCACCGGCCCGGCTGTCTATACCGATGCCAAGAAGTACCACAAGGTCGAATTTGCCGACATCGAAAAGAACAAGGCAGACATCGACAAAACCTCGCCCAATGGCTATGTGGCCATGGTGCAGCACTACTTTGCTTCGGCCTGGTTGCTGGGTGATGGCATCACCCGTGAGAACTTCGTGCGCAAGGTGGACAACAACCTGTACGCCGTGGGCATGATCACCGCCGTGGCCGATGTGGCCCCCGGCCAGTCCAAAACCGTGAGCGCACAACTGTTTGTCGGCCCACAAGAAGAAAAAGTGCTTGAATCCCTGGCCCCGGGCCTGGACCTGCTCAAAGACTACGGCTGGCTGGCCATGCTGGCCAAGCCTTTGTACTGGCTGCTGGACAAGCTTTATGGCTTCATCCACAACTGGGGCTGGTCGATCGTGGCGTTGGTGCTGTTGCTCAAGATCGGTTTTTACTGGCTCAATGCCAAGGCTTATTCGAGCATGGCCAAGATGAAAGCCATCAACCCCAAGATCATGGAAATGCGTGAGCGCCTCAAAAACGACCCGCAAAAAATGCAAATGGAGATGATGAAGATCTACCGCGAGGAAAAGGTCAACCCCATGGGTGGCTGCTTCCCGATCATGATCCAGATCCCTGTGTTTATCGCGCTGTACTGGGTGCTGCTGTCCACCGTCGAGATGCGCAATGCCCCTTGGATCGGCTGGATCCACGACTTGTCTGCACCTGATCCGTTTTTCATCTTGCCCATCGTGATGACGCTGACCACCTTGCTGCAAACCGCGCTCAACCCCGCGCCACCCGACCCGATGCAAGCCAAGATGATGTGGATCATGCCGCTGGTGTTCAGCGTGATGTTCTTCTTCTTCCCGTCCGGCCTGGTGCTGTACTGGATCACCAACAACATCCTCTCAATTGCACAGCAGTGGATCATCAACACCCGCATGGGCGTGCCACCGCAGTTCAATCTGCCGAAGTTCAAGTAACTTTCCCCCAAGGCCGCGCAAGCGGCCTTTTTTTGCTTCAACCCCGCCCATCCACCACCATGCTCGCACGCCACCATGAACCCATCGTCGCCATCGCCACCGCACCCGGTCGCGGGGCGGTGGGCATCGTGCGGGTCTCGGGCAAAAACCTGTCTTCGCTCATTCAGGCTTTATGCGGTCGCCACCTGAAAGCACGTGAGGCCACTTACTTGCCTTTTGCAGATGCCGATGGCAGCCCGATCGACCACGGTCTGGCCTTGCACTTTGTGGCCCCACACTCGTTCACGGGCGAAGACGTGCTGGAGCTGCAAGCCCACGGCGGGCCCGTGGTGCTGCAACTGCTGGTGGCGCGCTGCCTGCAAGCGGCGGCGGAGGTTGACCCGGCCACCGGCCAGCCGCGCTTGGCAGGCCTGCGCGTGGCACAGCCGGGTGAATTTTCCGAGCGAGCTTTTCTGAACGACAAGATCGATCTGGCGCAGGCCGAAGCGATTGCCGACCTGATCGACGCCAGCACCGAAGCTGCCGCCCGCAGCGCCAGCCGCTCACTGGCGGGTGATTTTTCCAAAGAGATTCACCACCTGCGCGATGCGCTGATCCACCTGCGCATGCTGGTCGAAGCCACACTGGATTTCCCCGAAGAAGAAATCGACTTTTTGCAAAAGGCCGATGCCCAGGGCCAGCTGAGCCGCCTGCAAACTGCCTTGCAAACCGTGCTGGGCAAAGCCCGGCAAGGGGCCTTGCTGCGCGAGGGCATCAAAGTGGTGATTGCCGGGCAGCCCAACGCGGGCAAAAGCTCGCTGCTCAACGCTCTGGCCGGGGCTGAACTGGCCATCGTCACGCCGATTGCGGGCACCACCCGCGACGTGGTGCAGCAAACCATCCAGATCGAAGGCGTGCCGCTGCATGTGATCGACACCGCCGGTCTGCGCGAAGGCGACGGCGTGGACGAGGTCGAGCAAATCGGCATTGCCCGCGCCTGGGGCCAAATTGAAGCGGCCGATGCCGTGCTGTTTTTGCACGACCTGACCCGCACGGGCCAACCCGACTACGACAACGCCGATGCCGACATCGCCCGCGCCTTGCAAAGCCGCCTGCCCGCCAGCGTGGCCGTGATCGATGTGTGGAACAAGGCAGATGCCGCCAGCACCCCCAACGAGCGCCAGGGACTGACCTTGTCAGCCCGCACCGGCGACGGCTTGCAGGCCTTGCGCCAGCAGCTGTTGCAACAAGCGGGTTGGCAGCGCGCCAGCGAAGGCCTGTTCATCGCCCGCGAACGCCATGTGCAGGCACTGAACCGGGTGCGCGAACATCTGGACATGGCCGACGCCCACCTGGCCGCACAAGCGCAAAACCTCGACTTGCTGGCCGAAGAGCTGCGCCTGGGCCAAAACGCCCTGAACGAAATCACCGGTCAATTCAGCGCCGACGATCTGCTGGGGGTGATTTTTTCGAGCTTTTGCATCGGCAAGTGAGGCCAAAACCTTGAGGCAAAAGCTCGCCACGATGTCCTACACTACCCGGCCAATGACCCAGCCTCCCGCCCCCTCACTGACCGCCTTTGTCATGTGCGCCGACGATTACGGCATGACACCGGAAATCAGTGCAGGCATTCTTGAACTGGCGCAGCAACAACGCATCAGTGCCACCAGCGTGATGAGCTTGTCACCACATTGGCCTGAATGGGCACGCCCCCTGCAAGCGGTCAAATCCCGGATCGATGTGGGTCTGCACCTGGATTGGACCAGCAACTTTGCCATCGAACGGGGGTTCGGTGGCTCTCTGCCTCAAGTCATGGCACTGAGTGCTTTGCGGTGCTTGAGCGCAAAAACTGCAAAGCGTGCAATCGAGCAGCAGTTGGATCTTTTTGAACAGCACTTTCAGTCCACGCCTGACCACTTGGATGGTCATCAACACATCCATCAATTCCCGGTGATTCGTGATGCACTCATGAATGTCCTGTCGCACCGATACACCACCACACGCCGCCCATGGGTCCGAATCTCTCGCGTCACGGAACAGCCCATGAGTCTGAAATCCCGTGTGATCAATGTCATGGGAGCCCGTGCATTACAAACTCTCGCAGACCGATGCGGGTTCGCACATTCGCAAGCGCTGACTGGCGTTTACGACTTCCATGGTGACTCCGCGCTTTACCGCCAGAGACTGCGCCACTGGCTGACGCATTTGCCATTGCACACGGTGCTGATGTGCCATCCCGGGCAAGGTTTGGGCGATGGTTCGACCCTGGCCACTGCACGCGCCACCGAGCAGGAAGTGTTGGTCAGCCCTGAATTTCAGACTTTGCTGAACAGCACACAAACCACCATGTTGCGCGGGCAGACGCTTTTCTGCCCCCACGACACCACACCCCCAACCACAACACACCATGATGCTTCACTGGACTGAAACAAAACGATCATGGCTGACGCTGCTGGGCATTTGGGCTGTGTTGCTGGTCATGGCAAGCACACGCCCCTTGGCTTTGCCAGACGAAGGTCGCTACGCAGAAGTCGGCCGCTGGATGTTGATGTCTGGCGACTGGCTGGCACCACGCCTGAACGGTCTGCCGTTTTTTCATAAGCCGCCGCTGCTGCACTGGCTGCAAGCAGGCTCCTTTTCCGTTTGGGGGGTTCATGCCTGGAGCGCACGGCTGATACCCGCCATACACGCAGGGCTGATGCTTCTGGCGCTCTACTTCAGCACACGCAGCACACAAGGCGAAAAAGTGGCGCGCCAAGCGGCACTGATTCTGGGCAGCAGCATGGGCTTTTTGATCGGGGGGCAATATGTCAACCACGACATGCTGGTGGCCAGCTGGATCAGCATCGCCATCTGGGCCTTTGCTGGGGCCATGCTGCGCGATGGACGCCCGGATGTTCGACTCGCACTGCTGGGCTTTGCCGCCTGCGCCCTGGGTCTGCTCAGCAAGGGCTTGATCGGCCTGGTTCTACCGGGCATGGTGATGCTGACTTGGATCGTTTGGACAGGTCAAACAAGGCGTTTGCTGCAACTGCCCTGGGGTCGTGGGCTCCTGCTTTTCGGGGCCATGGGACTGCCTTGGTTCATCGCAGGGCAACAGCACTACCCCGAACTCTTCAACTACCTCATCATCGGCCAGCATTTCTCGCGCTACACCGGTGGCACATTCAACAACCAATGGTCATGGTGGTTCTATCCCGTGGTGATCGCCGTGCTGATTTTCCCCTGGAGCCTGATTCTGGCCATCGGGGCACAACCGGGCCGCTGGTTGGAAGCCTGGCGTCACGAACGCACCGCCAGCCAACAACGGTGGAGCAGTCTGTTGTGGATTTGGCTGTTGGTGATCACCGTCTTCTTCTCTTTACCCAAATCCAAAATCGTGGGCTACATCCTGCCCGTCATGCCCCCCATGGCCGTTCTGGTGGCCATGACCTGGCAGCGCTGGTCACAGGCTGGTCGGATCAAGTCCTGGTGGTTCAGCGCCTTGCTGCTCACCAGTCTGGTTTTGTCGATGGCAGTCAACTGGGCTGCGGGCCGCCACACTCAGAAACACGCCAGCCTGGATGTGGCTCAGGCGCTCCAATGCCGCATGGCACCCTCCGAGCGGGTTTACGTCATGGGTGACTATCCCTATGACTTGCCCTTTTACGCTCAACTGCCACAAGCGCTGATCGTGCTGGAAGACTGGAATGAAGCACGCCGGTCAAGCGGTGACAACTGGCGGCGGGAATTGTTCGAAGCGGGCGACTTCGACCCTCAAGCAGCCCAAAATCTCCAACCCCTGACCGGGTTGGCCCATGCCGCCGTCAACAGCTGGCTGGTCACCCCCAAACATCTGGCCACCACCGACTTGCCCGAGAATTGGACGGTGCAGTTCAAGGGTTCATCCTGGATTTTGTGGCAATTGCAGCCCTCAGCGGCGAAAAGCCCACCAACGACTCAGGACAAAAGTCTGTCCCGCTGCCACCCCTAAAGCGACGATCAGGGCAGGCCAGTCTGACCAGCCCCAGTGGTGCAACAAGAACATGAAGCTCAGTTCGTTGGACAAAAAACCGGCCACAGCGGTCAATCCAAAACGCACAAAACTTTGCTTCACCGAGGTCTGGGCATCCCTGAAACTCAAGCGCCGGTGCCCTATAAAACTCACCCCGAACGCCACCACAAACCCGGCCAAATTGGCCCATTCGGGGCGTATCCCATGGCGCAGGGCCTCAAACACGAGGACATGCACCAATGCAGCCACGCCGCCCACTGAACCGAACCACAACCCTGATAACCAGCCCGATCTGTTGAACATCGGTGCGCCTCAATCCTGCTGGTCGCCCAGCCCCTGACCGGCACGCTGCCTGAGCAGATACAAGGGACGCCGCTTGACTTCATCGTAAATGCGACCGACATACTCGGACATGATGCCCAAGGCCAATAACTGAATGCCACTGAAAAACATGATACTGACCACCAGCGTGGCGTAACCAGGCACCTGAATGCCCCAATAAAAATACTCCAACAACACCCACGCGATGTAAAGCATGGATGCCATCGAAAGCAACAACCCCGACAAGGTCAGCAAACGCAACGGAACCGTTGAAAACGCCAACATTCCAGTCAGGGCAAGGCTGAAAGTGCCCCTCAGGCCAAAACTGCTCTCTCCCTGCTGACGAGGTAGGGGCTCATAGTCCAGCGCCGTATTGGAAAAACCGACCCAGGCATACAAGCCCTTCATGAAACGGTTGCGCTCGGGCAAGGCGACCAAGGCTGCCACCACCCGCTTGTCCATCAAACGGAAATCGCCTGCATCACGCGGAATTTCAACCCGACTGCCCCAATTAACCAATTTGTAAAACCAGCCTGCCAGGCGCGCATGCAGTGACGACTGATCAGAGCGCGTGCGGCGAATCGCATAGACCACATCCAGACCTTCTTGCCACTTCTCCAGCATGGTCGGCAAGAGCGACACGGGGTGTTGACCATCTGCATCCATCAAAATGACCACATCACCGGCTGCTGCGGCCAAGCCGGCGGTCATGGCCGCCTCTTTGCCAAAATTACGCGACAGATCCAGCGCCACGATCTCGGGATACTGGACAGCCAGCGCGCTGGCCACCTCAAACGTGTCATCCCGGCTACCGTCATTGACCACAACGATCTCAAACTGGTCTGTCATGGCTTTGAGCTGCTGCCAAATCTCGGGCAACACCAAAGGCAGATTACGCGCCTCGTTGTAAGCAGGAATCACGCATGAAATCCGTGGGCGTTCAGAGCGGGAAGTGGTCATATGTGTAAGCATTTGAAACTGAAATGGATGGACCAGCGCAATGGTGCCTGCGGCGTCGACCTAGCAACCAACAAAGAAAACTTTACGTCACAGAAAAATATCTCAACGCACTGCATAATCAGCGGTTTTATCAAATTAAACCGATTTTCCCATGCCTGTACGCAAGTCGCTTGTCTGGAACCGCTGGGCCAAGGTCAACCTTGGCTGGCACGGCCGTTTCCTGAGCGCCATGCACATCGACAGTGATCGTAGCGTATGGATTTTGCTGACCCTCTTTGGCACAGCCTGGCTGACGCACTTGATGTCAGTGGCCCTGACCGCCCCGATGGACAACATCGAACAATGGGTGTGGAGTCACTCACTTCAATGGGGCTACCACAAGCACCCGCCACTGCCCACCTGGCTGCTGGCATGGGCACAAACGCTGACCAGCTCGTCCATCATGACCAGCGCAGTACTGGGCAGCGCGTGCACACTGGGCTCGACCTTGATTTTCACCCACCTGATCCGTCAGATTTGGGGACGCCCCAGCGCCTTCATCGCACTGCTGGCCGCCCTGTGCATCACGTTTTACAACGGGCGACTCAATTACTACAACCACAACGTCTTGCTGATGCTGTGCGTCAGCCTGAGCGCGCTGTGCTGGTGGAATATTCTGACCACAGGCCGCCTGCGATGGTGGATGGCATTGGGTGCATCCGCTGGCTTGGGCATCCTCAGCAAATACCAGTACCTGCTGGTCCTCGCACCCAGCGCATGCCTGCTGTGGCAGATCAAGCCTTGGCGTCACCGCGTTCAAATGCAAGGCTTGTTCTGGGCTGTACTCACCGCTGTGCTGATTTGCTTGCCGCATCTGGTGTGGTTGTGGCATCAGGACCTGGCTGACAGCCCAATCCGCTATGCCTTGAAAACGTCCAAACCCGATTTCCTGCAAAACACCTCGGGGATCAGTCACCGTTTGCACAGTGGCATCTGGCTGATGGACCTGTTGTTCAATCGGTGCCTTCCAGCGCTCTTGCTCCTTTTGGGATTGAAAGCCTTCAGCCAGCCCGTCAACGCGCCTGTATCAGCCCTTGCGGCCAGAAGCGATGTGCCGGGTGATCGGTTTTTGCTGCTCTGGGGCAGCTTGCCACCACTGTGCATCACCTTGCTGGGATTGACACTGGGGCTTGATTTGCAAATGCAGTGGGGAACGGCGTTTGCCATCTGGGCCGTGCCTGTGATGATGTTGCTGCTCAATGTACATCAGCGTTGGATCTGTCAGTCACTCACATGGATCGCAGCGGGCATGTTTGTGCTGATCCAGGGCGTACTCATGCTGCACTCTTACCAAACCTCAGCCCATGGCTGCTGCGCCAGCCCCGGAGGAGGCAGCATGCGCTGGCGATTGCTGGACAGCCCAGCCTTGGCACGTGAACTGGAAGACGCCGCACGGAATGCCATTGGCGGCAAATTCACGGTCATTGCCGGGCCTGCAAGCATTGCAGGTGCTGTGGCCCTGAACCTGGCAGAGCAACCCAAAGTCCTGATCGATGGCAATTTGCGGATCAGTCCATGGGTTCACGAAAACGAATTACTGGAAAGCGGCGTGGTTGAAATCTGGCCACCCAACAAGGGACCCGAAGACAAAAACGAACTGGCCAGTGGCTGGAGCTGGCGCATTCACGCCCCGGACAACAACCCTTTCTAAAGCATTTCTGCACGGGCAGGTCCACCTCAGGGGTGGTGGATTCCGGTCGCCTCAGTGACTGGCATGCAAGGCTTTACGCCGCAACATCTGCGCTCTTGCCACCCACCGCGCACCCGCCATGACCGCCCGAGCCCAACCCACCCTCAGCCCCGAGCAAGACGCGTACCTGCGCGGCAGGTCTGACTGGATGGGTGCTTATCTGGTCTTGCATGCCTGGGGCGTGATTGCACTGGCCATGGCGTTTTTCATCGCCTGGCCCAACCCTTTGAGCTTTGTGATCGCCGTCGTGGTCATTGGTGGCAGGCAATTGGGACTGGCCATCCTGATGCATGATGCGGCCCACCGCGCCTTGTTCAAGAATACGCAACTCAATGACACACTGGGTGCCTTTTTGTGCGGCTGGCCCGTCGGCGCCAGTCTGGCGCTGTACCGCCCCTACCACCTGAGCCACCACCGCCACACCCAGCAAAAAGATGACCCGGATTTGATTTTGTCAGCCCCATTCCCCATCACACGCCAAAGCTTTTGGCGCAAGATGCGGCGCGACATCTTGGGCATCACCGGGTACCAGCGGCGCATGGAGGCGTTTCGCTACGAAATGGGCAGTGACCCCAGCCGCTGGCAACGACTCAAAAAACTTGCACATGCCGAAAAATACTTCGCACTGAGCAACTTGGTGATCTTGGCCGTGACCACTGCAGCCGGCGTTTGGTGGGCTTACTTTGTGTTGTGGCTGTTGCCCCTGATGACCTGGTACCAGGTCATCAGCCGCATCCGAAACATCGCCGAGCACGCTGTGGTGGGGGACAACAACGACCGCCTGCGCAACACCCGCACCACACTCACCCACTGGGGCATGCGGGCAGTGCTCGCGCCTTACTGGGTCAACTACCACCTCGAACACCACCTGTTCGTTTTCACCCCTTGCTGGAAGCTGCCCGAAGCCCATCGCATGCTGATCGATCAGGGCTTTGGATCGCGCATGGAGTTGGCGCAGGGCTATCTGCAAGTGCTGCGCAAGGCGACAGCCAAACAAAGCGGTGATTCTGGTGATGGCCACACTCGCCCTGCCAGGCCGAGCGGCTCGATGATCTGAACGATCTCAACAGGGCCGCTCAGTGCCCCTCGAACGAAACCAGGGTGAACAGATCAAGGCCCGATGCCCGGATGCGATCCGATCCACCCAGCTCAGGCAGATCCACAATGGCAGCGCCCTCGATCACTTGGGCACCGAGTTTTTCGAGCAGCTTTTTCCCCGCCATCATGGTGCCACCCGTGGCGATCAGGTCGTCGATCAGCAACACGCGTTGACCGTGCTTGACCGCGTCGGTGTGCAGCTCCACCGTGGCACTGCCGTATTCCAGCTCATAGGTTTCTTCAACGGTGGTGAAGGGCAGCTTGCCTTTTTTGCGGATGGGCACAAACCCCAGGCCCAGCTCATACGCCACGACCGAACCCAGAATGAAACCCCGCGCATCCAGCCCGGCCACCACATCGGGGCGCAGCGCCGGGTCCATGTAGCGGTGCACAAAGGCATCAATCAGCACACGAAACACGCGGGGGTCTTGCAACAGCGGTGTGATGTCGCGGAACTGCACACCCGGCGCTGGCCAGTCGGGCACGGTGCGGATGTGGCTTTTCAGATAGTCGTTGACGTTCAGCTCATGCATGAGGTGTTTCATCCTTTGGATAATTTTTCTTCGGCCACAGCCAACGTGCGCGACTGACCGGACAACACCAGCGTGTCGCCCATCTCGAGCACCGTTGCGTCGGTGACGGGTTCGGTATGGCCATTGGCACGGCGCAGACTCACCACGCGCACGCCCATGGCATGAAACGCCAGATCGCTGACGGGTTTGCCCAGCCAAGGCGATACCAGCGGCACACCCACCGAAGCCAGGCGCTCATGCTCGATTTCATCCAGCGTATCGTCGTCGGCCCCGTGAAAGTATCCACGCAGCAGGTTGTAGCGGGCATCGCGCTGGTCCTGCACCAAACGGATCACGCGGCGCATGGGCACGCCCACCAGCGCCAGTGCATGGCTGGCCAGCATGAGCGAACCCTCCAGCGCCTCTGGGACCACTTCGGTGGCACCAGCCAATTGCAGTTTTTCCAGATCCAGATCGTCTTGCGTGCGCACGATCACGGGCACCTGCGGCGCGTGGCTGTGACTGTGGTCCAGCACTTTCATGGCAGCAGGCACATCCAGATAGGTGATCACCACCGCGCTGGCCCGAGCAAGGCCTGCGGCCATCAACGACTGCAATCGCCCGGCGTCACCAAACACCACCGAATCGCCCGCCGCCGCCGCTTGCCGCACGCGGTCGGGGTCCAGATCGAGCGCCATGTAGGGGATGTTTTCTTTCTCCAGCATCCGCGCCAGGTTTTGCCCACAGCGGCCATAGCCGCAAATGATGACGTGTTTGCTGGTGTTGATCGACTTGCGGGCGATGGTGGTCATTTGCAGAGACTGCTGCAACCACTCACTGGCCACCACCTTCATGACCAGCGTGTTGGCATGCATGATGATGAAAGGCGTGGCCAGCATCGACAGCACCATGCTGGCCAGCACGGGGTTGAGCAAGTGGGGTGGGATGACCCCGTTTTGCGAGCCCAGCGTGAGCAGCACAAAGCCGAATTCACCGGCTTGTGCCAGATACAGGCCGGTGCGCAAGGCGGTACCGTTGGCCGCGCCCGTGACTTTGGCCAAAGCCGCCACCAGCACCAGTTTGAACAGCACCGGCAACGTGGTCAGCACCAGCATCAGGGGCCAGCGCTCGATCACGATGTGCCAGTCCAGCATCATGCCGATGGTGATGAAAAACAGTCCCAGCAACACGTCATGGAAAGGGCGGATGTCCAGCTCCACCTGGTGTTTGTATTCGGTCTCGGAAATCAGCATGCCCGCGATGAATGCACCCAGTGCCAGGCTCAAGCCCGCCAGCTCGGTGATCCAGGCTAGCCCCAGCGTGACCAGCAGCAGGTTGAGCACAAACAACTCTTCACTCTTGCGGCGTGCGACCAGCGTGAGCCACCAGCGCATCACGCGCTGCCCACCGGTGAGCAGCAGGGCGATCAGCACCACCGCCTTGGCGGCGGCCACCAGCAACGCACTGAACAGTTGTTCGGGCGGCGAGCCCAGCGCGGGAATCAAGATCAGCAGGGGCACCACCGCCAAATCCTGAAACAGCAAAACCCCCATGACACGTTTGCCATGCTCACTTTCCAGCTCCAGGCGATCGGCCATCATCTTCACAACAATGGCGGTGCTGCTCATGGCCATCGCCCCCGACAAAGCCAGGGCCGTTTGCCATTCCATCTTCCAGAGCTTGGGGGCCAGGGTGGCCAGAAACAGCGAGGCAAAGGTCACGATCACCAGCGTGAGCATCACCTGCAACAAGCCCAGACCAAACACATGCTTGCGCATAGCGCGCAATTTGGGCAGGTTGAATTCGAGCCCGATCACAAACATCAGGAACACCACGCCGAATTCGGCCAAATGCTTCACGCCTTCCGAATTTTGGGCCAGCGCCAATGCATTGGGCCCAATGACCACGCCCACCGCCAAATAGCCCAATATGGGCGGCAGCTTGAGCGTGCGACACCCCACCACCCCCAGCACAGCGGCCAGCAGATACAGCAGGGTCAATTCCAGAGCATTCATGCTTTGATGGTAACAAGCCAACCAGGCCTATTTTCAAGATCAACCCTGCAGCGCACTGATCTTGCCCCAGGGCATCACCCCCATCCACTCGCTGGAACCAGTCCGACCGATAAAATGCCAACATGCCCGCACATCCCACCCAAACACTGCAACTGGCCCGCGACACCCTCGACATTGAGGCCGCAGCACTATTGGGCATGAAAGCCCGCCTGAACGAGCGCTTTGTCCAGGCCGTCAACATGATGCTCGGTGTACAAGGCCGTGTGGTGGTCACCGGCATGGGAAAAAGCGGGCACATTGGTCGCAAGATTGCCGCAACACTGGCCTCCACCGGCACGCCCGCCATGTTTGTGCACCCGGCAGAAGCCAGCCACGGCGACCTGGGCATGATCAAGCTGGTGGATGTGGTGCTGGGCATTTCCAACAGTGGCGAAAGCGACGAACTGGTTGCCATATTGCCGGTGCTCAAGCGCCAGGGCGTGCCCCTGATCGCGATGACTGGCGGTCTGACCTCGTCACTGGCCCGCCATGCCGACGTGGTGCTCGATACCTCAGTCGACAAGGAAGCCTGCCCCCTGAACCTGGCCCCGACCGCCAGCACCACGGCGCAACTGGCCATGGGTGATGCACTGGCAGTGGCCCTGCTCGATGCACGCGGCTTCAAACCCGAAGATTTTGCACGCTCGCACCCCGGGGGCTCACTGGGCCGCAAACTGCTGACCCATGTCAGCGATGTGATGCGCAAAGGCGCTGATGTGCCACGCGTCAGCCCGGACACCGGTTTTTCGGATCTGATGCGCGAAATGAGCCACAAAGGGCTGGGCGCTTCCTCTGTGGTCGATGCCGATGGGCACGTGCTGGGCGTCTTCACAGATGGTGACTTGCGCCGTCTGATCGAAAAGGGCACCGACCTGCGCAACCTCAAGGCCCGCGACGTGATGCACGCGCAGCCACGCACCATCCGGGCTGAAGCTCTGGCGGTCGAAGCTGTCGAAATGATGGAAGCCCACCGCATCACCAGCATTCTGGTGGTGGACGAAAACGGCCTGCTGTGCGGTGCCGTCAACACCAACGATTTGATGCGTGCCAAGGTCATCTGACATGCCCACACCTGTTGCCCCCCTGGTCCGCCCTTTGGTGCCCGCCCTGAATTACGACCCCGAGCTGCTGATGCAGGCACAGGGCATTCGCGTGGCATTTTTCGATGTCGATGGCGTGCTGACCGACGCCGGGCTGTATTTCTCAGAAAACGGCGAAACACTCAAACGCTTCAACACGCTGGACGGTCAGGGCATCAAGCTCCTGCAGCAAGCGGGCATCACGCCGGTGGTCATCACCGGACGGGATTCGCCTGCACTGCGACTGCGCCTGAAAGCGCTGGGCATCACCCATGTGCGTTTTGGCACCGAAGACAAATACCCAGCAGCACAAGAATTCCTGGCCCAGTTGGGGTTTGAATGGCATCAGGCCGCAGCCATGGGCGATGACTGGCCCGACCTGCCCGTCATGCAGCGTGTGGCTTTGGCTTGCGCTCCAGCCAATGGCCATGCCCAAGCCAAAGCCATTGCCCACCTGGTGACGACCGAGCGGGGTGGCGAAGGTGCTGCCCGCGCTTTTTGTGACTTGTTGCTGGTGGCCTCGGGCCACTATGTGGACTTGCTGGCCCAGATCGGCGTGAGCGCACACAAAGGCCCTTCTGCATGAAGCACGCCCAACTGCTGTCGCGCCTGGTGGACCGGCTGACCCTGTCCTTGCCTCTGATCGTGATGGGGTTTCTGGCGCTGGGCAGCTGGTGGCTGGTGCGCAGCATGCCTGTCTTACTGAACACCTCAGCCGACAAGCCATTGCGCAAGGAACCCGACTACAAATTGGTCAACTTCACTGTGAAGTCCTTCGACGCCAAAGGTCGCATGACCCGGGAAATCGGCGGAGGTCAGGCGCGGCACTACCCAGACATGGACGAATTGCACATTGACCAGATCAAGGTATTTGCTCAAAGCATGTCCGGGACCTCCTTGCGCGCACAGGCCCTGCGAGGTGTGGCCACCGGCAACGGTGAACGCGTCACACTGATCGGACAGGCAAGAGCCACCCGCGAACCCGATGCCCAATCCCCACGCATCGAACTGCAAGGTCATCAGTTGCTGGCCCTGGTCAAGCAAGAGCGGGTGTTGTCGTCTGAGCCGGTACAGATCACACACGGCGCGGATACGTTCACGGCCAACACGCTCGACTTCGATAGCCGCAACGGCCAATACCAGTTAGCGGGTCGGGTCCGTGCCACACTGCCCCCGAAAACCAGCTCCCCCTGAACACGCCCCAGAAACAACAAAGCCCTGCAATGCAGGGCTTTGTAAGATTCAACGGCCGATCAAATCAGCCGAAGGCGTGAATCAGTAACCGCCGCCGTAGCCGCCACCGCCGCCTTCGCGACGACCGCCACCGCTACCGCCACGTGGGCCAGCGCCGTAGGGGCTGCGGAAACCGCCACCGCCACCTTCACGACCGCCGCCAAAGCCGCCGCCTTCACGGCCACCGCCGTAACCGCCGCCGCCCTCACGGCCACCACCGTAGCCGCCACCGCCTTCACGACGACCACCACCGTAGCCGCCACCACCACCAAAACCGCCTGTGCGGGGAGGACGGGCTTCCATGGGGCGGGCTTCGTTGACCACCACATTGCGGCCACCCAAAGGCTGGCCATTCATGCCGTTGATCGCGGCTTGCGCTTCTTCGTCGCTGCCCATTTCCACAAAGCCGAAGCCTTTGGAGCGGCCAGTGTCACGTTCCATCATGACCTTGGCGCTGGTCACAGCACCGAATTCACCGAAAGCTTGTTCCAGATCGCCGTCACGAACCGAGTAAGGCAGGTTGCCGACGTAAAGTTTGTTGCCCATGAAAGGGACTCCTCAAAACACAGAGATAAAAGCGATGGAGCTCCGAAAGCGCATTCAACAAACCTGAAAACATCGGAAGGGAAGCGAAACTGATCTGGTCACCGCAAACATTGCGCACTGTTTTTCTACAGCAACGCGCGACCATTATGCGCCATAAATATAAAAAAACCGCAAGGGTTATTCCTGCATGGCGCACACGGGTTCGTTGGTTCACACAAAGTGGCTGGTTTACCAGCTCACTTCGCGGTCAGGGGTTGCACTGATTTTGTGCACCGTCAGGTCAGCGCCTTCGTATTCCTCTTCAGGGCTGAGCTTGATGCCCAACGTCACTTTGAGCACGCCATACACCACCAGGCCACCCAAAAGCGCCCAGGCCACACCCATGGCGGTGCCAATCAACTGCGCGGTCATGTTGACGCCACCGAGGCCGCCCAGTGACTGCAAACCAAAAATGCCAGCGGCGATGCCACCCCAGGCACCGCACACGCCGTGCAAAGGCCACACGCCCAACACGTCGTCAATTTTCCATTTGTTTTGCGTCAGGGTGAACATGACCACAAACAAGGCACCAGCCACAGCACCCACCGCCAACGCACCAAATGGGTGCATCAAATCAGAACCTGCGCAGACCGCCACCAAACCCGCCAAGGGGCCGTTGTGCACGAAACCGGGGTCGTTTTTACCCAAGAGCAGGGCGGTCAATGTGCCGCCCACCATGGCCATCAGCGAGTTGACAGCGACCAAACCAGAGATTTTGTCCAGTGTCTGAGCGCTCATCACGTTGAAGCCAAACCAGCCCACGATCAAAATCCAGGCACCCAAGGCCAGGAAAGGGATGCTCGAAGGCGGATGCGCCGAGACTTGACCATCCTTGCGGTAACGGTTGTAGCGTGCGCCCAGCAAAATGACCGCAGGCAAGGCGATCCAACCGCCCATGGCGTGCACCACCACCGAACCGGCGAAGTCGTGGAACTCGTCACCCGTGAAAGCCTTGATCCACGCCTGCACGCCAAAATGCTGGTTCCAGGCAATGCCCTCAAAGAAAGGGTAGACAAAACCCACGATCACTGCTGTGGCGATCAGCTGCGGCCAGAACTTGGCGCGCTCAGCGATACCGCCCGAAATGATGGCCGGAATCGCTGCAGCAAACGTGAGCAGGAAGAAGAACTTCACCAGCTCATAGCCATTTTTGGCGGCCAATGCTTCGGCCCCCACAAAAAAGCTGGTGCCATAAGCCACGCCATAGCCCACCACAAAATAGACCACGGTCGAGACCGAGAAGTCCACCAGGATCTTGACCAGCGCATTGACCTGGTTTTTTTTCCGGACTGTGCCCAGTTCCAGAAATGCAAAGCCGGCGTGCATGGCCAAAACCATGATGCCACCCAGCAAAATAAAGAGCGCATCCGCGCCCTGTTTCAGTGCTTCCATGAGTGTCCCTTGAGGATTTCTGATTTAAATTGGTGCAAAAATGGCCTGACAAGCCTTTGCGCACCAAACGCAAGCAAGATATGAGCCAAATTGATGCAAATCATGCTCGAGGCTGTGCATGCGCCCCCCCGCCTGCATCAGGCATCACGCGCCTGTCCTGTACCAAGCTGTGGCACCATTGCCCTCATCACCCACCACAGGGGAGCCTCATGCCCATCCCGTTTGCCTCATTTCTACGAATGGCCCTGAGCGGCCTGCTGCTGAGCGCCAGCCTGGTCCATGCCGAACCGCAATGGGTACGGCTGTTGCAAGACGAGCAAAGCACTTATTACCTGGACGCACAAAGCGTGGGCAGCAAAGGATCGGTCAAAACCTTCTGGAGCATGCGGGACTACGCCCAAATACAGTCCACCTTTGACGGCAAAGCCTTCCAGTCAACTTTGGCCAAAATCGAACTCGATTGCAGCGACAAAGCGGCACTGGTGCTCGAAATCACTTACTACACTGGCAACAAGCTCGGCGGCGACAAAGTGCTCAAGGAAAAAGACTTCCACAACGCCCAGCCCGTGGACAGCCGCTCCCCCATTTACCGTTACGCCCAACGGCTGTGCAAATGAACGATCTCGCTTGACGCGCAGAAATGAATGCACCGCCCATGCAAAGCACCCTGCGGGGCTTGAACAACTGGGCCTGCCCAGTGCGATCCAGCCCACCCTTTAAAATCGCCCTCTTTTGATTTTTTCAGCGGGCACAACCGCAACCTCCTGTGATGGAAGCCTTCCTCGTCTCTACCGGCATCGTGGCCCTGGCCGAAATGGGTGACAAAACCCAATTGCTCTCGCTGGTGCTGGCCGCCCGTTTTCGCAAACCCTGGCCCATCGTGCTGGGCATTTTGGTGGCCACGGTGGTCAACCATGGCCTGGCCGGCGCGGTGGGCAGCTGGGTCACGACCATGATGGGGCCGACCGCGCTGCGCTGGGTGCTGGGCGCATCGTTCATCGCCATGGCGGTCTGGATGCTGATCCCCGACAAACTCGATGACGAAGAAGGCGATGCAGCCCCCCGGATGGGTGTGTTCGTGACCACCGTGGTGGCCTTCTTTTTGGCCGAGATGGGTGACAAAACACAGATCGCCACCGTGATGCTGGCTGCGCAATACAACGCCTGGGCCATGGTTGTGGCCGGCACCACACTGGGCATGATGCTGGCCAACGCCCCCGTGGTCTGGCTGGGCGACGCCATCACCAAAAAGGTGCCGCTGCGCCTGGTGCACATCGTGTCGGCTGTGATCTTTGCCATCCTGGGGGCGGTGGCGCTGCTCGGCTGGGGCTGATTTATACTTGCACCGCGCCGATTTGCTCCAGCTTGCGGGCGCAGGGATCCCAGAATTCCAAAATGCAGCTAAAGAGGCCGATCCGACCCGGTACCGCTTCTTGAGCGTGACCGGGTTTTTCATTGCCGCCATGAAATTGATTGCCACGCCACAGTCGATGAACTTTGAGGCCCCTTTGCCCCTGCAAAGCGGTGCGTCCATCCGTGGCTATTCGCTCAGCTACGAGACTTACGGCACGCTCAACGCCGACAAGTCCAACGCCGTGCTGGTGTGCCACGCCCTCAACGCGTCGCACCATGTGGCCGGTGTGTATGCCGACCAGCCGAACAACACAGGCTGGTGGGACAACATGATCGGCCCCGGCAAGCCGCTCGACACCGACCGGTTTTTTGTGATCGGCGTGAACAACCTCGGCTCGTGCTTTGGCTCGACCGGCCCCATGCACACCAACCCCGACACCGGCCGCATTTACGGGGCCGACTTCCCGGTGGTCACCGTGGAAGACTGGGTCAACGCCCAAGCCCGGCTGCTCGACGCCCTGGGCATTGAACAACTGGCCGCTGTGATGGGCGGCAGCCTGGGCGGCATGCAGGCCCTGAGCTGGACGCTGCAATACCCCGAGCGCATGAAGCACGCGGT
>Ga0228701_1000608_pt1 | contig 28549 bp, 26 predicted proteins | sample McNCre117_Aug_MG_2_FD_178017 | JGI IMG/M metagenome (GOLD analysis project Ga0228701, IMG submission 178017) | Freshwater microbial communities from McNutts Creek, Athens, Georgia, United States - 11-17_Aug_MG | ecosystem: Environmental > Aquatic > Freshwater > Creek | place: USA: Georgia... | reverse complement strand
GGTGAAGTGATCACCACGAACGACTCTTGCGATAATTCGCTCGAATAGTTCCAAGCCCGTTGAACGTTCAACGGGCTTTCTTATTTGAATTGTGAAATCCATGACCTCCGCTTTGCACACCTCTGCTCTGACTTCTTTGCCCCTGTTGGCACGCGGCAAAGTGCGCGACAACTATGCCGTGGGCGATGACCGCATCTTGATGGTCGCCTCCGACCGCATCAGCGCGTTTGACGTCATCATGGGCGAGCCCATTCCGGGCAAGGGTGAGCTGCTCACCAAGATGGCTTTGTTTTGGTTTGGCAAGCTGGGCCACATCTGCCCCAACCACCTGACGGGCGAAGCCCCTGAGGGCGTGGTCAGCGCCGATGAGGTGGCACAAGTCACCGGCCGCTCCATGTTGGTCAAGCGCTTGAAGCCCATTCCTGTGGAGGCCGTGGTGCGTGGCTATTTGGCGGGCAGCGGTTGGCAGGAATACCAAGCCCACCAAGCAGTGTGTGGCGTGCCCTTGCCCAAAGGTTTGAAAAACGCCAGCAAGTTGCCAGAGCCCATCTTCACGCCCGCAGCCAAAGCGGCGGTGGGTGACCATGACGAGAACATCACGTATGAGCAAGTGGTAGCGATGATTGGCGGCAGCTTGGCCGAGAAAATCAAAACCGTCAGCATTGCGTTGTACGAGACCGCACGCGATGTGGCGGCAGCCAAAGGCATCATCATTGCCGACACCAAGTTTGAGTTTGGTTTGGATGCCAACAATGATTTGGTGTTGATGGACGAGGTGCTCACCCCCGACTCCTCACGCTACTGGCCAGCCGACAGCTATGCCCAGAGTTTCAAAGCGGGTGTCAATCCACCGAGCTACGACAAGCAGTTCTTGCGCGATTGGCTGGAGACGGCCCAAGTGCAGGGCAAGCCTTGGAGCAAGTCACCCCCCGCGCCGCATTTGCCACAAGAAGTGATTGCCCAAACCGCGGCCAAGTACCAAGAGGCTTGGGAGCGGTTGAAAGACTGAGCTTGAACGCATCGATTGACGAAAACCCCGCTTGCGACAAGCGGGGTTTTTGATTTTTAGCTGGCCATATTTGTACTCAGTCCTTGAAGAATGACCTTTTCACAGGCTTGACAAGCTGATTTATTGTTAATACATTAATTTGTCCCTTCATTTCATGCACTACGAATTTGACCCCGTCAAAGACGACAGCAATTTCAAAAAGCACGGCTTGCGCTTATCGGATGCGGAGAGCTTTGATTGGGAAACCGCATGGATCTTGGAGGATCGCCGTCAGACTTACGCTGAGCCGAGATTTGAGGCCAAAGGTTATGTGGACGAGCGCTTGTGTGTGATGGTGTTTTGTTTGCGTGGAAACACCGTGCGCGTCATCAGTTTGCGCAAAGCAAATTTACGAGAGGTGAAGAGTTATGCCAAAGCTTAAAGCGGGCACCGTATTGCCGACGACACAAGACGATGCTGCGATCCAGACGGGGATTGCAGCAGACGCCGACGCGCGCGAGCTGACGCAAACATGGCAGAGCCAAGCCAAGCCAGCACGAGAGGTTTTTTCAGCGGAGGTCTATCACGCCTTGGTGGCATTGAAGCGGCCACGTGGTCGGCCCAAAGCGGAGACAACCAAGGTGTTCACGGCGATTCGTTTAGATGCCGATTTGTTAGATGCATTCAAAGCAACGGGCAAGGGTTGGCAAACCCGTGTGAATTCAGCGCTTCGTCAATACATTCACGAGCACCCGCTCAGCTAAAGGACCGATCAGTTCAGCGCCATGCTGAGCTTGCGGCGGTAGCGAGAAATCATCTCCAGCACCGGGTCTTCTTGTACCGCAGCTTTGCCCGTTAATTCGATGCCGCCAGCGGTTTTGCCAAAGGCGGCATCGTCCGTTTTGGGCTTGGGTGGTGTGAGCAATTCGAGGATGGCCACATAGGTTTTGCGTGCCACGTCATCGCTCCATGACTTGTCGCGCATGATGATTTCTAGCAGCTCTTCCATCGCCGCCTCCATGTGGCCCGCGGCAATGAGGGTGCGTGCTTTGGCCAAACGGGTTTCAAAGTCGCGTTTGTTCTTGGCGATCAATTCGTCAAACTGTTCTAAAGTCCAGCCGCCACGCGGGTCGCTGCTGACAAACGTCAGCGCTTGCAGCCAGTAGTTCAAGGCGTCAAAGCGCAGTTGCAAAGGAATTTGCACCAGCATGGGCGCCAAGGCTGCGCCCGCCTCTTCAAGATGGCCGACCGAAATCAGCAGCTTGACGAAGTTGTAGCGGGTTTCTTCGTCGCTGGGGTTGAGCGCCAGAGCCTCTTGCAATTTGTGCAAGGCAGCGTCCACATCGCCGGCTTGCATGAGCTGCTCGGCTTCTTGCGCATCGGCTTGGGCCGTGATTTCGCCATCAGAAGGCAAATGCTTGTCCAAAAACTCGCGCACCTTGCCCTCGGGCAGGGCGCCCATGAAACCATCCACAGGCCGCCCGCCCATCAACAAAATGCAGGTGGGCAAGCTCTTGACGCCAAAGGCGCCAGCCAGTTGCTGCTCGGTGTCGGCGTTGATTTTGACCAACTGGAAGCGGCCTTCGTAAGCGGTTTCCAGCTTTTCCAGAATCGGACCCAGCGATTTACAGGGGCCACACCAATCGGCCCAGAAATCCACCAGCACGGGGGTGGTTTGAGAGGCGGCAATCACATCGGCCTCGAAATTTGCCATCGTTACATCGATCATGGGGGTCCCGTCTTAAAATTCGTTTTTGCTCACACACAGCCTTCATCATGACCAAGTGCCAAGTTGGCGTTGTCATGGGGTCCAATTCCGATTGGGACACCATGCAACATGCAGCCCAGATTCTCCAAGAATTTGGTGTCTCTTTTGAAACCCGTGTCGTTTCTGCCCATCGTATGCCAGACGATATGTTTGCGTATGCGGACAGCGCACACAGCAGGGGTTTGCGCGCCATCATCGCAGGGGCGGGCGGCGCGGCGCATTTGCCAGGCATGTTGGCGGCCAAAACCATCGTGCCCGTTTTGGGTGTGCCGGTGGCCAGCAAGCATCTGCAAGGCGTGGATTCTTTGCACAGCATTGTGCAAATGCCCAAGGGCATTCCGGTGGCGACTTTTGCCATTGGCAATGCGGGGGCTGCGAATGCGGCCTTGTTTGCGGTGGCCTTGTTGGCGTCAACCGACGCGGCCATGGCTGAGAAGCTGCAAGCCTTCCGCGTGGCGCAGACTGAAGTGGCGCGCAATATGACGCTGCCACCTGTATGAGCGAAGCCCTCAAACCCTTGCTGCCCGGCGCGACCTTGGGCGTGCTGGGTGGTGGCCAGTTGGGCCGCATGTGGGCGCATGCCGCTCAGCGCATGGGCTACCACACCGCCGTGCTCGACCCCGATGCACACAGCCCCGCAGGTTGGGTGAGTCATCACCACATCCACACCGACTACTTGGATCCTGCGGGTTTGAAGCAACTTGCTGCCGTGTGCCAAGCGGTCACCACTGAGTTCGAGAATGTGCCCGCCGATGCGCTGGCGCAACTTGGTGCCACATGGCCCGTGTCGCCCGCTGCATCTGCCGTGGCGGTGGCGCAAGACCGTGCGCGTGAGAAGGCCCATTTTGTGGCCTGTGGCGTGCCGGTCGCGCCGCATGCGGTGATTGAGACGTCCGCGCAACTTGCCGCTTTGTTGGCGGGCGCGGCAAGCGCCGTGGCGATCGACAACTTGCTGCCCGGTATTTTGAAAACCTCCCGCATGGGCTACGACGGCAAAGGCCAATTGCGCGTGACCACGCGCGATGAATTAAAGGCGGGCTGGACCTCGCTGGGTCAAGTGCCTTGCGTGCTGGAAAAAATGCTGCCTTTGGCCAGCGAATGCTCGGTCATCGTGGCACGTGGCCGCGATGGCGCGATGGTGAACCTGCCCGTGCAACGCAATCTGCATCGCGATGGCATTTTGGCTGTGACCGAGGTGTTTGCAGGCAATGTGCCCGATGCGTTGGCAAACCAAGCCATCACTGCGGCCAAAGCCGTGGCGCAAGAACTGAACTACGTGGGCGTCTTATGTGTCGAATTCTTTGTGTTGGCCGACGGAAATTTGGTCGTCAACGAAATTGCCCCGCGTCCCCACAACAGCGGCCACTACAGCCAAGACGCGTGTGATGTGTCGCAGTTCGAGTTGCAAGTGCGCACCATGGCCGATTTGCCTTTGACCCAACCGCGTTTGCACAGCCCTGCCTTCATGCTCAACTTGTTGGGCGATTTGTGGTTTGTGAATCCATCGGGTTCAGAACCCCATGCTTTGCAGACCGAGCCCGCATGGCACAAGGTGCTGGCGCTGCCCGGCACGCACTTGCATCTGTACGGTAAGCGCGAAGCGCGCGTGGGTCGCAAAATGGGCCACCTCAACATCACGGCGGCAACGCCTGATGCGGCGCGTGCCGTGGCGTTGCAAGCCGCTGCCATTTTGGGCATTGCGCCGTTTTAATCGCTTCTTGCCATGATCGTTGACGGCCAGTCTCCCCAAGCTATTACCGCCGCTGCACAAGCTTTGCGGCGCGGTGAGTTGTTGGGCCTGCCCACCGAAACGGTGTACGGCTTGGCGGCTGATGCGGGCAACGATGCGGCGGTGGCCAAAATTTTTGTTGCCAAAGGTCGTCCTCCCAATCATCCGCTCATCGTGCATGTGGCCAGCGCATCAGACGTGTCGCGTTTTGCCAGCCATGTGCCTGATTTCGCGCAAAAGCTCATTGATGCGTTTTGGCCGGGCTCTTTGACTCTCATCTTGCCGCGCCGCCCTGAGGTCGCTGCGGTCGCGGCAGGCGGCCAAGACTCCGTGGGTTTGCGTTGTCCCTCACATCCGGTGGCCCATGCCGTGCTGCAAAGCGCCGAAATGTTGGGCGTGTTTGGCGTGGCGGCCCCCAGCGCCAATTTGTTTGGCCGCGTCAGCCCTACCACGGCGGCGCACGTGGCCACCGAGTTTGGCGAGGGCTTGCTGATTGTGGATGGCGGTGCCTGTGATGTGGGCATTGAGTCAACCATCGTCGACTGCACGCGGGGTGCGCCGGTGCTGTTGCGTCCGGGTGTGTTGACGCCTGAACAACTCAGCGCGGCCTGTGGCAGGGTTGTGCGCCTGCCGCAAGCCGTTGATGCCGACGCACCCCGTGCTTCCGGTACATTGGCGTCGCACTATGCGCCCTCGGCGCAAGTGCGTTTGATGGATGCCCAAGAGATGCAAGCTGCTTTGAACCACCTGAGCACGACCACGGCCGGACTAAGCCGCGTGGCTGTGTGGTCGCGTCGCCCCATGCAAGTCAACGCGGCCTTGAACGCCCACGTGGTGCAATGCGCGATGCCGCAAGACCCGGTCGCCTGTGCCCATGTGTTGTTTGCGCAGCTGCGTGCCTTTGATCACCAAGGCGTGACTCAGATTTGGGTCGAACGCCCGGCCCAACTTCCAGAGTGGGAGGGCGTTTTGGATCGCCTCACCCGGGCGGCCACGCCAGCTGGCTAAACTACGCTCAATCAACGAGAGCATCTGATGACCCATATTTCAATTCAACGTCTGATCGGCGCATGCGCCTTGGTCTTGGCAAGTTTGCTCAGCGCGTGTGGTGGGACGAGCAGCACCGTCAATCCGCTCAGCACCAAAGTCAACCCCAGCATTGCCAATGCGCGCGTCATTGCTTTTGGCGATGGCTTCAGCGATGTCGGCGCGCGTGGTTTTCGCTACACCGTAGATGATGCATCTGCGGGTGGCAGCATGACCGTAGCCGAGCGGTTTGCGTTTATTTACGGATACACCACCATGAGCGCGGTCACGGATACGAGCGTGCTTACCGGTGGTGCTTACAGCTATGCCCAAGGCGAGGCTCGCGTGTCAACGGTTGTGACCAATGGTTCGGGCGTCGCGGCCGCTCCTTTGACAGATCAAGTGACAAATTTTTTGACGCACAACACCCCTGGCGATAACGACTTGATCATCATCACGGCCGGTACGCGTGACATCATTTACAACGCCCAGCAGTATTTTGCCAACGCCCTCACTGCCGACCAAGCCAAGGCCAATGTGGCGCAAGCCGCTGTCGATTTGGCCAATGTGGTGCAGCGTTTAACCACCGCAGGTGCCAAGCATGTATTGGTTGTTGCGCCGTTCAATGTGGCACGCATGCCTTGGGTTTTTGTTGCTGAGTCGACGTCAACGTCTTACCCAACCTTCAGTGCGCAGTACAGCTTCGTCCAGCAGCTGAGCATTCTGACCTCCGGGGACACCTCGTGTGGCTCCTTTGGCTGTCAACTTTCCGCTGCTTTGGTGAGCCGATATCCTGCGACATCGAATGGACAATCGGTGTTACTAGCTGACGTGGCACAGTACTTCAATCTGGTCACAGGGACGGGTGCGGGGGGGCACGATATCTACGGTCGTGTATTTCCACATCCCACAGGCAATGCCAGTACCTACATGATCGCCACGAGTTCGGGAGCCCTCCTGACCAATCCTGATGTTCCAGTTTGTAAGGACGACATCACATCGTCTCGTCGTTGCAGTACAGCCGACGCCACGACCATCCAGACCAATGCCAACAACAGCAATTTGCCCTGGGACTACGCCACGGCTGTGTTTGCTGACAACTACAACCTCACGCCTGCTGCCAATCGCATGATTGCAGACTACATCTATAACGTGACGGAATACCGCGCTGCCTGGCGTTAACCCTGCGTGTCAGTGCTTGCGCCAAAGTGCAAGCGCATCCACAAAATACTGGTTGCCAAGGCCAAGGTGATCACGTTGGCAATCACCACGGGCCAGGCTTGAATCAGCAAGCCGTAGGCCAGCCACAGCGCAATGCCCAGAGTGAAGGCGCTGTACATGCCCAACGAAATACCGCGCACATCTCGCGTTTTGAAGGTCAACCAGGCTTGCGGCACAAAGCTGGCCGTGGTGAGTGTGGCGGCGGCATAGCCAATCCAGTCGGTGAGCAAAATCATCGGGTGTTTTTCATTCAAAAAGTATCAAGGCTGCTGCGCAGTCCAGTCGATCAAGGCGTCCAGAGCGGGTCGCGCCGCGTTGGCATTGGGGTGGTTGAGCACGGCGACCAGCACCCAGCGTTTGCCATTGGCGCCATCCACAAAGCCCGCCACGCCAGCCACATCGCGCAAGCTGCCGGTTTTCAAATGCGCCACGCCTTGGGCTTTGCTGCGCTTCAAGGTGCCGTCGAGCCCGGTGATGGGCAAAGAGCTCATCAGCTCCGCCATGGTGGGTGAGGTCCAAGCGGTTTGCAGCAAACGCGCCAAGGCTTGGGCGCTGATGCGTTCGTCGCGGCTCAGGCCGGAACCGTTGTCAAACACCGGCACATCGCCGCCCACGCGTTCGCGCCACCAGCGTTGCAACACCTCGCGCGATGCGTCCAAACTGCCCACGCCGCGTTGCTGTTGACTGAGCGTTAAAAAGAGCTGCTGCGCCATCACGTTGTTGCTGAATTTGTTGATGTCACGAATGACTTCAGCGAGCGTAGCGGAATCGCTGTTGAACACGGGTTGCAAGTTGGCAGGTACGCTGCCCTCACGCACCTGGCCGCTGAGGTGTCCGCCCAGCTGTTGCCACATGCCAGCTATCGCGCGGGCCGCAAATTGCGGTGGCGCACTGTAGGCAATGGGCCACACCTTTTCGCCGCATGCTGCGGGAAGGCTGCCGTTAAACCGAACCCGTGTGGGGTCTGACCAATCGGGCTTCAAACTGCCACGGTAGTCGTTGCAGTCACCCGCAGACAGCGCAACGGTGGCCGGGAATTGCACGCCTGCCATGGGGGGCTCTATTTGAATGCGCGCCACGTTGGCCGCCCGGTCGGGCACAAATTGAATCAGCAGCGATTTGAAATTGAGCAGCAAGGCGTCTGGCGCTGCGTTGTAGGGGCGCAGGGGTTCGCCATCAAAGCTGGCAGCATCGCGTGCGGGCACGTCAAACGCGCTGCGGTCGAGCACGATATCGCCCTGTATTTTGTGAATGCCCAATCCCTGGATGCGACGCATCAAGAGCCACAAACGTTCCACCACCAAACGCGGGTCGCCGCTGCCGCGCAGGTACACATTACCTTGCAACACGCCGTCACGCACCGGGCCATCCACGTACACCGGGGTGCGCCAGACAAACGCAGGTCCCAACAGGTCCAGCGCCGCTGTGGTGGTGGCGAGCTTCATTAGCGAGGCTGGGTTGATCGGCGCTTGCGCCATATGGCTCAAGCGCGGCGCGGCCTGTGCTTGGGTGTCGACCACCATCACGTGCAGTGCTTCGGCAGGCACCTTGGCGCGTTGCAGCGCGGCTTGCACCTCGGGTGGTAAATGACCGATGTCGCCTTGGGTGTGGCTAGGGGGCGTGCTTTTTATTTTGCTCGGTGCAGCTTGGGCCCATTGCGGCGCCAACAGCCCAAGGCTGCACAACAAACCCACCACAACGCCGCGCCACCCGATGTAGCGAACGCTTTTTTGACGCGCTGCCGCCATGATGGAGGACTGGGCAAATTGAGGATGGAGGCGATTGAGCGTGAGCAACATGGGCAAATTATCACTGCCGGGATAATCACCCTATGCACACCTCTTCATGGCTCGCGTTAGAGACCAGCACCGACCTTCTGTCACTCGCCGTGGCGCGGGCAGGCCAGCAATGGACCCACACCTCGCAGGGAGGGGCGAAATCGTCCGAACACATCTTGCCCAGCATTCAATCCTTGTTGTCTGAGGCAGGGCTGTCGTTGCGCGATTTGCAAGCGGTCGTTTTGGGACGCGGGCCCGGCGCGTTCACCGGTTTGCGCACGGCGTGTTCGGTGGCGCAGGGCTTGGCCTTTGGCGCTGACTTGCGCGTGTTGCCCATCGACACCTTGTTGGCCGTGGCCGAAGAGGTGCGCCATGCGCAAGCCTTAAAGGTGCAGCCTGCTGTGACGCGCGTGCTGGTGGTGATGGATGCGCGCATGGAGCAGGTCTACAGCGCCGCTTACGAATATGCGGCCAGCGCCGCTGAATCTGGCTGGCGCTGTGTGCAAGCGAATCAGGTCCACAACCCTGAGCATTTGCAGTGGCCTGCCGATTGGTCCGTTGATGGGTTTGTGGCTGCAGGCAATGCATGGGATTTTTATGCCGAGCGATGGCCTGCCGCGTTGCGTGCGCCGCAGCTACGCGCCATGCCGACAGCCGCTGCTTTGCTGCGTTTAGCACCCCAGGCCTGGGCGCAAGGCCTGGCCGTGCCGCCGGAAGACGCCTTGCCTTTGTACATCCGTGACAAAGTGGCGCAAACCACCGAAGAGCGCCTGCAGGCGAAGGAAGCCGCTGCGCCCCACGCAGCTTGATCGACAATGCAAGCCTGAGCCCCATCCTCACACTATCCCATGAGCGCTGTTTTGAAACCCGAAGCCCGACTCGAGCCGCTGAACGAAGCGTTGCTCGACGATGTGCTGCGCGTGGAGCAACGTGCCTACAGCCATCCATGGACACGCGGCAACTTTGTCGACTCCCTCAAAGCGGGCTATCAAGTGATGACCCTTATGGGCGGCGACACCGTGCTGGGCTACTTTGTGGCTATGGAAGGCGTCGAAGAAGTGCATTTACTCAACATCACCGTGGCGCCCGAGTTTCAAGGCCAAGGCTGGGCGGTGTTGATGTTGGATGCCCTGTCTGTGTGGTCACGTGGACGCGGCGCACATTGGCTGTGGCTGGAAGTGCGCGCTAGCAACAACCGTGCACAGCAGGTCTATGAGCGCTATGGCTACCGTCGTGTGGGTGAACGCAAAAACTATTACCCCGGGCATTCTGGCCACCGCGAAGATGCAGTGGTCATGTCGTTGAAACTGTGAGCCTGTGACCATGACCGACATCTTGCACCTCGACAAACGCCAACGCGCCATGTTGGCCGAAATGGGCGTGCGCGTGTGGTCCCCCATGTCCGAAGCTGCGTTCATGGACGCGCCTGTGGTCGAAGCGCTGGCGGTGGACACCTCGGCATCGCAGCCGCCCGAAGTGGTGATGCAAGTCCACGCTGACGAAGCGCACCGCTTTGTCGCCGCCAGTGCGCTGGTCGCACAAGCCATTCCAAATCCCACCAAACCTGCGCCCGTTCTGATTCAACGCCCCGAAGGCATTGATCAAATGGATTGGTCAGCCTTGCACAACACGGTCTCTGGCTGCCAAGCTTGCAGCTTGTGTGGCTCGCGCAAAAACACGGTGTTTGGTGTGGGAGCCCCCGCTGCAGAGGGTCAAGCACCACAAGTCGATTGGCTCATTGTGGGCGAAGCTCCAGGCGAAAACGAAGACATCCAAGGCGAGCCGTTTGTGGGGCAAGCCGGCAAGCTGCTCGATAACATGCTCGGCGCCATGAAGCTTTCACGTACGGGAGCGCGCAGCCCAGATGGGGGCGGCGTGTACATCGCCAACGTGCTCAAGTGCCGCCCACCGGGCAACCGCAACCCCAAGCCCGAAGAAGTGGCGCAGTGTTTGCCGTACTTAGAGCGTCAAGTGGCCTTGCTCCAACCCAAAATCATTCTGGCCATGGGCCGCTTTGCGGTGCAAGCGCTGTTGCGCGATACCCTGCCCGATGTCGAGACGACGCCACTGGGCAAACTGCGCGGCCGGGTGTACACCTACCAGAACTTACCGGTGGTGGTGACCTATCACCCCGCGTATGTGCTGCGCAACTTGCCCGAGAAAGCCAAGGTGTGGGCTGACTTGTGTCTGGCCATGGCGCATGTCAAAGGGTCTGAGTCTGCTTAAGGCGCCTTCGCAGGCCACAGTACAGAGGCGATCGCAACCACCATCAGCACCACGGCGCTCCAGTCTTGCCAATGCAGCACTTCGCCCAACCACCAAGCGCCGCTGAACACCCCCAACACGGGAATGAACATCACACTCAGGGTGGATGCCACAGGCGGTAAGCCACGCGCCAACGTCAGCCACGCCGCTTGTGCAAACGCAAACACGCCCAAGGCGTTGTAAAGAATGGCCGATTGCGTGCTTGGCGCGGGCATTTGCCAACGGTCTTGTTCAAACACGCAGGCCAGTACCGTGAGCAGCACCGTGGTCAGGCTGGTCATCCAAAACGCAATCGTCAAGGTGGGAACTTCCATCGGGGTGTGACGCAAACGTTGGGTGCCATAAGCCCAGACGGCCGCTGCCACCAAAATCATCAGTACCCCCACAGGCTGTCCGGCAAAGTGGGTGAGCTCATTCCACAGCAAAAGCAGCACCCCCACTGCAGCGGCGAAGACACCCAGCCACTGGCGCGCGCGCAACGGCGCGTTGAACCACAGCACGCCACAGATGGCCGAGAAGATGGGCATGGTGTAACCCAAAATGGCCGCCCGTCCGCTGGAGAGCATAGGGATGGCCAAGATCACCAAGATGTGCCAAACAAACATATTGCTGACGGCCAACACCAACAGCTCGCGCCAGTGCGCGCGCGGGATACGAAACGGCACTTTCATCAGCACCAGCGCCAGGCCAAACACAGGCAAACCAATCAGCATCGACAAACTGCGAAAGGTCAGCGGAGGAAACCCAGTGACCCCAAATTTCATGATGGGCCAGTTGATACCCCACACCAAGGTGAGGGTGATCAGTGTCCACAGCTGACGCCGCGTCAGCAAAGGCATGCGCGTGCTGACGGTGGGTGTTGGCACGGGGACGGATGAAGACGTGGACGATGTAGGCATGGGCATCATGGTAAGCCTTCTAAAATCGCGTCATGACCTTTCTTGACATGCTTGCGCGCGCCGAGCGCCAAAACGCCTCCATGCTGTGCGTGGGCCTTGACCCCGAACCGACCAAATTCCCCGACCGCATCAAGGGCGACTCGAACAAGATTTACGACTTCTGCGCCGCCATCGTCGATGCCACGGCCGATCTGGTGAACAGCTTCAAACCTCAAATTGCCTACTTCGCCGCGCACCGCGCCGAAGGTCAGCTCGAGCGTTTGATGGAACACATGCGCCGCGTTGCGCCCCATGTGCCCATCATCTTGGACGCCAAGCGTGGCGACATTGGCAGCACCGCGGAGCAATACGCTATCGAAGCCTTTGAGCGCTACGGTGCTGATGCGGTGACCCTCTCGCCCTTCATGGGCTGGGATTCGGTGGCGCCGTATTTGAAGTACCACGGCAAGGGCGCTTTCTTGCTGTGCCGCACCTCCAACCCCGGCGGCGACGACTTGCAAAACCAACGCCTCGCATCGGTAGACGGTCAACCTTTGTTGTATGAACACGTGGCCCGCTTGGCCCAAGGCCCTTGGAACCTCAATGGTCAATTGGGCTTGGTGGTGGGCGCGACCTACCCCAAAGAAATTGAACGTGTGCGCGAACTCGCGCCTACGGTGCCCTTGCTCATTCCTGGCGTGGGCGCACAAGGTGGTGATGCGGTGGCGACGGTGAAAGCTGGCTTGCGTGTGAGCGGCGGCGAGACCATTGGCCCCATCATCGTCAACTCATCGCGGGCGATTTTGTATGCGTCCAAGGGTGACGACTTTGCTGACGCTGCACGTCGTGTGGCGCTGCAAACGCGCGAAACTTTGCAGGCCGCCCAAGCTCACTGAAGCGCCGCGTAGACCAAGTTGCGAAACAGCGGGCGGTAATAGTCGCGTTGGTTGGGCGCCTGAATCAGTAGCATGGCGTACATGTCCAGCGCGGGGTCGATAAAAAATGTGGTGCCGGCAATACCGCCCCAGTAATACAAACCCACCGAGCCTGGCAAGGGCGACAAGCCCAAATGTGTGCGCACTGCAAAGCCCAAACCAAAGCCGTGCCCCGGTGGCAGCAAGGTGCCGTCGGCGGGAATGTCGCCCAGGTGGTCGGCGGTCATGAAGTCCAGCGTGCGCGGTCCGATCAAACGCACACCGTCTAATTCGCCACGGTTGCGCAGGCATTGCAAAAAGCGCGTGTAGTCCATAGCGGTAGACATCAGGCCACCGCCGCCGCTGTCCATGGCCGGCACTTCACGCGGTTCAATCACCTGCATCGGCACGCCGCCGTCGGGGTCGTGGGCAAAGGGTTCGGCAATCCGGTGGTGTTGTTCGGGCGGCACGGCAAAGCCCGTGTCCACCATGCCCAAGGGGTCGAAGATTTCTTGCTTCAAAAACGCACCTAAGTTGTGGCCACTGACCACCTCCACCAAGCGCCCCAGCACATCGGTGGCGCGGCTGTAAGCCCATACGCTGCCAGGTTGAAATTGCAACGGCAGCGCCGCCAGCGTTTTTGAAAATTCGTCATTGCTGCGATCGCGCGAGGCGATGTTCACCTGCGCATACTGTTGTTGCACAGACGACGTGCCTAAAAATTCATACGTCAGCCCTGCGGTGTGACGCAGCAGGTCTTGCACCGTTGCTTCGCGTTGGACGGGAACCAATCCGTGAGCGGTCGCGACTTGCTGATGGGCATATTCAGGTAACCAACGGCTGACCGCATCACTCAACAGCAACTGGCCGCGCTCCACCAGCATCATCACTGCTACCGACACCACGGGCTTGGTCATGGAATAGATGCGAAAAATGCTGTCTGTCTTCATGACCGATCCGGTGCCTGGATCTTGCTGGCCCACGGCGTCAAACAAAGCAATCTTGCCTTGCCGCGCAATCATCGCCACAGCGCCCGGTAGTCGCTTGCTTGCGACTTCGCGGCGCAGCACGTCCATCAGTTGTTGCGTGCGATCCGGGCACAGACCGACCTCGGCGGGTTGGGCGTGCGGCAAGGGTATGCGTGTTTGGGTCATTAGTAGCTCCAAGAGATGAACGTGTTGTACCTGAGCCTGGTGCAAAGCGGTATCACTCAGAGCTCAAGCGCCGACAGATTTGTCGCTCACGCGTCAGTCGTGTCAACTTTGATGGTGTTCCGGTGTTTGCTGCGTAGCCTTCACGCAGATGGGCCACCATGCCGTTTCTCCCGCAAGGTCGTGGACAATGACGTTTTTCATTCGAAACTTAGCCATGCACATCCTTCAAGACACGGCCGTCACTATCAAATACCAAGTCACCACACCCGCAGGCAAGCCTTTGGATTCGGGGCATTTGTCGTATCTGCACGGTGGCTACGACAACATCTTTCCAAAGGTCGAAGCCGCACTCAATGGCCAAGCCGTAGGTTTTGCCGTCACGCTGGACCTGAGCGCAGAAGATGCGTTTGGCGAGCGCGATGAGTCGTTGGTGCGCGTGATCCCCAAAGCGGAATTTCCACCCGGCGTGAAAGTAGGCGGACAGTTGCAAGGCGCGGGTGCCGACGGGCAGCCCCAAGTGTTCAACGTAGTCAAAATCAAAGGGCCCGAAGTGCACCTGGACGGCAATCACGCCTTGGCGGGTCAAGCCCTGCGTTTCAGCTGCACCGTGACGGATGTGCGCGCCGCCACGGCGGAAGAAGTGACCCACCGCCATGTGCATGGCGCGCATGGGCATCAGCATTAAGCTTGTGCAGTTTCGGTAGACATGGCAACCAATTAACTGGCGCAGAGTATGTCCATCAGATCGGTCAAGCCAATCGCGGTAGCTTCATGACGCATGCCAAAACGCTCGGCGCCTGGGTACACCACATAGCGTTGCGACACGCCTAAGTCATCGCATGCCACGCCAAAGCCTTTACTCAATGCGGGCGCTGAACTGCGCTTGATTTCAATCGCCATCCATGGCTGACCTGCTCTTTCAAACAACAGGTCAATCTCGGCGCCCGTGTGTGTGCGGTAGGCGTAAGGCGTGCATTGCGGGCCTGCGGCGGCAATTAGGTTTTCAATGCAAAAGCCCTCGTAGCTGGGGCCGCACACGGGATGCCCGGCCAAGTCGTCCAGCGTGCGTAAACCCAGCAGTGCATGCACCAAGCCGCTGTCGCGCACAAACACCTTGGGTGCTTTAACCAAGCGCTTGCCCACATTGCCGCTCCAAGGGCGCAGCCGTCGTACCAATTGCAGGTCTACCAACAAGTCAATGTACCGACCAATCGCTGGGCTGGTCAGCCCCAAGCTACTGGCCAAACGGGTTTGCTGCAACAGGGCGCCTTGTTGGTGGGCCAGCATCGTCCACAGTCGGCCCACTGTCTCGGCGGGCAGGCGTGGCGCAAACATGGGCACATCGCGTTGCAAGTAGCTGCGCACAAAGTCCTCGCGCCAGGCCAGGCTGGCCGCATCGTTGGTTGCTAGCAAACTGTCTGGAAAGCCACCGCGCAGCCATAGTGCATCGGTGCTCATGCTTTGTCCTTGTAGCTCTTGCGCGTTCACGGGCGTGACCTCTAGGTAAGACACCCGCCCCGCCAGCGTCTCGCTGCTTTGCTGCATCAAGTCCAGCGAGGCCGAGCCCAGCAACAAAAACTGCCCCGCGCGTTGCCCGGCCCGCCGTCGCTCGTCAATGATGCCGCGCAGCACCTCAAACAAACCGGGCAAGCGGTGAATCTCGTCCAAGATGACCAGCTTGTCGCCCTGCATGCGCAAAAAGCCGTCGGCGTCGTCCAGCTTCAGCCGGTCGGCGGGGCGTTCAAGGTCGAGGTAAACCGAGGCTTGCTGCCAAGTACGCGCAGCCTCTAAAGCGAGTGTGGTTTTGCCCACTTGGCGCGGTCCGAGCAACACCACAGCGGGCGCTTGCTGGAGCTTGTCTTGCAGCTGGGAGAGGGTTTGGCGTGGAATCATCCTTGAAATTTTAACGCGAGACTTTAAAATTTCAATGAAAATTAAGCTGTAAAAGAGCTAAAAAGTGTATTTAGTGGGTATTTAGGAATTAATTATTTCTCTCTGGGCTATATTCCTGCTTCGCAGTTGCGGGAGGATTTGTCCGACTGCTCTGGTTTTATACCGCAGGGTTTGCGGGATAAATTACGTTAGGGCTCACTATGAGAGAACCAGATATTTCCCTCTCTGCTGAAGAACAAGCTCTGTACGCAGAGATTCGATTTGAATCGCAAAACCACGAAGAACTGATGGACTCGCTCGTGCCGATGGAGCAGCTGGCGTTGCGCATCCTTAGGCGCAAGGTGGTGCCGAAAGTGCGACTTGCCTAGTTCTCCGATCCAAAGTTCAACCCGACAGGTCGAGGAAAGTCGCGCAAAGACATCTTTGAGAAGAACGGAACATCGGGTGCGGAGATACTAAAGCCCCCACACTTTCTGAAGCATCTTGAGTACTTCATCTGCGGTCCCGACCTGCCTGATGTAGCGATTGAAAAGTTCAGGAGTGAAGCTGGCTCTGCTCATCTCACTGGTCGTGACATTGTTGACTTGGGCCCGTACACTCGATCATGTGTGCGCAAATACTGCCTAGATCCACATTACGCCTCAGAGGAGTTCTTCAAGCTGGCTGTAGAGTGTGGGGCAATGCTCGGCGTTGCGGACAACCTTCGCAAGTCGGTGCGTGCCGTCAAGCTGACATAGAGTTTGCCCTAGCAATTCATTCAAGCCGACGCCGCTTCGCGGCTTAATTCAGGCGTTACCCTCCCAACAACCTCTTCAAATACTTCCCCGTAAAGCTAGCCGTATTCGCCGCCAACTCCTCAGGCGTGCCCACACCCACCACCGTGCCACCCCCGCTGCCGCCTTCGGGCCCCATGTCAATCAACCAGTCGGCGGTTTTGATGACATCCAGGTTGTGTTCGATGATGACGATGGTGTTGCCCGCATCGCGCAGGTGTTGCAGCACTTTGAGCAACAGCGCAATGTCGGCAAAGTGCAGGCCTGTGGTGGGCTCGTCCAAGATGTAGAGCGTGCGGCCGGTGTCGCGTTTGCTCAACTCCAAGGCCAGCTTTACGCGTTGCGCTTCACCGCCCGAGAGCGTCGTGGCTGCTTGGCCGAGTTGCAGGTATGACAAACCCACGTCCATCAAAGTTTGCAGCTTGCGCGCGATGTTGGGCACGGCGTTGAAGAACTGCAAGGCCGCTTCGACCGTCAGGTCTAAAACCTGCGCGATGTTTTTGCCTTTGTACATGACCTCCAAGGTTTCGCGGTTGTAGCGCAGGCCGTGGCACACATCGCAAGGCACATACACATCGGGCAAGAAGTGCATTTCCACTTTGACCATGCCGTCGCCTTGGCAGGCTTCGCAACGGCCGCCGCCCGAGCCTGCGGCCACGTTGAAGCTGAAGCGTCCTGGGCCATAGCCGCGTTCGCGCGCCATCGGCACTTCGGCCATCAACTCGCGAATGGGGGTGAACAAGCCGGTGTAGGTGGCGGGGTTGCTGCGGGGCGTGCGGCCAATGGGCGATTGGTCGACGTTGATGACTTTGTCAAAGTAATCGAGGCCGGTGATTTCGTCGTGCGCCGCTGGCTCGTCGTGCGCGCGGTGGATGGTGTGCGCCGCTGCGGTGTACAGCGTGTCATTCACCAGCGTGGATTTGCCCGAGCCCGACACACCGGTGACGCAGGTGAGCAAGCCCACAGGGAAATCGGCGGTGACGTTTTTCAGGTTGTTACCACGTGCACCCCGGATGCGGATGACTTGATGCGCAGACGCATCTTTGTGCAGCTTGCGATGAAAGGCCAAGTCTTCGGGCGCAACATGCAAGAAGGCGTTGCGTTTGGCGGGCACCTCAATGCGCAGCACTTGTGCGAGGTAGCGACCCGTGAGTGAGTTGGGATTGGCCTCCACTTCGGCCGGGGTGCCGCTGGCCATCACTTGGCCGCCATGTACCCCCGCGCCGGGGCCCATGTCCACGCAGAAGTCTGCCGCGCGAATCATGTCTTCGTCGTGCTCCACCACCAGCACGCTGTTGCCAATGTTGCGCAGGTGCTTGAGGGTGTCGATGAGCCGGTCGTTGTCGCGCTGGTGCAGGCCAATGCTGGGCTCGTCCAACACATACATCACGCCGGTCAGGCCTGAGCCAATTTGTGACGCGAGGCGAATGCGCTGCGCTTCACCGCCCGACAGTGTGTCGGCGCTGCGGTCAAGGCTCAGGTAGTTCAAACCCACATCGTTGAGAAACTTCAAACGTGAGGCAATTTCGCGCACCACCTTGTCGGCAATCTCAGCTTTAGCGCCGTGCAGTTGGAGCGTGTTGAAGTAGCCGAAGCATTCACCCAGTGTGGTGTGGCTGATGTCAAAAATACCGCGCATTTGTGCGCCTTCGCCAATGCGCACATTGCGCGCTTCGCGCCGCAGGCGGGTGCCACCGCATGCGGTACAGGCACGCGTGCCGCGGTAGCGCGACAGGTCTTCGCGCACCACCACCGAGTCGGTCTCGCGGTAGCGACGTTCCATATTGACCAAGATGCCTTCGAAGGGGTGCTTTTTGCTCAGCTTTTTGCCACCCGATTCGAGGCTGTAATTGAACTTGATTTCTTCCTCGCCCGAGCCATACAACAGCACTTGGCGGATCTCGGGGCTCAGGTCTTCATACGGCGCGTCGAGGTCAAACTTGTAGTGTTTGGCCAAGCTCTCCAGCATGGTGAAGTAATGCGCATTGCGGCGGTCCCAGCCCTTGATGGCGCCGCTGCCCAAGCTGAGTGATGGAAACGCCACCACGCGTGCAGGGTCGAAAAAGTCTTGATGACCCAAACCGTCGCAGGCCGGGCAAGCACCGACGGGTGAGTTGAACGAGAACAGGCGTGGCTCGAGTTCGCTGATCGAATACGTGCACTGCGGGCACGAGAACTTGGCGTTGAAGCTGTGTTCCACACCCGTGTCCATTTCGAGCGCGATGGCACGGCCTTCGGCCAAACGCAAGGCGGCTTCAAAGCTCTCGGCCAAACGTTGACGCAAGCCCGGCGGCGGTGCCGCCACGGCAATGTCGCCAATGCTGGGCGCGGCCAAAGGCGCTGTGGGCGCAGCAGGTGCTGGCGCTTCGTGGCGCACTTTGATGCGGTCCACCACCAAGTCAATGTCGTGCTTCTCGGTTTTCTTCAGCTCGGGTAAATCGTCGTATTCGTACACCTTGCCCTCGATGCGAAAGCGCACATAGCCCTGCGCTTGCAGCTGCGTGAAGATTTCGCTGTACTCGCCCTTGCGGTTGCGCGCAATGGGCGCGAGCAGCATGAGCTTGGTGTCTTCGGGCAAGGCCATCACGGCGTCCACCATTTGCGACACGCTTTGCGCTTGCAGCGCCAAGTTATGGTCGGGGCAATAGGGCGTTCCGGCGCGTGCAAACAGCAAGCGCAGGTAGTCGTGAATTTCGGTCACCGTGCCTACGGTGGAGCGCGGGTTGTGGCTGGTGGCTTTTTGCTCAATGCTGATGGCGGGCGACAGGCCCTCAATCAGGTCCACATCGGGCTTGTCCAAGCGGCCCAAAAACTGGCGCGCATAGGCCGACAGGCTTTCTACATAACGGCGCTGGCCTTCGGCATACAACGTGTCAAACGCGAGGCTGGATTTGCCCGAGCCCGACAAACCCGTGATCACCACCAGTTGGTTGCGTGGAATGTCGAGGTCGATGTTTTTCAGGTTGTGCGTGCGTGCCCCGCGAATGCTGATGTTTCGCATGGCTGAAGGGTGGTGCATGGCCTGGCCTAGGTAGGCGCCGTCATTGGTATCGTTCACGAGGTCAATCAATCAAAGGGCAACCCGCCATGATAGTGGGAGACGGGTGTTTCGCCTGGACTAGGCGTAGATGTTCTGTTAGGGCGGTGAGAGGTTTTATATTTCTAAAAAATTAATTCATAAAATAAATGTAATTAAAAAGAATTTGTATTGAAGGTATAGTCAACGCAGCAAACGGTGATGAAAGGCGCGTGACTATGGAAACAACTTCACAAAACGCCCCCAAGCGTATTGCAGCGTTCTTTTATGGAAGCTTTATTCGTAAAGACATCATGGCATTGGGCGGTTTTTATCCAGATCGCATTGAAGTTGCAAAGCTCAATGGATATGACATTGCTTTTGATCCGCATGCCAACGTCTTTCGTTGCGATCAACGGGCGATTTATGGTGTCTTGGTGTATCCCTCTCACGAAGAATTGAACAAACTTTATTCAAGAGACGGCGTCGGTACTTTTCTTCCTGAGGCTGTGGTTGTCGAAACCATGGACCACCAGTTAACGCCAGCGATGTGCTACATGCCTCCTGCCCGAGGAGCAAAGCCTGCTGATGTTGCCTATGTCGATCAGCTTATTGCCGCAGGCATAGACCATGGCTTTCCAGCGTGGTATGTCCATCGTCTAAAGGAGCTGCGTGGGTAGCGCTGTTAATTAACTCTGCAACTTGGCAGATCGTCCTTGGCTTTTGTTGAGCTCAAACGAAAGCAACCTGACACGGATACCCCGTTCGTTAAAAAGCAGTCAATAGAAGTTACTGAAAATTTTTGAGAGACGCATGATCACACTGCATACATTTGGCCCCGCCTTTGGCCAACCAGACCCCAGCCCTTTCGTCATGAAGGCCATGGCCTTGCTCAAGCTGTCAGGGCAGCCCTACACCACAGACGTGTTTGCGGGCGGACTCAATCTCGGACCGAAAGGCAAGCGTCCCTACATCGTGGATGACGGCGTGACGGTGGCCGACTCCACCTTGATTCGCTTTCACCTGGAGCAAAAGTACGGCCTCGATTTCGACGCGCATCTCACCCCACAGCAAAAGGGCGTGTCGTGGGCGCTTGAAAAAATGTGCGAAGAGCATTTGTATTTCGCTGTGGTGTATTTCCGCTGGATGGTGGACGAAAACTTCTACAAAGGCCCAGCCACTTTTTTCAACAAAGTGCCAGCGTTGATCCGTCCGCTGGTGCGCACCGCCATGCGAAACAAGTCGCGCAAGATGCTGCACGCCCAAGGCATGGGCCGACCACTGAGGCTGAAATCACACAGCTGGCTTGTCGCGACATTGACGCGCTGGCACAGGTGCTGGGGGACGCCGATTGGTTGGGCGGTACATCGCCTTGCGCAGCAGATGCCAGTGTGGGCGCGTTTGTGTTGGCTGGCCTGTGTGAGCACTTTGATACACCGATGCTGTCAAGAACGAAATCACACAAAAATCTTGTGGCTTATGCCGAGCGCGTACAAAGCCGTTTTTTGCGTAATTAACTTAATCTAGGTATCTGCCATCGCGCTAGCTTAGGCATCCCACACTTATAAATCATGACCCCAGAACAACGCCTTCTTGAGCTTGGTATTCAATTGTCTGCAAGCAGCGGCCCGGCAGGAAACTATGCGGCTGCTGTGCGGTCTGGAAATTTATTGTTTGTATCAGGAAAGTCGCCGCTACCCCTGAATGGCGTAAAGCCACGCGGTCGCTTGGGTCTGGAGTATTCGGCAGACGATGGCTACAAGTTTGCGCGCTCCGCTTGCTTGGATTTGTTGGCAACGGTAAGGGCAACGCTGGGAAGTCTGGACAAGGTCGTGCGCATTGTGGAGTTGCATGGGTCGTTAAATACAACGCCAGAGTTTGAAGGCCACGCCAAGGTCTTAGATGGCGCCTCAGACCTGTTACTTGACGTCTTTGAGTCAACCGGGCTGCATGCCCGCTCAGTCATTGGCGCAGTTTCACTCAGGAGTGGCGTTCCACTCACGGTCAAGGCCACCATCGAGTGTCGGCCCGAGTGAAATTCCCCGCAACCTGTACCTCGTCTGTCGTTGCGAACAAGAGCATGGTGAAGTGATGCGCATCATTTCCGCACGCAAGGCAACTAAGCGCGAAAGCGCGTTCTATCAAGGTGGCTGATATGAAAGCTGAATACGACCTTTCCAAATTGAAGGTCCGCAAAAATCCTTACGCATTAAGGCTAAAAAGCCAGTCACCATAAGCTTGATTTATTGACAGCAGGGTGCTCTAAAGGTCGATAAGAATGCGGGACAATGACAGGCTGTGACGATCAACCTAACCCCCGACCCTTCTTTAGACGACAGCCCCTCCATGACGCCCACCGAGCGGCGTGCCAGTGGCAGCTTGGCATCTATTTTTGCGCTGCGCATGCTGGGCTTGTTTTTGGTGCTGCCCGTGTTTGCGCTGGAAGCGCGCAAATACCCGGGCGGCGATGACCCGGCCTTGATTGGCTTGGCCATGGGCATTTACGGTCTGACGCAAGGCATTTTGCAAATTCCATTTGGCGTCGCTTCGGACCGTTTGGGCCGCAAGCGTGTGATTATTTTTGGCCTGCTGGTGTTTGCCGCAGGCAGCGCCTTGGCAGGCAGCGCCGACACCTTGCATGAACTGCTGCTTGGGCGCGCCTTGCAAGGCGCCGGTGCGGTGTCTGCGGCGGTCACCGCCTTGTTGGCCGACTTGACCCGTGACAACGTGCGCACCAAGGCCATGGCTTTGGTGGGGGCGAGTATTGGCTTGATGTTTGCAATCTCGCTGGTGTTGTCGCCGCTGATTGCCGCGCACATCGGGCTGTCAGGCTTGTTTGTGTTGACGGCTTTGCTGGCCCTGGCTGGCGTGGTCGTGGTGCTGTGGGCGGTGCCCGCTGAACCGGTGATTCACAAAGACGCCGCACGTGGCGGCTTGCGCCAAGTGTTGGCTGATCCTGCCTTGATGCGCTTGAATCTGGGCGTGTTTGTGTTGCATGCGGTGCAACTGGCCATGTGGGTGGCCATTCCGGCCTTCTTGGTGCAAGCGGGCTTGGCCAAAGACGACCATTGGCAAATTTACTTGCCAGCGGTGTTGGCCTCGTTTGTGTTGATGGGTGGCGTGTTCCCCATGGAGCGCCGGGGCTATTTGCGCGGCGTGTTTTTGAGCGCGATTGGGCTGATTGCCTTGGTGCAAGTGGCCTTGCTGTGGGTGTCTTCTGGCGCGCCCAGCATTGCCACGTTGGCGTGGTTGTTGTTTGCGTTTTTTTGTGGCTTCAATGTGCTCGAAGCCACGCAGCCCAGCTTGGTGTCACGCATTGCGCCGACGGCCTCGCGTGGTGCGGCCATGGGCGTGTACAACACCTTGCAATCGCTGGGCTTTTTTGCCGGTGGCTGGATGGGTGGGCAACTCGTCAAAGGCTACGGCACGCAAGGTTTGTTTTTAACTTGCGCAGCATTGATGTTGGTGTGGCTGGTGGTAGCTTGGCCCATGGTGGCGCCTGTGCGAACCTCGGCCCCTTCTACTGACCCGAGCAAGACCCCATAATCACCCCCTATTGGAGGAATTTACCCATGGCATCCGTTAACAAAGTCATCCTCGTCGGCAACTGTGGCCGCGATCCCGAAGTGCGCTATCTGCCCAGCGGCCAAGCCGTGGCCAACGTGAGCGTGGCGACATCGAGCCGTCGCAAAGACAAAAACAGCGGCGAGATGATTGAAGACACCCAGTGGCACCGCGTCACCTTTTATGACCGCTTGGCCGAGATCGCTGGCGAATACGTCAAAAAAGGCCGCCCGATTTACGTCGAAGGACGTTTGAAATACGGTGTCTACACCGACAAAACCACGGGCGTTGAAAAGAACACCGTGGACATCATTGCCACCGAGCTGCAACTCTTGGGCGGCCGTGAAGGCATGGGCAACCCCAACTCAGGCGGTGGTGACGAGGGTGGCTACAGCCGTCCTGCCGCACCGCGTCAAGCTGCGCCTGCACCCCAACGCCAAGCAGCGCCCGCACCTGCCAAAGGTGGCTTTGACGACATGGATGACGACATTCCCTTTTAACGCTTAATTTGCGGCAGCGTCAACAGCTTGCCGGCTAAAGCACAGCCCCAGTAGCTCAGGCGACTGGGGCTTTTTGTTGCGTGCATTGTTCGTTAGGAATCACGGCAATATGTAGTACTTATTAATAAATAAATACTGCATATAGATACCATTTAAAGCACATCAAAGCTTTAAGGGTTGCTCAATGGGTTTGTACGGGGCAAATAAAAATCTCAAATGTTTGGCGGGCATTTGGGGTGGGTGGCTGATAGGTGCTACTTCGGTGTTGGCGCAGGCGGTGCCGATCGACGCGTTGACGCGTCAACACGAGCGGGCCGTTCAAGACGCCACACGGCGCGAGCCGCGTGACGTGGACGCGCTGAGTCCCGAAACAGAGCCGCCCACGTCCAGCCCGAGGACCAAGCCCCAAACTGGCGCGTGTCGTGTGGTTCAGCACATTCAGCTGGAAGGCCATCCCGACGCGTTGGGCGCACTGCCTCAAGAGGTGTTGAGCGCCTATCTGGGTCAATGTTTGATTGCCGAAGAAGTCAACGCCTTGTTGGGCGATCTCAACCGTTGGTACCAACAGCGTGGATGGACTACCACCCGTGTGTATGCGGCAGAGCAAGACATCACTGGCGGTGAGTTGGTGTTGCGTGTGGTGGTTGGACGCATTGAAGGTTACCGCTACAACGACAAAGACGCAGACGACCGATTGACCTACGCTTTTCCAGAAGAAGCGGGCGGCTACCTCAATCTGCGCGATCTTGAGCAAGGCCTGGAAAACCTCAACCGCGTGCCGTCTCAAGAAGCCAAATTCCAGCTCTATCCAGGCAAAGAGCCCGGCACCTCGGTGGTTGTGGTTGAGATGACAGAAAAGCCGCGCAACCGCTGGACCCAGATGGTTGACAACAGTGGCAACACCAGCATGGGCCATTGGCGCAGCAACACTGAATTTGCTACGGACAACCTGTGGGGTCGCAACGATCAATTGGCCATTGGGTACAACCGCAATTTAGACCGTGGCACCTTAGGTTCCCTCTTCGAAGGCGTCACAGCCAACTACAGCCTGTCGCGTGGCAACCACCTGTGGGGCGCATCGCTGGCGGTGTTCAAAACAGACTTCACGTTGCCGGGTATCAACCAAGACTACCTCTACCAAACGCGCTCCAAAAAATCAGGGGCAAGCTACGAATACCTGCTCACGCGCGACCAGAGCAGCAAGCTCAGCCTGATCGCAGGCTTGGACTTCACGCATCAGCGCAGCTACACACAAGACATCAACATCAACAGCCAGTACCGCCGACTGGCCGTTGCCTATGCGGGCATCAAAGGCAAGCGGTACTTTGGCAATAACATGTTCGATTGGCAATTGCGTGCGGATCAAGGTACGGGATTGATCGATGCCATGGACAGCATTCCTGGTGGCACAGACCCGCGCTATTGGGCGCACAAAGCACAAGCCAACCTCACCCTGCCCTTGTCTGACAACCAAGGCATTTGGCGTTTGAGCTTTCAAATGCAAGATGCGCAAGCCAACGTGCCGACTCTTGCACAAATGTATATGGGTAGCCGCTACAACGTGCGTGGCTACCAAGACAACAGCCTATTCGGTCCCAAAGGTGCCTGGTTGCGTAACGACTTGGAAAGCAGTCCTGTGCGCATCGAGACTGTCAGCTTGACGCCGTATTTGGGCTATGACGCCGGCTACGTCAAACCGAACGTGCAGCAACAAGTCAGCCAACACCATCTCACGGGGTATGCCATCGGCATGCGCATGGACTGGGGCAAGGTCAAAGCTGACCTCACCTACACCCGGGCCTTGAGCCGTCCGGTCGAGTTTGCCAGCGAGTCCCGTGAACGCTGGTTGGCCCATTTCAGCATTGCCTTGTGAGCGAGAAAGTCATGATCTATCCCCGTATATCTCGTCGCCAAATCGCCACTGCGTTGTTGGCCAGCTATCTACTCGGGCCGGTGTCTGCTTTTGCCCAAGTCGTGCTCAATGCCGGTACGCCCAATGATGGTCGTCGTGCCTATGTGGATCAAACACAAAACGGTCTGCCCAAGGTCAACATTGCCACGCCCAATGGGGCGGGTGTTTCACACAATGTGTACCAGGAGCTGAATGTCGGCAAGCAAGGCCTGATCTTGAACAACGCGGCCAACAACAGCAACACCTCACTCGCGGGCTGGGTGGAAGGTAACCCCAACCTCAAGCCAGGCAACGAAGCCAAGATGATCTTGAACGAGGTGGTCGGGGCCAACCCGTCGCAGCTGCAAGGCTTTGTGGAAGTGGCCGGTAAAAAAGCCGACGTCATCATCACCAACGAAAACGGTGTCACTTGCAATGGGTGCGGATTCATTAACACCAGCCGCGCCACCCTCAGCACGGGCACGCCCATGTGGGGCAGCACAGGTCAGCTGGATGGGTTCAAAGTACGCCAGGGTTCGATCAACATTGGTGGCGACGGTTTGAGTGCGCCAGACAGCCGGGTGGACCTGCTCTCCCAAGCTATCAACATCCAAGGTGATGTGCATGCTGACAGCCTCAACGCCATCGCCGGCGGCAACGACATTCGCTACGGCGACCTCAGTCGTACCAAGCTGCCCGACATCCGGGGTGCCATGGACATTGCGGCCTTGGGCGGCATGTATGCCAACCAAATCCAGTTGGTGGCCACAGGCACAGGCGTGGGTGTTCGGGTGGACGGTACCTTGGTCAGCGCAGGCAATGTGGGCATCACCAGCGACGGCCAACTCACCCATAGCGGTAAAACCAGTGCGCAAAACAGCATTCAGATCACCGCTCAGCAAATCACACAAAGCGGTCGCGTGCTGGCGACGGGGACGCTTGACATCAACGCCCAATCGCTCACCAACACGGGCACCTTGGTCGGGCAAGATCTGACACTCCAAGCCAACACCATCCACAACGCTGGCAGTGTTTCGGCCAATCGCTCTATTGCGCTTGAGGCTGACAAACTGGTGCAAAGTGGCACGCTCGTGAGCAAGGGCACGCTCACAGTCAGCCAACTTAGCAGCCTGGAAAACTCGGGCACGCTCAGTGGCCAAACCTTGGATGTGACGGCTGACAAAGTGCTCAACCTCGGTGCGGGCATCTTGGCCAGCAATGCAGCGGCCACCATTCACGCCACCACACTCAATAATTTGGGCCGCATTCACACAGAAGGACAAGCCACATTCGATGCGCGTCGCGTCAACAACGCAGGCGTCATCGAAGCCGTTGGTGGCCTCAGCATCAACCAAGCCTGGACGGTTCAAAACACGGGCAGCCTAGGGGGTGCAGATGTGACGATCAACACACAAGCCCTGAACAACTCGGGCCGTCTGCAAGCCGATCAGCTCACGCTCTCTGCGTATCAAGACAGCGGCATTCCCAGCGCGGATCGGTTGACCCAAACCGCAGTGGTCAACAGCGGCGTGATGGCGGCAGATCGCATAGCCATCACTGGCTATGCCAGCCTGACCAACACCAACCAAATCAGCACCGACATCACCGCCGCCAGCAATGCCACTGACAGCGGCAACATTCGCATTCAAGTCGGCACACTGGACAACACGGGTGGCAGCTTGCTGGCTAAAAACAAACTCACGGTTGATGGGGGCAATGTGTACAACAACGGCGCCACACTCAGCAGCAAGGGCGATATGCGCATCACGGCCAGTGGCAACATCGACAACGGCGCGGGCCTCATCCTGCACCAAGGAAGCGGCAGTGCACAGGTGCAAGCGGGCTTGGCACTCAACAACGCCAAAGGTCAAATAGAAGGGCAAGGTCAAAGCCTCAGTGTGAGCGCCGCAGACATTGACAACAGTCAAGGTCAAATCGTCCAAACCAAAGCCAGCACGGGCGCTCAGCCTGCCTCGCTCAATGTCAGCGCACAGAAGGTGGCCAACACCACGAGCCAAGGACAGCTGGTCAACATCAAGGGCAACATCAGCAGCACAGGCAACACCACCATCACCGCCAACAGCGTTGTCACCGACACCAGCAGCGCACAACTCAGCGGTGCCAGCAGCCTCAGCTTTTTAGACAAAACCAAAATCAGCAGTGGTGCCAGCACCGCCACCGGTGGCTACAACTGGAACACCGACATTGCCGCCTCCAACGCAGTGACCCAGGCTCAAAACGCGGCTGACCAAGCCAATGCACAAGCCCAAGCGGCTGCCACCGCACTGCAGACTGCCCAAACCAACTTGGCCAGCGTGCAGGCCAACGCCACCAGTACCCCCGCCGCCATTGCCCAGGCGCAAAGCGCAGTCACCACCGCGCAAACAGCCAACACAGCAGCCCAAGCGGCTGCCACCACGGCCGCCCAACAGCTCGCCACAGCCAAAGCTGCCGTGCCTGCCGTCAATGCAGGCACAACCGGCAGCAGCATCACCCAATCCAATGGCAAACCTGTTGACTTGACTGTGCCCAATGCGCCCGCCATCGTGCTCAGCACGCCAGCCTCAAAAATTCAAGCAGGCAACGACCTCACCTTGAACGTTGGTACCGCTTTGTTTGACAACCACCAAGGCAGCTTGGTGGCAGGACGCAACCTCACCGTCAACGCCCAAGGCGATGTATTGGCCGGTCAAATGACCGCGGGCGGCGCACTCAGCGTCACCGCCAAACAGTTGGAAGTTGCCCAACAAATTCGTGGCAAAACCGCAAACGTTACGGCCAACGCGCTGATGGTCACGGGCCGCGTGCAGGGCGATGACAGCTTGAACATCAAGGCCGACAGCATCACCAACAGCGGCACCCTCACAGGCAATGCAGTGGTGTTGCAAGGCCGCAGCAGCGACACATCCTTGACGCTGGGCAACACCGGCATGGTGCAAGGCAACCAAAGCCTCACCATCCAAGCCGACAAGGTGCTCAACCAAGCCACCTTGGCCTCTGGGGGAGACATCACCACCCAAACCCAATACTTAGAAAACAAAGCCCTCATCTACAGCGGTGGCAACCAAAACCACTACGGTGTTGAACTCGTCAACAACGCGGGGCGCCTGTATGCCATGGGCGACATCACCATCCAGGGCAACGCTGCAGGCGACAACGCACAAAGCCTGCTCAACTACATTGGCCGCATC
>Ga0228701_1000605_pt1 | contig 28610 bp, 22 predicted proteins | sample McNCre117_Aug_MG_2_FD_178017 | JGI IMG/M metagenome (GOLD analysis project Ga0228701, IMG submission 178017) | Freshwater microbial communities from McNutts Creek, Athens, Georgia, United States - 11-17_Aug_MG | ecosystem: Environmental > Aquatic > Freshwater > Creek | place: USA: Georgia... | reverse complement strand
TTCCACAGCACGGACATGAACAACACAGGGAAGTTGGCCGATGCCGCAATCGCGAAGGCCAAGGCCACCATGAAGGCGATGTTTTGCTTCTCGAACGCAATGCCCAACACCACCGCAATGATGCCCAGAGCGATCGTGGTGATGCGTGACACACGCAATTCCGAGGCGCTGTCGGCTTTGCCTTCTTTGATCACGGTGGCGTACAGGTCGTGCGAGACAGCGGACGCGCCTGACAAGGTCAAGCCCGCCACCACGGCCAAGATGGTCGCAAAGGCCACGGCCGAGATGAAGCCGAAGAACACATCACCGCCCACTGCTTTGGCCACCAGCACCGCGGCCATGTTGGCGCCGCCGGCTTTGAGTTGCGCGTTCAACTCAGGATCGGTCATCACCAAGGTGATGGCGCCAAAACCAATGATGAAGATCAACACATAGAAGTAGCCAATCCAAGTGGTGGCCCAGAACACCGATTTACGGGCTTCTTTGGCATCCGGCACGGTGAAGAAGCGCATCAGGATGTGGGGCAAACCAGCGGTACCAAACATCAAGGCCATGCCGAACGAAATCGCCGAGATGGGGTCTTTGATGAAGCCACCAGGGCCCATGATCGACAGGCCCACTTGTGCAGGGTCTGTGGCATTGGCTTTGTCCAAGGCGGCCGAAGCGGCGGCAGCGGCTTCGGGTGTTGCTGCTGCGGCAGCCGATGCGGTGGCGGCTGCAATCGCAGCCTCCTTGGCCACGCCAGCCACAGCCGTTTTCACTTCAACACCTTTGGCAAACAGGGCTTCAGGGCTGAAACCGAATTGCGCCAAAACCATGAAGGCCATGAAGGTCACACCGGCCAGCAGCATGATGGCTTTGATGATTTGCACCCAGGTGGTGGCGGTCATGCCGCCGAACAACACATAGATCATCATCAAGGCGCCCACCAGCACCACGGCCACCCAGTAGTCCAAGCCGAACAACAGCTTGATGAGGGAGCCTGCGCCCACCATCTGAGCGATCAGATAAAACGCCACCACCACCAACGTGCCAGAGGCCGCAAAGGCGCGGATGGGTGTTTGCTTGAAGCGGTAGCCTGCGACGTCGGCAAAGGTGAACTTGCCCAAGTTACGCAGACGCTCGGCCATCAAGAAGGTGATCACAGGCCAACCGACCAGAAAACCGATGGAGTAGATCAGGCCGTCATAGCCCGAGGCCATCACGGCCGCGGAAATGCCGAGGAACGACGCAGCAGACATGTAGTCGCCCGCAATCGCCAAACCGTTTTGAAAGCCGGTGATGCCACCGCCTGCGGTGTAGAAGTCGGCCGCAGATTTGGTTTTGGCTGCCGCCCATTTGGTGATGCCCAAGGTGGCAACGACGAAGCCACCGAACATGATGATGGCCGTCCAGTTGGTGGCTTGCTTGGTGGTTTGACCTAAGTCGCCACCGGCTGCGAAGGCCGTGCCTGCCGCCAAGGCCAAGAAAGCGGCTAAGAGTGTGGAGATTTTTTTCATTTGGTTGCGTCCTCCAAGATTTCCTTGGTCAGCGTGTCGTATTCGCTGTTGGCGCGGCTCACATAAATGCCTGTGATCACGATGGTGAAGATGATCACGCCCATGCCCAATGGAATGCCCACGGTGGTGACGCCTGCACCGACCGGCTGTGCGAGGAAGGGTTTGTTGAATGCAATCAATGCGATGTAGCCGTAGTACACGACCAACATCAGCACAGCAAGGAACCAGCCGAAGCCATTGCGCTTGGCGCGCAAGGCATGGTATTTCGGGTGGTTCTGGATCTTGTCGACCACTGGATCACTCATTGTGAATCTCCCATAAGGGGTTGATAAAAAGCAAGAAGGAGAGTCCTTCATTGACGTTGCGGATTGTGGGAACAAGTACTGACCAAGTCCTTACGTAAGCCATGGGTAATGTGGTGCTTTTCAGAGGGGAATGCTCAAAAAACAGACAGTTTTTCCTAGCGTAAACCCCTACGCCAAGACGTTGATAAAAACGCGGTTGCACCACCGATTTGGTTCGATATTCCGCATCTAGAAAAAACACCCATGGGTTTCTACTTGTTTTTATCCAGGCTTCTCTTTTTGGTGATTATTTTTGTATTCAACTCGTCAGAATACGGTCAGTTTGCACACAGATAGTTGCTCTGCACGGCGCCCAAATCAGGGGGCTGAAATTAAAAAGTCTAAGGAGACAAATGCATGGCAACACTAGACGCGAACCGACCCATGTCGGCTGAAGAGAAGAAGGTGATCTTCGCCTCTTCGTTGGGAACTGTTTTTGAGTGGTACGACTTCTACCTCTACGGTTCATTGGCCGCGATCATTGCAAAGCAATTCTTCAGCGGCTTGGATGAAGGCTCTGCGTTCATCTTTGCGCTGCTGGCTTTTGCCGCTGGTTTCATCGTTCGACCCTTTGGTGCCATTTTCTTTGGCCGCTTGGGCGACATGATTGGCCGCAAGTACACCTTCTTGGTGACCATCCTGATCATGGGTTTGTCCACCTTCATCGTGGGCATCTTGCCCAACTACGCCAGCATTGGTGTGGCGGCTCCCGTCATCCTGATCTGCTTGCGTTTGCTGCAAGGTCTGGCTTTGGGCGGTGAGTACGGTGGTGCTGCCACGTATGTGGCCGAGCATGCACCGCACGACAAGCGCGGTGCTTACACCTCGTGGATCCAAACCACCGCCACGCTGGGCTTGTTCCTGTCGTTGATGGTGATCTTGGGCACCCGAACTGCTGTTGGCGAAGCTGCTTTTGCCGAGTGGGGCTGGCGTGTGCCATTCATCGTGTCGATCGCTTTGTTGGCCGTGTCGGTCTACATCCGTTTGTCGATGAACGAGTCACCTGCTTTCGCCAAAATGAAGGCCGAAGGCAAAACATCCAAGGCGCCTTTGTCTGAGTCGTTCGGTCAATGGAAAAACTTGAAGATCGTGATCTTGGCGCTGATCGGTTTGACCGCTGGTCAAGCGGTGGTCTGGTACTCGGGTCAGTTTTATGCCTTGTTCTTCTTGACACAAGCGCTCAAGGTGGACGGCGCAGCGGCCAACATTTTTGTCGCCGTGTCCTTGTTGATCGGTACCCCGTTCTTCATCATCTTCGGTTCGCTGTCTGACAAGATTGGCCGCAAGCCCATCATCATGTTGGGTTGCTTGCTGGCTGTGTTGACTTACTTCCCCGTGTTCGAAGCGCTGACCAAGGCGGCCAACCCCGACTTGTATGCCGCACAGCAAAAGAACAAAGTGGTGGTGACAGCTGACGCTGCCGAGTGCTCCTTCCAGTTCAACCCCACAGGCACGGTGAAGTTCACCAGCTCGTGCGACATCGCCAAACAAGTGTTGGCCGGTGCGTCGGTGAGCTATGAAAACGCCGCAGGCACTGCAGGCGCTCCCGCCACCATCAAAATTGGTGAAACTGAAATCGCCAGCTACAGCTCCAAAGGCTTGCCAGCAGAAGAGTCCAAAGCCAAAGCGGCTGAGTTCAAGAAGGCTGTGGGCGACGCGTTGAAAGAGGCCGGCTACCCCGCCAAAGCAGACCCTGCCAAAGTGGACGCTGTCAAAGTCACCATCATCCTGACCTACTTGGTGATCTTGGTGACCATGGTGTACGGGCCCATTGCGGCCATGTTGGTGGAAATGTTCCCCACCCGCATCCGCTACACCTCCATGTCACTGCCTTATCACATCGGTAACGGCTGGTTCGGCGGCTTGCTGCCCACCACCGCCTTTGCGATCGTGGCTCAGACCGGCAATATGTACAACGGCTTGTGGTATCCCATCATCATTGCCGGTATGACCTTCGTCATCGGCATGTTGTTTGTGAAAGAAACCAAAGACGTGGACATTTACGAACACGACTGATAGGCGTCAGCCAACTGGGGTAACCTAGACGGCACCCTTCAAGCCCTCCCTGGCGGAGGGCTTTTTAATGACTTCGGAGATTGACTATGTTGAAAATTCTTTTGGGCTTCATCATCTTTGCGGCGCTGGCTATTTTTGTCATCATGAAAGGTGGCAGCAGCTTGGACATGGGTGGCGAAAAGCATGGCGACGAAGCCGTCCATGCGCCTGCTGAAGCTGCTTCTGAGGCTGCGTCGGCACCTGCTGCGGATGCGTCTGCCGCTAAGTGATGTGGGCCCGCTGAGGGGTTGCCTCAAACGCCACGGAAAATCCGTGGCGTTTTGCTTGGTGAAGGCGCTGCAAGATGTGGGTGTGCTGGAATACCCCGCGAGGGGCGTGGGCTGACGGGACTCCCTAGAATATTGGCCACACTCCCAAAGGCCACGCCATGTCAGGCTCCATTCGTATTCGCGGCGCACGCCAGCACAACCTCAAAAACCTAGACCTCGACATTCGCACCGGCGAACTCACGGTGGTCACCGGACCCAGCGGTTCGGGCAAGTCGAGTTTGGTGTTTGACACCTTGTACGCCGAAGGCCAGCGCCGCTATGTCGAAACCTTCAGCGCCTATGCGCGCCAGTTCTTAGACCGCATGGACCGTCCCGCCGTCGACAAGGTCGAAGGTGTGCCGCCTGCAATTGCGATTGACCAAACCAACCCGGTGCGCAGCTCGCGCTCCACCGTGGGCACGATGACCGAGTTGAACGATCACCTGAAGTTGTTGATCGCCCGCGCCGGTCAGTTGTTTGACCGCCAAACCGCACAAGCGGTTCAACACGACACACCACAAACCATTTATGTCGAGCTGCAACGCCGCTGCGCGGCACAGCCGCAAGACCCGCGCCTCATCATGACCTTCCCCGTGGAGTTGCCTGCCAACACCACACCCGCCGAAGTGGAGCAATGGTTGAGCGCCAGCGGCTTCACGCGTATCCATGCCGAACGCGAAGTGGCCACGCCCACGGGTCCGCGCAAATTGCTCGATGTGGTGGCCGATCGCTTCAAGCTCGCCAACACGGAACAAGCGCGTGTGGTGGAGGCGATTGAGCTGGCCATCAAGCGCGGCGGTGGTCGCTTGAACGTGTACTGGTCATTGGACGCTGAAGCCACACCTGAACTGTGGCGCTTCTCGACGGGCCTGCATTGCCCCGACAGCGACTTGCGCTACAGCGACCCGATCCCGTCCATGTTCTCGTTCAACTCGGCCGTGGGGGCCTGCGATACCTGTCGAGGTTTTGGGCGTGTGATTGGCGTTGACTACGGCTTGGTCATTCCGAACGACAAGCTCACCTTGCGCGCCGGTGCCATCAAGACCATCCAAACCCCCGCTTGGAAAGAATGCCAAGACGATTTGATGCGTCACGCCGAGGCCGAAGGCATTCCACGCGACACCCCTTGGTACAAGCTGAGTCAGGAGCACAAAGACTGGGTCATCAATGGCTCACCGCTGTGGAAGGGCAAGTGGAATCAGCAGTGGTACGGCGTCAAACGCTTTTTTGAGTACCTGGAGAGCAAATCCTACAAGATGCACATTCGTGTGTTGCTGTCCAAGTACCGCAGCTACACACCGTGTGGCGTGTGTGCCGGCGCACGTCTCAAAACCGACAGTTTGTTGTGGCGAATTGGCAGCAAAGACAACGCCGATGCGGTGATGCCGCCAGCCAAGCGCTTCATGCCCCAAGGCGTGGCCTGGACTCGCGCGCAACTCGAAGCCATGCCCGGGCTGTGCCTGCATGACTTGATGCTCTTGCCCATCGACAAGTTGCACCAGTTTTTCAATGCCACACAAGTGGATGTAGCGGGCGCCGATGCGCAAGCCCTGCACTTGTTGATGGATGAAATTCGCACGCGTCTGAAATACCTGTGCGATGTGGGCATCGGCTACCTCACGCTCGACCGCCAAAGCCGCACCCTCAGTGGCGGCGAGGTGCAACGCATCAACCTCACCACGGCCTTGGGGACCTCGCTGGTCAACACCTTGTTTGTGTTGGACGAACCCAGCATCGGCTTGCACCCGCGCGACATGAACCGGATCAACGAAGCCATGCTGCGCTTGCGCGATGCTGGCAACACGCTGGTGGTGGTGGAGCATGACCCGGCGGTGATGATGTGCGCCGATCGCATCATCGACATGGGGCCAGGCCCTGGCGTGAAGGGCGGACAAATTGTGTTCGATGGCAGCACAGAAGCTTTGAAGTCTGCCGACACCTTGACCGGCGCTTATTTGGGCGCCCGCAAAACCATTGGCCTGGGCCTCAAACGCGTGGTGACCGACAACACGCCACGCTTGATTTTGGAAGGTGCCCGTGAACACAATCTGCAAAACCTGAGCATCGAATTTCCCTTGCAACGCTTGGTGTGCATCACCGGCGTCAGCGGCTCGGGCAAGTCAACACTCATTCAAGACGTGCTCACCCCCGCCTTGCTGCGCCAGTATGGTCGTGCCACCGAAACGCCAGGTGCGCATGACCGCTTGCTGGGGGCTGACCACTTGAGCGATGTGGTGTTTGTGGACCAATCGCCCATCGGTAAAACCGCACGTTCCAACCCCGCCAGCTACGTCGGTGCTTGGGATGCCGTGCGCGAAATTTTTGCCGTAGCACCGATGTCCAAGCAACGCGGCTACACCGCCTCGAAATTCAGCTTTAATAGCGGCGATGGCCGTTGCCCTACCTGCGGTGGTTCGGGCTTTGAACACGTGGAAATGCAATTTTTGAGCGACGTGTATTTACGCTGTCAAGATTGCAATGGTCAGCGTTACAGACCGGAAATCCTAGAAGTCCGCATCGAACGCGAGATTCGCGATGGGGCAGCGGGGGCAACGCCTTGCTCCTCTTCGCTGCGCTCAGAATGTCGCGGCGCCGTTACCCCCACTGCCCCATCACGAATCTCGCTCAATGTGGCGGACGTGTTGGAGCTGACCGTTGGGGAGGCGTTGGAGATTTTTGCGAATGACCGAGAGGTGGTTCGGACCTTGCAGCCGATCGTGGATGTGGGGTTGGACTATGTGAAGCTCGGTCAGCCTGTGCCGACTTTGAGCGGTGGCGAAGCTCAGCGTTTGAAGTTGGCAGGCTTCCTGGCTGAAGCAGCGAAAGCCAAAACATCCAGCAAACAAACACTCGCCAAGAAGGGCGTGCTGTTCTTGTTTGATGAGCCGACGACGGGCCTGCACTTTGACGACATTGCCAAGCTCATGCGCGCCATGCGTCGTTTGTTGGAGGACGGCAACTCGCTCATCGTGATTGAGCACAACCTTGACGTCATTCGGGCCAGCGACTGGTTGATTGACTTGGGACCTGAAGGTGGTGATGCCGGTGGTTTGCTGGTGGCTGAAGGTACGCCAGAAGATGTGCGCTTGCACCCTACCTCGCACACGGGCAAGGCCTTGCGTGATTACGCGGCAGCCATGGGTGTTGTGTATGAGATTGACGATGTGAAGGCTTCTGCTGGATTGGTGGCGGCTGAAGGGGCGGTGCGTTTTGCTGGCGCTGCTGCCAAAGCAGCCGGTGTGCCGGGCGCCTCATACGCAAGCTCGAAATCGTTGCCCGGCACACCGACTGCTTCGGCAGCGGTGGCTGGCGTACGTGGGGCTGCATTTGGCGAAGGTTCCATTCAAATCGTCAACGCCAAAGAACACAACCTGAAGAACCTGAGCGTGGACATTCCACGTGGCAAGTTCAACGTCATCACGGGTGTGTCGGGTTCGGGCAAATCGACGCTGGCGTTTGACATTCTGTTCAACGAAGGCCAACGCCGTTATCTGGAAAGCCTCAACGCCTACGCGCGCAGCATCGTGCAGCCCGCGGGGCGCCCTGAGGTGGACGCGGTGTACGGCATTCCACCCACGGTGGCGATTGAGCAGCGGTTGAGCCGCGGTGGCCGCAAGTCCACCGTGGGCACCACCACCGAGGTGTGGCATTTCTTGCGTTTGTTGTACGTCAAGCTGGGCACGCAACATTGCATTCACGATGGCGCGGCTGTGCAGCCGCAAACTGCTGAGCGCATTGCCGCGCAGCTGATGCGTGAGTTCAAAGGTCAGCACATTGGCTTGCTGAGCCCCTTGGTGATGAACCGCAAAGGTGTCTACACCGAACTCGCCGATTGGGCACGCCCGCGTGGCTACACCCACTTGCGGGTGGATGGGCACTTCTTGCCCACCCATGGGTTCCCACGGCTGGACCGCTTCAAGGAGCACACGATTGAGTTGCCTGTGCTGAGCCTTGAAGTCACCGCCAACAACGAAGCACTGCTGCGTCAGGGGCTGGCCACTGCGCTGGAGCACGGCAAAGGTGTGGTCCATGTGCTGAGTCAACTGAATGGTTTGCGCGAAGCCATGGCCGTCGGCGCTGAAACCAACAGCATTGGCCGTTTGGATGCGTACTCCACCAAACGCGCCTGCCCGGTGTGCGATACCTCGTACGCCGAGCTCGACCCCCGCTTGTTCTCGTACAACAGCAAGCATGGTTGGTGCCCTGATTGCGTGGGCACGGGTGTGAAGCTGAACAAAGACCAGCGCAAGGTGTTGGATGACTCGGTGCGCGATGACAAAGAAAAAGGGCGCGAGCAAACCTTTGCCGAACCTGATGTGGACGACTTGGTCGATGTGGCGTGTCCGACCTGCGAAGGCACACGCCTGAATGCCACGGCACGTGCTGTGAAATTTGCAGGCGTGGGCATCACCGACATGGCGCGTTTGAGCGTGACCGACATCCGCAAGTGGACGGAGACTCTGGTCATGACAGGCCGCGATGCCGACATCGCGCGTGATCTGCTGCCTGAAATCAAGAGCCGTTTGGAGTTTTTGGAACAAGTGGGCCTCAACTACCTCACGCTCGACCGTGGCGCGCCCACACTCAGCGGTGGCGAGGCGCAACGCATTCGCCTGGCGGCGCAATTGGGCAGCAACTTGCAAGGCGTGTGCTATGTGTTGGACGAACCCACGATTGGTTTGCATGCGCGTGACAACCAAATTTTGTTGAATGCTCTGCATCTGCTGAGCGACAAGGGCAACACGCTGGTGGTGGTGGAGCATGACGAAGACACCATCCGCCGCGCCGATCACATCATCGACATCGGACCGAGCGCGGGCAAGCGGGGCGGGCGTTTGATGGGTGAGGGGTCTGTGAAGGACATCACTTCTCAGGCGGATTCGCAGACCGGGCGTTACTTGTTGCATGCGATGCGGCATCCTTTGCAGGCGCGACGGCCTGTGTCTGATGCTGCGTTGTCGGCTTTTGTAGCAGCCTCTTCACTCGCTGCGAAGGATGACGCATTGCCGGGCTCCTCATACGGCGAGCCCAAATCGTCACCCGGCAACGCCTCATCCTCCGCGAAGGTCGGTAAGCGCAAGACGGTTGCACCTGTTGCTCAAGAGGCGGCTGTTGATGGTTCGTTGCAGTGGTTGTCATTGGAAGGCGCGTCGCTGCACAACCTGAGCGACGTGAGTGTGGACATTCCGCTCAAACGCTTGGTGGCTGTGACGGGTGTGTCTGGCTCTGGCAAGTCGACTTTGGCACGTGACGTACTCTTGCACAACGTGGCGGCAGCAGTGGCGCAGCGCTCAACCCAGGCAGGGCGCAAGCTGGATGACGAAGGCAAGCATCCTGCGTGGGTGGGTTGTGCCGGCTTAGATGGGTACCAAACGATTGACCGTGTGCTGGAAGTGGACCAGACACCCATTGGTAAAACACCGCGCTCATGTCCTGCCACCTACATTGGGTTTTGGGACACCATTCGCAAGCTGTTTGCGGAAACGTTGGAGGCCAAAGCGCGTGGGTACGGCGCGGGGCGCTTTAGCTTCAACACCGGCGAAGGTCGTTGCCACACGTGTGAAGGCCAAGGCCTGCGCACGATTGAGATGAGCTTTTTGCCGGATGTGAAAGTGCCATGCGAGAGCTGTCACGGTGCACGCTTTAACCCCGAGACCTTGGCGGTGAGCTGGCGCGGCAAGAGCATTGGTGATGTGTTGCAAATGGAAGTCGATGAGGCGGTGGAGTTTTTTGCCACCATGCCCAATATTGCGCATCCCCTGCAACTGCTCAAAGATGTGGGTTTGGGCTACCTCACCTTGGGCCAACCGTCACCCACGCTGAGTGGTGGTGAAGCGCAGCGCATCAAGCTCGTGACGGAATTGAGCAAAGTGCGTGACGACGTGACGCGTCGTGGCAACAAAGCACCGCACACGCTGTATGTGTTGGACGAACCCACCGTGGGCTTGCACATGGCCGATGTGGACAAACTGATTCGCGTCTTGCACCGTTTGGTGGATGGTGGTCACAGCGTGGTGGTGATCGAACATGACCTGGATGTGATTGCCGAAGCCGACTGGATCATTGACTTAGGGCCGGAAGGCGGCAATGGCGGTGGGCTGATCGTGGCAGCGGATACGCCGGAGGCGGTGGTGGCTTTGGGGACGCACACGGGGGTGGCGTTGAAGCCTGTGTTGGCTCGGTCGTAACGCATCTTTCGTTACGTTTGTTGAGCTTTGGCGTGGCTGCGTGTTGCGGATGACTTGTGCCCGCACCCGTACTCGAATCTGATGCGTGCAACGCGAAGAGAGGCTCAGTGGTGTTGCCCGTCAGCGACATTCTGAGCGCAGCGAAGAGGAGCCGAGGGCAATGCCACTGAGCCTCTCTTCACTACAAAAGCAGCGAAAGAAACAATCACCCAGCCGTAGACAAAGCCAAGCCAACATGCACCCGCAAAAAATGAACGTGTCTTAATGTCCAATGACCTTGGAGAGGAAATCTCTACTGCGTTCATTGACAGGATTGTTGAAGAACTCGTGAGGGGAGTTTTGTTCAACAATTTGTCCTTGATCCATGAAGATCACCCGGTCTGCGACGGCTTTGGCAAAGCCCATTTCATGGGTTACACAGAGCATCGTGATGCCTTGTTGCGCCAGTTCGCTCATGACGTCGAGCACTTCTTTAATCATTTCAGGATCAAGTGCAGAGGTGGGTTCATCGAACAACATGATCTTGGGACGCAGACACAGCGCACGTGCAATCGCTACTCGCTGTTGTTGACCACCTGATAGTTGAAGTGGGTACTTGTCGGCCTGCTCAGCGATGCGTACCCGTTTGAGCTGCTGCATGGCGCGTTCTTGTGCTTCGGCTTTAGGCATTTTCATGACCCAAGTTGGAGCGAGCGTCAAGTTCTCCAGCACAGTCAGATGTGGAAACAGGTTGAATTGCTGGAAGACCATGCCGACTTGTTTGCGCACCTGTTCTATCGAGCTGATGTCATCTGAGAGCTCAGTGCCATCCACCCGGATGGTGCCTTCTTGATGCTCTTCCAGGCGGTTAATACAACGAATCAGTGTGCTTTTGCCTGAGCCCGAGGGACCACAGATGACAATGCGTTCCCCTGTGCGTATTTGCAGGTCAATGTCTCGCAACACATGGTAGTTGTTGCCATACCACTTGTTGACTTTCTCGAAACTGATGATGGATTGATTCATGATGTTTAACGTAGCTTTGAATGTTGTGTTTGTTTTTCGATCCAGAGGCTATAGCGCGATATCGAGAAGCAGAAAATGAAGTAAATCAGCACGATGAAAAGATAAGCCTCGAACTTGAAGGGGCGCCATTTCGCATCGGAGTCCAATGCCAGTCCTAAAGCCCCGGTCAATTCGTAAAGTGACACGATGGTCACCAGCGAGGTGTCTTTCAGAATACCAATGAAGTTGTTCACGATACTGGGGATTACCAGTGTCAATGCCTGTGGCAACACGATCTTGCGTTGGGTTTGCCAGTAGCTGAGCCCTAACGTATTTGCTGCCTCAACCTGCCCTTTTGCAATTGCCTGCAATCCCCCCCTGATCACTTCGGCCAAGTAAGCCGCAGAGAAAAGCGTGATGCCTGCCATCACACGTAGCAGCACATCGGGGGAGTGGTTGGCTGGCAGAAACAATGGAAACAGGAAAGAGGCCATGAACAAGATAGAAATCAGTGGCACTCCGCGCACCAGCTCAACATAGAGGATGCACACCGAACGAATTGCTGGCAACGTTGAACGCCGCCCCAATGCGACGAGTACTGCAAGCGGGAATGCCAACACAATGCCAAAGGCGGCCAATAGCATGGTCAATGGCAGTCCTCCCCATAGGTCAGTGGGTACCTGGGGCAACCCAAATGCGTCACCTCGCATCAGAATGAAAAACACGGGAACCACAACAGCCCATACAAGAAAAAGCCAACGTTTCCAAAAAGGCCGCATGCAACTGATGGCGAGTAATCCAATCAACAGCAACGTTGCTGCAAAGGGGCGCCACTGCTGCGCAAGCGGGTAACGACCAAAAAGAATGAAGCGGTACTTCTCAGTCACCACACCCCAGCATGCACCCAAGCCACGCACGGCTTGGCATTGTGCCGAGTCAGGTGCAAAGACGGCATTGATGAATCCCCAATGGAGTAAATGGTTTGCACCGTAGACGATTAAAACCATCAATACAAAGGTAGCGACACAACTTGGCATGCTGTCAAAAAGGTTTTGACGCAGCCAGGCAAGACTGCCACGGGTGCTCAATGGTGAAGGGCGGGCAGCAATGGGGTGAAAAGCACTCAAGGTACGTTGTGTCATTTCAGCGCTCCTTGATGGCCGCTCGGCGGTTGTACCAGTTCATGAATGTGGATGTGGACAACGACAACATCAGATATACGCCCATGATGATGGCAATACATTCGACCGCACGTCCTGTTTGGTTCAAGGATGTATTGGCGACAGAGACGATGTCGGGATAACCGATGGCCACCGCCAGAGATGAGTTTTTGGTGAGATTGAGGTATTGGCTTGTGATCGGTGGAATGATCACCCGCATCGACTGCGGCAGCAGCACCAGTCGTATTGCCAGTTTGCGTGACAAGCCCAGGCTGGCTGCTGCTTCACTTTGCCCGTGAGGGACTGCGTTAAGTCCAGACCTCACAATTTCCGAGATGAATGCTGCTGTGTAGAGCACCAAGCCCAGCAGCACGCATAGAAATTCTGGCGAAATGGAAGCGCCGCCTTGTATTCCCACGCTATCCAGCGTAGGTGTATTCCAGGCCATGGGTGTACCGCCTGCCCACCAACCGACGAAAGCCCCTGACAACACGATTAGCACCGGAGCCCCAACTAGGCTACTCTGTTTGCCAGTTTCGTCAAAGGACCGACGCGCGCGACCTAGGTAAAAGCAAGTGGCTATGAGCCCCAACAGCGCGCCGATGCCGGCTGTCAGATGACCAATTTCCCATATGGGGGTGGTCAGTGTGAGGCCGTCCTTGCTGATCCAGAGTTTGTCGCCAAACGACATTGCATGGTCGTAGCTTGGGAGCATTTCGGTCAAGATGAGGTACCACATCAGAAGTTGCAGCAAAAGCGGAACATTCCGAAAGAGTTCTACATAGACATAACACAAACCACGCACCAAGATGTTGTGCGAAAAACGGCCAATCCCTAACAATGTGCCAAGCAAGGTTGCGACCACGATGCCGATCAAAGTGATACGCAATGTGTTGAATATGCCAACGAGAAACGCTCTCCAGTACGGATCAAATGAGTCATACGGGATGGCGGATTCACCGATGTCAAACCCGGCGCTCTCGCCTAAGAATTCCCATCCACTTTGAATGCCACGTGCACTCATATTGAGCAATGTGTTGTGGGCAAGGTACCAAACTCCCACAGCGCAAAGCGAAAGTAGCATGACCTGGTAGAGTAAACCTCGGTGGGCTTGAGAGCGCCACCACGGTGACCGATTTTGTTGTGGTTGTTTTGTCATGGTCTTGTTTTTATCTTCTCTGTCTTTCGATGGTTCAACGAATCGGCGGTGCGTACATGATGCCCCCCTTGGTCCACAGGTTGTTTAGACCGCGTGGCAAGCCGACGGCAGATTGAGGGCCGAGGTTGCGCTCGAAAATTTCACCATAGTTGCCAGTGGCCTTGATGGCTTTGGCCATCCAGTCCCGATTCAGACCGAGGGGTTTGCCGGTGTCTTCGGTCTTGCCCAAGATGCGCAACACCGCCGGGTCATTGCTCTCGGCTATGAGTTTGTCGACATTCGCTTGTGTGATGCCGTATTCCTCAGACTCAATCAAACCAAAAACAACCCATTTGACGATCGCGGCCCAGTCGTCGTCACCACGTCGAACCACAGGGCTGAGAGGTTCTTTGGAAATCAAGCTGGAGAGAATCACGTGCTCTTTCGCATTCTTGGCTTCGTTTGCTCTCATGGACGCTAGGCCTGAGGCGTCCAATGTGGCGGCTGTGCATCGACCTGAAAAATAAGCGGCAGCAATGGCCTCTATTTTTTCAAACACCACAGGTTTGATGTTGAGCTTGTTGGCGCGGGAATAATCGGTCAGATTTTTCTCTGAGGTTGTGCCAGTTTGTACGCAGATGGTTGCTCCTTTGAGTTGCAGCGGCGTTTTGATATTGCTCTTGGCAGGGACCATGAAGCCTTGGCCGTCGTAGTAGTTGACGCCCGTGAACAAGAGTCCCAGAGAGGCGTCGCGAGACAAGGTCCAAGTGACCTGCCGCGACAGCAGGTCGATTTCGCCTGATTGCAGCGCGGTGAGGCGCTGCATCGAGGTGAGTGGTACCCATTTGACCTTGGAGGCATCGCCAAGCACGGCTGCAGCCACAGCCTTGCAAGTGTCAACATCTAAACCACTCCAGCTGCCATTGCTGCCAGCTTGAGAAAAACCTGCAACACCAGTGCTCACACCGCATACAAGCTGTCCGCGTTGTTTGATTGCATCCAAAGTGTTTCCTGCATGGACGGATGATGCCATCAGAGTGGTGATTGCGGCTGTAAAAGCCAGGTGAGTGAATTTCTGAAACATGACTTGTCTACCTCGTCGTTTTTGGGTTGATGAAAAGTGGTGGTGAAGATCAATGACTGGAGAGCTTGGCAAAGGAGCTTTCCAAGCAGGCGATCAACTCATGTGGAGATTCCAGTCCGATGTGCAAGCGAAAGCAGTGCCCTTTGTGAGGCCAGGCGTATTCCGGCCTCGTCTTTGTCGGGTCAAAGGGCATGACCAGGCTTTCATAGCCCCCCCAAGACAAACCCAGTCCAAACAGCGAAAGACGGTCAATGAATGCACGGAACGCCGGCTTGTCAAACCTTGGTTTCAACACAACACTGAACAGGCCGCTGGCGCCTGTGAAGTCGCGCTTCCACAGGGAATGGCCCGGTGCACCAGGAAGGGCAGGATGCAACACTTGGGCAACTTCCGCTCGGGTGGTGAGCCATTGCGCCACGGCAAGTGCGCTGCTTTGGTGGCGTTGAAGCCGCAAAGCCATGGTGCGCAGACCTCTTTGGGCGAGGAACACGTCGTCTGGTGCTGCGTGAAGACCGTTGGCGCGTACGTAGCTGCGGATGCGTGTCCAGGTCGCTTGGTTGGTTGTGATTAAACCCATTTGTGCATCGGAATGCCCCACGATGTATTTCGTAGCGGCATGCACTGAAACATCTACGCCATATTGAAAAGATTTGAAGTAAAGCGGCGTTGCCCATGTGTTGTCCAACACAAACAGCGCACCCAGCTTGTGTGCCACGGCAACCATCGCCGGGATATCTTGCATGTCGAGCGTTTGAGAACCCGGGGATTCGGCAAAAACAAGCGATGTGTTGGGTTGAAATAGATGTTCAATGTCTGCACCTAGCGCGGGATCAAAGTAGGTGACCGTCACGTTCATACGGGCTAGCACAGTGCCAATGTAGTGACGCACTGGGCCGTAGACGCAACTGCTCACGAGCAGGTGATCGCCTGATTTGACAAGTGCTGCAATCGCGCTGGCACATGCGGCTAAACCAGAAGGGAGCAATATGGAGCGATAACCACCCTCAAGGTGAGCCAAGGTTTTTTGCAGCTCGAATGTTTGTGGTGTGCCGTAGCGTCCGTAGTAGCTGACGTCATCTTCTCCTTCAGCCACCGCGCGCAAGCGTGCTTCAAAATCATCGAAATTACGAAACAACATGGTCGAAGCACGAAACACGGGTGGATTGACGATGCCGCTGTAATCATGAGGGTTATAGAAACCGTGTGTAAGAAACGTGGCAGGGGTTTGGTCTGAGATATGGACGTTGGTCATGTTTGAAAGCGTGGGACTGATACTGCTGAAATGGTGAATCAAAATGATTTTTGATCAAGCGGCAGGGATTAATGATTGAACGCCGATCGACCTTGCAAGGCATCGTATCGGGCTGATAAAGAAAGAAAAGTGAAAGTTCTTATGGGTGAGCGTTAGTGAATTTAATGCTCACCTGAATGCTGCTCGGAGCTTGATTGAGAGGCCAAGGCGAAGCCGAGCAGACCAATGATTGGGCCAGGTAGCAGCACCCAGATCGATTTGATGCCGATGTATTCGAACAAAGTGGTTGTGACTGAAATAGAGACAACAGTGATTGCAAATCCAATCGAATTTTGGATGGCCAGTGCCGCCCCGACGATGTGTGGTGGGCATGCTTTGGCTGATAGTGCCGAGAACTGGGGTGAGTCGGCAACGACAGTGGCACCCCATGCGAGCACAACGATCAAGAGTGCGCATGCGGGCAGGCTAGACCAATACATGACAAAGAGCAGTGAACACATCAACGAGCAGGTCAATGCACCCAACGCCACTTTGGCACTGCCGAGATGGCGGGAGAGTACACCGCCCGCTAAGCTACCCGCTGCGCCCATTCCAATGATGGTGAATGATAGGCTTGCAATGCCAATGCGGGAGTATTCCGAGCCAAGCACGGTGCGCTGGATGAGCAAGGGCACGATGGTCCAAAACGTGTAGAGCTCCCACATGTGACCAAAGTATCCCCATGCGGCGGCGCGAAAACCACTGATTCTGAAGGCCTGAAAGACGGCAGCATGGCGAGTGCCTGTGGTACTTGTTCGCGTTGCAGGCAAATATGGACCATCGCCCAGTTGATAGATCAGGCATGCACCTACAAGCGCAAAAATCGAAGAAGCAATCATGACGTATTGCCAGGGCATTCCGCCGCTGATCCCACGCAGCGCATGGGGCAGTGCTGTTCCCAAAGTCAACATGGCCACCAATTGGGCGAGTGCCTGACCGGTGCTGTGTGGCGACCAACTCACAACCAATTTCATCCCCATTGGATAGATTCCTGCCAAGCAAACGCCAACCAAAAATCGAAATATGGCTGCGCTGAGCAAGCCATCTGAGAACCAGGCGAAGCATGCGTTGAAAAGCGCCCCGGTGGCTGAAGCAATCACAAAGATACGGCTAGCCTTAAAGCCATCGGCAATGCCTCCTAGGGCAATCGCAAGCGTCCCCAAAATAAATCCGGCTTGAACGGCGCTGGTTAACCAGCCAATGTCCGCAGAGGTGAGGTTCCAAGTGCTCATCAGGTCATCAGCGGCGCTGTTCGCACTGAACCAGAGAGAGGTTCCAAGCAGCTGTGCCAATGCGATGGTTGCGATGGGGCCTGGCCACGAAATCCGCGAGGTGATCTGCGTTTGTTGCGTGTCGTGGTGCCCGCGAGGCGGCTTTGTCATGTGTTCCTTGTTTGCATCTGAGAGATTCAATGGACTCGCAGCTGTGAATGGAACAAACGTTCGCGTCAATCCATGAGCTACCAATACCAGTCAGTGCTCATCGTATTGACGTGGATTGATTTGAGAAAGCGAAATTTCATTTTGGTGAGCATCGAATTCCTCAATGCTCATGAAAGACGGATGAGCTTTCTCAGTCTTCCCCTTCTTGGACGACGGTCGCAATGATGCTTAGAATTTGGGCTGTCATGGGCGACAGCACATGGATCTTGCGTTCGACGAGCGCGATGGCACGGTGCGTGTCTCCAATTTTGGTGAAGTGCAGTTGGGGGTCTGTGCCGTATTTGGCTTCGCGAATGATGGGCAATACCGATGCGCCGAGTCCATAGCGAACTGCAGCGAGTATTGCCTCTTGAGAATCTAGCTCCAAGCTTGGCTCTAAATGGATGCCTCGAGAAGAAAGGACCTCCTCGATTTTTCGACCTGTCCACGTTCCTCGATCAAGTGCAATGTAGGGCTGACGATGCAAGCAATCAGACAAGGTTGTACCTGGCGAGTTCGAATTTTTCACTAAAGCGAGGGGCTCGGTATAGAGCGTGTGAACAATGAAATCATCATCTAACGGGGTAGGGGGGCGATTCACAATCACAGCATCCAAAACCCCTGCGAGAATTTTTGAGACCAAATCTGGTGAGGTCCCGACCGTGACCTTGACCTGAACTTGCGGGTGTTCTGCCATGATACGTTGGAGCACAGCAGGGAAGATGCCCACAAGTGCTGTCTGCATAATCCCAATTGAAATGACTCCTTGGATCGCGTCTTGAACAGAGATTTTCCTGAGATCGTCGTACGCCCGCAGGAGCTTTTCCGCTTGGGGCAGCAGTTGATAGCCTGCTGCAGTGAGACGGATAGAACGCCCTGTGCGTAAAAATAAAGCCAAACCAAGACTTTCCTCCAAGAGCTTGAGCTGCACACTCACGGCTGCTGGAGACAGGTGCACATCATCTGCAGCTGCTGCGATTGTCCCGCGCCGATGAAAGGCTAGGAGTGCGCGCAAATGTCGAAGGTCCATGTCTCTCGGGGTGTTGTCGTTGTGGATCAGCCAGCCGTAGACAAAGCCAAGCCAGCATGCTCCCTAAGCGGATGGAAATGAATCTTCGGAAACCGCTCCTGCGCCAAGCGCACGTCATACGGTGAGGTGCATAAATACGCCAAAGTGTTGGCTGCATCCAGCGCCATGCGCTGCGGATACGCATAGGTGAACTCGCGCAACTCGGCGGGCGTGTCCGCGGTGATCCAGCGCGCACCGGTGTACTGGCAGCTCTCGAGCTTCACATCGCAGTCGTACTCGGCTTTCAAACGGTGTTGCACCACTTCAAACTGCAGTTGACCCACCGCACCCAGCAGCATGGCGCCACCTGCTTCGGGTTTGAACACCTGAATCGCTCCTTCTTCACCGAGTTGGTCCAAGCCCTGTTGCAGTTGCTTGGTGCGCAAGGGGTTTTTCAAAATCACCGTCATGAACAACTCAGGCGCAAAGAAGGGCAAGCCTGTGAACTGCAAGTTGGCGCCGTCGGTGATGGTGTCGCCCAGCTGCACGCCGCCGTGGGTGGTGAAGCCGATGATGTCACCGGCATACGCTTCTTCCACCGCTTCGCGGCGTTGCGACATGAAGGTCACCACGCTGGTGGGACGCAACTCTTTGGCGGTGCGTTGCACTTTGAGCTTCATGCCGGGTGTGAACTTGCCTGAGGCCACGCGCACAAAGGCAATGCGGTCGCGGTGGTTGGCATCCATGTTGGCCTGCACTTTGAAGACCACGCCCGCGAAACCTTCGTCCTCGGGTTGAATGGTTTTTTCTTGCAGCTGTTTGTTGACCACCAAGTGGCTCAAGCGCGGACGGGGTGAGGGCGCCAGGTCGACCAAGGCGTCGAGCACTTCCATCACACCAAAATTGTTCACGCCCGAGCCAAAGAACACGGGGGTTTGCTTACCCGCCAAAAAGGCTTCTTTGTCGAACTTGGGCGATGCGCCGGTGGCCAGCTCCATGCTCTCCATGGCGGTGGCCCATTCCAAACCAAAGCGTTCGGCCAACTTGTCTTGTTCGGTCAGTGGGTGTGTTTCAAAGTCCTGGGGCAAACGTTCGGAGCCGGAGTCAAACACCGTCATGGCTTGGGTGCGCAAGTTGATGATGCCGCCGAACAGCTTGCCTTGGCCCACCGGCCAGGTCATGGGCACGCAGGGCATGCCGAGTTCACGTTCGACTTCATCCAAGATATCGAGTGGGTCGCGCACTTCGCGGTCCATCTTGTTGACAAAGGTGATGATGGGCGTGTCGCGCTGACGGCAGACCTCAATCAGGCGGCGTGTTTGCGCTTCCACACCGTTGGCTGCGTCGATCACCATCAAGGCCGAGTCCACGGCGGTGAGCACGCGGTAGGTATCTTCGCTGAAGTCTTTGTGACCGGGTGTGTCGAGCAAGTTGATGACGTGGTCGCGGTACAGCATTTGCATGACCGACGAGGCCACCGAAATGCCGCGTTGCTTTTCAATCTCCATCCAGTCACTGGTGGCGTGGCGGCTGGCTTTGCGGCCTTTGACAGCGCCCGCGATTTGAATCGCGCCCGAGAACAGCAACAGCTTTTCAGTCAGCGTGGTTTTACCCGCGTCCGGGTGGGAAATGATGGCAAAGGTGCGACGACGGCGCACTTCGTTCAGAAAAGAGCTCATGGGGATGTGCAAATGCAGCGTGAGAGGCAACGGCCAGAGTTGGCGTCAAACCAAAGACGGGAATCATAGCGTCCGGTCTGTCGGCGCTGCGGGTAAGGCATGTTGCACGATGGCTTGCAGCAGCGCTTCACGGGTGAAGGGCTTGGGCAACACCTCTTTAAACCCCAGGCTCAAACATTCTTTCACCGCGTCCTCGGCGAGGTTGGCTGTCAGTGCCACCACTGGCACATCGCACAGCGGTGGCGGTGCTTCTTGACGGATGCGTTGCACCACCTCGGTCCCAGAGAGGTCAGGCATGATCAAGTCCATCAGCACCAGGTCATAGCGATGACGGCGCATTTTTTCCAGCGCCTCGGTGCCGTTGACGGCATGGTCCACGCGGGCATTGGGCAGGCCGCGCATGATGGTGGCACTGGCCACCAGCCGGTTGGTGGCATGGTCATCGACCACCAGCAAATCCACGGCCGCAGGGTGCGTCGAGAGGTCCGTGTTGTTGCGTCGGGTGAGGGGGGCCGCGGCCACGTGGATGGGCAATTTGACGGTGAAGGTGCTGCCTTGCCCAACCTGACTGCTCACCTGCAGCGTGCCTTTGTGGCTTTGCACCAAGCTGCGGGTGATGGCCAAACCCAATCCGTTGCCGTGCAAGGCGTTGCCTTCGCGCAAGTGGTTGTCGCTGACTTGCAACTGGACAAAGGGTTTGAAGATGTCATTCAGCGATGACTCGGGAATGCCGCGCCCTGTATCTTGCACGCTCAGGCACAGCATGCCGTCTTGTGGCTGAGTGGGCGAGGGCTGAAAGCTGGCCTGCAGTTGCACGCCACCAGTCGTGGTGAATTTGAGCGCATTACCGAGCAGGTTGAGCATGATTTGCGTCAAGCGGTGAGGGTCGACCATGGCCCATTCGGGCAGGTCGGGTGCGAGCGTCACGGTGTAGTCCAAACCTTGCTGCTTGGCGCGGGGTGACAAGGTTTGGTGGGTGCTGGTGAGTAGGTCGCGCAGGTTGATGGCTTGCAGGCTGAGCACCAATTTGCCTTGTTGAATTTGAGAGAAGTCCAGCAGGTCATTGATGACGGTCACCAGGTGTGCGGCTGAATCGCTGGCGCCTTGTGCGTATTGCACTGAGGTGCTGGGCAATTGCTTGTCCGAGGTCAGCAAGCCCAAATAGCCCATCACGGCATTGAGCGGTGTGCGCATTTCGTGGCTGACCATGGCCAAAAATTGATCTTTGTGGGCATTCGCTAGTTGCAGATTGCGCGACAGCATTTCCAGACGGTGGTTGCCCTGGCGCAAGCGTCGCAGTTGTTGCTCATAGGCTGTGTCGTAGGTTTGCACGAGCACAATTTGAGCAAACAGCATGAGCGAGAACATGACAGCGCCAAAGGCCATGTTTTGCCATGAAAGGTCTCCGGTGGCGAGCGTGCTGCTCGGTGTAGCGATATAGCCATGAATTTGCAGCACATAGAGCACGATGACGCTTAGAAACGAACACCCCATCCACACCATGGCCCAAAAACGTGCGCCCGTGAACAGCGGCAGCAAGGGGATGATGCCGAGCCAGGTGAGGGCCGGCGAGGTGACGCCCCCAGTGATGGCCGCATTGAACAGAATCAAGCCCATGAGCGCGGGTTGATAGATGAGGCCTCCATATAAGGTGCTGCCCGTGATGCGCCACACCGCCACCGACAAAGCGACCACACCCGCGGTGATCAGTGCCGAGGTGGCGCTGGTGTTTTTGTCCATCCAATACAACCAGGCTGAAATGCACAGCAGTCCTATAAAAGCGCAGCTGGTGAAGGAGATGAAAAAGATATTCCGCGTGCGGCGCAAGTGGCGCGGGAGCCGACGTTTGATGAAGACGTGGATGTGACGGTTGAGGTTCATAGGGTAATAGTAATCCTTATGACTTGGTTTTTTGGCTTCGGGTAAAATTTCATCACCGAGGAGCGCTGCAACCTGCGGATCTGCAACAGGTCCAACACCAGGTGAGGCTCGGTCTGGGCCTTGGGCCCTTCCATTGATCAAACCGCGCTCACCCACTGTCAATGTGAGGTGAGCACCTCGTGATTCTCATGACTGCTTGTCGCGCCCTGACATTGGCTTTGACCAACTGTTTGGAGTCTGTTCATGAACGCCGTTCTTAAAACCAACCCTGCCACCGATTACATCGTGGCCGATATGTCTTTGGCCGCTTGGGGCCGCAAAGAAATCAAAATCGCCGAAACCGAAATGCCCGGTTTGATGGCCATCCGCGAAGAATTCGCCAAAGCGCAACCTTTGAAAGGCGCGCGCATCACAGGTTCGTTGCACATGACCATTCAAACGGCGGTGTTGATCGAAACCTTGAAGTCTTTGGGCGCTGATGTGCGTTGGGCTTCTTGCAACATCTTCTCGACCCAAGACCACGCGGCCGCCGCGATTGCAGAAGCGGGCATTCCTGTGTTTGCCACCAAAGGCGAAACCTTGGCTGAGTACTGGGACTACACCCACCGCATTTTTGAATTCGGCGCCAAAGGTGCTGAAGGCGAAGGCCCCAACATGATTTTGGACGACGGCGGCGACGCCACGTTGCTCATGCACTTGGGCAAGCGCGCCGAAAAAGACGCGTCGTTGATTGCCAACCCTAGCAGCGAAGAAGAAACCTGTTTGTTCAACGCCATCAAAGCCAAATTGGCAGTCGACCCCACTTGGTATAGCCGTAAAGGTGCGCACATCATCGGTGTGACCGAAGAGACCACCACCGGCGTGTTGCGCTTGAACGAAATGGCTGCCAAAGGCAGCTTGATGTTCCGCGCCATCAACGTGAACGACTCGGTGACCAAGAGCAAGTTTGACAACCTCTACGGTTGCCGCGAATCCTTGGTGGACTCCATCAAGCGCGCGACCGACGTGATGATCGCTGGCAAAGTGGCTTGCGTGGCGGGCTACGGCGACGTGGGCAAAGGTTCGGCACAAGCCTTGCGCGCTTTGAGCGCCCAAGTGTGGGTGACCGAGATCGACCCCATCAACGCCTTGCAAGCTGCCATGGAAGGCTACAAAGTGGTCACCATGGAATACGCCGCCGACAAGTGCGACATCTTCGTGTCTGCCACCGGCAACAAGAACGTGATCCGCTACGAGCACATGGCCGCCATGAAAGACGAAGCCATTGTCTGCAACATCGGTCACTTCGACAACGAAATCGACGTTGCCTCGCTGGAAAAACTGCAGTGGGACGAGATCAAGCCTCAAGTCGACCACGTCATCTTCCCCGATGGCAAAAAGATCACCCTGTTGGCCAAGGGCCGTTTGGTCAACCTCGGTTGCGCCACGGGTCACCCCAGCTTTGTCATGTCGTCGAGCTTTGCCAACCAGACCATTGCGCAAATCGAGTTGTTCACCAAGCAAGACCAATACGAAGCTGGCAAGGTGTATGTGTTGCCTAAGCACCTTGACGAAAAAGTGGCACGTTTGCACCTCAAAAAGGTTGGCGCTCAACTGACTGAGTTGACCGACGAACAAGCCGCTTACATCGGCGTGTCTAAGAATGGCCCCTACAAAGCCAACACTTACCGCTACTAAGCCCTTCGCGTTTCACGGATGCGTGCTGACCAGCTGCTTCTCGAACGTGGCTTAGCCGCTTCGCGCTCCCAAGCGCAGCGGCTGATTGCTTCGGGCGTGGAGTGGCGGTTGGGCACCAAGCCCTGGCAACGCGTGGCCAAAAATGGCGACGAGTTGCCAGCGCCCAGCGAGTTGCGTTTGCTGGACAACGCTGAGGCACGTTATGTGTCGCGCGGTGGTTTGAAGCTCGAAGGCGCGCTGCACAGCAGCGGTTTGTCAGTGCATGGGGCGCGATGCCTCGATGTGGGGCAAAGCACCGGAGGCTTCACCGATTGCCTGTTGCAGCACGGTGCTGCACACGTAGTGGGCTTGGATGTGGGGCATGGGCAGTTGCATCCGCGCTTGCGTGAGGATGCGCGGGTGCTGTGCATCGAGGGGCTCAATGCCCGTGATTTGCAACCTGGCGATGCGCGCATCCCCGAGGCGGCTCAAGGCTTTGACTTGGTGGTGGGTGATGTGTCCTTTATCTCGCTCACACTGGTCTTGCCATCGGTGGTGTCGCTGCTCAAGCCAGGAGGCTATTTGCTGATGCTGGTCAAGCCGCAGTTCGAATTGCAGCCCGGGCACATCGGCAAGGGCGGGATCGTGCGTGATGTCGCCTTGTATGCGCAGGTTGAAGATCGCATTCGCCTGGCTTGTGCGGCACTGGGTTTGCAGGTGGTGGGCTGGTTGGACAGTCCGATTGCGGGCGGTGATGGCAACCGCGAATTTTTTGTGCAGGCGCTTCGGTCTGCCACTGTCATTTGAAGGAGAAGCGTGATGGCGCTACCCGTGAGTTTTGAATTTTTTCCACCCAAGACCCAGGAAGGGGCTGAGAAACTGCGGGTTGTGCGCCAAAAGCTCTATGCGCTACAGCCCGAGTTCTGCTCTGTGACGTATGGCGCTGGAGGCTCCACGCAAGAGGGCACTTTTGCCACGGTGGGCGAGATCATTGCCGAAGGGGTGCCTGCCGCATCCCATTTTTCGTGCATTGGGGCGACCAAGGCGACGTTGCGCGAGCAACTGAAGACGCTCAAGCACATGGGGGTCAAGCGTCTGGTGGCGCTGCGTGGTGATTTGCCCAGTGGGTATGGCGCAGGTGGCGAGTTCCAGTACGCCAGTGATCTGGTGGCTTTCATCCGTGCCGAAATGAATGATGACTTTCAGATTGAGGTGGCAGCGTATCCCGAGGTGCATCCGCAAGCCAAATCGCCTCAATCCGACCTTCAGGCTTTTGTGACAAAAGTGAAGGCAGGCGCTGATTCGGCGATTACCCAATATTTTTACAACGCCGATTCATATTTCTACTTTGTGGATGAAATTGTGAAGCTCGGCATGGATATCCCGGTGGTGCCCGGCATCATGCCGATCACCAGCTCTTCGCAGCTGCTGCGTTTCTCAGACGCTTGCGGGGCCGAAATTCCACGCTGGATTCGCCTGCGCTTGCAAGCTTATGGCGATGATTTGGCCTCGATCAAGGCGTTTGGCTTGGATGTGGTGAGCGATTTGTGCGAACGGCTGGTGGCAGGCGGCGCACCCTCTTTGCACTTCTACACCATGAACCAGAGCGTGGCCACGACGGAGATTCTTCAGCGACTCAGACGCCTATGAACATGTCAACGCGGTACTGCGGCGTCACGCTGGTGCTTGTCCTGGGTATCTGGGCAGACACTGTGGGGGCTCAGGAGATCGAGACAGCGCAGACGCAAGGCTTGGCCAACCCCAGGGTGGATGCGGTCGAGCCAGAGCGTGCGGACGAGGCGGTCAAGCCTCAGGCAGCGTGGCAAGAGGTGGGCGTCGCCTCCTGGTACGGCCCACGTTTTCACGGCAAAAAGACCGCCAGTGGCGAGCGTTTTGACCAATCGGCGCTGACGGCGGCACACAGAAGCCTGCCCTTGGGGGCCTTGGTGGATGTGCTCAATCTTGCCAATGGACGCACGGTCCAGGTCAGGATCAACGACCGTGGACCCCACCGCCGTGGTGTGCTGATTGATTTGAGCCAGGGTGCAGCCCAGGCGCTGGGGCTGATTCATCAGGGGCGTGGCAAGGTCAGGCTTTCTCATTCACCCTCCGTACCGGACTGAGCCGAACGCCGTGTCAGCGTTCGTCAAAACTCACCACCACCTTGTCGCTGGTGGGGCGCGCCTGGCACGAGAGCACAAAGCCGGCATCGACCTCGGGTTTTTCGAGTGTGAAGTTCTTGTCCATTTCGGTGCTGCCTGCGGTGACCTTGCAGCGGCAGGTGCAGCACACACCGCCCTTGCACGAGTAGGGCAGGTCCAGGCCCATGGCGAGGGCAATGTCCAGGATCTTTTCGTTCTTGTTCATCGGCATCTCGTAAGGCTTGCCGTCGAGCACCACGGTGAGCTGCACCTCACCGCCTTCGCGTGTGGCTGGGTGGCCGAGCACGGCTTTGGCCTTTTGTTCGGGGCTCAAGGCTTCCAGCGTGGGCGAGGTAAAACGCTCGGTGCGGATGGCCTTGGGCGACACGCCAGCACTGAGCAGGGCCTGCTCGGTGGCTTCAATCATCACTTCGGGGCCGCAGATGAAGACCTCGTCCATGCTGCCCACTGGCAAAAAGTTGTCGATGATGGCGCGCACCTTGTCGCCATCGATGCGGCCTTCTAGCAGAGGTACTTCCTGCGCCTGGCGTGACAGGATGTGGATCAGCGTCAAGCGCGAGGGGTAGCGGTCTTTCAGGTCTTGCAGGGCCTCGTTGAACATCACGCTGTCCATGCGGCGGTTGCCGTAGACCAGGGTGAATTTGGATTCGGGTTGGGTTTCCAGCGTGCTGGCCAGGATCGACAAAATAGGTGTGATGCCCGAGCCAGCGGCAAAGCCCACGCGGTGGATGGCACGCGGACGCTGCACCACAAAGCGGCCATCGGGTGGCATCACGCGCAAGTTGTCGCCCGCTTTCAGCTGGGTGGCCGCCCAGTTGGAGAACACACCGCCTTCAACCGGGCGAATGCCCACTTGCAATTCGCCGTGTTGGGCGAGCCAGCTTTGGGGCGAGCAAATCGAATAGCTGCGACGCACGTCTTGGCCATCGATGGTGGCGCGCAGTGTCAGGAACTGACCGGGTTCAAAGGCAAAGCGTTCGCGCACATCGGCGGGAATGGCAAGCGTGACCGCGACCGCGCCAGCGGCTTCGGCGTCGATGCGCGAGACGGTGAGGTCATGGAACTGAGGGGCTGCAGACATGGGACTGGCCTGTTCAAAAATTAATAGGGTTTGAAGTAATCAAACGGCTCCATGCACGACAAGCACTTGTAGAGCGACTTGCAAGCGGTGGAGCCAAAGTGAGAGGTCTCGGTGGTGTCGTGCGAGCCGCAGCGTGGGCAGGGCACCACATCGCGGGCCACCGTTTTGTTGGCGAACTGGATCACGATGCTGCTGGGGCCCGTGGCATTCACGCTGGCGCTACCGCAGGCGGCGGGGGGCGCAATGCCATAGGCGCGCAGCTTGTCGCGGGCGGTTGGCGTCATCCAATCGGTGGTCCATGCGGGGGCGAGTTGGGTGACCAAGCGTGCGGTCACACCCAGCTGTTGCAGGGTGGCGCGCACATCGTCTTCCATTTGCTCGATGGCGGGACAGCCGCTGTAGGTGGGGGTGATGACCACCTCCATGCTGCCATCTGCCGCCACACGCACATCGCGCAAGATGCCCATTTCACGCAAGGTGACGACCGGAATTTCCGGGTCGGTCAGGGTGTCGAGCGCCGCCCACACCTCATCGACGGTGGGCGTGTGTGCGGTGTGCAGGGCGTGTGTCACCAGACGCCTTGTGGATGCGCGCGTGCCAGGCTTTGCATTTCGTTGAGCATGAAGCTCAGGTGTTCGGAATGCACGCGTTGTTTGCCGGTGGTGACAAAGCCTTCTGTGCTGGGCAGCTGCAAGGTGGCTTCTGCCAAGGCGTGTTGCACCAAGCTGTCCCAGTCGGCTTTGAGTTGTGTGGTGTCAACGCCTACGCCGTCGTGTACGGCCTGGGCTTCAAAGTCACTCGTTGACCAGAACTCTTGGGTGTAGGGCATCAAATGGTTGAGTGCCGCTTGGGCGCGTTGGTGCGACTCCTCGGTGCCATCGCCAAGGCGGACCAACCAGTCCTGGGAGTGGCGCAGGTGGTAGCGCACTTCTTTGAGCGACTTGGCGGCGATGGCTGCGAGTTGGTCATCTTTCGAGGTCTGCAGTTTTTCCCACAACAAGGCCATCAAAGCGCTGTACAAAAAGTTGCGCACGATGGTGACCGCATAGTCGCGGTTGTCGACCGCGTAGCCGACCAAGGCGCCGTGGTGGGGTAGTTCTAGCAATGTGTAGTTGCGAAACTCGTGGGCATCGCGAAAGTAGGCCAGTGCGTCTTCGGTGGCGCCATCGTTCTTCAAGGCAGCCACGTGTTGGTACAACAGACGTGCTTGGCCAATCAGGTCCAAGCTGATGTTGGCCATGGCAATGTCTTCTTCCAAGATGGGCCCGTGGCCGCACCACTCCCCATTGCGCTGGCCCAGCACCACCGCGTTGTCGGCGAGGTGCAGCAAGTAATCGATGTGCGCCATCACATGTGCCCCACTTCGTCGGGGATGGTGTAGAAGGTCGGGTGGCGGTAAATCTTGTCGCTGGCCGGTTCGAACAACTCGGCTTTGTCATCGGGCGCGCTGGCCGTGATGGTGTGCGAAGGCACGACCCAAATGCTCACGCCTTCTTGGCGACGGGTGTACACATCGCGTGCCATTTGCAGCGCGTGTTGGGCATCGCTGGCGTGTAGGCTGCCGCAATGCTTGTGCTCCAAGCCTTGTTTGCTGCGGATAAAAACTTCCCACAGCGGCCATTCGCTCAGGGCTTTGGTTGCTTTGGCTTGGGCGGTCATGCGGCCTCCTTGAGTTGGCGTGTTTGTTGTTTGCGGGCGTGGGCCAGGGC
>Ga0228701_1000604_pt1 | contig 28626 bp, 25 predicted proteins | sample McNCre117_Aug_MG_2_FD_178017 | JGI IMG/M metagenome (GOLD analysis project Ga0228701, IMG submission 178017) | Freshwater microbial communities from McNutts Creek, Athens, Georgia, United States - 11-17_Aug_MG | ecosystem: Environmental > Aquatic > Freshwater > Creek | place: USA: Georgia... | reverse complement strand
CGGCGTGCAGTTGCTCGCGTGTTTTGACGTGAGGGTGTGTTGTGCCGCTGCGCACCGCCACACCTGTTTTCACTTTGCCTAACGAACGTGCGCTACCCGCCACCACATGGCCCGAGGCAATGAGTTGGTCAATGAGTGGTTTCGTGAGGATGACTACATCGCAAGGTGTGCCGCCTACAAGTTGGTCGCGCATTTGGCCCACCGCACTGAACGTGCCGTGGATGGATGTGTCTGTGCTTTTTTCAAACTCAGCCTGAACGGCTTTGACCACGGCTGCGGCTGCGCCGCCACTCAATACATGCATGGTGTTCTTTCGGTGTGTTGTGGTCAGTCCGCTTTAGCGCCCGACACTTTGACGATGTTGGCCCACTTGGCGATGTCTGCGTTCAGGTATTGGTCAAACTCAGCCACGGTCATCGACATGGGTACAGCGCCTTGTTTGGCCCATGCGGTTTTCACGTCGGGGTTGTTGACGATCTTGCGCATCTCGGCATTGAGCTTGGTCACGATGTCAGCGGGTGTGCCTTTAGGCGCCATGAAGCCTAGCCAAATGGTGGCTTCGTATTTGGGCACGGTTTCGGCCACGGTGGGCAAGTCAGGCAGATTGGTAGAGCGGGTCAAGCCCGTTGCGCCCAACATGCGCACTTGGCCGTTGCGCGCAAATTCAGCCATGGTGGTTTCTGCATCAAACATCACATCAACTTGGCCGCCCACGATGTCGGTGCGTGCGCCTGAGCTGCCCTTGTAGGGGATGTGAGTCATGTTGATGCCGGCCATGTATTTGAACAATTCACCAGCCATGTGATACGGCGTGCCGTTGCCAGACGAGGCGTAGTTGAGCTTGCCCGGTTTGGACTTGGCCAAGGCCACGAGTTCGGCCACGTTCTTGACGGGCACAGAGGGGTGAACCACCAGCAGCAAGTTGGAATAGTTCACGGGTGCGATGCCGACAAAGTCTTTCATCAAACCAAAGGGCTTGTTGGGGATGAGCGACTCGTTGACGGTGTGCGCATTCGACATCATCAACAAGGTGTAGCCGTCAGCGGGTGACTTGGCCGCAAAGTCGGTGCCGATGATCGAGCCAGCGCCCGGCTTGTTGTCAACCACAAAGGGTTGTTTGAGTTCATCACTCAAACGCTGTGCCATGAAGCGTGCGTAGTTGTCAGCAGGACCACCTGCTGCAAAAGGGACCACGATTTTCACGGGACGGTTGGGGTAGCTTTGCGCATGGGCGAAGCCAGAGCCAAGCGCCAAAGCCACAGCGATGAGTTTGAGCGAGCGGTGCAGTTGAATCATGTGATGTCTCCGTGATGTGGGAAGGTTCAGTCAACTTTGCCAATGCGTCCAACGAGCGCGCTCATCTCTTTGGCATCGGCTTGCACGAAGCGCTCAAAGTCTGCCGCGTCTTGGTACATGAACGAAGTGCCAGAGGCTGTTAAGGCACCGACTGCACGTGCATCTTGCGCGGCAAATTTGGCCGCTTGGCGCAAGGTGTCTACCACGGCGGCAGGTGTGTCTGCGGGCACAAACATGCCGGACCACTGTGAGTACTGAATGGGCACGCCCAACTCTTTGAAGCTAGGCACCTCGGGCATGCTGGCCAAGCGGCCTTCACCCCAATGCGCCAAGGCACGTAAGCGGCCGGATGCAATTTGTTGCTTCACACTGGCGGGGCCAGTCGATACCGCATCAATTTGTCCGCTGAGCAGCGACAACACAGCGGGTGCAGCACCGGTGTAGGGCACATGCAGCATGAAAGTGGATGTGGCTGACTTGAGCTGCTCCATCGGCACATGCATGGTGCCGTAGTTACCAGACGAACCAAATGAAATTTTTCCTGGATTGGCCTTGGCGTAGGCGATGAATTCGGCGTAGGTTTTCCAAGGGCTGTCGGCACGCACCACCAGCACGGTGGGGTCTGCAGTGAAGCGCGCAATGGGCTTGAGCTGGTTCACCTGATACATGGGCGCGCGTTGCAAAATTTTGTCTGCTTCAGGCAGCACCACCAACGACGACAGCGACATGAGCACGGTGTAGCCATCGCCCTTGGACTTGGCCACTTGCGCCATGCCAATGCCACCGCCTGCGCCACCTTTGTTTTCCACCACGATGGGTTGTTTCAGGTAGCGCGACATGGCTTCGGCCACAGGGCGGCCCACCGTGTCAGCCACACCGCCCGGAGGGAAGGGGACCACCATGGTGATGGGCTTCGTTGGATAGCTCTGTGCGAAGGCACTGAAGCTGAATGCAATAGCCATTGCAGCGCTGAGCCCAGCACGAATCAGTTGACGTCGTTCCATGTCTTGTCTCCTTCGATTGTTTGACGGGCAGGTCAAGCGCATGTTTGCCTGCTTTTTTAGTTTTAAACGAAGCGGTTTTCGATGCTGCCCACGCCGTCAATCTCGACGCGGATCACATCGCCTTTGGCGATGTAGCGGGGAGGTGTGAGGCCCATGCCCACACCCGCCGGTGTGCCCGTGGCAATGATGTCGCCGGGGTAGAGCGTGATGCCGCGTGAGATGGTTTCGATCAAGGTGGGGATGTCGAAGATCATGTTTTCTGTGGGGCCGTCTTGGCGCAACTCGCCGTTGACCCAGCAGCGCACACGGGTGTTACGGCCATCGACTTCGTCCGCTGTGACGATCCACGGGCCCATGGGGCAGAAGGTGTCAAACGACTTGCCCATGTCCCATTGTTGGTGGCGCATTTGCACGTCGCGTGCGGTCACGTCGTTGACCACGGTGTAGCCAAACACATGGTTCATGGCGTCAGCTTGAGTGATGTTTTTGCCGCCTTTGCCAATCACCACTGCCAGCTCGGCTTCGTAGTCGATTTGGTCGGAGATGGCAGCACCTGGCAAATGCACATCGTCCGTTGGGCCAACCACGCACTCGGGCACTTTGGTGAAGACGATGGGCCACGCTTTGGTGTCGGTGTTGCTGTCTTTGAAGACCGAGGCTTGCAGCTCTTTGGCATGTGCGTGGTAGTTACGACCGACACACCAGACGTTGCGACGTGGAATGGGCAATGGCGCTTCGAGGTGCACGTGTGTGATGTCGTGCGGTGTGCCAGCCAACTCAGGAAGCGCATGGCCAGAAGCGAGTGCGTCAATGATGGGTTGAGCGCCGTGATGGGCTTGGTCTTCGGTGAGTGCAAAGGCAGTGACATGTTTGCCGTCGGCAGAGACTTGGCCTACGTGGCGTTGACCGTTGAGCTTGAAAGTAGCGATGCGCAAAGTGTTCTCCTGAGATGAATCATTGGTTTGTCTTAGACCAATTTAAGCCATCTTAGGAGGGATGTGTCATCCGCGCAGACACACACGAGACACGGGGTGAGTACGTATTAAAGCTTCAAGGCTTCCCACACGCGATACGCCGCATACGCATCGTTGGCGGCATAGATGAGCTGTGATTCGCTCAAACGCAGGTTGGCCCAGTTGCTGGTGGCGGCTTTCTTTGACTTTTGAAAACGCTGGTTGAACAGCACAGCCACTGCGCCTTTGACGCCCATTTCTTTGCGATAGCCCTGGGCTTTGAAAATGGTGTTGAGCTCCAAAATGCCCGCAGGCTCGACGCCAAATTTTTGGATGATGCGTTTGCGGTCATCGCCCAAACCAAAGCCCGCTTTGGCAATGCCGGGTCGCGCCAACAAGTCGGCGGCTATGGCGCGGCACTCGGGGTCATGCAGCTGAAACACCCATGCACGATCACCCGTGGCGAGTTGCAACACATGCGGCCCATCGGACGCTTCACCCACACGGAAGGTGGGCTTGGATTCGGTGTCAAAGCCCCAAGCGCGTGAGGTGATCAAGGCATCGTGTGCAAGCTTTGCTTGTTGACCTGTGTTGACCAAGGTGATTCGGTCAAGCCCCAAGCGTGGAAATTCTGGCAGCAGGGCGATGGCTTCTTTGTCTGGCGTGTCGCGGCGTTGTGTCATGTGTGCTTGATCTCAACGCTTCTTAGATTTGAACGCCGTTTTCTTGTTTTTCTCAACCGTCTCTTTGCGCACGGCGCGCTCAGCATCGGCAATCTTGCCTTCGGCCAACCAAGCCGCAAATTCTTCTGGCGTTTCTAGCGTGACGCGGCCCAGCGCTGCGGTGCGGAAATCGTGAATGACAATGTGCGCGGCTTTGGTGAGGTTGATGCGTCCACCGCTTTGCACCGCACCGCGTTTGCGGCCAATGGCTTCCAGCATTTCTTCGTCGGTGTGGTTCGCCACGTCATCGATGGTGTAGCGCTGCTTGAGCTCGTTGGGGTAGTGCGGGATCAGGTAGTTGAGCAGCTCAAGCGCCACGGTTTCTTCGTCAAATGCGTTCACGCCAATCGCGCCGCTGGCGGCTAGGTTGAAGCCGCTTTGCTCAACGATGATGCGCGGCCACAGCACGCCGGGCGTGTCGTACAAATAAAAGTCATCGGCCAAGGCGATGCGTTGCTCGGTTTTGGTCACGCCAGCTTCGTCACCTGTCTTGGCGGCACGTTTGCCTTTGAGCGTGTTGATGAGGGTGGACTTGCCCACGTTGGGAATGCCGCAAATGAGCACACGCATGGGCTTGACCATCCCGCCACGGTTGGGGGCGAGTTGTTGACAGGCTTCAATCAACGCTTTGGCGGGCGAGGTCATGCTGGTGTCTAGGCCGATGGCACGCACGCCTGGCATGGCGTTGTAGTGGGCCAGCCATACGGCCGTGCGGGCAGGGTCAGCCAAATCTTGCTTGCTCAAAATTTTCAGCGCGGGTTTGCTTTTGATCAGCTCGGCCAACATCGGGTTGGCGCTCGAACCCGGCAAGCGAGCGTCGAGCATTTCGATGACAACGTCAATCTCTTTGATGCGCTCCCCAATCGCTTTGCGCGTGAGGTGCATGTGTCCGGGGAACCATTGAATAGCCATAGTCTTGATTGTCGTTCACGCGGCGTGGGTGGCTGTCTGCAATCGCAGATGTACGTTATCTGCCAAATCGACGGGGAGTTGTTGCTTGGCTTTGAGGTAGTGCTCGGTGAACACTTCAAAGTAGGCGTTGAGGGCTTCGGCGGCTTGGGTGTCGTTCGCCAATGCCAAACACATCGCACCCACTTCGGCAGTGCACAGGTGCGCTTCGCTTTGCGCGCGGCGTAGTTTGTAGCGCGACAGCTGTTCAGGGTGCAGGCTGAGCACGGGGAAGTTTTGCAAGTAAGGGCTCTTGCGAAACATCTTGCGCGCTTCGTCCCACGTGCCGTCGAGCAGGATGAACAAGGGGCGCTTGTTGTCGTTGTGCTTCACCTCATGCACCACGCGTGCGTCATCGGCAAACTCAGCAGGGAACACCACATAAGGTTGCCATTGTGGTTCGTTCAAAAGCGCCAACAAGGCTGGGTCAACTTCGGTACGTGTCCAGCCAAACGCAAACGTGTCAGCCACCACATCGGCAATCAGCCAGCCCGTGTTGCTGGGCTTGAGCGGCTCGATGTCGGCCATGAGCAAACACATGCCTGCGCGTGTGAGCACCTCGGGGCGCAGCGTGCAGATGCAATGGGTGGGGACTAGGCGGCAGCCGCTGCAACGTTCGCCTTTGGGGCCGCCACGGGCTAGAAAGGGTTTGACGCTACGGGCGAGGCGGGCTGCGCGCAGGCGTGAAACGGCGTGGGGTAAGTCAACAGACACGATGAGGCGAAGTGGAAGTCTGCGGCGCTAAAGCTTAGTCCGCCACATTGCACTCGCGGCGCAACAGCGACAGTGCATCGTGCAGTTTGTAGTCATGGTCGCTCGCTAGTGTGTCGAGTGATTCATCGATGAAGGCTTCCCACATGTCGATGTAATCGTCTTGATGCTCAGCCGGTGCATTGGCTTGAATGAACGCGGTAGCCAACTCGGCTTGCACGCCTGATTTGCGGATTTTGCGAATCAGCGTGGCTGCGGTTTTTTCGGTCAGCAGTGTTTTGCCTGTGCTTCCTGTGGCGATGCACAAGAAGAGGGTGAGCAACGAGCTGTCGTCGCTGTGGCCGCCCGTGGCTTTGGTCCATGCAGCAGAGGTTTGGCGGTCGAAGTGGTCGACCTCGGCCAAACCGTCTTCCACCCAAAAGTAGCGACCTACAAAGGCAGGTGTTTGGTTGAACAGTTTTTGTGGCGTGAGCTTGGTATCCAAAATTTTGGGTAAGTCGGCTTCGACGCTTTGTCGCACTTGCTCGACTGCATCTTTGAACTCAGCTGGCAAGTTTTTGGGTGCAACCAAATTGATGGCTTTGGTGGCGCTAGGTTTGCGCAAGGTGGCGATGATTTTTTGGAAGGCCACCCAGTCAGGCATTTCTTTGTGCTTGGTGGCTGCAGCCAACAAGGCTGTGCGAATGACGGCCTCGGCATCGCAGCCCGCTTCTTCTAAATCATCGGCGTGCAGGCCCAGTTGGTCCGCCATCCAAATGGCGGCGTCGATGACGTGGGCCACTTGTTGGCGCTTGGCTAGCTCGGTTTGGTACTCGGCCAAATTGCATAGCGACCACTTGGCCAATTGCGGGATGTGTTTGTCGCTGAAGCCGCCGTGTTCGTTCATGCCAAAGTGTGTGTTTTGTGGCATGACGATGAGGGCTTTGAGCATGTCTGATGCTGCTTTAGAGCGCGACATGAACGAGTGCTCGCGCAGGTGCTCGGCGGCTTTGCGCAAATCACCACCACTTTGAATTTCAAGCGTGAGGCTGACCATGTTGACGATGCGGTCCTTGGCTTTTTCCAACTCAGGGCGCAAAAATTCGCTGCCAAAGTAACGCGCAATTTGGACCATGCCTTTGGGCGCATCGGTTTGGATGGCATCTAGCTTGGCTTGGTCCAACACGCCGTGTTGCACGCCGTAGGCCAACGCCTTTTCAAAGAAAGGGCGGTCATCAAACAGGGCAACAACAGCTTGCGTCATGGTCATCACGCTTAGATGGCTGACTCTTCGTCGGAGTCACGCGCCGCAGGCGTTGCTTGGCCGCGGTCAGTGGCGCTGGTTTCGACCTTGCCGTCGTCTTCTTCCTCTTCTTCATCGGACAGACCCGCATCATGGGCGCGTGCTTTGGCGCGCAGCACCAAGAGCATTTCGATGAAGAGGTCAGGAATTTTGTGGCGCAAGATCCATGCGAGTTGCATCCAGTCTTGGTCGGCCACTTCGTCTTCTTCGACGCGGGGCTTCACATAGGCGGAGCCGAGCAGGGCGCTTTCGGTCAGCATGTCACCATCGTCTTCCATGGTGTCGAATGTGCCGGTGCGGGCAAAGGCTTCGATGCGGCTCCACTTCTCGCTGAAGTAGTCGGCCAGCGCTTCAGCGCCGCCTTCCAAATCGCCAATGGCGGTGAGGAACTCAATGGGGTCGGCATCGTCGCGAAAAATGATGGAGTTCATCATGCCGCGCAAGTGGGTGCGGGTGAGGTCTTTGTATTGTTTTTCAATCACCACGGCGCGGGCAAATTGCTCGGGCGTGACCAGCAGGTTGATGACTGATTCTTTGGAGGTGTCGTACTCGCGAATGACGGCCAAGATGTCTTTGGGTGGCAGCTGCTCCAGCACCACCATCAGCGCTTGGTCGCCTTCTGCATCGGCCAACTCGACCAGCGCAGCTTCTGCGCCTGTGATGTCGCCAGCGGCGATAAGGCTTTGTGTTTTGGTAATCAGCGCAATCGCGTTTGTTTTGTCGGTCATCACGTTTCCTTATTCTTTGCTGTCGAAGCCTTGTTCGACCATCCACGCGTTGCCAGCTTCTTCACGTTCACGGGCTTGGCGTTCTTCGTCGGCTTCGGCGTGGTCACCGCGTTCGACGTTTTCCAAATCTTCATCGGCATCTGCGTCGTTGGACTGTGCGCTGCGACGCATAGGCGTGCCGTGCATGTATTCGAGTGCGGCAGCCACGGTCATGAACCAAGCGCCCACAGGTTCAGCCAAGATTTTGTCGACGATGGGTTGCGCCCAAGGTGCAATGCGAACGCCTTGCGACAAAGCATCCCAGCTCAGCAAATCATCGGCGTCCAAGGTGATGAAGTGGTCCATCAACTCGGGCTCATGGAACTCAAAGGCTTGGTGCAACACCACGGCCACCATCTCTGGGTTGAGGTCCATCATTTGGAGCAAGAACGCCAGCTCTTGGCGCTTTTCAGCCAAGCGCTTGTCCAAGATGTAGTGGCCTTCAGAGTCAGAGTTGAGGTCGTCTAACTCGGCTTGGTAGGCCGAGCGCAGTTCTTGGAAGAATGGAGAAATGCTCATGATGCTTTATTCAAAACTTGCTGAAAGTAGCCTTGCCAAATTTCACGTGCAGTTTGTGCGGGGTCGTCCAACAAGTTGCGGCGACGGTTGTCGTCATAGGCTTTGCGTTTGTCGTCGTCTGACAGCACGTCGTAGGCCTCTTGCACTTCGCGAAAACGCGCAGGCGCATCGGGGTCGCTGTTGCGGTCCGGATGAAACTGCGAGGCTTTTTGGCGGAACGCTTTTTTGATGTCCGCCAGCGTGGCATCGCTTTTGAGCCCTAGGGCGGCGTAGTGTTCAGACACGTGAAACTCTCGTTGAATTACAGAGCTTGCTTGAGACGAATCTCTTCCACCTTGACGGGGCCCATGGGCACGGTCTTGGCGCTGGACATTTCGCGCTTGAAACCCGCCAGCTCGTGAAAGCGCATGGCGCGGTCATTGGCGATGGGCACCCAGATGGACACATGGGTGCAGCCTTCTTCTTGCAGGCCTTCGCGGGCGGCGTCCCACAAAGCCAAGCCTACGCCTTGACCCCAGTAAGCGGCATCCACGTAGATGTCCCAAATTTCGCCCATGGTGTTGGGTGTGCCTTTGTCGCGTGAGCGGTCATAGCCCACAAAGCCCACGATTTTGTTGCCGTCCACGGCCACTTGCACTTGGGGTTCGGCAAACTCAATGGCTTCGCGCCAGTAAGCGATGTTTTTTTCTTCGGGCACTGGCAGCACTTTGGCGCCGGTTTGCATGGTTTTGAAAGCTTCTTTGGCGGTGGCTGCGTACAGCTCGGCGATTTTGGCGGCGTCGCGCATCGTGGCGGGACGGACTTCAACAGTTGTCAGGTCGGACATGGAGAGGGGGAAATTCGATAAACAGATAAGACCGCTATTGTCCCAGTAAAACCGACCGCGACTGAGACTTAGGTAGAGTAGCGGCATATGATTATTCTTGCTCCGATGGAGGGCTTGCTCGACTTTGTGCTGCGCGATGTGCTGACCCGCATCGGCGGGGTGGACCGTTGCGTGTCTGAGTTCATCCGCGTCACCAACACCTTGCTGCCCGAGCGCACGTTTTTGCGCATCGTGCCCGAGCTCACCAATGGTGGCCGCACTTTTGCGGGTGTGCCTGTGCGCCCTCAGTTATTGGGGTCAGACCCCCAATGTTTGGCCGACAACGCCGCGCGCGTCGCGAGCATGGGCTGTGATGGGGTGGACCTGAACTTTGGTTGCCCCGCCAAGCAAGTCAACCGCCATGGCGGTGGCTCGGTGTTGCTGCAAGACCCAGAGGTGCTGTACCAAATTGTGCGAGCGGTGCGCGCCGCTGTGCCTGCCCACCAAGTGGTCTCGGCCAAGATGCGCTTGGGCTTCAACGATGACAGCACGGCGGAAGAATGCGCTTTGGCGTTAGAGGCGGGCGGGGCGAGTGAGATTGTGGTGCACGCCCGCACCAAGGCCGATGCCTACCGCCCACCCGCGTATTGGCACCGCATTGCCGACATCAAAGCCAAGGTGAAAACCCCGTTGGTGGCCAATGGCGAAATTTGGAATGTGCAAGACGCGATCAACGCGCGCGCTGAGTCAGGCTGCTTTGACTTGATGCTGGGCCGCGGCATTGTGACCAACCCTGGCCTTGGCTGGGCCATCAAGGCACATGATGCAGCTGCGAATGTTTTGCCAGCACCGGCCCGCGAGGTGCGCTGGCAAGACCTGCCACCGCACCTGCACACGTTTTGGCAAATTGTGTCGGGCCATGTGAGCGAGCGTCACCAAGCAGGACGCTTGAAACAATGGCTCAACTTCTTGCGCAAGCATTACCCCGAAGCCGAGGCCGCCTACATGCACGTGCGCACCTTGACCAGCCCCAAAGACATCAACGCATGGTTTGACACCATGGCTTGCGCACCCGCGTGACACCCATTGGGCATGGAGTGGCCTGATGCGCGGCATACTTCGTTCACTCATGTCGCACAAACACCTTCATCCTTGGCAAGTTCTCACGGGCGGTATTTGCGGCTTGGTGCTGACCATTGGTTTGGCGCGCTTTGCCTACACGCCCTTATTGCCTAGCCTGCAAACCCAAACCGGTTTGACTGATGCGGCTGCAGGCGGTTTGGCCGCCATCAACTACGCAGGCTACATGAGCGGCGCTTTAGCCGCCACCTGGATTGACGATGTGCGCTGGCGGCATTGGCTGTACAGCGCTGGCTTGTGGATGGCTTTGCTCACGGTGGCCGCAATGGCTCTGACCACATGGATGCCGGCCTGGGCTTTGATTCGCTACATCGGCGGCTTGTGCGGCGCGACTGGCATGTTGCTGGGCTCTGGCTTGGTATTGGGTTGGCTGATGCGTCAAGGGCGTCGGCCTGAGTTGGGTTTGTATTTCATTGGTTTGGGGCTGGGCATTGTGGTGTCGGCGCTGGGGGCTTGGGGCTTGGCGCAGCTGTGGCCCACATGGTCGGACCAGTGGTTGGCCTTTGCGGCTTTAGGGCTGGTGTTCTTTGTGCCTGCTTGGACGTGGCGTCCTCCCGTGCCGCCGCAGGTGGTGGTGTCGCACGACGCAGCGCCTGTCGCGGGCTTGGGCTCACGCCGCTGGGCGTGGACCCTGTTGACCAGCTACTTTGCCGCGGGCTGGGGCTTTGTGATCAGCGCCACGTTCACGGTGGCGATTGTGGAGCGCGAGCCTGCGCTGGCAGGGCTTGGTCCCTTGGCGTGGGCGATGGTGGGATTGGCGGCCATGCCTGCGGTGTTCATTTGGGATTTGGTGGCGCGGCGTGTGGGGGACAAGCGGGCTTTGTTGTTGGCGTTTGGTTTGCAAACGCTTTCGGTCATGTTGCCTGCGATGTCGGGTGAGTTGTGGGCGGCTCTTGCAGGGGCGGTGGGTTATGGCGCGACCTTCATTGGCATCGTGAGCATGACTCTCGCACTCGTGGGGCGTCGCGCACCGAACAACCCAGGGCAAGCGATGGCCAAGCTCACGCTCAGCTACGGCGCGGCGCAAATGCTGGCCCCTGTGGTGGCGGGCTACATGGCGCAGACCACGGGCACGTTCAAAGGCGCGTTGTGGCTGACGGCGGGGGTGATGGCCGCAGGCATGGCCTTGCTGGCAACTTTGCCTAAAGACGAAGCAACCCCTACTCCTACTGTTTGAGCGAAAACCCCAAGCGTGAACCACGCTGCACAGGCCTCACAATAGGGGGCAAGTTTCAGGGCGCCCCTGCTGTTTTTATAAGCGAACGAACGTGCCCACTCAAAGTTTTATTCTTGGCAAAGACGCGCCACTCGAATCCACCATCAACACACTACAAGCCAAGTTGCAGGCGATGGGCTTTCACATCCAAGAGCAGAGCTGGCTCAACCCTGTGGATGGCATTTGGTCGGTCCACATCCGTGACCGCGATTGCCCTGTGTTGTTTGCCAACGGCAAAGGCGCCACACGCATGGCGTGTTTGGCCAGTGCGCTGGGTGAGTTTGTTGAGCGTTTGGCGACCAACTATTTTTGGACGCATTTCTACCTAGGCCCTGTCACAGCCGACGCACCCTTTGTGCATGACCCGCAAGAACGCTGGTTTGATTTGACCGATGACGGTTCGTGGCCCACGGGTTTGCTCAACGATGCGCTGCACACGTTTTACAACCCAGAAGGCAATATCGACTGCGCCAACTTGGTGGACTTCAACTCAGGCCATGTGGCGCGCGGTATTTGCGCCATTCCCTATGTGCGCCAGCGCGATGGTGAGACCGCCTACATCCCCGTCAACATCATTGGCAACTTGTATGTGAGCAACGGCATGGCCGCAGGCAACACCGCGCTGGAGGCGCGCACACAAGCCTTGTCAGAGATTTTTGAGCGCCATGTGAAAGCCAAAATCATCAGCGAAGGCATTTGCTTGCCTGATGTGCCTGACTCCGTCATCAACCGTTACCCACGCATCGCTGCAGGTATTGCGGCTTTGCGTGCCGCGGGCTTTGGCATTTTGGTGAAAGACGCGTCATTGGGTGGCAAATACCCCGTGATGAACGTGACCTTGCTGCACCCCGAAGACCAAGGTTGCTTTGCCAGCTTTGGTGCGCACCCACGTTTTGAGGTGGCGCTAGAGCGTGCCTTGACCGAGCTGTTGCAAGGCCGCGCGTTAGATAACTTGAGCGGTTTCCCTGCCCCCACATTTGATTTGGAAGAAGCCGCCAGCGCGCCCAACATCGAGATTCATTTCGTGGATTCCAGCGGTGTGATTCATTGGGAGTTCTTGGGCGAAATTCCAGACTATGTGTTTGTGGACTGGAACTTTGCCAACACCACCGCCGAAGACTATGCGTATTGCGTCAAACGCATGCACGACGACGGCTTTGACATTTACATCGCCGACTTCGAGCACTTGGGTGTGTACGCCTGCCGCATTTTGGTGCCGGGTATGTCTGAGATTTATCCCGTGGACGACCTCGACTTTGAGAACAACAGCATCGCCAACGAGATGCGCGCAGCCATCCTCAACTTGACCGACCTTGACAACGAAGAGTGCTGTGACTTGTTGGCTTCGTTGAACGCATCCAACTTGGCCGACGAGCGCCCCGTCGCAGCTTTGATTGGCATGGCACCGGACGCTGGCAGCTTCTGGGCAGACCTGCGCGTAGGCGAACTCAAAACCCTCTTGGCCTTGGCCTGCGGCGACGAAGCGGCCACGGTGGAAGGTTGCGAATGGATTCGCCACTTTGACCAAATGCCACAGCAACGTCGCGCGGTCTATGCCTGTATCGAGACCTTGGTGTTGCTCACCGACCGTGGCGACACGGCGCCATATGTGGGTGCGATTCGCCAGTTGTATGGCGCAGGGGTGTTTGAACAAGCCCATGCGCTCATCATGCAAACCGACCGTTTCATGGGCATCTCAGCACCGGGTTTGATGATGGAAGGCTGTGAGAGGCACCACAAGTTGTGGGCCGCCTACGACAAAGTGCAGGCGCTTAAAACTTATTAAAGCCCAAGGCTTTCTAGTACCACCACACCTTTAGGTGTTTGCAATGTGGCCTTGAGGTTGGCAGGGCCTTCGGTCACCGTCACACGGTTGAGTTCAATCGCGTCATAGGCCGCTTGCAGTTTGACAGCGCTGGGGTGAATCACTTCGAGGCTTTGCAGCGTGACGCCCGAGCGGGTGAGGGTGTTGCGGGGGTGAAGCTTCAGCGGGTCTGTGGCTTCGGGTTTGCCCCATTGAATGAGGGTGGGCATGCAGCCATCAAACAAACGTTGACCATCGGCGCGCACTGAAATTTGCCAATTGAGCATGCCGCGGTTGGTGCGGCGGCTGGCGTGGACGGCGGGGCCGCGGTCAATGCCTTGCATGCGGATGGCCATGCGTGCGGCTCGGATGTCGGGCGTGTTCACCACAAAGTGGACCAAGCGCGGTTCTTTGGCGACCGCCTTTTGCAGCGCGGGGTCATCCATGTCATACCAGCGCTTCGGACAAGCGCGTTTGGGTCGCACAGCAGCGGGGTTGATAGCGATGATTTCGACATAGGCCATCGGGTTAGAGGGCGAGGCCACTTTGAACAAGCGGTTGTGTGTGCCGTACAGCGTGTGCTCGCCGCCGGGGCCAGGCGTGATGCCCAGTGTGTCTTCGCACCATTGCACGCCTTGTTCTAGGCTTTTAGCAACGATGACGAGATGGTCTATTTGTGTGTGCATGGGCTAGGACCATACCACTAGGGCTGGGTGAGTCTTTGACGCAGTTCGGTTTTCAGCACTTTGCCGTAGTTGTTTTTGGGCAAGCTGTGGACCAGTTCGTAGCGTTTGGGGCGTTTGAAGCGAGCGATTTCTTTCAAGCAATACGCGTCGAGATCTTGCGCGCTGACAGTGCTGCCTGTTTGTGTCACCACAAACGCCACGATGATTTCGCCCCATTCGAGGTCGGGTGCGCCCACCACGGCCACTTCGCTCACACCTGGGGCTTGCAACAACACTTCTTCCACCTCGCGCGGGTACACGTTGGAGCCGCCGCTGATGATGAGGTCTTTGCTGCGGTCTTTCAGCGTGAGAAAACCATGCGCGTCTAAGCAGCCCATGTCACCCGTGAACAACCAGCCATCGCGAATGGTGGCTTGTGTGGCTTCAGGGTTGCGCCAGTAACCGGCCATCACACTGTCGCCTTGGATGAGCACTTCACCCACCTCGCCCAAGGGCAGATCGTGGCCGTTCTCATCGGTGATGCGAATTTGCACCGGCGTTTGTGCCACACCGATAGACGCCAAACGTTGCACGTGTTCGGGGTGGGTGGTGTCGCTCAAATGCAAGCGCGACAGAGCCGTGCCCACCATCGGACTTTCGCCTTGTCCGTAGATTTGCACAAAGCGCGGGCCCATGATGCGCAGGGCGCGCTGGATGTCTGCGGCATACATAGGCGCACCGCCGTAGACGATGGTTTTGAAGGCGCGGCCACAGTCTTCAGCTGTCTGTTGTGTTTGCTCGGTATGGTCGACCAAACGTTTGACGATGGTGGGGGCTGCAAACATCGAAAGCGGACCAATTGCTTGGCCTAGTTCAAACAACTCTGCTGCATCAAAGCCACCTGATGCTGGGACCACATGACGCGCACCCGCCATCAAGTGTGGAATGGCGTACAAGCCCGCGCCGTGTGACATGGGCGCGGCATAGACGATGGCGTCTTGCGCTGACACCGCATCTACATCGGTGAAGTAAGCCAAGCCCATGGTCATTAAGTTGCGGTGGGTGATCATCACGCCCTTAGGGCGGCCTGTGGTGCCGCTGGTGTAGAACAACCAAGCCAAGTCGTCTGATTGGCGCTCAACGATGGGCCTTGTAGGTGGCTCATGACTGGCGTGAGGCATGGCCCACAAGTCATGGGCCTCTGCGCTGTCCACATCGATGACGCGTTGCAAGCCGGTTAGTTGTTCACCGGTGTCGGCTGTGACGTCTGCAGTTACAAAAGCCCAGCTCGCTTGTGCGTTGTCGACAATCCACTGTGCTTCGCGCGCATGCAGCTTGGCGTTGATAGGTACTACGGCCAAGCCAGCCCACCATGCGCCAAACATCACCTCAAGGTAACGCGGGTGGTTGTGCATGAAGAGGGCGATGCGCTCACCCGGCTGCAAGCCTGCATCTTGAAACTGTTGTGCCAAATGTGCACAGCGCTGCGCCCATTGCGCGTAGGTGGCCACAGCCTGTGTGCCGTGAAAAATAGCAGCGCGGTCAGGGAACTGACGCGCCATGCGCTGGAGTAAATGAGCCAAGTTCAACGAAATCTCTCCACAAAGAAGTGAATGGGTGAACGATACAACGATTAACTGTGGGAGGATTCGGCTCTTATGAATTCCAGTCAATCCGTGGGGCACCGCCCAGCCGAAGGCGAACGCCTTTCCAAACGCATCATGCAACTGCGCGACTGTTCGCGCCGCGAAGCCGAGCAATACATTGAGGCGGGTTTTGTGCGTGTCGATGGCGTGGTGGTGCAAGAGCCGTCACGTCGTGTGACCACACAAGCCGTGACGGTAGACGCAGATGCCAGTTTGCTCAACCTCATGTCGGTCACGCTGATCTTGAACAAGCCTGCGGGTTGGACCGATGGCTTAGAGCCATTGCCGATGAAAAAGCCTGCGCCAGTTGGACGTGCTGGTGCGCCTACTACACGGGCCCCCAAAGGCCCGCAAAACGTGCGCAGCTTGCTCACGCCTGAGCAACACAGCAAGCATGACCACAGTGGTGTGCGTTTCTTGAAAAGTCATTTAGCCAAGCTCGACGCCAGCGTGCCGCTGGAATATGAGGCCAGTGGTTTGGTGGCATTCACCCAAGATTTCCGTGTGCAGCGCAAGCTGATGGAAGACATTGCGTTCATTGAGCAAGAACTCATTGTGGATGTGCGAGGCGAGGTGTTGCCCGATGCCTTGCGTCCGATTGAGCGCGCCATGCGCGATGAACGTTTGCGTTTGCCTGAATTCAAAATCAGCGTGGGCAGTGCCAACCCAGAGCGCAGCAAATTGCGTTTGGCGGTGAAAGGCTCGCACCTTGGACTGGCGCTTTATTTGTGCGAACTCGCGGGTTTGGAAATCTTGGCGCTGCGACGCATCCGCTTGGGACGTGTGAGCTTGGGCGATTTGGAAGAGGGGACTTGGCGCTATTTGGCCGAGGGCGAGCGTTTCTGACGCTTAGTTGTCGTTGCCTGCGGCGGGCACACGACGGGCGCCGGTGAAGCGGCGATCCCAATAGGCATCACGCATGTCTTCGACGCGCACTTGCTTGCCAGGGCGAGGTGAGTGAATGAATTTGTTGTCGCCCACATAGATGCCCACATGGCTGAAGGTTTGGCGCATGGTGTTGAAGAACACCAAGTCGCCAGGCTTCAAATCTTGCTTGTCGATTTTTTCGGTGGCCGCCGCTTGTTCACTGGCACGGCGTGGCAAAACCTTGCCCACGGTTTGCTCGAACATCGAACGCACAAAACCACTGCAGTCAAAACCGGTGCTGGCACTTGTGCCGCCACGGCGGTAGGGCACGCCCAAGAAGGTCATGGCGTTGCCCACCAAGTCGGAAGCCGTATCGCCCACCGATTGGCGCACTTGGTCCATCTGCGCGACGATGCCGCGCTCGGCCAAATAGCGCTCAATGTCATCTGCGGCGTTGTTCGACGGTGCAGCATGTGCACTGGCGACGCAGCAAAGGATGAGGAGGGTACGTTTCAACATAGCCTTCTATTCTAGCTGTTTTATTTGCGAAAACTTATCAAATAAATCGTCTAAGTTGTTGATTTTACTTGGGTTAATCCTAAAGTAAACGATATTGACAGGCCACAAATTCCATATCGTCGATACTTGGCGTTTTCTACAAACCTAGACGTACTTCGCATGTTGCTCGACGACCAAGAATCCCAACTCGTGCTGGTGGATTACCAAGCCCGCCTGATGCCCGCCATTTTTGAAGCTGATTTGGTGTTGGCCAATGCCATGCGTTTGGCCCAAGCTGCGCATTGGATGGAAGTGCCGACCTACGGCACCGAGCAAAACCCAGACAAGCTGGGTCAAAACCCTGCTGAGTTGCGCGCCTTGTGCCGACGCACCATCCCCAAGATGAGTTTCAGCGCTTGCCCCGATGGTTTGAGCGACGTGTTGCGCCCCGCAGCACGTGCACCCGCTGGCAACGCCCGCAGCTTGCCCAAGCATTTGCAAAAAGCCGTGCCGCAAGAGCCCACACGCCAAAGCATCGTCATTGCGGGCTGCGAAGCCCATGTGTGTTTGCTGCAAACCGCCTTGGATTTGCTGGAAGAAGAGTATTCGGTGTGGGTGGTGACGGATGCTTGTGGTTCGCGCACCGAGCGCAACCGCGACGCCGCGTTTGACCGCTTGGCCGGAGCTGGTGCAGAGCTGGTGACCACCGAGATGGTGCTGTTTGAATGGCTGCGCACGGCTGAGGCGGACCCATTCAAAGAAATCCACGCGCTGGTGAAATAAAGGGTAATTACCCACGCTAAAAGTCAGCTTGTTGCAAGTCCGTCCTTCTCATAATTATGAATTCAGTACAGATTCGTTTTTAGGAGAAGCAGATGGTTGCGTACGCAGATTTTCACCGCCGTTCCATTGAAGAACGCGACACTTTTTGGTCTGAGCAGGCCAAATTGGTGGATTGGGAAACACCTCCCCAACAAATCTGCGATTACAGCAACCCGCCTTTTGCCAAGTGGTTCGTTGGTGGCAAAACCAACATTTGTTACAACGCAGTTGACCGTCACCTCAAAGACCGCGCTGACCAAGCCGCGTTGATTTTTGTTTCTACAGAAACCAACCAAGAGCACACCTACAGTTTCCGCGAACTGCACGCTGAAGTGCAGCGCATGGCTGCGATTTTGAAAGACTTGGGCGTCACCAAAGGTGACCGTGTTCTGATCTACATGCCCATGATTGCCGAAGCCGCATTTGCCATGTTGGCGTGTACGCGTTTGGGGGCCATTCACTCCGTGGTGTTCGGTGGCTTTGCTTCTCATTCGTTGGCCACTCGCATTGAAGATGCGTCACCCAAAGTCATCATCAGCGCGGACGCAGGTTCACGCGGCGGCAAAGGCGTGCCTTACAAGCCATTGCTGGACGAAGCCATCAACTTGTCTGCGCACAAGCCCAAGAACGTCATCATGGTGGACCGCAAATTGGCGGCTTTCACGCCTGTGGCAGGCCGCGATGTGGACTACGCCACCGAGCGCGCCAAGCACATGGACACGCAAGTGCCTTGCGAGTGGGTCGAGTCGACTCACCCCAGCTACACCTTGTACACATCAGGTACCACAGGCAAGCCCAAAGGCGTGCAACGTGATACGGGTGGCTACACCGTGGCTTTGGCTTCCAGCATTCCTAACATCTACCAAGGCAAGCCTGGTGAGACCTTCTTCTGTACCAGCGACATCGGTTGGGTGGTGGGCCACAGCTACATCATCTACGGCCCACTGATTGGCGGCATGGCCACCATCATGTACGAAGGCCTGCCCATTCGCCCAGACGGCGGCATCTGGTGGAGCTTGGTTGAGAAGTACAAAGTCTCGGTCATGTTCAGCGCGCCCACGGCGATTCGCGTGCTCAAAAAGCAAGATCCTGCTTTGCTGACCAAGTACGATTTGTCGACGCTCAAAGCCTTGTTCTTGGCTGGCGAACCTTTGGACGAGCCAACGGCTAAATGGATTTCTGAAGGCCTGAACGGCAAAGCCATCATCGACAACTACTGGCAAACTGAAACCGGCTGGCCTATCTTGACGATTTGCAACGGCGTGGAAAAAGCGCCTAGCAAATTTGGTTCACCCGGCAAAGCGGTGTATGGCTACAACGTCAAGTTGGTGGATGACCAAACGGGCGAAGAGCTCACAGGCGCTAACCAAAAAGGCGTGTTGACCATCGAAGGCCCACTGCCTCCCGGCAACTTGCAAACCATTTGGGGTGACGACAACCGCTTCGTCAACACTTACTGGAAGACCGTGCCCAACAAACTCGTTTACAGCACCTTCGACTGGGCGGTGCGCGACGAAGACGGCTACTACTTCATCTTGGGTCGTACCGATGACGTGATCAACGTGGCCGGTCACCGCTTGGGCACCCGCGAAATCGAGGAGAGCATCTCCAGCCACCCCAACATCGCCGAAGTGGCGGTGGTGGGTGTGGCCGACCAGCTCAAAGGTCAAGTGGCCATGGCGTTTGCCATTGCCAAAGATGCGTCTGGCTTGACCAACGAGGCGGCTCATAAAGCTTTGGAAGCTGAAGTGATGAAGGTGGTGGACGGTCAGCTTGGTGCTGTGGCGCGTCCTGCCCGCGTGATCTTTGTGACCTCCTTGCCCAAGACCCGCAGCGGCAAGTTGCTGCGTCGTGCCATCCAAGCCGTGTGCGAAAAACGCGATCCAGGCGACTTGACCACCATCGACGATCCAACCGCATTGCAACAAATCAAAGACCAAATCGTTTGATTTGGCGCCCACGGCTGGGTTTTCGGTGGCACAATCTTGGATGCACTAGGTCAATCCTGATCACAGTCGCATCTGCTAACCGGTCCAGCCGTGTCGCAGAGGTTTTTTTCCAACCAACTAATGTTTCCTGCAGGGAAACGGAGGTCAGCGCAAATGAGTGAGACAACCGTCTATCAAGCCTATTCAGGCAATACCCATCTCTTCGGGGGCAACACCCCTTACGTCGAAGAGATGTATGAAAACTATCTAGCCAACCCCGGTAGCGTGCCCGATTCGTGGCGCGAGTACTTCGATGCGCTGTCACATGTGCCCGCAGTCGATGGCTCAAACGCCAAAGACGTGCCTCACTTGCCCGTCATCAACGCGTTTGCTGAACGCGCCAAAGCCGGCGGCACCAAGGTGGTCATGGCCAGCGAAAACGCTGAAATGGGTCGCAAGCGCACCGCTGTGCAGCAACTCATCGCTGCGTACCGCAATGTGGGCCAACGCTGGGCAGACCTCGATCCACTCAAGCGCACTGAACGTCCCAATATTCCTGATCTCGACCCCGCTTTCTACGGTTTCTCTGACGCCGACCAAGAAACCGTGTTCGACACCAGCAACACTTTCTTCGGCAAGAACAACATGTCCTTGCGCGAATTGCTCAACGCTTTGCGTGAAACCTACTGCGGCACTTTGGGCGCCGAGTTCATGTACACCTCTGAAATGGGTGAAAAGCGTTGGTGGCAAGAGAAGTTGGAAAGCATCCGCAGCAAGCCCAACTTCAACTCAGACCAAAAGAAAACCATTCTCGAGAACTTGACTGCCGCTGAAGGCTTGGAGCGTTACCTCCACACCAAATACGTGGGTCAAAAGCGCTTCTCGCTCGAAGGTGGCGAAAGCTTCATCGCTGCGATGGACGAGCTGATTCAACAAGCCGGCCTCAAAGGCGTGCAAGAAGTTGTGATCGGTATGGCCCACCGTGGCCGTTTGAACGTGTTGGTCAACACCATGCGCAAGTTGCCAGCCGACTTGTTTGCCGAGTTCGACCACACTGCCCCTGAAGACCTGCCAGCCGGTGACGTGAAATACCACCAAGGTTTCAGCTCTGATGTGTCGACCAAAGGCGGCCCTGTGCACTTGTCTTTGGCGTTCAACCCATCTCACTTGGAAATCGTCAACCCCGTGGTGGAAGGCTCTGTGCGCGCCCGTATGGACCGCCGCGCTGACCCGACAGGCAGCCAAGTGTTGCCCGTCTTGGTCCACGGTGACTCCGCTTTCGGCGGCCAAGGCGTGAACCAAGAAACTTTGTGTTTGGCCCAAACCCGTGGTTACACCACAGGCGGCACGGTGCACATCATCGTGAACAACCAAATCGGTTTTACCACCTCTGATCCACGCGACATGCGCTCAAGCGTGTTCTGTACCGACATCGTCAAGATGGTCGAAGCACCCGTTTTGCACGTCAACGGTGACGATCCAGAAGCCGTCGTGTTGGCCACCCAGTTGGCCCTCGAGTACCGCATGACCTTCCGTAAGGATGTGGTGCTGGATATCGTGTGTTTCCGCAAACTCGGCCACAACGAGCAAGACACCCCAGCACTGACGCAGCCGCTGATGTACAAAAAAATCGCCGCTCACCCTGGCACCCGCAAGCTGTTCGCCGACAAGTTGGCCACACAAGGCTTGGGCGAGACATTGGGCGACGACATGGTCAAGGCTTACCGCGCGGCTTTGGACGCAGGCAAGCATGTGGGTGATGTCGTGTTGAGCAACTTCAAAACCAAGTTCACCGTGGACTGGGCGCCTTTCATGGGCAAGAAGTGGACAGATGCTGCTGACACCGCCATCCCCATGGCCGAGTGGAAGCGTTTGGCTGAGAAGATCACCACCATCCCCGAATCTGTCACGCCTCACCAATTGGTGAAAAAGGTGTATGACGATCGCGCAGCCATGGGCCGCGGCGAGATCAACGTCGACTGGGGCATGGGCGAGCACATGGCTTTCGCATCCTTGGTGGCCAGCGGCTACCCCGTGCGTTTGTCCGGTGAAGATTGCGGCCGTGGCACGTTCACACACCGTCATGCTGTGATTCATGATCAAAAGCGTGAAAAGTGGGACACAGGCACCTACGTTGCGTTGCAACACGTGACTGACAACCAAGCCCCATTCACCGTCATCGACTCCATCTTGTCTGAAGAGGCTGTGCTCGGTTTTGAATACGGCTATGCCTCCAACGATCCCAACACCTTGGTGATTTGGGAAGCCCAGTTCGGCGACTTCGCCAACGGCGCCCAAGTGGTGATTGACCAGTTCATTGCCTCTGGTGAAGTGAAGTGGGGTCGTGTGAACGGCTTGACCGTCATGTTGCCGCACGGCTACGAAGGACAAGGCCCAGAGCACAGCTCGGCACGCCTTGAGCGCTTCATGCAGCTCGCTGCTGATACCAATATGCAGATCGTGCAGCCCACTACGGCCAGCCAGATCTTCCACGTGTTGCGTCGTCAAATGGTACGCGACTTGCGCAAGCCTTTGATCATCTTCACACCCAAGTCCTTGCTGCGTAACAAAGACGCGACATCGCCTGTGTCTGAATTCACCAAAGGTTCGTTCCAAACCATCATTCCTGAAAACAAAGCGCTCAAGGCTGACAAAGTCAAACGCGTGTTGGTGTGTTCAGGCAAGGTTTACTACGACTTGGTCAAAAAGCGTGAAGAGTTGGGTGCTGACGACGTGGCTATCTTGCGCGCCGAACAGTTGTACCCATTCCCACACAAAGCATTCGCTGTTGAACTCAAGAAGTACCCCAACGCCACTGAATTGGTGTGGACGCAAGACGAACCACAAAACCAAGGCGCATGGTTCTTCGTGCAGCACTACATCCACGAAAACATGTTGCCTGGCCAAAAGCTTGGCTACTCTGGCCGCGCCGCATCTGCGTCGCCTGCCGTGGGTTACTCACACTTGCACCAAGACCAACAAAAAGCGTTGGTCGAGGGCGCATTCGCCAAGCTCAAGGGCTTTGTGCTGACCAAATAAATCGTTGAAACGAAACACCTGATACAGAAAGAATTGATATGGCAATCGTAGAAGTCAAAGTTCCTCAGCTGTCCGAATCCGTGGCCGAAGCCACCATGCTGCAATGGAAAAAGAAAGTCGGCGAATCTGTCGCTGCTGATGAAATCTTGATCGACATCGAGACCGACAAAGTCGTGCTCGAAGTACCAGCGCCTGCCGCTGGTGTGTTGTGTGAAATCGTGGTCGCCGATGGTGGCACCGTAGCTGCTGAGCAGCTCATCGCACGCATCGACACCGATGGCAAAGTGGGTGCTGTTGCAGCGCCCGCAGCAGCACCTGCTGCCGCACCAGCCGCTGCTGCTCCTGCAGCCGCCGCAGCTGCTTCTAGCAGCAAAGCTGGCGTGGCCATGCCCGCTGCAGCCAAGCTGATGGCTGACAACCACTTGGCCGCTGGTTCAGTGGCTGGCACAGGTAAAGACGGCCGCGTCACCAAAGGTGATGTGTTGTCTGCGGTGGCGGGTGGCGTGCAATCGACTGCGGGTGTCATTCCCACAGGCGCACCGACCAAAGCCTTGCCACAAGTGGCAGCGCCTTCCGTGTCCTTGGGTGACCGCCCTGAGCAACGCGTGCCGATGACACGTTTGCGTGCACGTGTGGCCGAGCGCTTGTTGCAATCGCAATCGACCAACGCCATTCTGACCACGTTCAACGAAATCAACATGGCCCCCGTCATGGACATGCGCAAGCGCATGCAAGAGAAGTTCGAAAAAGAGCACGGCGTCAAGCTGGGCTTCATGAGCTTCTTCGTGAAGGCTGCTGTGCACGCCCTGAAGAAATTCCCCGTGTTGAACGCCTCTGTGGACGGCAATGACATCGTCTACCACGGCTACTTCGACATCGGTATCGCTGTGGGCTCACCACGCGGTTTGGTGGTGCCAATTCTGCGCAACGCCGACCAAATGAGCTTTGCCGAAATCGAGAAGAAGATTGCTGAATTCGGCGTGAAAGCCCGTGACGGCAAGTTGGGCATCGAAGAGATGACCGGCGGTACCTTCTCCATCTCTAACGGCGGCACCTTCGGCTCCATGATGTCGACCCCGATCATCAACCCACCACAGTCTGCGATTTTGGGCGTGCACGCGACCAAAGACCGCGCGATGGTGGAAAACGGCCAAGTGGTGGTTCGCCCCATGAACTACTTCGCGATGTCTTACGACCACCGCATCATTGACGGCCGCGAAGCTGTCTTGGGCCTGGTGGCGATGAAAGAAGCGCTGGAAGATCCAGCTCGCTTGTTGTTTGATATCTGATCACCCCCGTTTACGGCGCACTGCGTGTCGCCGAGTCCCCCCCTCAAGGGGGCCAACCCTGCGGCCTAGCAAAGCCAGTTCCGCGGGTTGCCAAATAAATTAAAGGATTCATATGTCTAAACAATTCGACGTCGTCGTCATTGGTGGTGGCCCCGGTGGCTACATCGCAGCCATCCGCGCTGCACAACTCGGTTTCCAAGTCGCTTGTATCGACGAGTGGAAAAACGCAGCCGGTGGCCCAGCGCCCGGCGGCACATGTACCAACGTGGGTTGCATCCCCTCCAAGGCTTTGCTGCAATCCAGCGAACATTTTGAGCATGCCAACCACCACTTCGCAGACCACGGCATCACTGCCAAGGACGTGAAGATGGATGTGGCCAAGATGATTGCCCGCAAAGACAACGTCGTGAAGCAAAACAACGACGGCATCTTGTACCTGTTCAAGAAAAACAAGGTCACCTTCTTCCACGGTCGCGGCAGCTTTGCTGGCAAGGCTGAAGGCGGTTACACCATCAATGTGGCCGGCAAAACCGAAGAAGCCATCACTGCTAAGCAAGTCATCATCGCCACAGGTTCTAACGCCCGTGCGTTGCCTGGGACACCGTTTGATGAAGTCAATGTGTTGTCTAACGATGGTGCGTTGCGCGTGGGCGCTGTGCCAAAGAAATTGGCTTTGATTGGTTCGGGCGTGATCGGTTTGGAGATGGGCTCTGTGTGGCGTCGTCTCGGCGCTGACGTGACCATCCTCGAAGGCCTGCCAACATTCTTGGGCGCTGTGGACGAGCAAATCGCCAAAGAAGCCAAGAAAGCGTTTGACAAGCAAGGCTTGAAGATTGAACTCGGCGTGAAAGTCGGCGAGATCGTCAATGGCAAGAAGGGCGTCACCGTCAACTACACCAACGCCAAAGGCGAAGCCATTGTGTTGGACGCTGACAAGCTCATCGTGTCCATCGGTCGTGTGCCCAACACGATTGGTTTGAACGCCGAAGCCATTGGCTTGCAGCTCGACGAGCGCGGCGCCATCGTGGTGGACGGCGATTGTAAAACCAACGTCCCCGGCGTGTGGGCGGTGGGCGACGTGGTGCGTGGCCCTATGCTTGCGCACAAAGCCGAAGAAGAGGGCGTAGCTGTGGCCGAGCGCATCGCTGGCCAACACGGTCACGTCAACTTCAATACCATCCCTTGGGTTATTTACACCAGCCCCGAAATCGCTTGGGTGGGCCGCACTGAGCAGCAGCTCAAGGCCGATGGCGTGGCGTACAAGGCCGGCACATTCCCGTTCCTCGCGAACGGCCGTGCGCGCGCGTTGGGCGACACCACCGGTATGGTGAAGTTCTTGGCCAATGCCGCGACCGACGAAATCTTGGGTGTGCACATGGTGGGCCCCCAGGTGTCTGAGTTGATCTCTGAAGCCGTGGTGGCGATGGAATTCAAAGCCTCTGCCGAAGACATCGCCCGCATTTGCCATGCTCACCCCTCGTTGAGCGAAGCGACCAAAGAAGCGGCCTTGGCCGTGGACAAACGCACGTTGAACTTTTAATTAATTTCGACCGCTTTGCGTCTAAAAAGCCCGCTGGCAGCAGCGGGCTTTTTTCATGGGCAAGGCACAATAGGGGCCTATGTCAGTCCATCACCCTGTTCACCAAAACTACCTCAAAGAACTCGAGATTCGAGGCTTTCAAAGTGACCCTGCACAGCTGCGTGCCATTGAGGCTTTAGAGCGTTGTGCCGCTGAATGGGCTGCGTACAAAGAGAAGCGTTCGAACTCGTTGAAAAAACTGGTGAACCGTCCGGCCATTCCGCGCGGCGTGTACATGTATGGCGGGGTGGGGCGTGGCAAAAGCTTTTTGATGGATTGCTTTTTTGAAGCGGTGCCCATCAAGCGCAAAACACGTTTGCACTTTCATGAGTTCATGCGCGAGGTGCACCGTGAGTTGCGCGAATTGCAGGGCACGGTGAACCCGTTGGATGTGTTGGGCAAACAAATGTCCAAGCGTTACAAGCTAATTTGCTTTGACGAATTCCATGTGGCCGACATCACCGACGCCATGATTTTGCACCGCTTGCTCGATGCCTTGTTTGACAACGGTGTGGGGTTTGTGACCACCTCCAATTTCAAGCCCGACGACTTGTATCCGGGCGGCATGCACCGCGACCGCATCATGCCGGCGATTGCTTTGCTCAACAAAGAGCTGGAAATCATCAACGTCGACAACGGCACCGATTACCGCCGTCGCACGTTAGAGCAAGTGGAACTGTATTTGCGTCCGTTGGGAGAGAAGGCCGATGCCGCCATGACCGATGCCTTCAACCGGTTGGCGGAGTGTCAAGACGAAGACCCGGTGTTGCATATCGAAGCGCGTGAAATCAAAGCGCGCCGCCGAGCGGGGGGCGTGGTGTGGTTTGACTTCAAAGACTTGTGTGGGGGTCCGCGTTCGCAAAACGATTACTTAGAAATTGCCAGTCAGTTTCACACCGTGTTGCTCAGTGATGTGCCGCACATGCCAGTCAACAAAGCGGCAGAAGCGCGTCGCTTCACTTGGTTGGTGGACGTGTTATATGACCGTCGTGTGAAGCTGATGTTGTCAGCCTCTGTACCACCTGAGGAGTTGTACACCGAGGGGCCGATGGCGCATGAGTTTCCACGCACGGTGTCGCGTTTGAACGAAATGCAATCGGCTGAGTTCTTGGCATTGGAGCGTCGTACCGTGGATACGGGGTTGACATGAAAAAAACGATTCTTTTCTTCATCTGCACGGCTTGTGTTTGGACGGCTTCTTACTCGCAAACGCAAGTGCCTGCGAGTGCGCCAAGCTTAGAAGCGCGTCAAGCCGAAGGTCAGCGCTTGTCTGCACTCAGGCAAAAGCTGGAAGATACCTACCAACAAGAGCTCAAGGCTTGCTATCAAAATTTTGATGTGACCAGTTGTCGTATTGAGGCGCGCGAGCGACGTATCCAAGCCAATGCGGCTTTGCGCAAGGAAGAGCTGCGTTACAACGCAACTGAGCGCCGCATCCAAGCAGCAGAGGCTGTGCAGCGTACAGAAGATAAAACCAGCGAAGCCAAAGTCAAAGAAGCACAAGCCAATCGCGCGCAGGCCATTCAAGCGAGCAAAGACCGTGCAGATGCCAACGCACAAAAGCAAATCGAGCATGAGCTGCAAGGCACCAAACGCGGTGAGTACGAGCAAAAGCAACGTGAAGCGGCACAGCACCGTGCCGATGTAGAAAAGAAATTGCGCGAGCGCACCAAAGAACCCGCAGCGCCGCTGCCAGTGCCTGGCCGATGACACATCCCTTGCGCGACATGGTGCAAGAAGCCTTTGCACCGCTCGGTGTGTTGGCGCGCGCCACTGACCATTTCAACCCGCGCCAAGGTCAAACTGACATGGCGCTCGCTGTGGCAGATGTGGTGGCACACGGTGGCAGTTTGGTGGTCGAGGCCGGCACAGGTGTGGGTAAAACCTTTGCCTATTTGGTGCCTGCGTTGCTGAGTGGTGAACGCGTGTTGCTCTCCACAGCGACCAAAGCTTTGCAAGACCAACTCTTTGCACGTGATTTGCCGCGTTTGGTGCAAGCCCTCAACTTGCCGATTCGCTTGGCTTTGCTCAAAGGGCGCTCCAGCTACCTGTGCACGCATCGCATGGAAATGGCGCGACGCGATACCCAAATTCCAGACCGCCACACCGTGCATTTGTTGTCGCGTGTGGAGACATGGTCACTCAGCACGCGCACGGGAGACTTGGCCGAGTTGCCCGGTTTGGATGAGCGTTCACCTTTGATTCCGCTGATCACGTCCAACCGTGAAAACTGCTTGGGCTCGCAATGCCCCAAGTTCAAAACATGTCACGTCAATGCTGCTCGGCGTGAGGCGCTGGGTGCAGACGTGGTGGTTATCAACCACCATTTGTTTTTTGCCGACATGGCCGTGCGCGAAACGGGCATGGCCGAGTTGCTGCCCAGTGTGCGCGTGGTGATTTTTGACGAGGCGCATCAGCTCAACGAAGTGGGTGTGAATTTTTTAGGTCACCAATTGGGTACGGCACAGTTGCTCGATGTGACGCGCGACATCTTGGCCACTGGATTGCAATTGGCCCGAGGTTTGGCCGATTGGCAAGGCGTGTGCTCAGGCTTAGAGCGCGCTGCACGAGAGCTGCGCTTGATGGGGGGCAAACGCATGGGCGCGGTCAAGTTGCGCTGGACCGATGAAGCACCTGAGAGCATTCACCTTGGTGCGTGGGAGCAATCGCTGCAAGATGTGGGCGCTGCTTGTGTGCAAGCTTTGCAGGCGCTCGATACGGTGAGTGAGATTGCTCCCGATTTCATGCGCTTGCACGACCGTGTGGCTGAAGTGGCCAAACGTGTCGATGCTTTCTTGAATCCGTGTGCCCCCGATGCCGTGCGTTGGGTGGACGTGAGCGCATCGCAAATGCGTTTGATGGAAGCGCCCTTGGACATTGCCGAAACTGTGCGTGAACGTTTGATGAAGCAGTCAGCCGCCATGGCCGAGGATGGCGCTGCCCCCGATGCCGAAGCTTCCCCGTTCGACAGCGCGTTTCCCATGCGCCCCGCAGAAGACACACGTCCACGCAGCTGGGTGTTCACCTCGGCCACTTTGGGGGACGACCCACGCCTGCGTTGGTTCACCGAGCCTTGTGGCTTAGAGTCCGCCACAGTCTTGCGCGTGAGCAGTCCGTTTGATTACC
>Ga0228701_1000603_pt1 | contig 28627 bp, 42 predicted proteins | sample McNCre117_Aug_MG_2_FD_178017 | JGI IMG/M metagenome (GOLD analysis project Ga0228701, IMG submission 178017) | Freshwater microbial communities from McNutts Creek, Athens, Georgia, United States - 11-17_Aug_MG | ecosystem: Environmental > Aquatic > Freshwater > Creek | place: USA: Georgia... | reverse complement strand
CTTCGGTGACTGTTTTGACATACCCTTCATCCTTCATGTAATGAGCCAACATACGTAGCTCTAAACCACTAGCATCACATCCAACTAGGACATTACCTTCTTCAACTGTCCAGCACTGACGACATTCGACGCCGTATCCTCCGGCTGTGCCATATAGGATAGTCCCTTTATCGTCTTTCTTTACTGCTGGTACTTGAGCCATGTTAGGCTTCATGTGGGTCATGCGGCCTGTTACAGCTCCATTGGTGATAACCCTACCGTGAACCCTACCGTCTTTACCGATAACCTCCAACCATGACTCAATCTGAGCAATACGTTTCTGGATTGTTAGATACTCTTTAACAAGTTCTGCAAACTCTTTCAGTCTTGCTTTATCGGTTTCCGCTAAACGCGCCATAATTAACCTCTCTTGCAGAAGTAGCAGCTTTGTTTGCCTCTTCTATTGTAGCGAAAGTGCCTAGTTGTTTAAACTTACCGTCTAACCACAAAGCAGCACGATATGTATTATGCTTTGTAGAATAGACGTTACGAGGAAGTTCTCGATTCTTCCATCCTGATGTATTACGTGCATTTTCTTGAGAAGAACAAGTACGTAGATTCTCAATTCGGTTATCTAAGGGATTTCCATTGATATGGTCTAGCATAGTAGGCCATCGACCTGTGTGCAGAAACCAGACAACATGATGTACTTTCTTTCGTTTACCATCAAGCTGCATCTCACGATACCCATGCTTAGAAACCCAACCTATCTCATTGCCTTGAATAGCTCTTCCTTTTGTGCGGCTCCACACAAGCTTTCCATCTTTGTTGTACTTAATATCGTCAATAGTCATGAACACTCCTTAATGATTTCATCTAGAACACTCTCATCCACAATGATACTTCCTTTTTCAGTGTGCTTCTTAGGTTTCCATCCAAGTTCTTGTAACTTTTCAGCAAGTTGTTGTCGAGAACCAATGTTGAACACTTTAATCTCGTCCTTCAAACGCTTTCCTGTCTTCTCAGAATAACGCTCAAGCATTTGTGTCGGGTAAAGCTTTTCAGCTTTTTCCAACAACACAGACATACGTGCTTTCAGTCCACTCAAGAGATTGATAGCATAAGGTACATCTAATTTAAAACCTGAATCTTCTTGTTTCTTTATGATTGCAGCGACTTGGTGTTCTAGAGCGATAGAATCCAAAGAGAAAGCTTGTAACTCAACATTGCTGACAAGGTGAAGATAAAGCTTCCTAAGGCAATGAACATCACGCTTACAATAAAACTCAATAAGATTATCCATAGGTAAATCAAAAGATTCTCCAACATATTCTTCCCTTCTGTTCATCATCCATTGCCACGTTGCTTTGTAGTCCAGCTTCTGAACTCCTAGCTCTTTTCCCCATGCGTCCAGAGAGTGTCCTTGTTCACGGGTGGGCTCCAATAGTCGTGAAACCACTAGAGTATCATAAGCCTTTTTAAGGCCTATCTTAGTTCCCCATAACTTATTCAGTAAAGGAAAATCAAACGAAATACCGTTATGGGCTGCAATCAAGTCAGCATCTTTAAGGTAGTCCCAGAGGCCTTCACCTGATCGCCACACACGAACTTCACCGCTATCGATGTCTTGAGTGACAGCTAAGTGAATTACCGTGTGAGCCATATTGGTTTCAATGTCGATTGCAATACGTTTCATTTGAGATTCATAAACAAACCGTACTGCGCCACGCCATAGCCAATCCATATAGCCATGTTGTTGTACTCACCCTTCAATCCCTGTAGCGTACCCACAATGATATAACCGATGCCTGTAGCACCTACGATTAACATTTCAATCATCTTGTGTCTCCACTTCAGTCCAAGCAGCAAAATAATGATCTTGATTATCACCATCTTTACACCAGCAATACATACCATCAAGCTTCACAAGACGGTAGACTTCATCAGTCTCTACATCTAAGCTATCAGGAGGTACCTGAGGCATTGCTGTTAGCTTAAAACGAGAGCCGCGTTCAAGAGTATATAACTGTTTCATTTTACAACTCCTCCATTGTTACTTCAATCATCCTACCTGTTTGTTGGTCATACAAGAGACTTCCAGCAGGGCCAGTTTGTCCATTAAAGCGGTTCTTTGCGACAGCAACCTTTGTTGTATTCCTCACAACAGGGTCATCGCTCATGGAGTTACGTTCCAAGGTAATGACAGCATCAGATAACTGAGCAATAGCACCAGAGCCACGTAACTGAGATAAGGATACCGCTTCACCGTCTTCATGTCCTTTGTTAGATGTGCTAGGTCGTTTCAAATGACTAACACAAATGAGTGTGATGCCTGTTTCTTGAACAAGAGTGCGAAGACGGGTCATCAAGACATCAATAGACTTGCGCTCATCATTCCCATCCATACCAGAAACAACGAGAGAAATATGGTCGAGAAAAACCACACGGCAATCACAAGCACGAGCCATGTACCTGATTCGATTAAGCACGTTGTCAATAGCAAGGGAGCCGAAATGGTCAAACAGGAAAACACGATTAGTCCCCAAAGTAGCATCGAAAGCCTTCTTTAATTCTCGTTCAGTTACTTCAGTGTCTGGCAAGTGCAGTTTCTTATTGGCATGGAGAGACATGATTGATCTTGCAGTCTTTCGCACTGATTCTTCGAGAAACATTCCTCCAATGTTCCACTTTGTAGTTCGCAGAATCTGGAAAAGGATTTCTCTAAGGAACTGACTCTTTCCGAGACCACTGCCAGCTGTGACTGTAATGAGTTCAGCAGCTCTAAGGCCGTACAGGAGTTCATTGAGTCCTTTGAAGGGATAGAAGGCTTCTGCAACGGGTTCAGGTGTAGATACGCTGTCCCAAAGGGATGAAGCTGCAACGATTCCGTCAGGAACGTAACTCTCAGCTCTCCACCACTGGTTAACGTATTCTGCTCCTCTACCGTTAGCAAGATAGTCGCAGGCATCTTTACACTCCTTAATGTGTTTAACAATTTTAACTTTATTTCCGAACAATTCAGCAACTTCTTTAGCTGCCTTCTGACCGGGTTCATCAGAATCAAAGCAGATAACGATAGTCTCGAAGCTATCTAAGTACTCATACTGAGCCTTGCAGTCTTTAACAGCCGCTGAAGCCCCATTACGGATGCTTACAGTAGGCCATTTGCTGCCTGTCATCTGATAAGAAGCTAATGCGTCTAGCTCACCTTCAACGATGGTGATGTATTTACCCTCTTTTTGAAATAGATTCTGTCCAAATAATGTAGCTTTGTTGAAATTCCCTGCAATGGAGAATGTCTTATTAGCTACTGAACGAATCTTTTCAGCTACTTTAGCGCCTGTTTCATCAAAGTAAGGATAGTAATGAATCCCTGAGTATACATCTTGAGTAACACCAAAGTATTCACAAGTCTCTCGTGAGATACCTCGATCTACGATGGCCTTTACTTCCCCTGTTTGTTTCATCTGAAATACCTTCACTTGTTGTTTTTGTACCACAGGCTCATCTCCTGAGCCATTGACGTAGTTGTGACACGCATGGCAGTACGAATGTCCATCATCATAGAGACTGTTGGCGTCTGAGCTACCACAATGGTCACATGAGGTGTGTTTGATGAACTTAGAAGCTACTTTTAAAGCATTGCTCATGCTTCACCTCTTGCTCGGATTGCATCGGCACATTCTTTGTATTCAAACGATTGATTCCAAAGACCAGCTTTTTTCCATGCTTCGTCTTTTCTATCACACACCTTTGCACACGCCTCACGCTCTTTAGCAGTGGCAACGTCTGACGCTGCGCTGGCTACCAGTTTGGCAAAGGCTTCAAGACATTTAGTTACACTTGTCCCAACCTTATTTCCGTAGAAATTAATCTCTGTAAAGCCAGCCTGTCTAGCCATTTCAATGATTTCATTTTTTTCCATTGTTGAGCCTTTCACAAAAGTCAATGTCTAACTCATAGACTTTCAAGCCTAAAAGCTTCTTAGATCCTTCTTTCTTAGGTGTCTTGATAGCCTTAGCTTTTGAATATCTAGCCCGTCGAAGTTCATTCTGTCGATTCATCGCTTCACGTGTGTGTAACCTACGCATAGGAGCTACATACTCATAAGGCCAATATTCTTTGATGTGAACACTCTTAATAGTCACTTTCTAGCTCCTGTCTAGCACCACAGTCATCACACTGCCCATAGCTCCAATGAGCTTGACGATACATAGGACCACCACACATCTCACAAGTCCATTCAGAGTCATCGTCTCTTTGCTCCTCCAAGTCCTCGTTTCGCTGCGGGTCTTCATTCATCATAGTCTTCCCCTTATTTTTGTTGCCAAAGATTGCATCGTAGTTGTTCCGATAGGCATCATTGTCCTCATTACGCCTTACTGAACCCTTACCACCATCGCTCATAGTCTTACTTGTGCTCATTTTCTTCCTCCACCACGTTTACGCCATCCACTCATATGTTTTCCTTTGTATAAAGAGGAACTGTGAAAAACAAACGATATTCAGGATACCTTTGACAAAGTTCTTCCGTAACGATTGGTGAGCCAAATCCTTCTGAGCGCATCCATGCCGCAGGCTCTTGCTCTGGCTCTTTGGGTTGTGCCTTAAGTTTTGCTTCCGCTGTTTTTGCGCGTTCAGCCCATTCGTGAACGGCATCAACGTGGGATTCGTGCAGAGTGCATTGCTGTACTTGAACTTCGCCATCCCATCGGCAATTGCAGGTTTGCAGCTTGGGTTGTGCCGTAGGTACGGGTGGATGTGAAGTGCGTACTAGGTGCATATCTATCATTGATTGATAAATTTTCTTTGCTCTTGTTTGGCTCAGGTCATAGCCAGATGCTGTACTGCCTTGCTCTTGCATTTCATTGCTAGGCTCATAAGGGACTAAAACCATTCCTCTAGGTACGGGTGGATGTGCAAAAAGAAACTGACCAACTTTTACGCTACGGTCTGGCAATATTTCAGCAAAATAGCCATCATCATTTGCATCTACAACGGCCACAGGCTCTACCTGTTCATTGCTTTGCTGTGCCAAGGATGCCTTAATTGGCTCTAACGCTCTAGCGGCAATACCAATAAACTTCCACGCTTGTCGTGAGTGCCAGTAAATCATTCCTTCTTCGCTTTCTTGCCCAGTGCCAGACATTCCAGCCAATGCGATTTCTTCCAACGCCTCAAGCGCCAGCTTCAATGCTTCTGTTTGTGTTGTAGTCATAGCTTCACATCCTCCCATTTAGATAAGTCACTGATGATATCTGCTAGAACACCTTCACTGAGACCTTTATAGGCTGTATACCCTTGCGTGAGAGACTTCAATGACTCAAGCATCTGACAGGCCTCTAAAGCCTTCTGTGAGCACTTGTAAGCGTAAGCCTCTGCTGGTTGAGACAAATCATATTCGATTGTTGCTTTCATACTTCACTCCGTTCATTTTCTTCAATTCATTTAATGTTGTCACTTTAGTGACACCTTTACCAATGTTAAGACAAATACAAATAAAGACACAATCATGGTGTTTTCTTCCATCCTATGGCTGTTGTAATGTCCATTAAGACTTTCAGTTGTCCGTATTCAATCATCAACTCAACGACATCATTGATTGTATGAGCGTAATGAGCTTCACGCATCATTGTGTCCAAGTCATCATCTACGATTAACAGAGCTTCGCTCTTTAGAGTTTTATCTCTAACTTCTTTTTCATTTGTAGACATTCCATCACTCTGTGATTTAGAATCTTTCATAGTATTCACTTCGTTCATGTTATCCCCTTTTTACTTTAATGTCTTTAATGTATTCATTAATAGTAATAACAATAAGTTATATACTTTAATGTAGGTTTAATGACTTTAATGTTCATCTCTAAAGTCATCTCTAGAGTCTACTACATAGCTATATAGTACATCATCGTCTTCTAGGGAAACCCCTGTGTCCAGATTGTCTTCATCTGGTTCATCATCCAAGTCAGCTTCAGTGATTAAATCCTTACGGTCAATTAACTTGACAAAAGGCTTAATGTCTTCAAGACAAGCTTTACATAAGTCCATGTACTGACCAGTTACAGCATTTTTCAATGTTGCTTGGTATTCCGTTAACAATCTATCACAGGCTCTACAATGCATTTTTATACTCCTAGGCTGTCTAGCCCTTAGTTGATTGATTTAAGCACCTTGTAGGCCCTATAAAGGACTTTCAGGCAGGTTCTTGAGTTGTTCATCAGCGTACTTACGCTGTTGTTCAGCAGTCCACGGCACAGGTGGACATTGTGATGGGAAAGGCCAGTTAGATATAGTTACCATAAATCCTCCAGCACTGCGTTCGCTATAAGATAATCTACAAAGTAACAAACAAAGACAAAAGTCATGTCTTATCTCCCCAAATAGTAGGAAACTTATCCAAAGGGTTAGAACCACCGAAATAGGCATTTTGTAGGGCTTTAGAGGGTTCTTTTACCTCTGTCACGTGTACTTCCATAGCCTTCCATCCTATGCTTTCATAGGCTATATCATAGGCTTCATCCTCTGTCTCTGCTTCTACGGTGTATTGGTCGTATAGGTTACCGTTAAAGTCTTCAATGTAAACTTCGTATTCTTTTGTCATAGTTTTCCCTTTCCCATTGTAAATATGACCACAATCAGCGCATAAGATAGCATAAGGACAGCCTACGTTAGCATAATCCCAGTCAGTTGAGGTGCACTTAGAACAACGTCTCATAGGTCCATCCCTAAAGCATAGGCAATATTGTCCAAATCATCCCCAAAGTTATCCCATTCTCTATAAAAATCTAAGTCATCAAATTCAGATAGCTTATTTATCATAGGTGAATACTTTTCTATTACTTGTTGTGCTTGTTTAAGTAAATAGATAAGTTCATCACGTGTACTGGTGAGTTCATCAGTCAATGGGTTACCTTCTCGCCACAAACGACGTTCAAGCTCAATGAAATCTTTATTGTTTAGCATGTTGTCACCTTTGATTGATTAAAACAGAAACAATAACCCTTACCATCGGCCGAGTCGCCATACCGCATGTTTTCTAAGTCCCAAGCCAGCTTATTCTTAGAGACTAGAGCCTTAACAGCTTCAAAGTGAGCTAAGACATTACTATCTCCATAGCTATAAGGCACAGTGGCTGTAAAGCCGTTGAAGCCCATAGCGCCCGCTGTGTACGCCTTAATACGTGCACCACGTGTGTTAGTTGGCGCAATGAATTTAGTGTGAATTGCAATCATGATGTGTAAATCCTTTACAAGTTGATTGAGAGAGAGAGAGAGAGAGAATTAATCAGAGAGTCATCCATACCACTAGGATAGCGATAGCGTAGAGACAGTATAGTACAGATTGAGCGATAGAGTTGTTCATGGTGTTTTCCCTTACTTTTGCTTGATTATGTCAATGATTGTGTTAACGCTTGATTCAATGTTATTTAAGTCAATCTTATACAATTCATTGTTGTGTTCAATTAGTGAAGTTAATAAGCGCCACTCATCACCACTTAGACCATTACATGAGCCCCTTTGAATAATACTGATTGACTTACCTTCATTGTATTTGGTATTCCAAAATATTGTAGGCAGCCCATACTGACGAAGATTTTTAAATCCTTGTCTTTTTAAGCATAGTCCGATCAGATCAAAATGTTTTTTAGTGTATTCCATATTAAACCCCTTATTAAGCATAAGCCGTTAAGACTGTATCAAGTGAAGCATTAGCCACATAACGCTTGATATCTTCTAAGTCCGGTATCTCTGTGATACAGAATACATAAGCACTAAACTTATCGGTAGACTTATAAGAATAATATGTGCCGCTTGAATCACTACACTGATGTTGAATGCGTGTCTTAACCTTGATACCAAACTTTTCTTTTGCTTCTTTGATAGCCCCTTGCAGAGACTTAGAAGACAAAGGACAGTTAAAGGTTTCTGAATCGTTGAATAGATAGTTTGACATGATGTGTAAATCCTTGACAAGTTGATGATGTAATATCCTATGCACATACCATGCCAGTTTGTATGTAGTACTGTAGTATTAATATTATGATACACTATAACCTTTGAAGTGTACACTGTAAGCTTTGTAAGCACTGACATGGTGCATTAATGCACTACTATGAATAATCTGTGGATAGTATTTCACTGTATTGGTGCATAATTGCTAACATGTTAGTAATCTAGATAGCCTGCCTTAAGTGTGTCTTGATAGGCAGGTCTACCTACATAGTTATGCTTAATAGGTCCTACATAGCCCTACACACTAGTCCTTTACTGACTCATTAGTCATTAACGTACCTGACTAGAACCTGACTTAGTACCTTTGATGTAACTTGATAGGGGGGAGGGGTCATGACTTGTGTTTACTTTTGTGGGAGCCTCCTAAGTACACAAAAAAGAGTATTTAAGAAAAGACCTAATATGACTAAAAAGTCTATAGAAATCATAGAACTTAACATAATAATTAGGGACAGATTAGATATAAAAGGTAAATCTGCTCACAAGAGCCTGCCATAGAGTCTCTAGAGAGGCTATGATGTGGACACAAGAGCCCTATGAAGTAAGGACACATAGACACGTAGTGTCGTAGAGCTCTATGAAGATAGCCATGTCACGTAGGAGACACTAATGTAAATAAACTTAATAAAGTACTTGACAAATGAGAAAAGACGTATATAATTCTCTATGAAGGTTATCCTTCCAAGAACTCAAATGAAGACTTTGTAGACAGGCTACTTAGTTAATACAGGAAGTTTCTAAGTGAGTTACTTTGTTGGCCTAGTGTCTTCCTTAGTCTAACTAAGAAGATGCACACAAGAGGGCAATAAGTAAGTATATACTTCATTTAGATTCTTGTCTTATAAGGCTTTTAAGCCGTAATGTTATAAATTAGATAGTTACTCTATAGTCTCAGAGTAGCTTTCCCCGTATTTATTATTTATTAATAGTACATCTCCTTAAAGGACAAAGATGGAACAAGAAGAACCAACAATCAAGACTCGTGGACGAGGTAGACCCAAGAAGGGTGAGATAGTAGCCAAGAAGTCTAAGAATAGAGGTACTCTAGGTCGTCCTAAGGGTGATAAGGCTATTATTGATGAGTACAAAGCTAGGATGCTTAACTCCCCTAAGTCAGCTAAGGTCTTAGAAACTATCCTTAATGCTGCCCTAGATGATAACCATAAGAACCAATCAGCAGCGTGGAAGCTAGTTGTAGACCGAATTATCCCTGTCAGTGCATTCGAACAAACAAAGCAAGGCTCTGGTGCTCCTACTGTTAGCATTAACATTATGGGTCTTGGTCAAGCTACAACAGAAGTTATTGACAACGATGTCTCGTATGACATCCAAGATGTAGAAGTAAAGGACTCTGAAGAACATGACGAGTCTTAACTTTGAACTCCTTAAATGGCAGCAGACTGTCTTTAAGGATAAGCATAGGTTTAAAGTAGTTGCAGCAGGGCGTCGCTGTGGGAAGTCTAGGCTTTCTGCGGTGACCCTGCTCATTGAAGCTTTGAACTGTCCTGAAGGTTCAGCTGTGATGTACATAGCACCTACCTTAGGACAAGCTAGAACCATTATGTGGGACTTATTGCTTGACTTAGGTAGACCTGTCATTAAGTCTTCTCACGTCAATAATCTCGAGATTACCTTAGTTAATGGAAGAAAGATACTGGTACGTGGTGCTGATAACCCTGATAGTCTACGGGGTGTCAGTCTTACTTATGTTGTTCTAGACGAATGTGCCTTCATTAAAGAGGATGTCTGGCAAAAGATTATCCGTGCTTCCTTGTCCGATAAGAAAGGTAGAGCCTTGTTCATTAGTACTCCTAGCGGACGTAATTGGTTTTACGATGTCTTTAATTTAGGTCAGGATGATGACGAAGAATGGCAAAGCTGGCACTATACAACCAAAGACAATGAAACCATCGACCCTAAGGAAATTGAGGCTGCTGAACGTACTCTAAGTTCCTTTGCTTTTAAGCAGGAGTATCTCAGTTCGTTTGATACAGCTGGTTCTGACTTATTTAAAGAAGAATGGCTCAAGTACAAGGAAGAACCTCAGTACGGTGATTACGTCATTGCCATTGACTTAGCTGGTTTTGAAGATGTAGCTAAGAATGCAGGAGCCTCTAAGAAACGTCTAGATGAATCAGCTATCACTATTTGTAAGATTCTAGATAACGGAGATTGGTGGGTTAAAAAGATAGAACACGGTCGTTGGGATATTCGCATGACCGCTTCTAAGATTCTTTTGGCAATTAGAGAATATAGGCCTGTTTCAGTCGGGATTGAACGAGGCGCTCTCAAAAACGCTGTTCTTCCTTATTTGAACGATCTTATGCGGAAAAATAACGTGTATAGTCATATTCACGATCTTACGCACGGAAATAAAAAGAAAGCAGACCGTATCGTATGGGCGTTACAAGGTCGTATGGAACACGGCAGAATTTCCTTTAATGCAGATGAAGATTGGCGTGAGTTTGAGGATCAACTGCTAATGTTCCCATCGACAGGTGTACACGATGACTTAGTGGACTCTTTAGCTTACGTCGATCAGCTTGCCATTACAACGTATCAACAAGATTATCAAGACGATGAGTGGGAACCTCTTGACACAATTAGTGGGTTCTAATATAAAGAAGGTTATGAAATATTGTCCAAGCTGTCAGACTAACAAACTGTTTACAGAGTTTTCTAAAAATAAGACCCGTAAAGACGGTTTGATGGGTTATTGCAAGCCGTGTCAACAAGAAAAAAGAAAAGTTAGCGACCAAAAGTACAAAGAAGATCGTAATGCTTCTGCGAGAAAATGGCGTGATGAGAATAGAGACGCTCACTTGGCAACCTTAAAAAGATATAGAAGTAAGCGACAATCCGTAAGAACAGCCCTGCAAGTAAAACGTAAAGCAGCTAAGCTACAACGAACACCGGTATGGTTAACAGAATCGGATTTACTGCATATTCAATGCCTTTATCAAGTAGCTGCAATGCGTACATGTGAAAGTGGATATGCTTGGCATGTAGATCATATCTTGCCGTTGCAAGGTAAAACAGTCAGTGGTTTACACGTTCCTAGTAATTTACGGGTAATTCCTGCTACTGAAAACTTACAAAAATCAAATAAGTATTGACAAAAGTACTAATTTGTGATACATTCACCACAATTATATAAGGTGCGCACCTAATGGCTGACATGGAAAACGAAAAAGAAGCTCCCCCTTTTGAGGAACCAACGGAAACTGACAAAGAGCTAGTCTCTTGGGTTATGGATCACGTTGAGCGTTGGCGTGACTTCCGTGATAATAACTACATGGATTCCTGGGAAGAATATGAGCGTATCTTCCGTGGTCAATGGGCTGAATCTGACTCCACTCGTGACTCAGAGCGTTCTCGCATCATCTCCCCTGCTACTCAGCAAGCTGTAGAGACTTCCCATGCTGAAATCATGGAAGCTATCTTTGGCCAAGGTGAGTTCTTTGACATCGAAGATGACGTTAAAGATGTAAATGGTACACCTATTGACGTTGAAAAGCTTAAAGCTCAGATGTCTGAGGACTTCGCTAAGGATAAGATTCGTAAGAGTATCGACCAAATTGGTTTGATGGCTAAGATTTACGGTACAGGTATCGGTGAATTGGTTGTTAAAACAGCTAAAGAGTTCATTCCTACTACTCAGCCTATCCCCGGTGTACAAGGTCAAGCAGCTATCGGTGTTATCGAACGTGACCGTATCAGCGTCACTTTGAATCCTATCAATCCTAAGAACTTCTTGTTTGACCCTAACGGTACATCGGTGGATGATTGTATGGGCGTAGCTATTGAGAAACCTGTGAGCTTGCACAAGATTGTTGCAGGTATGGAAGCAGGTATTTATCGTAAGGTAGATATTACGCCTTACATGGACGATGAGAGCTTGGAAGCTACTCAGGAAGTACGTCAATATCAAGACGGTAAAGCCACTCTGTTGACTTACTATGGTTTGGTTCCTCGTGAAATGCTGGATTCTACAGGAGAGAACAAAGACGTTCAAGACTTGTTCCCTGAAGACTCTACTGCTGATGAATACTGTGACATGGTTGAGGCTATTATCGTCATCGCTAACGGTAATCTGTTGTTGAAGGCTGAAGAGAATCCTTACATGATGAAGGACCGTCCAGTGATGTCTTACCAAGATGACACTGTACCTAACCGTCTCTTGGGTCGTGGTGTGGTCGAGAAGGCCTACAACATGCAAAAGGCCATTGACGCTCAATATCGTGCTTATTTGGACTCATTGGCGCTCACTACAGCTCCTATGATTGCAATGGATGCTACTCGTCTACCACGTGGTGCTAAGTTCGAAGTTAAACCCGGTAAAGCCCTCCTTACCAACGGTAATCCATCTGAGATTATGATGCCGTTTAAGTTTGGAACTACTGACGGTAACGCTCCCGCAGCTGCTCAGAACTTTGAGCGTATGTTACTTCAAGCTACTGGTACTATGGACACCAATGGCATGATTAGCCAAGTCTCTCGTGATGCCTCTCAAGGCGGTATCTCGATGGCTGTAGCTTCTCTCATTAAGAAGAATAAGCGTACTCTCACGAATTTCCAAGAGGATTTCCTGTCTCCTTTTATCAAGAAGGCAGCTTTCCGATTCATGCAGTTCGACCCTGAGCGCTATCCTTCTGCTGATTTGAACTTCGTACCTACAGCTACTTTGGGTATCATGGCTCGTGAGTACGAACAATCTCAGTTCATTGCTCTCTTGCAGACTCTTGGTCCAAACACACCAGTATTGCCCCTCATCTTGAAGGGTGTGATTGCTAATTCTTCTCTGTCTAACCGTGATGAAATGGTGGAAGCTCTCGATAAGATGGCTCAACCTGACCCACAAGCTGCTCAGTTGCAACAACAACAGCAAGTATTGCAGATGCAAGCTCTTCAAGCTCAAACTGCTGTGAATGCCACCCAAGCTGAACGCAACAAAGCCGAAGCTATGAGTGCTATGGTGGATGCTCAGTTGAAACCTAAGGAAGTTGAAGCTAAGATTGCAGCATCTTTGACACAAAACCTCCCTAGTAATGACCAATTAGCTAGTCAAGAGTTTGACAAACGTGTTAAAATTGCAGAACTAATGCTTAAAGAAGCTGACATCAAGAACAAATCTAAGATTGTTGAGATGCAGATGAATGACAGCAAGAACAAATTAGGTGGAATGGAAGAAGATTTCCTCGCTAAACTGCAAGAAAAGTTGACAAATGGACATTAAGAAGCTTACCCAAGAAGTTCTACTTAAAAACATGACTCCAGAGCAGCAACTCGCTGTTTTGGACAGTGTTACAGCCTCCGTTAAAGAGGCTAAAGCCGTTCAAAAGCAAAAGATTGCTGAAAATGTAGACTTGGTGCTCCAAGCTTTGAAGCGTATCGAAGCTGATATGCTCAAACGTGTTGAAGGCTCTGCTCAAGTCGTTGAAGACCGTGTAAAGACTATTAAAGATGGTAAAGACGGTAAGAATGGTCTTGATGGTAAAGCTGGTAAAGACGGAATCAACGGTAAAGACGGTAAAGATGGCCGTGACGGACGTGATGGCCTCAATGGTAAGGCTGGTGAACGAGGACAAGATGGTGTTGGTGTTCAGAACGCTCACATTGATTTTGATGGCAGCCTTATTATTGCTCTCACTAACGGTCAAGAGCTAAATGTCGGTGAAGTTGTTCCTTTTGACATCGCTGAGAAGATTCGAGTCATCGGTAACGGCGGTGGTACGTCTCAATATGTCGTTGATACACTAGCTTCTTTACAAACTCAGATCAATGCTGTCTCTGCTGGTTTGATTTACAAAGGTACTTGGAATGCTTCAACAAATACTCCTAGCCTTGCTTCAGGAACCGGCACTAATGGCTGGTATTACGTTGTTAGTGTTGCTGGCTCTACCAACCTAAACGGTGTAACTGATTGGCAAGTAGGCGATTGGGCTATCTTTAACGGCTCTACGTGGCAAAAGATTGACCAAACTAACCTAGTTACTTCTGTTAACGGCCAAACTGGTGCTGTAACTGTCGGTACGGTTACATCTGTAGGAACGGGTACAGGTCTTTCTGGTGGCCCAATCACATCATCAGGAACAATTAACTTTTCCAACTCTGCTGTAGGAACTTGGGCTGCAACACCTTCATCTGCTAATTTGGCTGCTGCTGTTAGCGATGAAACAGGTTCAGGTGCATTGGTGTTTGGGACAACTCCAACACTTTCAGCTCCTACTGTTGGTGGAACAAACCCTTACGTTCAATTCAACAATGGTTCTGCCGTTGCTTTGGCTGCTGGTCGTCTTTGGTATGACGGTACAACAGGTTCTTGGAATGCTGGCATGGGCGGTGGAAACATTACTCAGCAGATTGGTGAAGAACTATTTATTTATGGCAAAGCTTCTGCTGCCATTACAGATTCTCCACTTCAGATTGTTTATCAAACTGGCACAGTAGGCGCTTCTGGAGTTGTGACATTTGGTCCAACAGTTGCTGGTATTACAAACGGTGATTTGATTATTGGCGCTGCTACAGAATCAATCGCGCTTAATGGTTTTGGTCGTATCACATCGTTTGGCGTGATTCATGGCGTCACAACAAATGGTACTGCTTATGGTGAAACATGGGCTGATGGCGACACAATTTGGTACAACCCTGTTACTGGTAATCCAACAAACGTCAAACCTGTTGCGCCAAACATTAAAGTGCAAATTGGCATTTTGATTAAAGCTGGTTCTGGTGGTTCAGGTTCTATTCAAATTGAAATTAACCATGGCTCTGTCCTTGGTGGCACAGACTCAAACGTTCAACTAACATCTCCAGCAAATAACCAAATCTTGTCATATGACGGTACTGCTGGTTATTGGAAAAACGTATCTGCTTTAAATGGAATCCCAGTTGGCAATACAACAGCAAGTTCAGGTGCATTTACAACATTAACTGCAAGCTCTGACCCAACATTTACATCTACAGGTGCTGTTCAGCTTCCATCAGGAACTACTGCTCAACAACCTACAGGTGTAGCAGGTAAACTTCGTTTTAATACGACTACTAGCCAATTTGAAGGCTATAACGGTACAACTTGGGCTTCTGTTGGTGGTGCTGCTATCAGTAATGACACAGCAACTGCATCATATGAATATCCTTTGTTTGCATCTGCAACAACTGGTACTGCACTAACTGTCTACACAAGCAACGCCAAATACCTATACAAGCCAAGCACTGGTGAACTGCAAGCGTCATTGGTGACAGCCACAAATGGCATTCACATGAATAGCCAATCAATTTCAACCAGCGTGACAATTCCGGTTGGTTACAGCGCCAATTCAACCGGCCCAATCACAATTGCATCGGGTCAGTCAGTCACAGTTTCATCTGGCTCGCGCTGGGTTGTTCTCTAAGGAAGAAACATGAGTTCAGTAATCATTGCTGGCGACACCAGCGGAACCGTAACCCTACAAGCTCCTGCGGCTGCGGGTAGCACAGTTATTAATTTACCTGCTGTAAACGGAACGGCGGTAGTCAATTCCAACGCAACCAATGTGCTCGCGGAAGCTCAAGGCGGCACAGGAACCACTACAGGCTATTACGGCTTCAAGAACCGCATCATCAATGGTGCGATGATGATTGACCAGCGTAATGCTGGGGCTAGTGTTACTGCTAGTACTGTAGGTGCGTTTACATACACCCTTGATAGGTTTGCGTATGCTGCTTCTCAAGCATCTAAATTTACTATTCAGCAAAACGCTGGTTCAGTATCTTTGCCAGCAGGGTTTGTAAGCTATCTTGGTGCGACTGTTGGAGCAGCAGCAAACGTAACCGTTGGTGCAAACGATTATTTCTCATTAAATCAAATTATTGAGGGATTCAATATTTCAGATTTAGGGTGGGGCACTGCTAATGCTCAATCTGTCACATTAACTTTTAAAGTTTATAGTTCTCTTACTGGAACTTTTGGTGGAGTGCTAAGCAATAACACAGGTTATTCATACCCATTTACTTACTCTATATCTTCTGCAAATACATGGACAACTATTTCTGTAACGGTGACAGGCCCAACCAGTGGGACTTGGCTTGCAAATAATGGCACAGGTATACGAGTTATATGGGATTTAGGTACTGGTTCAAGCGGCCGTGGTACGGCTGGTGCATGGGCAAGTACAGCTTACATTGGTGCAACAGGCGCAACAAACTGGATTTCTACCAACTCTGCCACCTTCTACATCACAGGCGTTCAACTAGAAAAAGGCTCAACAGCAACGAGCTTTGACTACCGCCCGTATGGTACTGAGTTGCAGCTCTGCCAGAGATATTATGTAAATGCTCCAGTATTCACATTTGTATATAACGCTGGTGCATATTCTGGAGTTCAATTTCCAGTGACTATGAGAGCTGCGCCTACAGTAACTGCAACCCCGTCATCTGGAACTGTGTCAAATTACGCAATCAGTACGATGGGCTTCACTTCTACCAACACTACATTGGCAAATGCTGCTTATGTCGCATCCTCGGAGCTTTGATATGAATTACACATACCAGCAAACAAAACCATTGATTGACGAAACAGAGCTTTCATCCATTAAACGTAGTGACGGCGCTTTCATCCCCTTCGACTCGGCCAACATCGACTACCAAGCCTATTTGAAATGGCTTGAAGAAGGAAATCAACCTATTCTCGCCGATGAACCAACACAAGGAGCCGCATAATGGTTACGTCCGTAAACGCAAGCACCGCAGCAGGTGGCGGCTTAATCAACACTGCTGATGCCTCAGGGGTACTTCAATTCCAAACAAACGGTACACCTACGGTCACTATTGATACCTCTGGTAATGTGGGTGTGGGTACTGCTTCTCCAAGCACCAAACTAACCTTGGCTGATGGTCAAATCACTGTTGCAAATAGTGGTGCATCAAATCCTGCCCTTAACCTTAAAGGTAATGGCTCTGGCGCATCTGGTTTTCAGATTGGTCAAAACTATAACGCTCAAAGCTTGTATGTTTACGACAACGCCGCTGCCGCGCAACGGTTGACTATCGACTCCAGCGGTAATCTGTTGGTGGGGACTACAAACAACAACAACTCTTACGTAGCCAAGACAATGTTTCAAGCTGCGGGTGTCGTTAGCAATCTTTACAACAATACAACTGGTTTGAGTACGCCTGTATTAGAGTTGATGAAGTTTGACAACAACAACACAACATCGAACATTCTTACCAAGTTTTACATTAACGCAGGTGCAATCGGGCAAGGCCAAATAAACGGGAACGGTGCAAATGCCGCCGCTTTCGGTTCTTTTTCTGATTCACGCTTAAAAGAAAATATTGTTGACCTTCCTCCACAGTTGGAAAATATCATGGCGCTGCGCCCCGTGGAGTACGACTACATTGAGTCCGAAGGCGGTGGTCATCAAATTGGTTTTGTTGCACAAGAAGTTCAAGAGATTTATCCCGACTTGGTTGGTGAACGTGTGGATGGTATGTTGACTCTGACAGACCTAAACAAGAATGATGCTCGACTCATCAAAGCCATCCAAGAACAACAAGCCCTAATCACCAACCTCACTGAGCGCCTCACAGCATTGGAGAACAAATAATGTCACTCGTCCTCGACGGAACAATTGGCGTCAACGCTTCAGGCGGTCTGTACGCTCAAACAACTTACACAGGTTCATATACTGACGGTACGGTAGTTGACTACACAACAGGCTTAGGTCGTATCTCTGTTGGTGCTTCTGACGGTTTAGCCTTTTACCGTGGTGGTATTGGTAATACTGAGTCGATGCGTATTGACTCCAGTGGTAACTTGTTTTTAGGGGCTACGGCACAGGCGTTTGGTGAAAAGTTCCAAATGTACGGAAATTATGCTGTGCTTAACAACGCTTCATACACAGGTTTTATTGGGCAAGGCACTTCACTTGGTACAGCAACAGCTTCAGATTTTGCAATTCGTTCTTCAAATGCTTTAGCATTTTTAACAGGAGGCGCAACAGAACGCGCCCGTATCGACTCCAGTGGAAATTTGTTGGTGGGCGCTACCAGTATTTCTATTGGGAACATTAACGGTTATGTGTTCAATGCTGGTGGTGCGTTAAACATCTACCGAACATCTGGCGCAAGTCAGCCCATGATTGGGTTTGGTAACGGCGGTAACTTTGTTGGTGATATTAGAACAAGTACGACATTAACTTCGTATAACGTAACTTCCGATTATCGCCTTAAAGAAAACATTGTTCCGTTAACGGGTGCTTTAACTAAGATATTAGCGCTTAAACCAAGCCTTTACAACTATAAAGTAGATCCTACTACACAAATTGAAGGTTTTATTGCCCACGAACTACAAGCTGTTGTTCCCCATGCTGTTCATGGTGAAAAGGATGCGGTAGACGATAATGGAAACCCGATTTATCAAGGCGTTGATGCTTCTTTCTTGATTCCTCATTTGGTGGCAGCAATTCAAGAATTGAAGGCCGAAGTGGATGCCTTGAAAGCAGTTAATTAATGTTTATCGTACTGGCTCTTTTTTACCCGCTAGCTATCCAATATCAACGTGGAGGCCATTGGCGTATTCTTGCGCCTTTTACGTTGTTGACAGCTCTGATTGATATTTACTGTAACTACACTGAACTGGCTTTGCTGACTTGGGATTATCCTAAAGACAGTGAAAGAACATTCAGTAATCGTTGTAAACGACTTATTCATCAAGAAGGTTGGGCGGGTTTCTTAGGTCGTTTGACACAGAAATACTGTAATTTCTTCATGGCTAACCATATTGAGTAAAATAATTAAAGAAAACACTTGACAAAGTTATTAAAGTACTATAAAGTACAGCTTTATTAACTATTAGGTTCTCCGATATGGATAAAGAACTACAAGATTTATCAAAATTCTACGATGATGCCTTCGACATGATGTCCACTCAAGGGTGGAAAGATTTGATGGAAGACATCCTCAAAGTAAAGAATAGCTACGACAAACTATCTTCTGTCACGGAAACACACAACTTAGACTTTCGTCGGGGACAGATGGATATTTTGAACTGGTTATATGGCCTAAAGGGGGCCTATGAGCAGACTTACAAGGATCTTCAAGAGACAGGTGAGGTATAACAATGCCTCGTCGTATCTTTGAATTTGTTTGTGGGAATGGTCATCGCACTGAAGCTTTTGTAGACACAGAATGCCACGCAACTCCTTGTAAGGAATGTGGCGCTGAAGCAACAAGGGTGATGAGTGCACCGACTATGAAATTAGAAGGCTGGTCAGGCTCTTTTCCGACAGCCGCTGATTCATGGGTTCGTAAGCGAACTGAAAAGATTGCCCAAGAACGAAAGCAGAACTCATAAGTCTTTTTAAGACCGAGTTTTATTTTAAATATTGTCCTAGAACCACATTTTATACGTGGCAGGAGAAGGAATTAGTATTATGTTAGTAGATGATAATGAAGATAGCGTTTTAGGTGAACTCGACGTAGTTGAACAACTCACCAAACCTGAGCCTACAATTCAAGAAGACCATCCAGTAGAGGACTCTATCCCTGAGAAATATAAGGGTAAGTCAGCGCAGGAAATCATCAAGATGCACCAAGAGGCTGAAAAGCTAATTGGTAAACAGGCACAAGAAGTCGGAGAAGTACGAAAACTTGCCGATGAACTTCTTAAACAGAGTCTATCAAGCAATAAAGCTGCTACAGAAACTAAAGTAGAGCCTGAAATTGACTTTTTTGAAGACCCTCAGAAAGCAATTCAAAAATCTATTGAGTCCCATCCAGATGTTCTCGCAGCACGTCAAAGTGCCCAAGAATTCAAAAAGATGCAGATTCAACAGAAGCTAAATCAGAATCACCCTGATTTCGGTACTATCGTTCAAGACCCTGAGTTTGCGGAGTGGGTAAAACAATCTCCCGTTCGCACTCAGTTGTACGCCAAGGCTGATGCAGAGTTTGATTATGACAGTGCACATGAATTGTTGTCTACCTATAAGCAGATTAAGCAAATTAAGACGCAACAGGTAGAAACTGCTGGTAAAGAGACATTGAAGCAGAACTTAAAAGCTGCTGCTGTCGATACTGGCGGTACTGGTGAGTCATCTAAACGAGTCTACCGTCGGGCCGACCTTATTCGGCTACGAATGAGTGATCCGGAACGCTATGAAGCACTGGAGCCTGAAATTATGCAGGCCTATGCTGATGGACGTGTCCGATAACTTTATTGTTAATTTATATTTATATTTAATCTCTAGGAGTATTTAAAATGGGTCTCGGTACTAATCACGTAACTAAAACAACCGCAGCAACGTTCATTCCCGCAATTTGGTCTGATGAAATCGTAGCTGCTTATAAGAAAAACTTGGTGGCTGCTAACCTCATCAAGAAAATGAACTTCAAAGGCAAGAAAGGTGACACCGTTCACATTCCTAGCCCAACACGTGGTTCTGCTTCTGCTAAGGCTGCATCGACTCAAGTGACTTTGATTGCTGCTACTGAATCAGAAGTTGTGGTGTCTATCAACAAGCACTACGAATATAGTCGCATGATTGAGGATATCGTTGAAGCTCAAGCTTTGTCTAGCCTGCGTTCGTTCTATACTGACGATGCTGGTTATGCTTTGGCTAAGCAAGTGGATACTGACTTGATTCGTTTGGGTCGTGTGTCTAACGGCGGTGTTGTCGGTACTTCTGACTACGCTACTGCTGCTTCTAGCACTAACGCTTTCATCGGATCTAACGGTACTACTGTGTATAACAGCTCTACCTCTAACGCTGCTGCTTTGACTGATGCTGCTATCCGCCGCACTATCCAACGTTTGGACGACCAAGATGTGCCTATGGACGGTCGTTTCTTCATTGTTCCTCCATCAAGTCGTAACACTTTGATGGGCTTGGCTCGTTTCACTGAACAAGCTTTCGTGGGCGAACAAGGTGGTAACAACACCATCCGTAATGGTGAAATCGGTGACGTGTATGGTGTGAAAGTCTATGTGTCTACTAACGCTGATACTGCTGCTGGTAACACAGCTACTGACCGTATCGCTTTGATGGGTCACAAAGATGCTTACGTGTTGGTTGAACAACAAGGCATCCGTTCACAAACTCAGTACAAACAAGAATACCTCGGTACTCTGTTCACTGCTGACACTTTGTACGGTGTTGCTGAGCTGCGCGACTATTCTACAGTTGCTTTGGCTGTTCCAGCTTAATAGCTAGACTGAAGGGGCTTCTCAAAAGGAAGCTCCTTTGGTGTATATACTAATTGGAACATTAACATGTCAGCTACCTTTAAATGCCTAATTAGTGGGCAAACAGTTACCTTTATCCATCAGGTCGACATTGATTCGATGAAGAATCATCCTGACTACGAACGTGTTGAAGACACCCCTGAAGTAGTTGTTGCTGAGGAAACTCCTGTAAAGAAAGTTGGGCGTCCAAAGAAGGTTGAAATTACTCCTGAGGCTGAGTAATCATGGATGAAGTTTCAGCTCGTGAATTTGGACGTTTAGAAGCTCAAGTAGAAGCCCTTCAGAATGAAGTCCATAGCCTCAGTAGAGATGTAAAGTGCCTATTAGAACTTGCTAATAAGTCTAAAGGTGGGTTTTGGATGGGTATGACGATTGCCTCAGGTGTTGGCGGCCTGATTACATTCTTCATTGATAGATTTTTTAAGTAAGAGGATAGATAAATGGCAACTAAACCAAAGACAAAAGCAGGTAAACAAGCTAAAGTGGGTAAAGTGATGAAAGAGTTCAAGGCGGGTACTCTTCATTCAGGCTCTAAGAAAGGCCCTGAAGTCACTTCTCAAAAGCAAGCTGTGGCTATCGCTCTTTCTGAAGCAGGGATGTCAAAGAAGAAGCCTAAGGCTAAGTAATCATGGCTTTACCTACCTACCTATCCCTCGTGAATGACGTCCTTGTACGTCTTCGTGAACCGCAGGTAACCAGTGTCAATCAGAACACAGTGAGTGCTTTGGTTGGTAAGTTCGTCAATGATGCGAAACGCGCTGTTGCTGACGCTTATGACTGGGATGCCTTCAATTACGCAGTTACCATTCAAACAGTAGCTAATCAGTACGAAGGTTATAGCATTCCGGGTGCTGGTGTTCGCTGTAAAGTGATGGATGTTATTAACACATCTCGTCAGTATCCTCTCACACCTTTGGACCATGCCTCATTGGACCTTCAAGCATGGGGTACTGCTAACCCACAAAAGACAACACCATTCAACTACACCTTTGATAACGTAGATGACAACGGTGATGCAATGGTTAACTTTTGGCCTATTCCAGACGCTGTCTATAACATTCGTTTCAGCTTAAACGTTCCGGAAGTTGACTTAGCTAACGATACTGATAAGACATACTTGCCTAAAGAGCCTATTGTCTTGGGTGCTTTAGCTCGTGCTTTAGTTGAACGTGGTGAAGACGGTGGTTTGACTAGCTCAGAGTGCTATGCCTTGGCTCAGAAAGCCCTTGGTGACCTGATTGCTATTGAACTGTCTCGTTCCCCTGAAAATGATTCTTGGGTCTCAGTGTAATGTCTCAACAGACCCAAGCTTATTCAATTACTGCTCCGGGGTTTATGGGGCTGAACACTCAAGACTCATCTCTTGACTTGGCTTCAGGTTTTGCTCTTGTAGCTAACAACTGCATTATTGACCAGTATGGTCGTATTGGTTCACGTAAGGGTTGGACACCCGTTAACAGTAGTTCAGGCACTCTTGGTTCTAATAACGTTAAAGCCATTGGTGAATTGATTACAGTAGACGGAACTAGCTGGACTATCTGCGCAGGCAACAATAAAATCTTTAAGTTGGTAGGTTCTACTCTTACTGAACTTACCTATGGTGGCGGTGGTACAGCTCCTACGATTACAGACAGTAATTGGCAAATGGCTGCTTTGAATGGTGGCCTTTATTTGTTCCAAACAGGACATGACCCATTAGAGTTTAATCCTGCTACATCGACTACACAATACCGTCGTATCTCTGAAATGTCAGGGTATGCTGGTACTGTCCCTCAAGCGGATTGTGCTATTAGTGCTTATGGTCGTTTATGGGTTGGCAATACAGCAGGTGATAAAGTAACCGTAGCTTGGTGTGACCTATTGAGTCCAGCTAAGTGGAATACAGGCACAGCGGGTACATTGGTTACTTCGTCTGTATGGCCTAAAGGTGGGGACACAATCACTGCTCTGGGTGCTCATAACGGTTTCTTATTCATCTTCGGTAAGAATAACATCCTTGAGTATGCCAATGCTCAAACACCAGCTTCCTTAAGTCTTCAAGATGCTGTAGTAGGTATCGGTTGTATTGCTCGTGATACTGTTGCTAACACAGGTACTGACTTAATTTTCCTGTCTGCTACAGGCGTTCGTAGTGTTCAGCGTACCATTCAAGAGAAGTCCTCCCCTCTGAATGACCTGTCTAAGAATGTACGTAATGATTTGATGGCAGCAGTCAATAGTGAAACAGCTTCTACAATTAAGGCAGTTTACAGCCCTCGTGATGCTTTTTATCTTCTCACTCTTCCTGTCTTAAAGAGCGTCTACTGCTTTGACACTAAAGGTTCTCTACAAGATGGAAGTCTTCGTGTAACCACGTGGGATAGTATTGAGCCTTTGTCTTTCTGTAAAAAGCAAGATGGTTCTCTCTTGTTAGGTAAAGTTGGTTATGTAGGCCTACATACAGGTTACCTAGATAATACGTCTTTGTATCGCTTTCAATACTTCACTAATCACACTGACTTAGGCGCTCCTTCAGTTGCTTCTATCCTTAAACGATTGATTGCAGTTGTTATTGGAGGCAGTAACCAATACGTTACTTTTAAGTGGGGCTATGACTTCACAGGTAACTATCAATCAGCAAGTATACAGATTCCTGCCCAAGGGGTTAGTTACTATGGAGTTGCAGAATATAATACTTCTGGTGTAGAATATAGTGGTGGTACTTCATTACAAACACTTAAAGTATATCCTACAGGTTCAGGTAAAGTAATACAAACAGGTTATGAAGCTGACATTCAGGGTCTTCCTTTGAGTGTCCAGAAGCTTGAGATTCACGCCAAGAATGGCAAACTGTCCGCTTAAGGGGAATAATTTTGACAGATTACGTAAAAGCAACTAACTTTGCAAGTAAGGACTCTCTTGCTTCAGGTAACCCATTAAAGATTGTCAAAGGTACTGAAATCAATACTGAGTTTGACAATATTGCAACTGCTGTAGCCACTAAAGCTGACTTGAATAGCCCTACTTTCTTAGGTACTCCCGCAGCTCCTACGGCTTCAGTCCCTACAAACACTACTCAAGTTGCAACTACAGCGTTTGCAATGCAGGCTGCATATCCTGTAGGCTCTATCTACATGAACGCTTCTGTAAGTACTAATCCTAATAGCTTATTTGGCTTTGGTACTTGGGTTGCTCTAGGTGCTGGTCGAATGCTTGTTGGCTATAGCTCAGGAGACCCTTTGTATGGCACAGCAGGAAATACAGGCGGTTCTCGTGATGCTACACTTGTAAGCCATAGCCACACCGCTACAGATTCAGGACACAGTCATACTATTGGTTTCACAGGAACTATGCCTTATTCAGGTGGTGGCGGCAACCCTAATACTAACTTTGGTACGGGTTCTAATCAGTCAACCAACTCAGGAACCGCAAACATTACCGTGTCTACAGTAGGTTCTTCAGCAACTAACGCTAACTTGCCTCCATATTTGACAGTCTATATGTGGCAGCGTACTGCTTAATTATTAAGGATAAAATATTATGGGATTTTTAAGCGATACAGTATCTAGCTTGGCTCCAGTTGCAGCCATCGGAGCAGGCATCTACACAGGTAACCCTGCTCTTGTTGCAGGTGGTTTAGGTATGATGGGCGCAGGTGCTCAAGGCCAAGCTGCTCAACAAGGTAATCAATACGCTGCTCAGGGTGCTCAGTTCCGTCCTGTAGGCATCACCAATACCTTTGGTACATCAAAGTTTGCCTTTGATCCGAATACAGGTCAGATGACTGAAGCAGGGTATACATTAGCCCCTCAACTACAATCTGCACAATCAGCATTGATGGGGGGTTTGACAGGCACGTTACAAGACCAAGCTAACATTCAAGCTATGGGTCGTCAGTACATGGCGAAGTCCCCACAAGAGCAAGCTCAACAGTACATAGCTAATCAGCAAGCTTTGCTGCAACCTTCTCGTCAACAAGCTCAGGCCAATTTGAACACTAATTTGTTTAATCAAGGTACTGGAGGCTTGTCTGTTGCTCAAGGCGGTAACTTAGGTATGGCTAATCCTCAACAGCAGGCTTTGGCGAATGCTCAAGCAATGCAAGACCTCCAACTAGCTGCGCAAGCTACTCAAGCAGGGCAACAACAGTATCAGTTTGGTCAAGGTTTGTTGTCTAGCGCTTATCAGCCCTATACTGCTAACCTCAATGCTGCTGGTTTAACTGAAGGAATGGGCCAACAACCTTTGGAACTCAGTGCTTCCTTAGCTGGTCGTTCCGCTACTGCTGGAGCTAACGCTGCTAAGTACACACAAGCTGCTGCTGCTTATAGCCCTACAGGAACATTGTTGTCTGGGTTGGCTGGTAACCCTGCTTTCACTAACTGGGCTGGTCAAGGTATTGGACAACTCTTTGGTGGCGGTTCTTCACAACCTCAGCAAAACGCTTGGGGTGGCTGGTATGATACAGCGGAACAACAGTTTTAAGTAAGGGATAATATGGCAACTCAAGATTCCATGGTAGCTGGCTTATTTGCCACGCCTGAACAATATCAACAATCTCAATTAGCTCAGCAACAAGCCAACGCTATTCAAATGGCTCAGTTGACCCCTGAGCAACAAGCTAATGCTGGAATGCGTGTAGCAGGTTATCAATTAGGTAGCGGAATTGCAGGTGCTTTAGGTGCTCAAGACCCTCAACTACAACTTCAAGCAGCTCGTCAGTCTATTCTTAAAGGAATGGACCAAACGAATCCTCAATCTATGATGGAAGCTGCTCAAAAGCTTGCTCAAGCAGGGGACCAACAAGGCGCTCATCAACTGGCATTGGCTGCTCAGGACTTGGCAGTAAAGCAGTCACAAGTAACTAAAAATATTCGTGAAGCTACACCTACGGCTGTTCGTGAATATCAGTTGGCAAAAGCTGAAGGCTATCCCGGTTCATTTGTTGATTTTCAAACACAGATGAAGAAAGCAGGAGCTACTAATGTTAGTTTGAGCACAACAGCTGATAAATCATACGGTTCTCAGTTTGGTGAAGGTATTGCTAAGAGTGATTTGGCATTACGTGATGCCGCTGTAGCAGCTCCTGATATTTTAAATAATATTGAACAGCAACGTGCTTTATTGAATAGCGGTAAAGTTTATACAGGTGTAGGCGCGAATGCTAAACTTAATGTATTAGCTTTTGGCCAAGCGTTGGGCGCGACAGGGGCTTCAGACAATGAAATTATTGCTAATACTCAACAACTGCAACAACAACGTTCTAAGTCTGTTTTGAGTCAAATTAAAGCAAGTGGTCTGGGTACTGGTCAAGGCTTCACAGATAAAGATTTGGCGTTCCTTGAACGTGCTTCAGCGGGTAATATTACACTTTCTGCTGATACAATTAAACGTCAGTTGGAAGCTGAAGAACACGCCGCAAAAGCACTGGCTGGACAGTGGAATAAACGTGTTTCTACACTACCGCAGCAGCTTACTTCAAGCATGGGGCTAGCTCCTGTACAACTTCCAGCAGCTCCTTATAAACCTTCTGCAGCAATTCCAACGACAGGTGGTCAAACAGGTGTTCCTCTTGTGGACAAATATCTTGTAACCCCTACACAAGGACAATAAGAATGGCAGATCCTACATACGATCAAGTATTACAAGCGTTACAAGCTGCCGATGCTTCTGGAAACGTGGAAGATGCGCGTCAGTTAGCTCAAATGGCTGCTTCTATGATGCCGAAAGCATCTACACAACAAGCACAACCGACAGTTAAAGAATCGGATATGCCTCTAGGCAGTTTTGGACGTCGAGTTGCTTCGCTGGCTGATACGACTATCGGCGGTGTTCTTCCCGCTATTGCTCAAACAGTAGCATACCCCTTAGCTCGTGTAGGTCGTTCGCCTGAAGAAGCTCAAGCAGCGGCTCAACGTGTTGCAGGAATGGTAGATCAGCCTTTTGGTAAAGCTATCAGCTCTCTTCCCGGAATGCAGGATATTACTAAGTCTCCTGAGTATCAAGGAGAAGCTAGTCGTCAACTGATGGGTTTTATTGGTGCTAATGTCCAAAAAGGCGCTCAATGGTTAGCTGAAAAAACAGGCCAACCTCAGGCTGACATTGAAAGCTATTTAAGTTCGGCTGGTTTGCTGGCCCCTGCCGGTATTAAAGCTGGCGTAAAAGCAGCTACCCCTGTTGTAAAAGAAGCAGCAGCTAATGTTGTGGCAGGTGTGCAGGCTCCTTTTGAAGAACAACTTAAAGCGCGTGCTCAACGTTTGTCATCTGAAGACTTTGCCCGTGGCCCTCAAATTGAAGCTGCTCAAGAAGCTCAACGCTTAGGTATTGCTTTAAAGCCTACCGATTTGCAGCCTTCTGTGGGTGCTAAGATTACTACTTCAATGGGTGGTGCTGAGGGTTTGGATCGTATTGCAGCTGCGAATAAAAACAATGTACGTAAGATTGCTTTAAATGAGATGGATCTTCCCCCTGATACTCAGCTGAACGGGGCAGATGCGTTTAAACTTGCACGTGATAAAGTAGCTAAACCTTATAATGATATTCGCAGTCTTCCTACAATGACTGCTGACGAGGCTACATTACAGGCTTTAAACGAACTACGTCCTGATACTGCTCTGATTGGTTCAGACAAATATGCTAAGGCAACCAACGCTATTATTGACGATGCTGTTAAAAAAGTATCTGCTGGTCTTGACGGCGATCAGTTGTTGAAAAACGTACAAGTAATGCGTCAACGCGCCCGTAAGACATACAACAATAAGAGTGCTTCTATTGAAGCTTTAGACGTTGCTGACACAAATCTTGCTTTGGCTAACACTCTAGAAAAGATGATTGAGGCCAATGTAACTGATCCTAAGTTATTGGAAAAGTTCCGTGATGCTCGTCAAAAGATGGCCCGTTCTTATGCGTATGAAGGTGCTACGGACTTTAATACAGGTATTATTGATGTCAACCGCCTAGCTAAGATTACAGCTAAAGACAGCGCCATGACGGGAGACATTGCTGCTCTTGGTAAGGTGGCCGGAAACTTTCCAGATGCTTTTACAACTAAAGCAGTTAAACAAGGCACAGAGGCTGCACATATTGGACGTACAGGCCTTGCAGGTTCCTTGGGTGGTCTTTTAGGTTATGCTTTAGGTGGTGATTATGCAAGTGGCGTTGCTGGTTCTTTGTTAGGCGCTGGAGCAGGTGAGACAGCTCAATCCTTGGCTGCTAAACGTATGGCTAGTCCAGAATATCAACGTAGTTTAAATATTCGTGATATGCGTTTGCGTCAGCGGAAACAAGGTCTTTTTAGTCAGCCTTAAATGCCTCTCTTAATCCTTGCTGGTGCTCTCAAGGCTGTTGAGGCTATCCAGCAGGGATGTGAGCTATATAAAGAGTATAAAGGTACTGTCCTTAAAGCTAAGGAGACCTTCGATGAAGCTAAAGGA
>Ga0228701_1000602_pt1 | contig 28633 bp, 29 predicted proteins | sample McNCre117_Aug_MG_2_FD_178017 | JGI IMG/M metagenome (GOLD analysis project Ga0228701, IMG submission 178017) | Freshwater microbial communities from McNutts Creek, Athens, Georgia, United States - 11-17_Aug_MG | ecosystem: Environmental > Aquatic > Freshwater > Creek | place: USA: Georgia... | reverse complement strand
CCTTTTTCGTCAAAGTCATGGCGCGATAGCAAAGCGGTTATGCACCGGATTGCAAATCCGTTTAGCCCAGTTCGACTCTGGGTCGCGCCTCCAAGGATTTATCCTTATAAATCAAGCACTTAGCTCTAACGGGCTAGGTGCTTTTTTATTGTTTTAATAATTACACGGTGATTGCACGGTTGATCTGTGGTATTTGGTTGCAATTTTGATAAATGGCTTGTACACTGCGTACATGAAAGAACGTAGCCCAGAAACCATTGTTGTACGAGAAAACGAAATACGTTTAGTTCGTCGCCCTGATAGTGAGCGTTGGCAAGCTCACTTCAAAGTCGATGCTATCGGCAAATGGATTCGTAAGGCAACAGGTACGCCTAATCTAGAAAAAGCCAAAGCTTTCGCTGAAGAGCAGTGGTTCGAAGCCAAGGTGCTTGCCAAGGCTGGGCATCCCGTTGTTTCTAAAAAATTCAAATCTGTTGCTGATGTTGTATTGCGTGATCTTGAAATCAAAGTCGCTGAAGATAAAACCAAGCGCGGAAGTAACAACGATTACATCAGCGCCATTAACGGCTACCTGATCCCATTCTTTGGTGGGTACAACGTTGACCGCATCAACCAAGCGGTGTTCACCGAATTCTGTGAATGGCGTCGCCAAAAAGTGGGCCGTGAGCTAAGTCATAGCGCCCAAGCCAATCACAACGCCGCATTGAGCTTGGTGTTTGATTACGCCATTGAACGCGCCTACATGAGCAACATGCAAAAGCCAGTTCTCAAGAACACAGGCGAACATGGCGGGCGTCGACCAGACTTCTCGTCGCAAGAAGTCTTGCATATGGCTTCTAAGTTTGCAGATTGGGTGCAAGAGGGGCGAATTGGCAGAACGCGCGAGCTGCGTGAGTTGTTGTCAATTTATGTGCCTTTTGCGGCGGCAACAGGCATGCGTCCAGGTACAGAGATGGAGTACCTTGAATGGCGTCATATTGAGCTACGTGACGTTGGACTTGAAAAACCTGTGCTCTATGCACGCATCCAAAAAGGCAAGACGGTCAAGAAGAATAAGCCCATGTTTGCCGTGTTTCATGAAAGTTGCAAAACGTATCTAGTGCGACTGATTGAATTGGCGCCAGAGTTGCAAGGCAAGACGCTTGAGCAAGTACTGGATGAAAAGCATGAATCAAGGGTGTTCCGACCACGCAATGGGGTGCAACCCACGCACTTGATTGCTCAATTTAGTCAATTCCTTCAGGACTTGGGCATGCTGCTGTGTCCAACGACAGGGCAAGAACGAACCCTGTACAGCCTACGCCATTACGCAATCACGCAACTCATTGCAAAGGGCCTTACAGCTGAGCAAATTCAAGCGCAGGTAAGAACCAGTGCCACCATGATTGCCAAGTTCTACAACCACATGAGCCCGTTGATGAATGCGGCTCAGTTCTCGGGACAAGGCGAGGATGGTTCTATCGAGACTTCAATTGCGAAGTTGTTGAACAGCACTCCAAACGACGAGTTGATGTTCATGGCCGAATTGAGTACGGGCTTAAGCATTTCACTGAAGCAGCAAAACGAGCCTGCACTTGAAGAGCTGCGTGAAGAATTGCAAAAAACCTCAGCAGCAGCTGCGCCCAACTAATCAAGGAACTTTGCAATGACATCACCTACAGCCACGACCGCAAACTCGGACTCACGTGCACAGTTGCATGAGGCGTTCATGACGATGGCCAAGCGATCTTTTGAGCTCAGTGAGGAGGTACGTGCAAGAGTCGTGTTCTACAAAACTGTTTTGAGAAAACTAGACAGTGGTTTATCGATTGAAGATGAGGTGCCCGAAGTCAAGGGCATGATGGCTGATGCTGTGCGATTAACAGTGCAGCGTTTGCTCAAACATAGCCAAATGCGAGCTGACGAAGCGTGGGAGTTGGCTGATAGCTACAAGGGCTGTTTCCTCACGACTGTGCGATCTGCATTACCCGATGGTGAATTGATTCCGCAATACGATATTGAGTATCTGGGACAGGTTGAAGCGGGAGATGCAAAGATCTCCGTTAAAAGCTTTCGACGCAACATCGAAGTAGACGTGCAGGGCAATGACCTAGCCCTTGATCAGCTGTGGGTTCAGGTGTCGTTTGCGGCCATGATGGCTTCGTGACAAAAAAGGCAGAGTAGTTGTCTTGCCTTCGACCTTCTTCTATGTCCGGTTGCTCTTTGCTACTTCCAATTAATACTATAAGCCTGTGACTTTTTGAATCGAGTGTCCAAAATGTGGACGCATCAAGCAGCCGTTTGCAACGGGCTTGCATTGACCGCACACAAACATGCTCTGGCCTAAGAGCTTTTTGAACGAGCCAAGGGCTCTGGATTTATGCAGGCCGCACTTGTAGCAGCTCATCGTCCCCATGCTGCTTGATTCGCCAAACAGTGAACCGCCTTGTTTGGACTTGTATCGCAGGCCATCTTGAGAAATAGCGGTTGTATTGTTTTTGCTCATATTTAAATCAATGTGCTCGCTGTTTGTTTCATGAAAGGGCGTATGCACATATCGCACGATTTTGGCGGGTCATTTATGAATAGGTCGCCCAAAACGCTTGTTGAAAACATACTCGTCAAAAGCGCAAATATTTTGCTCTTAACAACAAAAATAAGCGAGAGCGTTAGTGCAATCACCGGAAGAGATGGGCGTTAGTGAGCCCCACCTGCTGCGAATACTTATAGAGATTAACCAATGGGAAGACAGTCATCGGCGTGAATTGCAAACCATCTCGGGACGTGATTTGTATTTCAGGATCGCAGCCAGCATGCTGGAAGATTCCACAGGCAAGAAGCAACCACTGAAATTACTGAGTGGTCGTATCACGGATCGCGCCACAAGAAGTCGAATCAGGGAGTTTGAAGCACTAGGCTTGGTTGAGGTTGTGGACAACGAAGATGACGCAAGAACAAGGCGAGTGATCCCAACGGTTGAGTTCATCAGACGGTTAAACCAGCACCTGCATATGTTCAAGCGGTTTTGCGATATGCGTTACTTGATTGTTGCACGAAGTTAAATCACGACATTGAAATGAATGGCTCAATTTCATTAGAGTTAAATAATTGGGTGTTTCCATGAACACGCCAAATACCAATTAATTCCTAGTCGTTTTTCATCCTATCAATTCGATAAATATCCAGGGCGGATTCTTCATCGTGTGGCGCATTAAACCCTTGAATGGTTGTGGTATCGGCAACAACTAAGAAATCTATAAATTTAGGAGTGATAGGTGCAAGACCGAAATTTTTTTAATTCTCACGCAGGTTGAGCAGACAGTGATTTATGCCCGTGAGTTAACAATGCACGCTTGTGAGTAGTACTCACGAAACACTTCGCACTTGGCAGTCAAACGTCGGTTGTGCGTGTAGCGCATCAGCAGCCCGTGTCCCAATTCGGTCTCAAGACGTTTGAGCGCAGCATTGGCCGCGGCTGGGGAGAGCTGCAAGCGTTCGGCGGCTGCGCTGAGGCATGCCTCACGTGTTTTAGAAGTATTTTGAGATCTTGAATCAATTTTTAAATATTTAGAACTAGTAATATAAGTTAATTGAATTATATAGAATTGATTTTTTGGTATGATTGATCATTGTTCAATTTTAAAGTCGTCATATGGATATCTCAACTCATTCAAAAACGCGTTACACGACCAAGTCGTTTGACCCCGAGTTCAAGCTCTCAGTCCAACAGGTAGAAGCGGTCGAAACGTTGCTCCGTAACAGTCCTTCTTCGACTAATGCACAACCTTGGCATTTCTTCTTGGCCAGCAGTGAGGATGGCAAAGCTAAGGTGGCCAACGCCACGACTGGTTTTTATGCCTTCAACGAGGCCAAGATTCGACGGGCCTCGCATGTGGTTGTTTTTTGCACACGCACCCAAGTGGATGAGCCTTATCTGCAAACTCTACTGTCCCAAGAAGCTCAAGACGGTCGCTTTGCAACATTTGAGTTGCGTGAAGGCCAGCATCGAGGGCGTTCTTATTTCGTGAATATGCATCGTTACGAGCGGCGCGATGCCACTCATTGGGCAGACAAGCAGGTCTACCTAGCTGTGGGCACTTTGCTCTTAGGTGCCTCGGCCCTAGGTATCGATGCCTGCCCGATTGAGGGTTTTGAGTCAGCAATTCTTGATGATGAGCTCGGCTTGCGAAACAAGGGCTTGGTTAGCACCGTCATCGTGGCACTGGGTCGTCGAGCCAAGGACGACTTCAACGCTCAGTTGCCCAAATCACGTTTACCAATCCATCAAGTCATCACCCATCTGTAAGGAGTATTTAATAAATGAACACTTTCAAAGCAATCTTGCACACTAGTGCGGCTATGGCAACCGTCTTGCTCTTAAGTGCAGCCAATGCGACTGAGTTCAAGCTTAGCAGCCCAGAGCTGCGTCCCATGCAACCGATTGCAGCAGAGCATTATTGGAACAATTTTGGCTGCAGTGGAGACAACGTTGCCCCCAAGTTGATATGGGAGAACCCCCCTGTTGGCACCAAAAGTTTTGCTATAACGTTTTATGACCAAGATGCACCAACTGGCAGTGGCTTTTGGCATTGGGTTGTGTACAACATTCCTGCCAGTATCACGACCTTGGAAGGTGGCAAAAATGCAGGAGCATTGCCAGTGGGAGCGATTCAAAGCAACACAGATTTAAGCAAGCCTGGATTTGTTGGACCCTGTCCACCTGTAGGGCGTAAGCATCGTTATCTTTGGACGGTGCATGCATTGAAAGTCGAGAAGCTCCCCGTTGAGCCCCGTATGAGTCCTGCTCTTGTCGGTTTTTTCATTGGAGAACAACGAATCGGACAAGCTCAATTAACCGTAATTGCTGGTCCTCGTCGTTAATCAGGGTGAAGGATTAGCACCCTGCATGACTCATAACTGAAATTTGCGTGATATGAAATTTATTTGAATACTTTTGAAATAAACGCAATTTTTTTGAAATATGGTTAATAAATGAAAGTCTAGGCATTAAATTTTTTAAACACTAACCGAAGGACCTTGCATCGGCTAAGTGGTTTGCGCATGCAGGATCTTACAGACTGTAGTAGCTTTGCACTGTTGGCACTATGTCTACACTCGTTGGCATAAGTAACTGAAAATGTACTGCCGACGCCACAAGATTAAGTGCTTTGAAAAATATTACTAGCTATATTGCTATAGATACAAGCGATAATTTTTTGCTATATACAGTGTGGATAATACGATACGAAAAATTATGTCTGCAGGCGCGTAAGGGCCGCATTTATAGACTAATTTTTTGGCGTCTATATGAAAATAAGACGATTCACCAGGCACTTATAAAAGTTTTCTAGGTTCATATTTCTTCTAATTTAGGCTTCTTCATCGACCTGATAGTAAGATGATCAAATAAAATCCATTATTTCAGTAGCTCATTATTTTTTAAGAATTTGATTAAATTTAATTTTTCTATATTGGACATTTTGTGAATTATTACTATTAGTTCGGCCAATAAATTTTCATCACAATAAAAATATGATGCAGGAGTATTTAGTGCCAAAGCTAATAAGCGTAAGGTTTTAATTGGAGGCTCATGTAAATCTCCTTCGTATCGGCTTATTCGTGTTCGACTGCATGACTCATCAATTCCGATTGCAACGCCTAGCTCTTCTTGGGAAAAACCCATTTCTTCTCTCTTTAATCGCAGTCTACTGCCGAGTGTATGTATAGATTTAAATTGATATTTCTTATGTTGTGTATGCATTAAAAAATTATGAATCTTTTGCATCCATTTGATGTTACGTATTACGTATAGATGAATTAGTAGAAATATTAAACACCATCATTATTTGACTATTAAAACAAAAAAAATTTATTAAAAAATAACCAATTATAGTTAGTTATTTAATGATAAAAAACAAGAAGTTATTTCCTTTAATGCAGCATTTTCAATGTTTAGCCTTATTCAAATGCAGTAACGTTTAATTACTAAATTTTTGTTTGAGGCTGTATGAACGATAAAGCAATAAATTCTCTATCTATGAAGTTTCTAGAGGTCCAGGCTGAGCTGAATTATTGGGAGATAGTTAATTTTCCATTGCTGAAAAACACTTCAAGCCGACAGCTTTACTACAGTATTATTAAAGAATACATAGATAGTACTAGTAGTACTGTGTTGAAAGAGTTGTACTTTGGTGATGGGGTTGGTGTAACGGATCGAGCATTGCGTCTAAAGTTGCGTGAATTTGAGGGGCAAGGTTTGATTGTGTGTGAGCCGCGTGAGTTTGATCGAAGATCTCGTCAATTAAGAGTGACTAATGATTTGATGGATAAGATAAATCTACATGCGACAGCGTGTCAGCGGATATTTTCAGAGAGATTTTATTTTATAGAGCAGTAAGTACATATGGAATAAAAATTTATAAAGGGTGTTCTTTAATAAGATCGATATCGAACTTGCAGACCGTCGAAATCAAGTGTGAGACTACAGAAGTGCCTATAAGAGAGAGGGTATGGTGGCGGTTTTATAGGGCGAAAGAAGAGCGGAACTTGCTAAATTCGAAAAATTAATCTGCCGGGCTTTTCTCTGAAGACTAATCATGCTTAATTTTTGTGGGAAATAGTTTCCTGAAATAGTTAAATTTAGTTAAGTAAACTATTTTTATACGTTCATAATGATTACTTTAATGCTGAATTGGAGTGGTCATGTTGAATTTGAATTTTCGGGGTTGTTTCTCTGTGTTGTTGTTAAGTCTTGCGATCTCCGCGTATGCCGAGGCTTTGGATGAGCGATATTATGGGAGCATCTCTTTGGAAACTGGTAATTTTGATTATAAAAATTCCAGCGAGAAAACTTATGGAACGAATGTTGAGATTTTCTCGAAGGAGTCGCCGCTTAAATATAATTTTGGAATTCGAAGGGGTGAGGGTTTGGGGGGGGCGGGAAATGTTTTTTATATTAATCCATCGTACAAGGTTGGAGCGCTTCGTGTTGGTGTGTTGCTTAGAAATGATGAGTTGGGTGATTTTTCAGATAAGGCATTCACGTTCGGTGCTGAGTTGGATGCGATTTCTCAAGGTGTGGTTCCATATGCGTATGGTCATCTGGGGGTGAGGAGTATCAAGGGTAAGGGGGATGCGGATAATTACCTTGTGAGGCTTGGTTTAAAAAAGGGGTTGTATCGCCTTGAGCTGGAGAATAAATATATAGGATCTGTTTCGGGGTATGGTTCTGTTTCTACTACTACGCTGAATCCGCGTGCTGAATTTTTGCTGAGCAATTCAGGTGATTGGTATTTTGGGGTTAATTATCAGCGTATTAATGTTACAGGTGCAGATCTCATTGATTTTAAGAGAGTCAATCTGACTGAGGCATCCTTAAAGACTATTTTGGCTAATCGTGATGTCGTTACATTCTCATTGTTTGAGAGAGTTGGATTTAATGGTTTGAATCAAAAAACAAATGATTTGGGTGCCTATGTTAAATACTCGAAATATTTCTAAAATTTTAAAATTTCACTTCTTAATTGGTCAAAATGTTCTTGAAAATCTTTAGAAACAATGTTAATCTGGCATCAATTCTTACTATTATTTTTTCTTTGATATGTTTTTCCATCCTTGTTATTTATGCTCGTGAATTCATAAATTTACAAGGCATTGATGCATATGGATGGATCTATCTTGGTCTTTTGTTTGTATTTTTCGTGCCATTCTCTTTTATGGCTTCGCACTATTTTACTTTGATGTTGTTATCAACTTCTTATTACTATTTCAAAGATAAAAAGCAGTCGAGGGCCGAATCGATTCCTACTTCTTCAGTGGCTATATTGTATGCAACATGTAATGACTTTGATCCAGTGTCATTGCAGTCATGTATTACGCAAGACTTTGGCAGATTTAATGTTTATGTCTTGGATGATAGTTCTCTAATGTCAAAGAGGGCCGAAATTGACGATTTTGTTGATTCCGCAAGATTGAATTCTCGATGTGGTATTTATATCGTACGGCGTGAAAACAGAAATGGAGCTAAGGCGGGAAATATTAATAATAGTCTGCAATTTATAAATGAGGATTATTGTGTTATTTGTGATGCAGATCAAGTTTTGATGCCGAATTTTTGTACTGAAATTCTTGCGCACATAGTTGCTGATGATAATCTGGCTTATGTGCAAGGTTTACACTGTGCGAGGGAGGGTGCTAACTCTCTTTTGCCTAGAATGTTAAATTATGGGATTTATCTGTTTTGGGGGATTGTTTTGCCAGTAAGAATGGCTTTTGGATTTCCTATGTTTTTGGGGCATGGAGGAATAATAAAAACCTCAATTTTAAAATCAATAAAATTTCCAGAGGTTGTGGCTGAAGACTTGGCATTTTCAGTTGCTTGCTATGATGCTGGCTATATTGGAAAATACGCTGATAATGTTTTTTCTTACGAGGCATTTCCTGAAAGCGTGCGTGATTTTCGTAAGCGGCATATGAAGTGGGTCCGTGGTACCTGCGAATTTTTACGTCTATTTTCATCTAAAATTATTTCTAGTAAAAATTTGGAGTTTAGACATAAATGGGATATTTTCTTATCTTTAATTCAAGTTCCATTTGGCTTCGTTTTTATCATTTTTTCTGTCGTTAACTTCTTTTTTCTTTATCATTACTGGTTAAATCCAGATGTTAATTTTCCCTTAAGGTTTGAGCCTTTATTTTTTAGCTTGGCTTGTCTAATTTCAATATCGCCATTTTTGCCATTTGCTGTTCCGCTAATTATTAAGAGGAGGTTTATTCAACTTTTCGTTTTCTACACGTTGGGTATTGCTATCTATGTAGCTACGTTACCAATTACTTTCTTTGGAATGATTGGATATTTTTATGATAAGAAGGCGGATTTTATAACTACGGGTGATTCTTTTAGCGATACTGCATTAAGTGGATTCAGAAATCCTAATTCTTTAATGATGTTTTTTTCAGAGATCGCTGTCGGATGCGTATTTGTTTTTTTTGGATCGCTTTTTAAAATACTTGGTGTAATCGGATTGGGATTATCTTTTTTATTGTTTCCATTACTCTGTGTTTTTGACTTAACTCGTAGGAATGTAGTATTTGCTATGGCGGGTCCAATTTTGACGATTTTTTCGTATTTTATTTTTACATACCCTTCTTTTGGCTGATTTCGATTTAACAAACATAAAAATTACTGGAGGTGCAATGATCACTGATGAAAACTACCAAGACACTTACTGTGGTACAAGTTATGCAGCTAGGCTTTTGAAATTATCCGTTGGTACTGTTCAAAATTTAGTAGAGGCTCGCAAACTAAAGGCCTGGAAAACACTTGGCGGTCATCGGCGTATTTCTCTTGCATCTATATATGAATATCAGGTGAAAAATAAATTACAGCCCACAATTTTGCAGCAACGCGATACTAGATTAAGGGTTTTAGTTGTTGAGGATGATGAAAATACGCGAAATATGTATCAAGCTTATTTTGATAGCTGGAATTTGACTTTAGATGCCGTGTTGTATGACTCAGCAATTGAGGCGCTGCTCGATATGCCAACTATGTCTCCGCAAGTGTTACTTACAGATTTAGATATGCCCAATATGGATGGTTTTGAATTTATAAAAACCCTGCGAGAACATAAGTTATTTTTTGATTTGCCAATTATTGTTTTGACGGGGTTATCTCATGAGCAAATTATGAGCAAAGGAGGGGTGCCTAATGACGTACATGTTCTTACCAAACCTATTGATATGGAATGGGTACGAGGTTTTTTTGAGGCTGTCGGTACAATTATGAAAATTAATTTGCATAAATAAAACTATTTTTTCTTTTTTTAATGGCTTGGCTTATGACCTAAATAATGATTTAGAAAACTCTTGTCGAGAGTAAAAAGTATTTACTGTTTTTTGTAATTTTAATTCACAAAATCTAACATGATTAAAAAAGCTGTTTTTCCAATTGCTGGTATGGGAACGCGTTTCCTTCCTGCTACAAAGGCTAGTGCCAAAGAGATGCTTCCTATTGTCGATAAACCACTGATTCAATATGCAGTCGAAGAGGCTTATTCAGCAGGTATTCGGCAAATGATATTTGTTACAGGAAGGGCAAAACGAAGTATTGAAGATCATTTCGATACTTCTTATGAACTTGAGAGAGAATTGGAGCTAGCTGGAAAAGAGAATTTGTTGAATATGGTGCGCGCAATCATTCCTACAGATATGTCTTGCACTTATGTGCGTCAGTCGTACGCTTGGGGGCTCGGCCATGCTGTCTTGTGTGCGAAGGAGCTAATAGGGGGGGATGCCTTTGCAGTACTTTTACCAGACGATTTAATGCTTGGTGAGCCGCCTATTTTAACGCAAATGATTAATCACTATAATCTGAACCGTAGTAATATTTTGGCTGTTCAAAATGTGGCATTAGAGGATACTAACCAATATGGCATTGTTGACGGTCAAGTTCTAGACAATGGTTTGGTTGATGTTGTCAATATTGTTGAAAAACCATCGCCAGATATTGCTCCGAGTACTTTGGCTGTAGCTGGCCGCTATATTTTCAATGCTAGTATCTTTGAAGAGTTGAAAAATATACAACGAGGGGTTGGTGGCGAAATTCAACTTACAGATGCTATTGCACGGTTATTAACTTATGAAAAGGTATTGGCTTACCGTTATAAGGGGCGTCGCTATGATTGTGGTAACAAACTTGGTTTTTTACAAGCAAATGTTGATCTTGGACTTAAACACTCACAAGTTGGTGAAGATTTTTCAACTTGGTTGGAGCATAGGCTAAATTTTAACTGTATTTAAATATAAAATTTTCTGTTTGATGTGTTGAGAAATGGCGCCAATAGACCTCGTTGGTCGTTGACATCTCGCTCTCAAAAATTTAGAAGTATGTCGATGCAATGTGCGAAGCATGTAGCACGCGTGCGCGCTTAGCCACAGAACATCAATGAGCAGTATAAATGACAACTCAAAAAATTACAGTAGGCGCACTGCCATGTTTTATTGGAAGTTCACCTCAGAAAATTTTCAGTTTATTTTGCTTAAAAAGAGTGAGGAAGCTCTATTCGGCTTTGGTGCATGAGAGAATAAAAACAACCAGCTGTGATACTAGTTGAGGCGAAAAGCGTATGGGGAATATTGCTGCATACCTCGTTTGAGTCGTTTATTAAAACTACGAACTCTTTCGTAATCTATCTATCGACTTCTGAATAATGTCGTCGTTGTTTAGCTTTAACGAGAAAATGGTACAACTCATCTTCCAGATCTGATATTGATAGTTCAAATAAAGGTCTATTGAGAATTTAAGAACAGAATACATATCTTTCAGATCGTTCGATCACTGATGCGCAACAGAATTTTAATGTTTCTGGACTGGTTGTGATTATTGATTGGTTGAGCGAGTATTTAATAATTATCGTAATAAATTTATTTCAATTGCACTCCATTCTTGAGTAGTGATAACATTTGGAATGCACAAGTTGCAACTTTGCGAGCATGGCCAAAAGCTATGGCATCAAAAAGAATACATCAAACTGCATTGTTCTGCGTAAACCGGATTGGTTTTGAGGTTGTACGTACAAGCACAAAGCAGTGCTCAGATGGTATTTCATAAATATCCATTTTCTCGAGCGAATTTAATCAGTTGTGTTCGGCTGTTGACGCCAACTTTTTTGTACAAACGCCAAAGATGAACTTTGACGGTGTGAGCGCTGATGTCGAGTCTCTTAGCAATCTCTTCGTTAGTTAACCCTTCATATATAAGAGGTGTAAGCTGATTTTGTCGCTTGGATAGTTTGATTAGACCATTCGTAGACAACGCTTTAGATATGCAGAATTTTGATGTTTTTTTCTTCCAACTTAGATAGTTTCGAATGGAATTAAATATTTCTTGCGATGAGTTAGTCTTTTCTATGTATAAGTCTGCACCTGCATTCAACCAGTAATCTTGAGCTTCCGGGTGAGCACTTTGGGAAAAAATAATAAGAGGTGCTTCTGGGTAGTTGGTATTTATTTGTTTGATTGCTGTTAAACCATTGATTCCCATTAGTAATGGATCTATCACAAATATTTCAGGTTGCCCGTTTTTTAATATGGTTTCTTGAAGTTTTCTGTAATCGTGAACACCAATAACTTTTTTTGATGGGTCGATCTTGCAGAGTAAAAATACAACTGCTTCACACATTAGTGGGTAATTTTCAATTACATATACTGTCATTTTATTTCTATAGCTTATTCACGGTTGGCGATAATAGTTCATTAGCTTAATTTAAATTAGATAAATCCCCGGTAAATGGGTAAAAAATGCCTTTAAATTTTGTGTCAGCTGTTAACTGATTGGGGGGGCAAGGCTGTAGGTGATTCAGTATGTTTAATGATTATTGGTTTTGAGGTTAAAATGTTGCATGTTAATTTCGTTGATTTTTTAGAAGAATGGGTCTTTTAATAATTAACTAACCTGGCTTATCCTAACTAGGCCACGATGGAGTGGCTTACCCAAATTAAGTGTGGTCTCTGCACTTAGACGTTATTCTCTTCAGGTGCCAATCGTTTATCGTCTTTTATTTTAAAATCACAACTGTACATTCTTATGTTTGATGTGTAAGTGATGTCTGTATTCTCGGCTTCAACGGGTACATGCAATAAAGAATGTGAAAAGTAGTGGCTTTGTATTGCTTTGCTGCCAATTGCTATCATAAGTAACCTCCAGAACTGTACGATTCTCTGGAGCGTCGTTCATCCTAAATTAGCTTTGCCTAGTACGCCAGTATTTGTGTGAGGTATCTCAGTTGAGCCGTTTTGCTAATAACTAATGCATTTTTATGTGCATGCGGTAATTCAATATGTTTTAAAAATATAGGTAAATAATACCGGTTAAGGCTTTTACTGATTCTAAAGGATGTAGTTCACAGGTTATCGTTTTATGTATAAACGCGCACAAGCGCGTTCTGTACAGGAGGTATTTGTGCGATTGTGTTTATCTAGACTTAAATCATGGATTTTTCATGAGCATGATGTTGTAAGTATTGATTCGCAGCTGATGGATCGTTTATCGCATGAGTTACGCACTTCTCTGACAGGTATTGTTGGTTATTCTGAGTTTGTTGAGTCCACCTCTGCTGAGCCTATGGTGAATTTCACCGCGAAAATGATTCGGGAAAGTAGTCAAAACCTTGCCAGAACGAGTAATTCATTTTTTGATTTGTATCGCTTAGAGCATCGGCGGATGAGGGTTGAGTGCTCTGTCTTTTCTATCAGTACGTTGGTGACCGAGGTGGTTCGTCTGAATCAAAAGTTTGCGCTTGAGCGTGATGTGAATTTATTTTCTACGTGCTCTCGCGATACATATTTATCACACATGAACTCAGATGCACAAAAGGTGCGACAAGTCATAGATGCGATTGTTTTTGCTGCCGTTCAATCGGCTGCCGCAGGTCAATCTGTACATGTGGATGTCTCAATTGATGAGAATAAACGTTTCATGAAGCTTGTTTTTATTTCATTCAACCCTTTATCTAGCAGCTCCCAAAATCAGTTATTTAAAGATTTTTGGCATAACAAGTCTTATCAATTTAGCTTGCAAGAGGGGCCAGGTATTGAGTTGGCTTTGGCGAAGAAAATGATTTATTTTTTGAGGGGGCAGGTTGAATATTTGTCTTTGTCCAATAAATCATCGAATTTGATAGTGAAGCTACCTATTAATAGCTATGATCAGAGTTGGTGTTTTATATGAAGAAAATCATATTGGTGGTGGATGACAATTTGATTAACCGAATGTTGCCTAGCCACATTCTTCGTTTTTTTGATTTGAATGTTCAGGTGATTGAGTGCGAATGTGGTGAGGATGCGTTGCGTATGTTGAGAGTGCATCAAGTAACGCATGTGTTACTAGATATCTTTATGCCACAGATGAGTGGGTTGGATGTTCTTAACGAGATTAAGGCAGTTCCAGCATATGCCCATATACGATTGATTGCGTACACTGCTGATGTGTTTGCAGCAGAGGCAGCTCAATTTGAATCGATGGGTTTTGATGATGCCTTGCTTAAGCCACTTAAGCGTGCGGAGCTTTTGCGAGCATTGAATATGCCTAACTTGGACGAGGGGGCTTAACTTTTTTTAGTGCGCTCACTAGTCCATCAATGCTGATAGGTTTACTGAGAAAATCGTTCATTCCTGCGGAGTGACATTTGGCTTTGTCTTCAGCAAAGGCGTTTGCTGTGAGTGCAATGATGTACGGTTGTTCTATTGTGAGATCAGCTCGAATTTCTTGTGTTGCAGTTAAGCCATCCATATTTGGCATTTGCAGGTCCATCAAGATGACGTCGTAGGTGTGTTCTTTTGTGTGTTGCAGCACTTCAAATCCGTCACAAGCTATGTCTGGTTCAACGCCAACTCGGTTCAAAATTTTGCTTACTAATAATCGATTGATTTGATGGTCTTCTGCTAACAGAATACGTAGATGGCTCATATCCGTATTGGGCATTGTTGGGGGCTTGACCTCTACGAACGCATCAGTCATCGAGTGGGCTTTGAATGTAAATCGGAATGTTGACCCATGTCCAAGTTTACTTTCGAGCCAAATACGGCCATCCATCAGCTTGACTAGCATTGCACTGATAACGAGGCCTAGGCCTGTGCCGCCGTATTGGCGAGTGATGGATGAATTGGCTTGCGTAAAGGCTGTAAATAGACGTTTTTGCACATCGGCACAGATGCCGATGCCTGTGTCTTGAATGCTGACTTCGTATTCGTTGTCTACTTGTGTGCGATTTATATGAATGGCTACATGGCCCTGATGTGTGAATTTAATTGAGTTTGCTATCAAGTTAGAAAAGACTTGTCTTAAACGTGTTGGATCTCCTGTTAAGAAAATAGGCAAGTCAGGCGATGGCATCAAAATGAGTTCAAGTCCACGTGCATGAGCTTGAATGCTGAATGTGCCTTTTAGGTCGTCTAGGAAGTCTTTTAGATTGAATGGCGTGTTTTCAAGCTCAAGTTTGCCGACTTCGATTTTTGAAAAATCCAAAATGTCATCGATCAATGTGAGCAATGTGCGTCCACTGGATTGGAGCACTCGTAGCAGTTGGCGTTGATCGTCACTGAGTGGGCTGTTTGCAATTAGTTCTGTCATGCCCAGCACGCCGTTCATGGGTGTGCGAATTTCATGACTCATTGTAGCCAAAAATTGGCTTTTGGCATGTGCTGCTTCTTTTGCATGGGCCAATGCATGTTCGAGTTCTAAGGTGCGTTTGACGACTTTGTTTTCGAGTGTGGTGGCTAAGTCTTCAAGCGTTCGGTTTTGTCTAGCTAGTGCAGCTTGTGCTGCTTCGGCTTTATCTTTGGCTTCTAGTAATTCTTGTTCGAGTTTGTAGCGCTGTGTCATGTCTTTGGCGCTGACCAAAATGTGCTGTTTGTCGTGCATCAATGCCATTGACATATTGACCATGATGCGCTTGTTGTTTGCGACGATGCAGCTTTTCATAAAGTCGACTACATGGCCGCATTGGATGACTTGTGCAAATGCTTGCTCACTTGCAGGCAAGCTTTCAGGTGCTGTGAGTGCCATGCAACTGATGCGCATTAACTCAGCGCGTGTGTAGCCAGTGAGTTCTAGAAATGCAGGGTTGGCATTTAAAAAAGCTGTGGTGTGCACATCAAGGATAGCAATGCCATCTTTGGCAGTTTGAAATATTGCTTCAAACTGCTGCTTTTGAGCCATGATTTCTTGTGTGCGCAGCTCAATGTTCAGATTTAAGTGCTTTTTTTCTTGAGCCCACGATTTGTAAAACGTTGAGCTGTTTACTGCATTCGATAGGTAAATGACTAAGTTGTTAAATGCCACCAATGTCATGGAGTCTTGTACAGATTGGTTGGCGGTTTCAGTCTCGTGATTTCCCACCACAATAAAACCAAATGGGGCCTCTAGGTCACCACCAAATAGACATAAAACGGCGTCTTTTAAGCTTAACGCCGCGAGTAGTGGTTGAACGGATGGTATCGGATTGGTTGCTGTATGAACCAAAGCTTCTTGACTCTGACGCATGGCTTGCACCGCCTCGCCAGACAGCAGCGCTTGAACGATGGCTAAGCGCTTAATGTCCTTTTTGTCTGTGTAGCCTTGATGGCTAAGTACTTTAAATAAGCCAGTTGCATCTTCATGAGCGAATACGACGGCTCGTTGATAGCCTAACTCAGAGACAACCATGTCTAATGCAAGTTTGGCGATTTGATCTAAGCCGTGTGAAATATTCACTTCACGCCAGCGTTTATAAAGTATTTCGTAATAGTTAAAGAGAGATTTCTGCTTCAAGGTAATCATCTCCGCAGGCTATGCTTTTGATCATTCGTGTTTTGTACTTTGCCTTAGATCGCCGCATGTTGCGAAAGCCTTCTTCGGTGTTGATGACTTCGCCGTTTACCAGTTCGGTGTTGTATACCAACTGCATCAAGCCAGTAAAGCCACCGCTGTTGGCCCAATGCACTGGTTTCTCGGCTAGTCCATACATTCGCAAGTAGCTTAGATCTTCGAAGTCGTTATAGTTTCGGAAAATTGCACGTTCACGTGATACCTCTACGATGGTGTGATAGCCCCATCCCATGGTATTGATTAGCGATGCAAGCCCTTTGATCCAATCTTCGCGCGTGTGCAAATAGGGTCTTACATGGGTGCTCCATTCGTCCGAGGTCATGATGCCTGCGTACGTGAAAAAACCACATGCGTGTCCTGCTTCTAATAGCAGCTCAGAAGCAAGAAGCTCTCCGTACTCTCCGCCAACTTCTTTCATGGCTCGAACAAATTCGAATTGCAGGCGGTTAACAAAGTCGCTTAAATTTCTCGTGATGTAGACACCGAACGCGGGTATGTAGCCCTCTTCGTTACCAACCATGTTTTCGTGAGCACCCAAAAAAGCATTGGTGACATCTTTTTCATATGCCCATCCGATGGGCAGTTTGGGGCTGTCGTTGAATTGAATAGGTTTTTTGGGAGGGTAGATGGAAAAATTTCTTTTGCCCAGTTGAATTTTATGTAAGTTGTATGCGTCACCACATGCCATGCACATTACTTGTTCTGCATTTACAGCGCTAAGTGGATGCTTGTAAATGACTGCAAATGCTGCTGCAATGAAGCCTGTGGTGAAGTAATCGACAGGACGGCGGTTTCGGCCAAATTTCATGGTCCAAGTTTTTGAGTAAAAGCTTTTGCTCGTCTGAAAACTTCCGCCCTCTGAGGTCATGTCGCCAAGGTCGATCAAGCCATAGCCATATGACTTGTAGATGCCAGCTACCATTTTTTTTGCATCATCAACAGCGAGACCTTGGCACAAAATACTGAGCTGTTGGTAAACGGCATCAGCTGCAGAGCCAATAATGAAAGGGCGGCTATCGATGTAGTCGGCATCCAGAATTGATCGTTGCAAATAGTTTAGGTAGTGATGGCAATGAAAAATCATTGCCTCACCTGCGACTACGATGCAGTTTCTGGCTTCATCATAGGGGTAGTTTCGAATGTCAAACATCGATCTGTGAGCCTGGCTCGTTGACGCACTTGCGCCCAACTAATTCTTCTGCAACTTCACGAATATGAGCATATAAATCGTCTGGTATCCATATCTGCTCGTCAGCCTTGATATTGTCGGCTGTTAGTCTTTGGTCGTACCTCACTAGCTCGGGTAGTACACGTACCAAAATTCGGTCAATAACCATGGCCTCGCTAAAGGCTTCAGCGCAGCTGAATATGTGCTTTACATTTTGCATAGACACGCAATTTATACCCTTACATTTCAAAATGCTTGGTTATGAATGGATATGGCGGAAGAAGATGCCGACTAAATGTTCAACGACTTTTATTCAATTTATGAAAAAATGCTATTTAGAAAAATGCAGCATTTGTTGAGCAATTGCAAGGCGTCTCAGTGCTGGAATAAAAAACGATGCAGCTATGAGCCCCAAATAACGCTCGTATTACTGACGGTCTAGTACGCGATCAACTTTGCCACTCCAATGCCCACAGGAGTCGAAGGCCAGCACTTCAGCGTAATGATCCATCTTTAATGGTTTACGGTCATGTGGTGCAGCTTGGAAATACGAATACCCACAACGAAAACCCGACGCCGATGTGTCGGAGTGCATGACAAAAGCACAACGGTCACAGCGTGGGGTAGAAGGTTGTTCGGTTGAGTGTGTAAGCATGAATCAATTTTAAGATTGCTTCGTTCATCAAACTTGAAATTCAACTAACTCGTTGATGTGGTTACTTCTGTCACGCGATCAATGTGCCAGTCACTCAAACCATAGTCGTCTTCCATTTCAAAATCACCGCCGTCCATCTGCTGAGCTAAAACATAGGCCTCATCTTGGTTTTCAGCTTCGACAGTTGCATGGCAATAAACCGTGTAACAGGCTGTGACTTTGTATCGCTTCATCTTTAGTACTTTCAAAAGTTACGCAAGTTCAACAACAGCTCGCAACTGAGCTGGACTGCTGTACAGATACATTGCAGTAGTTTGGATGCTGCGGTGCCCGGCAAGCGTTTTGAGCAAATGAATTGCTGTGCCCTTGTTAGCAAGGTTTGTGAGGAATGTTCTGCGACCGCTGTGGCTGCTAGCACCTTCAAGTCCTGCGCCACGGTAGAGCAGGGCAAGTGTTTGTGTCAGGCTGTTTGCTGAGAAACCTTGCTTGATGCTTTTTTGAGTAGCAAAGAATGGGTAGCAGCGTTCAACACATTTTGCTGTTGCTATGTAGCTTTCCAGTTCGGCTTTGAGCTTGCTGCTCACGAAGACGGTACGTGCATGACGTCCTTTAGTCATGTCTGGCAGCAAGCGGATTTCATCTTTAACGCTACCGTCCTTATTTGTGACATCTTGCCAACGCAAGCAAGCTACTTCACCAACACGCAAACCTGCCAAGTGCGTCAGCAGCAGCATTGCACGATTGCGTGTTGCATGTGCACGGGTTTCAACGTAAGCCAGCACCCGTTCAATTTCTGCGCTGCTGAGTGTTTTTGCTTGTGCCATTTGCGTTCTCCTGAAATCACTGTTTTTCGTTAGTTCTATTGTGTTTTCATAGATTGTTTTGGGCGACCTGAAACCCGCCAAAGTGTCGGGTTACCAGCGTGATTAAGCGGCCTAGAAAAATCAATGACTTAGCCACGAAATCATTGAAAAGCATAGTTTTCTTATGTTTTTTGTGGATAACGATGTTGGACTGTGGATAACGGAGCTGCAAAGCAAATCCAGACCTACAAGCGTTGATCAGGTGTGTCAGCTGTATTAGCTTCTTGCGGGGCAATTGATGTGTTTGTATGGCGTTTGTATACGTCTGCGCATGCCACCGAAAGGGTGTTATTTCACATTTACAACTTCTTGCAAAAAATTAGGAGGCCGGAGTTGTTTTTGAGTGAGCACTAAATCAAAAATTTGAGTTTGAAGCACACAAAACTTCTTTTATTTGATAAATTTAACCAATCAAGCTTAGCAGTTAGGTTTTTACATGAACACGGCACTTGCATCAGCTATCACTGCTGAAATTAAACACAAAAGAATTTCACTCAACATTTATCTTCTTAAGGCGCATCCTGCCCTTCAGAAGCACCGACTTTGGTCAGACAAAGATTTTTTAGCAAGTCCAGTTGATAGATCAGGAAAGTCCAGACAGATAAAGGTTGCAAGCTACTTACTCGGTCCAAATGGAGAATTTGGAACGCTTTACATTAGAAGGCCAATTACGGAAACAGAGCCAGAGTGGCTTGGCTTTGTTCGAAAAGGACTTGAAGATTCAACTCCGTTAGAAAAGCTCAAAAATCGCAGCGTTTCAGCAATCTTAGTAATTGAACAAAACCATCGACAGTTTGTTCTTGCTTTCGGACACGGGCGTCACATGATCGAACCGTTGTTGATTGAAGATCGGTTTGGAATTAGAGTCGTTTTGAACAGCATATCTCCTGATAAGGTCGCATCGATAGATCGGCAAACTTTCGATGCGACTCCTAAACTCAGCAGAGTTCAGACAGTTAAAGCATCATCTGTTTCTGACTTCATGATTAATCCAGAACAAGATTTATTAAGAGGTTTGGTTGGTTTTACAAAGACAGAATACAAGGCAACTTTAGGTGATTTAGTCGCTGGAATCGACTCATTCAAAACGTCAGTTCCAATCGATCTATCTGGGCTATCTGAGCTGTTGAAAACAGCATTGGAAAGATCTCACTCTAAAGATTACCTTACGCCTGACTCTCAAGGAAATCACAGCCAATTTGCGTGGGTTGAAAATTTATTACCGGTAAAAAATAAAGAACTGATTGATAAGTTGGATGAAGCACTTTGGGAGCAAATCAGTTCTCGATCTCTTGAAAATAAGTGGTTAGCAATTCCTGAAATTGTTGACTGGAGTCAGATAACTGGATTCCAGTACGGGCCTTCTGAAGAATTGTCAAATATCCATGCAAATCTTGACCTTTCGAGATTTCTCGATACTTTAAAGGCAGGAGCTACGCTAGACACGATAAAGAGAAGAGAAATTTTTATGGTTACGGCTGGGGGAGCACCTGCCCAACGTTTCACTGCTTTCAAGTGCATATATGCGGAAATCAAGAGTGGGATTGAACTATTCATTCTTCATGTCGGAACTTGGTTCAAGGTCGAAGCTAATTTTCAGTCTTCTGTTGAGAAATATTTCTCAGATCTGAAAAGAAAGAAATTTCACTATCCATTTATTGAATATGAGCACGATGGGGAGGGGAAGTACAACGATGCGGTTTGTTTAAACGAACCTGCTAGTTATGGTCGACTTGATCGCCGTTTAATCAGATTTGGTGGGACATATGACAAGATTGAAGTGTGTGACGTACTAAGAATTCCAAAGGTTGACGCAACAAGTGGATTTGAGTTTATTCATGTAAAGCGAGGACGTAGCTCGGCAACATTAAGTCATCTCTTCGCTCAAGGCTTAGTTGCTTCTACGTTGTTAGTTCGTGAAAAGAATTTTGTAAAAGAAGTTAACAAGCAGTTAAGTAAATTTGGATTGTCGATGCTGCCTGATAAATTTTCAGCAACTGGCAATGAGGTAGTTTTTGCAATAGTTGATGGTAAAGCCGGTGCGAAATTAGACATTCCTTTTTTCAGTAAAGTCACACTGCAAAATTGTTGTAAATCAATAGTTGCGTTTGGCTATTCCGTAAGCATCATGCACATACCGGAATCGTTGGCACATCTTGAGAAAGTTCAACTAAAAGCTAAAGAGAAAAAAGCTAAGAAAACTTCTGAAAAGAAAGCAGTTAAAAAAAGCAAAAGTCGCATCCCCAACAGTGAGAAATCTAAATCGATAGAAGAATAGATTTTTTTGATATAAATTGAAATTTATTGCTTAACCCGTCATACCTTCGGGTTTCAGGTCGCCCAAAAACTGATCTGAAAACACACTGTAGTCATACAACAAGGACTACAGATGAAGAACTTCGATCCAAGCCAGCTATCAAACTTCACGGGTACTGAGCGTTACTACCGCATCACTCGTAAACACTTGCTCACGGATGGCACTAAGTACCTTGCTGAAGAGGCAGAGTGCTACTGGATGATGGACGCGATTGTCAGCCATCTGTCCGAAATCGGGACACAGGACTGGTTTGTGCAAGTGCGTATGACTGTTAAGAACAGTAGGGCTACTATGTACTACGAGGATGGAAACGGAAAAGAGCATGCCCGTCAGCAGATCCCATACACAGACTTCCCCATGCAGGGCATCACCTTGTACGCCTGCTGGGATGGTGAGCACTGGGTGATCATGCTACCTAGCGAGTATTGAGATAGCTGGACCGTTAACGATTTCTGAGTGGGGCAAGCAACTCACTCAGCCCGTTGTGATCAATTTCCTGCATCAAAGTCAATAGCCGTCCGATCTCACCTTTGGGAAATCCCTCCCGTGCAAACCAGTTGAGATAGTTTCCAGGTAGATCCGCAATTAACATACCTTTGTGTTTGCCAAAGGACATGTGTGTAGTCACTAGCTTGTGAAGGTCTTCGGGGCTCATTCGTTCTAATCTACAAAATGTTCATGATTTGGACACTTCAAAAAAGTCACAGGCTTATAGTATTAATTGAACAAAGCAAGAAGGCGTGAAGTGGTGAAGAGAAGAGGCGTAGCCGAGGACGACTACTCTGATTGATGCCATTTTTTTTGCCATACAACGCCTATTTTTTACCCGTCACCGATCAAGTTTCGCACTGCATCACGTCAAAACACAATGTCATCGATAAAGCGGCGATCTGCAAACATCGCATCAATTTCACTAGCAGTATTTGCTTGTGCGTTTTGATTCTGTTCGTTTGCGTTACGACGTACTTGCAATGGAAGTGGATCATCTTGCAATGCAGCAATTGCTTTGTATGGGCGCATGTCGACGGTAATTGACTCAACCGCCGCAGTTAAGGGGAATTCGCCAAGAGCTGCGTTTTCAGCAATGTCAAATGCGGTTTTGAGATTCCGCTGCGTGATGTTTCCCAGTGCTTTTTTAGCATCTTCTGGCGAAATATCTGGGTTGGCGTTATCGTCAATTGCATGGTTATGAGCAGGGGACAGTCGCAAGTCATAAGCCACTTTCCATGCCGTGTGATCAGGGTGTTTGGCTTTATACAAAACCGTGTTGTACATCTCAATCAAATTAGCAAGGCGTGGCCCACCTTCTTCAAGCGTTAGTTGTGGGGTTGCAGGTTCATCATCGTGGTCAATGCCATCATGATCTCGATAGAACTTGATCGCTTCCCTGATCGTTGAAATCATGGGGTCTATTTTTTGATCCAAGGGTATTGCCAGAATCATCGTCTTAGGGTTGTTCATCAGGGGGCGTGTCGAATCAAGATAGTTACTTAGGCGTGGCGTCAATAAGTCCAAGCCTACTGATCTACCTTTGCGTAAAACACAAAGCATCTTGAGTTGCTCAGACGCGAGATGCAGACCAAATATTTCAATCCATCTTTCTCTTGTCCAGTCATGCACACGCTCGCTGTAGACATCGCCCACGATTTCATAAACCTCAGCAACTGCTTTTAAAGAAGCCGGAATACGTGGGCGTCGTGGTGCACGTGGATTGGCTGTGTAGAGCCTGTGAACTTCAGCATAGCTGGGGCTGAGTTTTAAAAAGTAGGGCCACAGGTAAAAACGTAGATCGTTAGGCAAGTGATCTGACGGATCTGTCATTCGTACGTTATGCAAGCCCATGTCAATGTCTCCTTGTATTCAGGTTATTTGTGTGCATATTACTCGGCTCATGAATAACGTCTGCCACTGCATCAAATCTCAAATGCACGCTTTGATGCAATGTTTGAACTCGTCACGTTTTAAGCTGCATTGCAGCGATTGCTAACAGCAGAAATGCAGCAGTCTGTCATCTATTTGGACACACTCCCTGTGCACCAGTTTTCTCAAAGTGCATGTTGATGCAGATCCGTATCAACGAAAAACCTACAGTTCAAACACGTTCAAAAAACTGATTGCAGTTGATTGGATTTCGTAAGAGCTTAGCGAGATGAATTACCAAATTTGCACCACAAGCGCCAATGTGCATGTTGATGCAATAGCAGTGATTGATCCCGAATAACCTTCGAATCAATCCAACAAACGCAACAAAGTTAGTTGGACTGATGTGAATGTTTGTGATTGAGCTGCATTGAATTTTTGCACCAGTTTCTCAAGCGGAAATGTTGATGCAAAAGATGATGCGATTCATTTTTACAGTCACCTCAGTTCGCAAAACTTTGAAAAGTTTATTGGACTAAAGGTGTGACGGTGCTAGGTGGTGCTGTCATTAATTCAACGCAAATACGGAGGACTTAATGTCAACTATTGCAACCCAAACAGCGACCCCTGCAACGCTGTCTAAACAAATTGCACCCACAACTGCTATCAGCGCGATCATGCGCCCAAAGCAAAAAGCAGACTTCCAGACTAAGCTGGACACCAAAGCCATGCCAACGGGTGTCAAAAAGATGCTCGCAGTTGCTGATGCTTTGGTTGATCAGTTTGGTCAACTCAAGATTGATGTGCTTGATCGTTCTGATCGTGCATTGTGGGCGTACTTGGGCGAAGTGAATGAGCTCAAAGACACAATTGCTAAACACGCGGACAAGCAGACGATTAAAACTGCAATGCTCAATGCTATTCAAAAGCGTGATACTACAGCGATGTCTTCAGCTTCTAGCCTCGAAGCGGTGGTGGTTCGCTACATCTTTGGCGATCAGTCTCGTCAAACACGCAGCAACTACACCATCGTTTTGGAAAAAGCTACGGCACTGGATATTCCGGTTGATGGTTTTGTTGCGTTTTTGGCCAAGTACGGTGGCGTGAGCAAGGTTGTTGAGCACATGTTTGACAACGAAAAAGAGGAAGAGAAAACCGCAACGGAAATGGCTGCTGAGAAAAAATCTGAGCAGACTAATCGCATCGCCTTGGTTCAGCGTCTGTATGCAGCAACGGCGCACAACCCTGTTGGTGAGCTGAGCTATTCCGGTGAAGTTGTGAACTGGGTGATGCCCAAGCCTGAGACAAAGGGGAAGGCTACAGAGAAGGTGAACCCCAAGTACGAGCAGGGTGATTACGTGTACTTCGTCACTGTCCATGATCCGGACACTGGCAACTACCGTGTGGTGCAGGGCAATATCTACGATAAAGCCTACGAGCAAAAACTACTCAGCGAAATTGCATCGCGTATTGGCACAAAGACTGATGAACTGGAGCAAGCGGTTCAGTCTTTGGAGCAAGCAATCGGTTTTGGTGACCTGACTGAGGAAGGTACGCCTATCGAAGATTAACACAGCTCGGGTGCATTACTGATCTTTTGACAGGTCAGTAGTGTCAAAAATTTTGACGCTGTAGTTTTCGAAAAAACACCCCCTTCGAAAAAAAAGAAACAGAGTAGCGGCCCTTTGGCTTCGCCATCGGGTACTAGGCCCAGCTGCGCCTATTGCTTTGCAATTACTACTATAAGCCTGTGACTTTTTCTACAGCGTCAATTACTTGCTTTGTAAATACAAAAGAGGTGATTGCGTATGTTGAAAGTTGAAATTGCTCCCATCGTTTACATCAAGGCGAAAGCTGCTTTTCCTAAGCCCGCGAATGCGGCGGAAAAGTCAGTAGACAAAATCTCGCGTTTGTTGGAAGCCATGTTGTTCAAGTGCGTGCAACGTGGTCGTGACAACTACGAGGTGATGTTCAATCTCTACAGCATTCCTGCAGATGAGTTGAACCAAAAAGGGCCACAAATCGGACCGAAAAAGATTCGTCTGAATAAGTGGCTGAACGACAACGGCTTGGCTCTGATCAACAAAGTCGAAGTTGGCAGCAACCTGACTGGCCTTGTCTCCAAGGTTAAGTTGACTGAGTACGTGAGTATCACCACGGGTGTTGCCAATATCAGCAAGCAAATTGCAGCAGCCACTACCGATGCAGAGCTTGATCTGGTGCTTGGTGGGGATGTCAAGAAAAATGCTGAGCTGTTTGCACAGCTCTACCCAGACTATTTCTCTTACTTGTCTTGCACGGCACGTGACAAAGTTTTTGACACTGTGCCAATTGATGTTGCATCGCTGAAAAACTACATCGTTTGGCTGTGCACGGACGCTAAGCATCTTTCTCTGGGGCGTTTGGAAACATTCACGCAGCAAGCGATGCAAATCTTGTGCATTGCAAAGCACACCAAAGGTTTTTACTTACAACGCAAAAAACGCAGCGACTTTGGTCGCACTTACTACGAGGGGGTGAGTGTGCAAAACGTGAATAAAACACTTCGCCGTGCAATGTTGGGTCGTTCGTGGGAGTACGACATTCGTTGCAGCGTTGTGGCATGGAAGCTGAATTTCGCTCAGGAGCTGTCTCCATACGTGGACCCGGTGAAAGACTATCGCCGCAATTTTTGGGCGTCGCTTTGGTATTTCGAAGCTCGCAAAGAGTTTTTGCTGGATGTGCGCCATGCCACGTTCACCAAAGCATCTGATACGTCCGTTGAGTTCCAAGATGGATTGATCAAAGAGGCGATCACGGCTATCAGTTTTGGTGCGCGTGCTGATGCGAAGGGGTGGCGAACAGCAGATGGCCGTTGGACCAATCCAGCACTGACTCAGATCTTGACGAATGCTGATGAGCGCGAAGCGTTCTTGCAGTCATTCACGATTCAAGCGTTCATCAAAGAGCAGTCATTGCTTGATGAGTACTTGGCTGATGGTTTGCGAGAAGAAGATCCAGATGTGTATTACAGCGATTTGCTGAGTTCAGGTCATCGTCCCAGTAAATCAAAAGCTGTTGCTTACATGTACCAGCATTGCGAGACGCAGGTAATGAATGTGGCTCGAGAAACTTTGGCGAAACACGGCATCAAGACGATTGCCAATATTCACGATGCATTTGTCGTGCGTAAGAAGCTGTCGAGCTATGTGCGTGATGACGTTTTGTATGAGATGCAGATCCAAACGAATAACAAGTATTGGCGCTTCAAAGCTGAACAGCTTGAAGGTTTTGGTTAATTCACTAAGCAAAGGAGGTTCCCATGTGTAGAGATTTTTAAACTTTAGGAGATGTTATGCGCACAGAAATTTTCATGATTGACGGCTATGCGATCGAATTAGGCGAGCCTTTTCTTCTGAAATCTTTCCATGATGACGAGAGTGATTTTTGCGAAGGAGATTGGTCTCGTCCGCTTAAGTCTTCATCGATCAAAGAGCTGGTTTTTGTTCCTCATTCGGAGGAGGAAGAACATTCGATCGATGCTTTTTGTGATCAGGATTTGATTGGTAATGCGATTGATTTCAACTGTTACTAATAAGTTGGCTACTTCGTTAAGGGCATAACGTTTATTTGTTAGCTCTTGACGGTGATGTGGGGACTGCATGGCTGGAAACGTCATGCCAGTGAATTTTTAACTTTTTGAAAGGAAATGAAATGGCAAAAACAACGTTTGAACTGAAGGGCTTCGTTTTCGAATTGAGTCGTCAATCTATTGGGGTTTATTACGAGCACCAGGCATTTTGCTCTGCTGGTCGTGAATGGCTCCGTGAATTTGACGTTGATGGTGAACGTGAGTTCGACATCATTGAACGCTTCAAAAAATCTGTTGAAGAAGATTTGATTGTTGCAACAGAAAACTTGCCTGAGGAAATCCGGGAAAAGTTGATGTCCAATTTTTCTGATACAGACGCTGCAAGTTTGTTCATTGATTTCAAAAATCAATAACAACAAAAAACGACCATGACGTGGTCGTTTTTTTGATGCCTATAGCTTGAATTAGAAAAAAAATAATGACATACATCCATAAGCACATCATCTTCACTAGTTGTGAGATTCCTGAAATCTCTGAAATGTCACATGCCTTAGTCGTTTTAGAGGGGCCATTAGAACCGCAGATTTTTCTTAATGAATCAAGCGTGGATGCGCTTGAAATTTTGTCTGCCGCTTTGGGGTGTATTAATTACGCCACTAAATTTGGTTACGAATTGATCCACCCTAAAAGTGGCTATGAGGCATTGCTAGCTTGTAACGGAAACGTTGACTACATTTTTACTGTCTCAGATAGTTTTTTTGACAGCTCTTTAACCGAGTTGATGTACTGGCTCTCTAGCTATGAGAGTGTGGAGAATGCAGTTTCCATGCTCGAAAATTCTGCAGTCAATGTTGTCGATAGTTTTCTTGCAACTAAAAAGACTGGGAATTTTCCTAAAAACGTGGAGCTTTCTATGTTGATCAAGCAGCTAGTGCAATTGCAAAAAGATAGTCTCGCTGAAGTTGTGCATGATGCGTTGCGCAAATATCAGCTGTATCCATTGTGCTAACTAATTCCCGTGCTTTTAGAGTGTTCCAAATTGCTTGGATCAAAGCTTAGGTATTGTTGGTTTGATTGCTGACAGTGTCTTGAACGCTTTAGCCCTTTTTTGTCGATCACGTTCTGCCTTGAGAGCATTACTGGCACGGTCTTTGGTGATTTGAAGATTGGCGATGCGTTGTTGTTCCGGTGTTTTAGTTTGAATCAACTCGTCGAGTTGTTCGTCTTCATGCAGTTCGGTTGGTGATGACACCAATGCATGAAATCCGTAAATGGCTTGCAGCAGCCAACGAGCATCAGAGCTGTTTTGCGCTCGAATTTCTACAGGGATGGCTTTAACGCTGTTGCTTACGCGTGCTTTGATCAGGGCAGTGAATGTCTTCATGCATGTATTTATTCCGCGCATAAATAATTTATGCAAGATGGAGAAGAGTATGCGATTTGAAGATGAACTGTATGAGGCCATGTGTGATGTGTATCCACGATTGACTGTGCGAGCGTTTAGCCATGCACTCGGGATGAGTAGTGGCTACTGGAGCAGCATCGCCGCACAAGAGCTGCCAGTGTCCAATGTGGCGCTTATCAACTTGAATGACTACCTTGAGTGCCGAAAACTGTTGATCGAGTCAGATGGTGCAAGGCTCCGCAGGTTGGATGACATTCAGCGCATGATTGCCAAGGAAATCGTCAATCGGTTTGCACTTGAGAATGAGTCATTTAATGAAGTGTGGGATGAGGTTTCAGCGTCTTTACGACAAAGCCAAGGAGCTTCAGTTGGCGGCTATGGAGCAATGCCGTTTGTGATGTCCCTGTATTAGCTGGCTAAACAAGTTTGCAGTCACTAACATGCGGCCG
>Ga0228701_1000600_pt1 | contig 28674 bp, 28 predicted proteins | sample McNCre117_Aug_MG_2_FD_178017 | JGI IMG/M metagenome (GOLD analysis project Ga0228701, IMG submission 178017) | Freshwater microbial communities from McNutts Creek, Athens, Georgia, United States - 11-17_Aug_MG | ecosystem: Environmental > Aquatic > Freshwater > Creek | place: USA: Georgia... | reverse complement strand
ATCTTGCTGCCCGCGCTGTTTGCCACTTTCCCCACCGCCCCCCCCGCCACCCTCTTTGGCACCAACAAGAGCGCCTCACTCTGGGGCACCGCATTTGCCACCTTGCAATACAGCCGCAAAGTGGTCATGCCCTGGCGCTCCCTGCTGCCTGCGGCAGGGGCCGGGCTGCTCGGCTCGCTGGGCGGGGCCTGGACCGTCACGCAGATCGACCCCAGCCTGTTTCGCAAGGCGCTGCCGGTGCTGCTGGCCTTGCTGCTGCTGTACACCCTGGCCAAAAAAGACCTGGGCCGCAGCCATGCACCGCGTTTTGCGGGGGCCACAGAGGCCTGGATCGCGGCGGGCATCGGTCTGCTGATCGGGTTTTATGACGGCTTTTTCGGACCGGGCACGGGCAGCTTTTTGGTGTTTGCCTATGTGCGCGTGCTGGGCTATGACTTTTTGAACGCCTCGGCCTCGGCCAAATTGGTCAACGTGGCGACCAACGTGGCGGCGCTGGCGCTGTTCACCCTGAAAGGCCATGTCTGGTGGCACCTGGCCGTGCCCATGGCGCTGGCCAATATTGTGGGCAGCCTGATCGGCACCCGCCTGGCGCTCAAGCACGGCGCTGGCTTTGTGCGCCAGGCGTTCATCTGGGTGGTGCTGGCCCTGATCCTGAAAACCGGCTACGACACCTGGATCAAGGCCTGAGCCCGGCGGGGCTGGTCGGCGTTCAGTCTTCCACCACCACCGGCACGCGCTGCGCCAGCGCACACATCAGCTCATAGCCCACGGTACCTGCGACCTGGGCCACTTCGTCAATCCCCAGCACGGCACCATTGGCCGCACGACCCCACAGGGTGACGATGCTGCCTACGTCGGCTTGCGGGCTGGCGCTCAGGTCCACCGCCAACATGTCCATGCTGACCCGCCCCACGGTGCGGCCGCGCACGCCGTCAATCAGCACCGGGGTACCTGTAGGGCAAATGCGTGGATACCCGTCGGCATAACCACAAGCCACCACACCGATGCGCATCGGCTGATCAGCCACAAAGCTGGAGCCATAGCCCACACTGTCGCCCGCTTGCAGGTGCTGCACGGCGATGATGTGAGCGTTCAGGCTCATGGCGGGCTGCAAGCCCCAATGCGCCGCACTGTGTTCAGGAAAGTCGGGCGCACTGCCATACACGGCAATGCCCGGGCGAATCCAGTCGGCTTTCACGGCAGCCGCATGGGCATGGCGCAAAGTGGCGGCGCTGTTGCTCACGCTGCGCTCACCGGGCAAATCACGGGTGGCCTCTTCAAAACAAGCCATCTGCTGCGCGATGCCCTTGGAGCCATCGGCATCGCTGAAATGGGTCATGAGCGAAATCTCGTCCACCTGCGGCAAAGCATTCAGCCGGGTCCATGCCGAGCGGTAGCGCTGCGGGGCAAAACCCAGGCGGTTCATGCCCGAATTCATTTTGAGGAACACCCGGTGCGGCTCGTGCGTCTTGTGCAGCGCCAGCATGTCGATCTGCTCGTCACAGTGCACCGTGTGCCACAGGTGCAGGCGCGAGCACAGCTCCAGATCGCGGGCTTCAAAAGCGCCCTCCAGCAACAAAATCGGGCCACGCCAGCCCAAGGCACGCACCCGCTCAGCCTCGGCCAGGTCCAGCAAGGCAAAACCATCGGCCCCGCGCATGCCCTCAAACACCCGCTCGATGCCGTGCCCATAGGCATTGGCCTTGACCACCGCCCAGACCTGGGCGTCGGGCGCGGCCACCCGGGCTACCCCCAGGTTGTGGCGCAACGCGGCGGTGTGGATGGTGGCTTGTATTGGGCGGGGCATAAAAGTCCGGGAAAAACAAAAACGACGTGGCCAAGTGTGCCAGCAAACACCTCGCCACCACGACAAACTGACCCCGGTCCAGCTTGCGCGCGCACGGGGAATACCCCTCTGCCCCCTCCCAAAAAGGGGCATACAAATGCTTTACACTGGCGCGCAGCCTGCCGCAACCGTGCATTTCGCCCCCGGATTGAGGGCTGGCTGGACTTTGAGATTCATGGAAGTTTTTCAGTTTTTGATGCCCATCTTCACCGAGTACGGCTATTGGGCTGTGTTCGTGATGCTGCTGGTGTGCGGTTTTGGCATCCCTGTGCCCGAAGACGTGACCCTGGTCACCGGCGGCGTGATCGCCGGGCTGGGCCATGCCGATGTCCACACCATGTTCGCCGTCGGCATGGCTGGTGTGCTGATCGGTGACGGCCTGATGTTCACTTTGGGCCGCCTGTATGGTCAGCGCATCTCCCAGTTGCCGGGCTTTCGCAAAATCCTGACCCCCGAGCGTTTTGCCAGCGCACAAGACGCTTTCCATAAATACGGCAAATGGGTCATGTTCGTGGCCCGCTTTCTGCCCGGTCTGCGCACCCCGGTGTTTTTCTCGGCCGGCATGAGCCACCGCGTGAGTTTTGCCACCTGGTTCTTCATGGACGGCTTTGCCGCCTTGATCAGCGTGCCCATCTGGGTCTATCTGGGCTACTTCGGTGCCCAGAACTGGGACTGGATGTTTGGCGTGCTGCGCCAGTTCCAGCACGGCATCTTGGGTTTGCTGGCGCTTGGCCTGGCCTGGCTGGGCTGGCGCTGGTGGCGCAAGCACAAGACCGCCCCACTGCCCCACGACCCCTCCTGACCGGCGGTCAGGGTTTTTCACCCCATGGGCCACCTGTCCCCCAAAAGCCTGGCCGTGGCCGGACTGCTGTTCAATGCCCTGGTCTGGGGCATCTGCTGGTGGCCCTTCAAACAACTCGAATCGCTGGGCCTTCACCCGCTGTGGGCCACGGCGCTGGTCTATGGCTTTGTGTTTGCCAGCATTGCTGCATCGTTGTGGCGCAGTGGTCGCTTGGTGAGCTGGCGCCAACATCGCGGACTGTGGTGGCTGCTGCTGGCCTCGGGGTTGACGAACGTCGGCTTCAACTGGGCGGTCACCGTGGGCGACGTGGTGCGCGTGGTGCTGCTGTTTTATCTGATGCCGGCCTGGTCGGTGCTGCTGGCGTGGTGGCTGCTGGGGGACAAACCCCGTCCCATGGCGCTGGTACGGTTGGTGCTGGCTTTGACCGGTCTGGTCATCGTGCTCAAAACCCCCGAGACCCCCTGGCCTGAGCCCGAAAGCCTGGCCGACGTGCTGGCGCTGGTCAGCGGTTTCACCTTTGCCTTGACCAACACACTCCTGCTCAAACTCAAAGACGCGCCCAGCGCATCGCGCACATTGGCCATGTTTGGTGGCGGTGCGGTCATGGCCACGGCCGCCGCCCTGATGGGCCTGGCCACAGGCGTGATCAGCACAGGTGCCAACCCCGCTTGGGGCTGGTGGCCTTATATAGCCTTGTTGTGCGTGTCCTTTCTGCTGGGCAACCTGGCCCTGCAATACGGCGCAGCCCGGCTGGCTGCCCACACCACGGCCCTGGTCATGTTGTCTGAGGTGCTGTTCGCCAGTGTGTCTTCCGTCATACTGGGTGCTTCCCAATGGGACAGCCGCACCCTGATGGGCGGCGCACTGATCTTGCTGGCAGCCTTGCTGTCGGTGATCGGCCCCGGGCAACACGACTGAACTGGAGCACTCATGAGCATTTATGACTTTGAAGCCCTCGGAATTGACGGCCAGCCTGTGGTCCTGTCCCAATTCAAGGGGCGCGTGATGCTGATCGTCAACACCGCCAGCGCTTGCGGCTTCACGCCCCAGTTCACCGGACTCGAAAAGCTCCACCAGCAATACGGCGCGCAGGGGCTGGCGGTGGTTGGCTTCCCGTGCAACCAGTTCGCCAGCCAGGACCCGGGCGACGATGCGCAGATCGCCAGCTTCTGCCAGAAGAATTTCGGCGTGAGCTTTCAGATGATGAGCAAGATCAAGGTCAACGGCGATGGGGCCCATCCGCTGTACCAGTGGCTCACCGCCGAAGCGCCGGGCATTCTGGGCAGCAAAGCCATCAAATGGAACTTCACCAAGTTCCTGGTGGGCCGCGACGGCCGCGTGATCAAGCGCTATGCGCCGCAGGATGCGCCTGAGAAGATCGCCAAGGACATTGAGGTGGCGCTGGCGGGTTGAGGCGGCTCAGAACAGCGTTGACTGAACCGGCAGCATCCGTTGCCCCACTTCTGGCAAAGACGGAGAAACGGATGCTGGCACTTCGCCACAACCCATGGCCTCCGCAATTCGCCTGAAATCCGCCTCGCTGATCCTGATCTGCCCGAAGCGAAAAACAGCGCCCCAGTGGGTTTTGTCGGTGATGAAATCCAGTTGTCCGATCAAGGGCTTGATGGGGGCACATTGCACCGCTTGGTAGTCCACATCGATGCGCCACGGCACAAAACCCGGCATGCCATCGGGCGTCATGTCGTGTGCATACACCTCACCTGTGCGAATGAAGCCCAAGGCGGTGAACGCCTGCAAAGGCGCACCATCGGGATACGCCTCACGCGGTGAGTAATAAATCAGGCCGTCCCCAGCCTTCATACGCTTGAGCGGGGCCTGCTTGCCGTGGTTCATCTGGGCAAAACCGCCCGCCACACCGCGCAAGACATGCGAGCGACTGACCACACCGATCCAGTAGTTCATGACGGCAGCACAGCGATGCAAATATCGATCTGCCCATCGGCCTGGTAACGCTCGAAATCTGTGGTGTACGCCCGTTGATGCACACACTCGGGATCTGCAAAGTAGCGCCAAATACGCCCCCAAGCCTCTATCACCGCCTGGGGCATGGGACCGTGCGTTTCAAACACCAGATACGGGCCATTCGCGATGTCCACACGCGTCAGCTCGGGCGCATCACCCAAGGGTGGCAATTGGGCATCGGCTCCTGCCAGCACATCAAAAAAGCCATCGGCGTCCGATTCGTAGTGGTGATAAACGCCATACGCCAGCGCCCCGGGTGCCAGGCGAGTGGCAATCTGCTGACCGAATTCGGCCCAGAGAGAGCCGATGCGTGCGGTAGAAGACTGCGCTTCGTCTGCGTTGCGCGTGCGCACGACCAGACCTTGCACTGTCAACCCATTGATCTCAATCACTTTCATGAAAACTCCCTTCATCGTCCATCCGCCAAAGCTTGCGGGTCCACGCCCTGGCTTCGTAAATAGTCGATCAAGCGCTGTCCATCGGACAGCTTGAATGTCTCAGCCAGTGCCGCCATCGACTGAATGCGGTCCAGGCGAAAACTGCGAAAAGCCTGACGCTTTTCGCACCAAGCCACCAGCGTCCAGACTGCGCCCCAGAAAAAACTGCCCAAGGGCCACACCGTGCGCTCGCTGGTGCGTGCTTGTGCATCGCTGTAAACCAGCGCCAGCTTGTGCAGGCCCTGTGTGGCTTCGCGCCAAAGTTGCAAGTGCGGTTGTTGTTCAGCCGTGAGGCCCCACGGGGGTGAATACACCGGCGTGTGTTGCGCGGCATGACGCTGGTCGGGGGGCAACACACTCAGCACACGCGACAAAGCGGACTCGCTGGCGCGGGCCAGTGCCGGGTCCAGCCACTGCTGCGCCACCCGCGTCATCACCACCAAAGCCTGCGCCTCTTGCGGGGTGAAGATCAGCGGTGGCAAGTCAAACCCTTCACCCAGGCGATAGCCCACCCCTGCCTCACCCTCAATGGGCACACCCTGGTATTGCAGGTCGGCCACATCGCGGTAAACCGTCCGCTCGGACACCTCCAGCCGCCGGGCCAACCACTGGGCAGTGGTCAGGCGACGGCCCCGGATGAGTTGGACGATCTGGAATAGGCGGTCAGCGCGGCGCATGGTCAATCCATCAAAGGACAGTAAGGGTCGGCAGTTTAGGCTGATCACGCATAGGCGTGCAGCCCCACCCGGTTGCCGTCCACATCGCGCATGTGCGCCATGAAACCCAGCCCCTCGGGCAAGGCCACGCGGCCCATGAGCACCTGCCCGCCTGCCGCCTCAACGCGCTGCAAGGTCGCATCCAGCGATGGCCCCGCATGCAGATACACCAAGGTGCCGCAAGCGCCCACCTGCAACGCCGGATGGCCCGACATCAACGCCCCTTTCACAGCATTACCCTCCCCCGGGAACACCGCCATCTGCATACCCGGCCCGGCATAGCCCTCAAGTTGCAAGCGCGTTTGCAACACCGCCTCATAGAACGCCTGCGCACGCGGCACATCGCTCACCGGGATCTCAAACCAGTCGATCACTTTTTCCATTTGTCTTTTCCCTGAAGGTGCACAGACCGTCTGTGCACAGGAGAAGACTTTGCCTGAGGGGTACTGACAACGGGGTGTCAGGAGACTTGTCCTTTTTTGTCCCCTTCTTGGTCTGACCTAGCCCTGTCCAATGTCTGACCCTGTTCGCACAATGGCCGCATGTCCATCCACTGCACATGCTTGCCATGACCCACACCTCAACACCCCCATCCGCCCTGCTCGTCATCGACGTGCAGCAGTCATTCATGCACATGCCCTACTGGCCTTTGGGCCATGTGACTCTGTTTCAACAGTCATTGCTCCGGCTGGAAGACGGCTGCCGCAAAGCCCATGTGCCCATTGTTCACATACTGCATGTGGACGGTGATGCACCGTTCCAGGTGGCGTCTGGTCATGTCCGGCCCTTTGACTGGCTGCCCGGCGACCCCGCCGTCACCCTGACCAAACACACCCACAACGCCTTCACCGACACCGGGCTCGATTTGTGGTTGCGCAGGCGCGGCGTGCAGCGGCTGATCATCAGCGGCATCCGCACCGAGCAGTGCTGCGAAACAACAGCACGGGTCGGCTCGGACCTGGGCTATGCGGTGGACTTTGTGTCCGAGGCGACCCTGACCTTTCCCATGACCCACGCGGACACAGGCGAGACTTTCAGCGCGCATGACATCACCACACGCACCGAGCTGGTCTTGGCCGATCGCTTCGCACGCATCGTGACCGTGGATACTTGCCTATCTGGCCTCTGAAACTCTGCACGACACCACCATGCTCCAACTGCGCCCCAACTGTGAATGCTGCAACCGCGACCTGCCGCCTGCGGCGCTCGATGCGCGCATTTGCTCTTTTGAATGCACCTTTTGCGCTGATTGCGCGGATACCCGCTTGCACGGCCACTGCCCCAACTGCGGCGGTGAACTGGTGCGCCGCCCGGTGCGCCCGGCGGCCAAGCTGCTGAACAACCCGGCATCGACCGAGCGGGTGTTCAGCCCGCAGGGCTGTGCGTCCGAATCACTGTCATCCCAATACAAAGCATGACATTCAACAGCGTGAACCACGGGTCATGCAAAACCTGAATCTGTCGGTTTATCTGGTCGTCACGCCCGGCGTGTTGATGCTCGACTACGCAGGCCCGGCAGAGGCACTGCGCATGGCACGCGACATGGGCGCGCCGCTGACATTGCACACCTGCGGGCCACTGGCCGATGTGCCCACATCGTTGGGCACACAGCTGGGCGGTCTGGCCCCCCTGCCTGCCCAGCTGCCGCCGGGCAGCTTAGTGCTGATCACCGGCAACAGCCACGAGCGCGAAGATTACGCCACCCCAGCAGCCCAGCAAGTGGTGCGCTGGTTGCAATCTGCACCGCAACCGGACACGCGTTTGGCCAGCATTTGTTCAGGTGCTTTGCTCTTGGCCATGGCGGGCCGACTCGATGGCCTGCGCTGCACCACCCACCACAGCCTGATCGCCGACCTGCAAACCTTGGCCCCCACCGCACAAGTGCAAGCCGACCGGATTTTTGTGGATCACGGGCAAGTGCTGACCAGCGCAGGCATCACCACCGGCATTGATTTGGCGCTCTACATCGTGGAACAAGTGGCCGGCGCTGCACTGGCCGCCCAAGTGGCGCGAAGGTTGGTGATGTACACCCGACGTGGCCCACATGATCCGCAGCTGTCACCCTGGCTGGCACACCGCAACCACATGCACCCGGCCGTGCACCGCGCGCAAGACGCTGTTGCACACAGCCTGAGCCAAGACCCGGCCCGCCGCTGGCCATTGGCCGAGCTGGCCAAAGTGGCCTGCGTGAGCCCCCGGCATTTGTCGCGCCTGTTCATGCAGCACACTGGCATCAGCGTGGTGGACTACCAGCATCAACTGCGCATGGCGCGGGCGCAAGAACTGCTGGCACACAACCCGGCACTGACGCAAGAACAACTGGCCGAAGCTTGCGGCTTCGCTTCAGCACGGGATTTCAGACGGGTTTGGGGGCGCTGGGGTTTTGCGCCCGGTGGTACGCCACCAGCGCGTTGGCATGGCCATGGCCGAGACCGTGCTCGGTTTTAAGGTGCGCCACTTGCGCCATGTGTTTTTGGTCCTGCAATCCATCCAAAATCTTCAGCCAATGCGCCACCGGCTGACCATAGGTCTTTTCAATCGACGGGAAATACGATGCGGGGCCCTGAACTTTGCTGGCGGTTGCCATGTCATTTCTCCTTGTCTGCGCCGTATGGCTTTGCCCATCGGCGTATGGTGACTCATCTGCTAACGGCATCCCCACGGATCATATCGACCCTACCCACCTTTGCCCCCTGCGCAGCATCGCAGGCCCGATGCCGATGGGGTTGTGGTGCTGGGCACGCAGTATGGCGTTTCAGATCAGGACTTGCCGCTCACTGTTGGCCTTGGACCAATGCAAAATTTCATAGCTTTGGCGCAGCCCAGCCAGAAAAAACGGATCGGTCTGAAGCAGCTCGTCAATGATTTGCTTGGAGTCGGCCTGTGCAATCCACAACCCACCCTTGGGCGTTTCCGAGGGCTCACGACGCAGCGATCCACCCACCTGAATCACATCTTTGTGCTGCTCCAGCCAATCGATGTGCGCTTGCAGATGATCAGCCCTCAGTTGAGCGCGGCCAGGGTGATCGATGAACAGAACTGCAAACAACATGCTTTAGCGCCTCATACATCGGTTCAGGCGGCTCGTGTATTTTCCAAGGCCTCATCCAGCAACTCCACCCAATGCCGCACCGGCAGGCCGCTGCCACTTTGCAAGTGGGTGATGCAGCCGATGTTGGCGCTCAGCACGCCTTGGGGTTCCAGCGCATTCAGATGGCCCAGCTTGCGGTCGCGCAGTTGTTTGGACAGCGCGGGGTTGAGCACGCTGTAGGTGCCGGCCGAGCCGCAGCACAGGTGCGATTCGTTGGCGGTGACTTTGATCTGAAAGCCCAGATCGCTCAGGTGCTTTTCGACGCCGCCTTTGAGTTGCTGGCCGTGTTGCAGCGTGCAAGGCGGGTGATAAGCCTGCAGGCCTGCGGCTTGCAGTGCTTCGGGCTTCAATCGGTCTTTCAGTAAAGGAACCAGCTCAGGCAACAGCTCGCTCAAGTCGCGGGTCAAAGCGCCGATGCGGGCGGCTTTGTCGGCGTACTGCAGGTCGTCTTTGAGCACATGGCCGTAGTCTTTGACCATGACGCCGCAGCCCGAGGCGTTCATGACGATGGCTTCGACGTCGCCGCCCTCGACCAGCGGCCACCAGGCGTCGATGTTGGCGCGCATGTGGTCTTTGCCGCCGTCGTGGTCGTTCAGGTGAAACTTGACCGCACCGCAGCAACCGGCCTTTTCAGCGGTCACGGTCTGGATGCCTGCCGCATCGAGCACGCGGGCGGTGGCTGTGTTGATGTTGGGGCTCATGCTCGGCTGCACGCAACCGGCCAGCATCAGCACCTTGCGCGCGTGCTGGCGGGTGGGCCAGGCACCGGCGTTTTGCGGCGCGGGCACTTTGGCTTTGAGGCTGTCGGGCAGCAGGCCGCGCACCATTTGGCCCATCTTCATGGCGGGGGCAAACAGGGGCGACGGCAGGCCCTCTTTGAGCGCCCATCGCACCAACTTTTCGCCCACAGGGCGCTCGACTTTGGCGTCCACCAGTTTGCGCCCAATGTCGACCAGGTGGCCGTATTGCACGCCGCTGGGGCAGGTGCTTTCGCAGTTGCGGCAGGTCAGGCACCGGTCCAGATGTTGCTGGGTTTTGCGGGTGGGCGTTTGGCCCTCGAGCACCTGCTTCATCAGGTAGATGCGTCCACGCGGGCCGTCAAGCTCGTCGCCCAGCAGCTGGTAGGTGGGGCAGGTGGCGGTGCAAAAGCCGCAGTGCACGCACTTGCGCAGGATGGCTTCGGCGTCTTGGCCTTCAGGGGTGTTCTGGTATTCAGGGGCGAGGTGGGTTTGCATGAGTGTTCGCCTCAGAGCGGGTGCATGCGACCGGTGGCGAACACGCCTTGGGGGTCGAATTGTTTTTGCAATTGCAGCTGGATGCGTTCTTGCACCGCATCCAGCGGGGTGTTCACCCCGGCGATTTTGTCCCCCTCGGCGTGTGCTGCGCTGGCACGGAACAAGGTGGCATGGCCACCGACCGATTGCGCCAGCTCACGCAAGGCCACTGCCGCCGATGCAGGGGCCCACAGCCAGCGCTGAGCACCTTGCCACTCGATGTATTGGGCGTAAGGCACATCCAGCACCGGCGCAGTTTGCGGCACCGACAAGCGCCACAGGCAGGCGTCGGCGGCAGGCGCATCAAAAAACGGCAAGGTTTGCTCGCCGCTGGCTCGCCAGTCTTGTTGGGCCTCAGCGTTGTCCATGGCCTGCACTTGCGCTCCCAGGGCCAGGGCGTCGGCACTCATTCTGACCACGGCCGACTGCACCGCTGCCACCGCGCCACGCAAGCGCACAAACAGGTAATCGGCCACCGGTTGGGCCGTGGTGTCGCACACCCAGGCGCTGGCGTTCAGGGGCAAGGGTTGCCCACCCCAACGGTGCAGCAAATCGAGCGCTGCTTTTTGCGGCAAACCCGCGCACATGAGCGTGGCTTCGGCAGGGGCCACGGGCAAGACCTTGAGGCTGACTTCGGTGATCAGGCCCAGCGTGCCCCAACTGCCCGCCATCAGGCGACTCACGTCGTACCCCGCCACGTTTTTCATGACCTGCCCGCCAAAGGTCAGGTCCTCGCCCTTGCCGTTGATGAAGCGGGCACCCAGCACATAGTCGCGAACCGCGCCTGCGGTGGCGCGGGCAGGGCCGCTCAAGCCCGCTGCCACCATGCCGCCCACGGTGGCACCTTGACCAAAGTGCGGCGGCTCGAACGCCAGGCACTGGCCTTTTTCGGCCAAGGCGGCTTCCAGCTCGGCCAAGGAGGTGCCGCCGCGCACGGTGACCACCAACTCGCTGGGCTCGTAACTGACAATGCCCCGATGTGCGCGCGTGTCCAGCACATCACCGGTGAGGCTCTGGCCCCAAAAATCTTTGGTGCCGCCCCCGCGCAAGCGCAAAGTGCGACCGTCTGCAGCCGCGCTGCGCACGGCATCCATCAAGTGGGTCAGTTGTACATCCATGGGCAAGGATGGTAACCCTCGCTCTCTGACTGACGTGTGAAGTTTTTTAACGGGGGGGTTGTTGGAAATTCGTGACCAGCTCAAGGCTGGCAGAAATTCACCCCCAGGCCAGCCACATCCACCCGCACCGCAAAGATACAGCCCGACAGGGGGTACAGCGCCAGCTCTTGCGGGCTGCGCCCCTGGCGGGAAGTGGTGATGAACAGGGTTTTCAAATCATCCCCGCCAAAGCAGGGCATGGTGGGGCACTGCACGGGGGTTTCCATCACGGCCAGCACTTCGCCCGCTGGGGACAGGCGTACCAAGCGCTTGCCTTCGTATTGGGCCGACCAATAGGTGCCTTCGCTGTCCACCGTGGCCCCGTCGGGCCGCCCCCCATAGGCGGGGGCGTTGGCATCGCCCCACGCCCAGCCTGCGGGTTTGATCGGGAATTGGTGAAACACACGCTCGTGGCTCAGGTTGGCAGTGGCCGGGTCAAAGTCCCAAGCCCGCACGCAGTGCGAGGCGGTGTCTGACCAATAGAGCGTGCGCCCATCGGGTGACCAGGCCAGGCCGTTGGCGGTGGTGGCCCCATGGGCTTTTTCTGGCAGGGCGGTGCCTTGCAAGGCATACAGCACGCCCAGCGCCTGATCACGCGGCTCGTACATGCTGCCCGCCCACAAACGGCCTTGTGGATCGCACTTGCCATCGTTGAAACGCAGTTTGGCGGTGTCATAAGGCGCAGCGGCCAGCTGTTGCAATGGCTCGCCCCATTCGCGCGCCAGGTAAATGCCATCGCGCAGGGCCATGACCAGGCCGCCCCCGTGCACCGGTGCGATGCAGCCGGGCTCTTGCGTCAAGGGCCAGTACTCCACCGGGCCTTGGGCCTGCACGCCTTGCACGGCCACACGGGCAATGCGCCGACCGGGAATGTCCACCCAATACAAACGCTGCTCTTGCGGGTGCCAAAACGGCGATTCGCTCAGCCCATCGGGTTCGGTGGTCAGGGCTTGCCATTCGGGCTTGATCAGTTGGGTCATGTGCAGTGGCGTGGTTTCAAAGATCCAGCGGCAGATTTTGCCCGCCTGGAGTCTGCGCAAACACTGAAACCATCGGCTGTAACCCGAAAGAACCTGAGCGCCCTGCCGACCTGACACTGACAGTGAATGCTTTGGTGGCTTTATGAAATTATTTGCATAGGAACAAAAAACGACATGAGTGTCACATTTTGCAAATATGACGCTTGTGCACGCCACAAATCAGGGTTTGCATGGAGCACCGAATACGCGGCTTTGCGTCAAGGTATGCGATTGTTCATAACAACACCGCTTTGAGGAGACCTTGATGAGCGTGAACTTTCAAGTCAATGGCAAGCCTGCACAGGCCAACGCCGAAACCGACACCCCTTTGCTGTGGGTGCTGCGCGATGAGCTGGGCATGACCGGCACCAAATTTGGCTGCGGCGCTGCGTTGTGCGGTGCTTGCACCGTGCACGTCAACGGCGAGGCCGTTCGTTCTTGCCAAACCCCGCTGAGCACAGTGGCTGGCAAAAAGGTCGCCACAGTCGAAGGCCTGTCCAAAAACAACACCCACCCCCTGCAAGTGGCCTGGATCAAGCACGACGTGCCCCAGTGCGGCTACTGCCAGTCGGGTCAACTGATGAGTGCGGCCGCTTTGCTGGCCAAAAACACCAACCCCAGCGATGCCGACATCGACAACGCCATGAGCGGCAACATTTGCCGCTGCGGAACCTACCCCCGCATCCGCGCCGCCATCAAAGACGCCGCAGCCACCATGCTCAAAGCCTGAACCGCTGGAGACACCTCATGATCGACACACAAACATCCCGCCGCTCGTTTCTGAAAGCCGGTGCCACCGCCTCCGGCGGCCTGCTGATGGCCGTCACCCTGCCCGGCACGCTGGGCCAGGCCATGGCTGCAGGCACGGTGCACACGCCCAACGCTTGGGTCCACATTGCAGACGACAACACCATCACCATCCTGAGCGCCCATTCCGAGATGGGCCAGGGCGTCCACACCTCCATGCCCATGCTGGTGGCCGAAGAGCTGAATGTGGACATGAACCAAATTCGGGTCGTTGACGCGCCTCCTGGCGCAGCTTATGTCAACGCCTTGCTCGGCGCACAAATCACTGGAGGCTCGACTTCGGTGCGTGGCAGCTGGGAAAAACTGCGCGTGGCCGGTGCACAGGTGCGCGAAATGCTGATCAGCGCCGCCGCTGCCCACTGGGGCGTGGACCGCGAAGTGGTCAAAGCCAACAAAGGCATGCTGACGGGCCCCAAAGGTCAGAAAGGCACCTATGGCGAATTCGCCGAACTGGCCTCGCGCATGCCCGTGCCCGAAAAACCCGCCATCAAGGACCCCAAGGATTTCCGCATTGTGGGCAAGCGCACCAAGCGCGTGGACACCCCGGCCAAAACCAATGGCACAGCCGAATTTGGTATCGACGTGAAACTGCCCGGCATGGTCTATGCCACCGTGCAGCAATGCCCGGTCATTGGCGGCAAGGTCAAGAGCTTTGATGCAGCACAGGCCAAAGGCATGCCCGGCGTGCAGGCCGTGGTGCAAATCAGCGACGGCGTGGCCGTGGTGGCCGACTCTTGGTGGCGCGCCAAGAAAGCCATGGAAACCGTCAAGGTCCAGTGGGACGAAGGCGCCGGTGCCACATTGAGCGATGCCGGCATCATCGAAGGCACCCGTCAGGCAGCCAAGAACGGCAAAGTCATCGAAATCACCAAACCCCAAGGGGATGTGGCTGCCGCCCTCAAGGGTGCTGCCAAAGTGATCGAAGCCGAATATGTCTCGCCCATGCAATCGCACTCCCCCCTGGAGCCAATGAACTTCACGGCCCATGTGCAGGGCAACAAGGTGCTGCTGGTCGGCCCCACACAGTTCCAGCAAGGTGCACAAGGTGCCGTGGCAGGCGCACTGGGCGTCAAACCCGAAGACATCACACTCAAGACCACCTTCCTGGGTGGCGGCTTCGGTCGCCGCCTGGAGCTGGACTTCGTGGTGCAAGCAGCCGAAATCTCCAAAGCCGTGGGCAAACCCGTCAAGCTGCTGTGGACCCGTGAAGAAGACATGGTGCACGACTACTACCGTCCTGCCGGTGTCAACCAGCTCAAGGCCAGCCTGGATGGTTCGGGCATGCCTGTGGCCCTGCACTTCAAGGTCGCCTCCCAGTCGGTCACCCAACGTGCCTTTGGTCTGCCCAAGGACACCCTCGACCCCTTCATGGCCGAAGCTGCCGTCACAGGCTACAACATCCCGAACACACAGCACGACCTGGTCATCCATGACAGCGGCATGCGAGTGGGTTACTGGCGCGCGGTGAGCCACAGCATGAACGCTTTCGCCAACGAAAGCTTTGTGGACGAGTTGGCCAAAGCCGCTGGACAAGACCCATATGCCTACCGCATGAAAATGCTGGCCGGTAAACCCCGCTTTGCCAATGTGCTGAAGCTGGCCGCCGAAAAAGCAGGCTGGGGCAAGCCCCTGCCTGCCGGTCGCGCACGCGGTATCGCGCTGATGGAAGGCTATGACAGCTATCTGGCTGAAGTGGCCGAAGTCAGCCTCAACAAGGACGGCAGCGTCAAGGTCCACAAAGTCACCGTGGCCGCCGACGTGGGCCAGATGGTCAACCCGGACACTGTTGAAGCGCAACTCCAGTCGAGCATCATCTTTGGCATGGGTGCGGTGCTCAAGCACCAGATCACCATGGCCAATGGCCGCGTGCAAGAGACCAACTACAACGTGTACGAGCCTGTGCGCATGTACGAAGCGCCCCAGATCGACATCGTGCTGGTCAAGAGCACCGAAAAGCCTGGTGGCATTGGCGAACCCGGTACCGCCGTGGCCGCCCCAGCCATCGCCAACGCGGTGGCAGCACTGACCGGCAAGCGCGTTCGCCGTCTGCCCATCACGGCCGACGCGATCCGCCAGGCCTGAGCGGGCATCACCCGAACGGAGACCCGCATGGAAAGTCTGGACCTGCGCGTTCTGTCAGATGTGTTGGCCTGGAAACAGGCCAACCATCGGGTCACGCTGGTCACCGTGGTGGAAACCTGGGGCAGTGCTCCGAGACCACCTGGTGCCCTGCTGGCGGTGCGCGACGATGGGCTGGTCAGCGGCTCCGTCTCGGGCGGTTGCGTTGAAGACGATCTCATCGCCCGCATCAAGGCGGGCGAATACGACCACCTGAGCCACCCTTCGATGGTGGCTTATGGGGTGACCAAAGAAGAAGCCACGCGTTTTGGGCTGCCTTGCGGCGGCACTTTGCGTCTGGTGCAAGAACCCGTGCAAGACACCGCCTGGATCGCTCAGGTGCTGGAGCGCACCCAAGCCCACCAGCTGGTGGCCCGCACCGTTTCGCTCAAGGACGGTACCGTGCAATTGCGCGATGCGCAGCGGGGCGACCAGTTGCAGTTTGACGGCATCACCCTCACCACCTTGTTTGGCCCCCGCTGGCGCTTGTTGCTGATTGGCGCGGGCCAGCTCAGCCAGGCCGTGGCACAAATGGCGCAAGCTCTGGATTTTGAAGTGCTGGTCTGCGACCCCCGTGAGGAATACGCCGGCGGCTTGCACATGATTGGGGTGACCCGCGTGATGGGCATGCCCGACGATGTGGTGACTGAAATTCACCCCGATGCACACACCGCCATCGTGGCCCTGACGCACGACCCCAAACTGGACGACATGGCTCTGCTTGAAGCCCTCAACTCCGATGCCTTTTACATCGGTGCCTTGGGCTCTCGCCGCAACCAGGCCACCCGCAAGGCCCGCCTGGCCGAGCACTTTGATCTGAGCGAAGCGGCCTTATCGCGTCTGCACGGCCCGGTGGGTCTGAGCCTGGGTGCCAAAACCCCCGCCGAGATCGCCATCTCCATCATGGCGGAAATCGTGCAGGTCAAAAACACCTCCGTGCAAAGCACTGGCAAAGCCGTGGCCTTGCGCAACCTGGACATTGGCGACTCACGCATCACCGCCTGCGCTTTGGGCTGAACACCACATTTCCAAAAAAAATGGCCCGCAATTGCGGGCCATTTTTTTGGGCTTTCGCCTGCAGGGGTTGCCCCCTGCGTTGACGGATCAACCGTGGTAAGCAGACTCGCCGTGCGAAGAAATGTCGAGACCTTCGCGCTCTTCTTCTTCGGTGACGCGCAGACCGATGGTCAGGTCAACGATCTTGTAAGCCACCAGGGACACGACACCCGACCAGACCACGGTCAGCATCACAGCTTTGGCCTGAATCCACACTTGCGCCGCGATGGAATAAGCGTCAGGAGTGACCATGGCCACGGTGACCCAGTCGCCCACGGCGCTGGGGCCGCCCAAGGCTGGCGAGTTGAACACGCCGGTCAACAGGGCACCCACGATACCGCCGACACCGTGCACACCGAACACGTCCAGCGAGTCGTCAGCACCCAGCAATTTCTTCAGACCATTGACACCCCACAGGCAGACGAAACCGCCGATAAAGCCAATGATCAATGCACCGCCGATGCCCACGTTGCCTGCTGCTGGCGTGACCGCCACCAGACCCGCCACGGCACCCGAAGCTGCACCCAGCATGGAGGCTTTGCCACGCATCAGCGCTTCACCGACGCACCAGGCCAGCACAGCTGCAGCGGTCGCCACCAGCGTGTTGATGAAGGCCAGTGCCGCAAAACCGTTGGCTTCCAGGGCAGAGCCGGCGTTGAAACCGAACCAACCCACCCACAGCAAAGATGCACCCACCATTGTCAGCGTCAGACTGTGAGGGGCCATCGATTCACGGCCATAACCCACGCGCTTGCCGACCATGAAAGCACCCACCAGGCCAGCCACAGCGGCGTTGATGTGCACCACGGTACCGCCCGCGAAATCCAGCGCGCCCCACTGCCACAGCAGACCGGCTTTGCTGGTCATCTCATCGACCACTTCTTTGGATGCATAGGCATCAGGGCCCATCCAGAACCAGACCATGTGAGCCACAGGCAGGTAGCTAAAGGTGAACCACAGGACCATGAAAGCCAGCACGGCAGAGAACTTGATGCGCTCGGCAAACGCTCCCACGATCAGGGCGCAAGTGATCCCTGCGAACGTGGCCTGGAAGGCTGCGAACGAGATTTCAGGGATGACCACACCTTTGCTGAAGGTGGCTGCGTTGGCAAACGTGCCCGCGACGTTGTCCCAGATACCTTTCATGAACAAGCGGTCAAAGCCACCAATGAAGGCATTGCCTTCGGTGAACGCCAGACTGTAGCCGTAGATGAACCACAGCACGGTGATCAACGAGAAGGTGACCACCACCTGCATCAGCACCGACAGCATGTTTTTGCTGCGCACCAGACCGCCATAGAACAAAGCCAGACCAGGCACAACCATCAGGATCACCAAGATGGTGGACAGCATCATCCAGCCGGTGTCGGCCTTGTTGGGCACGGGGGCGGGTGCTGCTTCGGTCGCCGCTGCGGGGGCTGCGGCTGCAGGGGCTGCAGCAGGTGCGGCGGCATCGGCCTTGGCTTCAGCGGCAGGGGCTGACACCGCAGCAGGAGCCGTTTGGGCGGAGGCCACCGAAGCGGTACCCAAAATGCCCAAACCCAGACTCAGGCCCAAGGCCAGAGTGGCGAATAACTTTTTCATGGTGAGACTCTCTTTCTTTTCAATCAGAGGGCTTCGCCACCGGTTTCACCGGTGCGGATGCGAACCACTTGTTCGAGGTCGTACACAAAAATCTTGCCGTCGCCAATCTTGCCGGTGCGGGCACCGGATTCGATGGCTTCGATCACGCGCTCGACCAATTCGTCGGACACGGCCGCTTCGATCTTCACCTTGGGCAAAAAGTCGACGACGTATTCGGCACCGCGGTACAGCTCGGTGTGGCCCTTTTGACGGCCGAAGCCCTTGACTTCGGTCACAGTGATGCCCTGCACGCCGATGCCCGACAGTGCTTCACGCACTTCGTCCAGCTTGAAGGGTTTGATGATGGCGGTCACCAGTTTCATGATGGCTCCTTGGTGTGTGAGGGGAAGATCAGAAGGCGTATTTCAAACCAACGACCAGACCGTCTTTGCCGTTGTATTTGTCAACCAGGGTGTACTGTGACTTGCCTGCATTGGTCCCGACAGCCATCAGCGATGCACTCAATCCGTTGCCCAGGTCTTTTGACAGCGTCAACGCGTAATCGTTGTACGAATAAGCTGGGCTGTTGTTGATCATCTGACGACCCACGTGTGGCACCAGGGTATAGCCATCACCCAAATCAACCGTGGCACTCAAATCCAGGTAGTAGCTGTTTTTGCTGTTGATATTGCCAAACGTATTGGTCAAGGCATGGGAGTATTTGGCTGTGAACAAGCCATAAGTCACTGCACCGTAGGCTTCAGTGGTGTTGGCATTGGCAAAACCATCGACAGCACCCAATTTGTTGCCTGCATATTCATAACGCAGGAAACCGACGTCATAAGACACATCGCCCACAGCACCTTTGTAACCGCCATACAGATCAATTTCGACATTGCCTTTTTCTGCACCCGAGTCCTTGATCCACTTGATGGTGGAGCCCCAGGTGCCCAGATAGAAACCGCTCTTGTCTGCGTAGTCAACGCCACCTTGCAGGGCAGGTTGCAGGCGCGACTGGGAGATGCCGCGGTAACGGTAGTCGGACACCGCGCCAACGTTGAAGGACAGGCTGCTTTCAGGCTCGGCAGGGGCGGTCTGGGCTTGGGCCACAGAAGTCAGGGCCCCCACAGCCAGGGCGATCAAGGAAGGAACGAGGATTTTTTTCATGAGGAACTCCGGTCAAAGTGAATAAAGACAATGGTCTTAAGCAGATAGCGTGCCAACACCCAAAACCCTGTTTCCACGGGCATTTACCAGTGCCAAGTTCTTTTGTGCATGTTTCAATGGCATTCAAAACCATCAGGCATGCACTGACAGCGTGCCGACGCACACACCATGCACCAGCATGGGGCAGGGAGTTCAAATGAGTCTTTCTTTGGTGCACAGCCGCGCCCTGGTCGGCCTGCAAGCACCCGCCGTCACCGTCGAGGTGCATTTGGCCAATGGTCTGCCCAGCTTCACGCTGGTGGGTTTGGCCGATGTCGAGGTCAAGGAAGCGCGGGAGAGGGTGCGCTCGGCCCTGCAAAACAGTGGCCTGGAGTTCCCCCACAACAAACGCATCACCGTGAACCTGGCCCCGGCCGATTTGCCCAAGGATTCCGGCAGACTGGACCTGCCCATTGCGCTGGGCATCCTCGCGGCCAGCGGACAAATCGATGCCGACAAGCTGGCGGGTCATGAATTTGCAGGCGAGTTGTCTTTGTCGGGCGAGCTGCGCCCGGTGCGTGGCGCGCTGGCCATGAGCCTGGTGCTGCGCCAGCAACAAGTGCGCACCCGGCTGGTATTGCCCCCGGGCAGCGCTGAAGAAGCCGCCTTGGTGCCCGATGCCGAAGTCTTTCGGGCGCGCCACCTGCTCGATGTGGTGCAACAGTTCTTGCCACCATCCAACGAGCCGCCGCCCGAGCCCGGTGACGGCTGGGCCCGCCTGACGTCGACCACACCGAGTACCCCGCCCCGTTATGCCGATCTGGCCGATGTGAAGGGCCAGGCGGGCGTCAAGCGTGTGCTGGAGATCGCCGCCGCCGGCGGCCATTCACTTTTAATGGTCGGTCCGCCCGGCTCGGGCAAATCAATGCTGGCGCAGCGCTTTGCGGGCTTGCTGCCCCCCATGTCGGTGGAAGACGCCCTCGAAGCCGCCGCCATCGCCAGCCTGGCCGGGCGCTTTGACCTCACCCGCTGGGCGCAGCGCCCCACAGGCCAACCCCACCACTCGGCCAGCGCGGTGGCCCTGGTGGGTGGCGGCTCGCCGCCTCGGCCGGGCGAGATCTCGCTGGCGCACCACGGCGTGCTCTTTTTGGATGAATTGCCCGAATTTCCCAGGGCCGCCCTCGAAGCGCTGCGCGAGCCGCTGGAAACCGGCACCATCACCATCGCCCGGGCCGCGCGGCGGGCCGAGTTTCCGGCGCGCTTTCAGCTGATCGCAGCCATGAACCCCTGCCCTTGCGGGTATTTGGGCAGCGCCACACGCGCCTGCCGCTGCTCACCCGACCAGGTCAGCCGTTACCAAGGCAAACTCAGTGGCCCCCTGCTCGACCGGATTGACCTGCACATCGAAGTGCCCAGCCTGCCCGCGCAAGACCTGCTGAACGCGCCGCCCGGCGAGAGCACCGAAACCATCGCTGCTCGAAGCCTGATGGCACGTGAGCGGGCGCTTGCCCGCCAGGGTTGTGCCAACGCCGCGCTGCAAGGCCAGGCCATCGACGAGCAAGCCCGCCTGACTGAAGCGGCCACCGCCCTGCTGCAAAAAGCCGCCGCCAAACTCGGCTGGAGCGGGCGCAGTACCCACCGCAGCCTCAAAGTGGCCCGCACCATCGCCGATCTGGCGGGCAGCGACACCATCGAAGTACCCCATGTGGCCGAAGCGGTGCAATACCGACGGGTGCTCAAGGAGCAATGAACCGGTCACGCACGAGGCCCGGATAATGGCCCCATGCCGCACGCCCAACACCCACCCCTGAAGTCACCCGAGCTGGGGCCCTTCAGCTTCTGGCTGTCGCTGCCGCAGCTGATCACCTGGGGCAGCGTGTTCTACACCTTCTCTTTGCTCATGACGCCGCTCGAAGCCGAACTGGGCATGAGCCGTGCCCAATCGTCACTGGCTTTCAGTCTGGCGCTGCTGGCCGAGGGCCTGACGGCGTATCTGGTGGGCCGCTGGATCGACGCCGGGCATGAGCGCCTCGTCATGGGGCTGGGCTCGGTCTGGGTCGGCATCGGCCTGGTGGCACACAGCTTCGTCCAGTCCGTCACCGGTTTTTATGCGGTGTGGGTCTGGCTGGGCCTGGGTCTGGCGGCCACGCTCTACAGCCCGGCATTTGCGATCGTCACCCGGCGTTTTCCGCAAGACTTTCGCCGCGCCATCATCACCCTGACTTTTTTGGGCGGCCTGGCCAGCACCGTGTTCATTCCGCTGTCGAGCTGGTGGATTGACCTGTGGGGCTGGCGTCGGGCGCTGTGGGCGCTGGCCGCCTTGCAGTTGCTGGTGTGCGCACCACTGCATGCCTGGCTGCTGCGCGGTACCGCCCGCACCCGCGATGAAGATCACCCCCACCCTGCACACCGCGTGTCAGTGGTCACGCACCTGCGCCAGCCGCCGTTTTGGTTGCTGGCGGTGTTCATGCTGCTCATGATGGGCGTCACCTCGGCGCTGCCCGCCCACATGATCGCCCTGCTGCAAGAAGCCCACTTGCCCCCGGCCTGGGTGATTGCCATCCCGGCCGCCATCGGGGTGATCCAGGTGGTGGGCCGTCTGCTGCTGTTTGTTTTCGAACGCCAATGGGATGTCCATGCCGCCAACCGCTGGATCCCCACGCTGATTCCCCTGGGCCTGCTGGCTTTGCTGATCGGCGGCCTGAACCCGGGGGCTGCGCTCGTGTTTGTCGTTTTGTACGGCCTGGGCAATGGCATGAACACCATCGTCAAAGGCACGGCCATGGCGCAATACGTCAGCCGCGCCCATGTCGGCCAACTCAACGGCCTGCTGGGCCTGCCCATCGCGCTGGCCCGCGCCGCCGCACCGCTGGCGGTGGGTCTGCTGTGGTCACCCGCACAAGGCTACGCCTTGGCACTGGTCTGGCTGCTGGCCATCAGCGTGGTGAGCACCGCAGCCTTGTGGCTGGCCCAACGCCTGTCACTCCAATCTCATTCATCCCACCCTGCCCATGCAAACCTCTGAACAACCCGTGCTGCGCGACCTGGTGCTGGTCGGCGGCGGCCACAGCCATGTGGGTGTGCTGCGCCAGTTCGCCATGAAGCCCGAGCCAGGCGTGCGCCTGACCGTGATCTGCACCGACATCGACACGCCTTATTCGGGCATGCTGCCGGGCTATGTGGCCGGGCATTACAGCTTTGACGAGGTGCACATCGACCTGGGCCGACTGGCCGCTTTTGCTGGGGCACGGCTGGTCCACGACGCGGTGATCGGCATTGACCGGCAAAACCAGCGCGTCATCTGCCGCCACCGCCCGCCCGTGCCCTATGACCTGCTGTCGATCAACATCGGCTCGACCCCGCAGGTGCAACAAGTCGAAGGGGCGCAGACGCTGGCCGTGCCGGTCAAGCCGATTGCGCAATTTAACCAGCGCTGGCTGGCCCTGCTGGCCAAGGTGCGCAGCCTGCGCGGGCGCATGACCATCGCCGTGGTGGGCGGCGGTGCCGGTGGCGTGGAGCTGCTGCTGGCCGTGCAATACCGACTGCGCCACGAACTCAAGGCGCTGGGGCGCAACCCCGAAGACCTGAAATTCGTGCTGCTGACCGCAGGCACCGAGCTGCTGCCCACCCACAACCCCGGTGTGCGCGAGCGCTTTGCCCGGGTGCTGCGCGAGCGCAATGTCGAAGTGCACACCCAGACCGAAGTGGTGCAGGTTTCACCCGGTTGCCTGCACGCCCGCAATGGCCGCACCTTTGACGCCGACGAAACCCTGTGGGTCACGCAAGCCGGTGGTCCGGCCTGGCTGCACAGCACGGGCCTGGCCTTGACCGAGCACGGATTCATCTGCGTCAACGCGCAACTGCAAACCCTGACCGATCCGAAGATTTTTGCCGCCGGTGACATCGCCGACTTCACCGACCGCCCACTTGAAAAAGCCGGGGTGTTTGCGGTGCGCATGGGCAAACCCTTGACCGACAACCTGCGGCGCAGTTTGCGCGGGCAAGCGCTCAAGGCCTGGCAGCCACAACGCCACTGGCTGTCGCTGATCTCCACCGGCAACCGCCATGCCGTGGCCTCACGCGGCGCTTTAGGTTTTGCGGGCGACTGGGTCTGGCGCTGGAAAGACCACATCGACCGCCGCTTCATGCGCATGTTCAACGAGCTGCCGCCCATGCGTGCGCACGCGCCTGCTGTCCCCACGCTCGCCCTGAACGCCGACGAATCGCTGCAAGCGATTTCGGCCATCGCCATGCGTTGCGGCGGCTGCGGTGCCAAAGTCGGGGCCGACGTGCTGTCACGCGCTTTGGGCGCTTTGCAACCGGTGCAGCGGCCTGACGTGCTGATCGGGCTGCACGCCCCCGACGACGCCGCTGTGGTGCGCGTGCCCCCGGGCCAGGCGCTGGTGCACACAGTGGACTTCTTTCGGGCCTTCATCGACGACCCTTATGTGTTTGGGCAGGTCGCGGCCAACCACGCGCTGGGCGACATTTTTGCGATGGGGGCCGAGCCGCAATCGGCCACCGCCATCGTCACGGTGCCGCCCGGTCTGGAGGCCAAAACCGAAGACCTGCTGCTGCAAATGATGAGCGGCGCGGTCGAAGTGCTCAACGCCGCAGGCTGCGCCCTGGTGGGCGGGCACACCGGCGAAGGCAAAGAGTTGGCCCTGGGTTTTGCCGTCAATGGCTTGGTGGACGAATCCCTCAAAACCGTGCTGCGCAAAGACGGCATGCAGCCCGGCGATGTGCTGGTGCTGACCAAACCGATTGGCACCGGCACCCTGTTTGCCGCCCACGCCCAAGCAGCCGCCAAGGGCCGCTGGATTGCCGCCGCCCTGCAATCGATGACCGTGTCCAACCAGCAAGGCGCGCAGATTTTGCGCAGCCACGGGGCCACCGCCTGCACCGACCTGACCGGCTTTGGCCTGCTGGGACATTTGGTGGAGATGACGCGCCCCTCGGGCGTGGACGCCGAGCTGCAACTGAGCGCGCTGCCCCTGCTGGACGGCGCGGTGGACTGCGTCAAGGCGGGCATTTTCAGCTCGCTGCAACCGGCCAACGTGCGGCTGCGCCGTGCGCTGCGCAACCCCGAAGACTTTGCACAAGACCCGCGCTATGCCTTGTTGTTTGACCCGCAAACCGCCGGCGGCTTGCTGGCCAGCGTGCCCGCCGCGCAAGCTGCGGCCTGCGTGCAGGAGCTCCAAGCGGCGGGCTACGCACACACCGCCATCATTGGGCGCGTCACCGCACAGGGTGAGGCCACCGAACCCATCGTGCTGAAAACATGAACACGCCACACACCCAGCTCAACGCGAACTTCAGCCAACGTTGCGTCGTCAACAGCCACACCTTGGATTGGGTGGCCTCACCCGCTGCGGGCGTGTCACGCCGCCTGCTGGAGCGCGATGGCGGCGAGGTGGCGCGTGCGACCTCGGTGGTTCGCTACACGCCGGGATCGGCTTTTGACGCACACACCCATGGCGGTGGCGAAGAAATCCTGGTGCTCGAAGGCACGCTGCACGACGAACACGGTGAATACGGGCCCGGCACCTACATCAAAAACCCGGTAGGCAGCGCGCACGCCCCCTTCACGCTGGACGGTTGCACTTTGTTTGTGAAGCTGCGCCATTTGGACCCACGCGACAGCGAGCGCGTGGTCATCGACTCGCGCCACAGCCACTGGCACCAGGGCATGGTCGAGGGCCTGAAGGTCTTGCCGCTCAATACTTTTGAGACGCAAAACACCGCCCTGGTGCGCTGGGCACCGCAAACGTTTTTCAACCCGCACCGGCATTGGGGCGGCGAAGAAATCTTCGTGGTCGAAGGCGTGTTCTCAGACGAGCACGGCGACTACCCCGCAGGCAGCTGGCTGCGCAGCCCGCACATGAGCCAGCACCAACCCTTCAGCCGCGAAGGCTGTTTGATTCTGGTGAAAACCGGGCACCTGGTGTGACGCGCACCAAGGCTTTTCAGCGCCACTGAAGCTGGGCCACCCAGCCGCTGCTGCGCGCTTGGGTGTTGTCGCTGTCCGCGCCAATCACCACCGCACTCACTGGGGGCACCGCGGTTTTGGCACTGCCCGCAGGCAGCTCATCGCCAAACAGCATGAGGAAGTCTTGCGCCACATCGCGTGATTCGCCAAGCCACTGTTGAAGCGGTGCGCCCGAGCCCTGCACCACCACATAGCGCACGCGGCGGCTATACGGGTTGGCTGCCGCGGTGCCGCTGGCTTGCAGCGGGTCCCACAGATAACACACGGTGGCGGCGGGCAGGTTCTCGCCGCTCACCGAGCGCGCCACGCGCAGCAGTGTGCGTTCGCCAAAGGGCACGCGGTCGAGTGCATGGTCAAACATCACACAGACTTTGAGCGCCGCGTCATCGCCGTCTTTGCGCCGCAAGTCAGCAGGCCGCAGGCCACCACTCAAGGCTTGGTCCAGACGCCAACGCCATTGCAGCGTGCCTGCGGTGCCGCGCCAGTCGTGCACCCAGGTGCCATACGACTTGTCGGTGCGCATCTGCACACCGGCCACGCCATCGACTTGCCCCTGCTCAAAACGCGTGGCACCGATCTCGGGTTTGTTGGGCAAGCCCACAAAGCGCCAGCCTGGGGTGTTGGCGCTGTGCTGGCTCGTGAACGGCAACAGCGGACCTGACAAAGGCAAGGGCGAAGTGGCGTGGGCGCTCAAGGCCAAGAGCCCTGCGACGGCAAATGCACTCCGGTGTCGTGCCATGCTCAGGCTCCGCGTTGGAAGTCGTGGTACTTCTTCACCCAAGACAGCAAACGTTGTGGCGCGTGCGCCCGCTTCCATTCGCCTGCCGCGTATTTGTTGGCCTCGGCCATCGTGGGGTAGGTGTGGATGGTGCCCAAGATCTTGTTCAGACCCAGGCCGTGTTTCATGGCCAGCACGTACTCGGCCAGCAAATCAGCGGCGTGTGCGCCGACGATGGTCACGCCCAAAATGGTGTCTTTGCCCGGCACGGTGAGCACTTTCACAAAACCGTGCGCTTCGCTGTCGGCAATCGCGCGGTCGAGGTCGTCGATGTTGTATCGGGTGACCTCGTAGGGGATTTTTTTCTCTTGGGCTTCTTGCTCGTTCAGGCCCACACGCGCCACCTCGGGGTCGATGAAGGTCGCCCACGGAATCACCGAGTCGTCGACCTTGAACAGCTTCCACTCGCCAAACAGCGCGTTGACGGCCGCGTACCAGGCCTGGTGCGCGGCGGTGTGGGTGAACTGGAAGGGCCCGGCCACATCGCCTGCCGCGTAGATGTTGGGGTAAATGGTTTGCAGGTACTCGTTGGTCTGCACGGTGCGCTGCGTGGGGATGCCCAAGTCTTCCAGGCCATAACCCTGCAAACGCGCCACGCGGCCTACGGCGCACAGCAGTTGGTCAAACACGATGCGCTGCTCTGCGCCAGCGTTTTCCACCACCAGGGTTTTTTCGCCATCAGCCATCTCGCAACGCAACGCCTTGTGGCCGGTGAGCACTTGCACGCCGTCGGCCTCCAGTGCGGCTTTGGCGAGTTCGCTCACCTCCTCGTCTTCGCGCACCATGATGCGTGGGCCCATTTCCACTTGCGTGACGTGTGAGCCCAATCGCGCAAAGCTTTGCGCCAACTCGCAGCCAATCGGCCCACCGCCCAGCACCACCAGGCGCTTGGGCACTTCATCGAGCTGGGCGAATTCGTCCCACAGCGTGTCGCTGGTCACGTAGCCCACATCGTCCAAGCCGGGCAGGGGCGGCACAAAGGGGCGGGCACCGGCGGCGATCACGATGCTGCGGGCGGTCAGCCTCTGTATGGTCCCATCGTTCAACGCCACTTCCACCGTCCATGGGTTCACCAGCTTGGCGTAACCCTGCAACACCTCCACACCCAAGCCGGTGTAACGCTCGATGCTGTCGTGCGGTTCGATCGCTTTGATCACGTCGTGCACGCGCTGCATCACCGCCTTGAAGCTGAATCTCGGGGCCGCATCGCTCAAGCCGTAGTTCGACGCGTGGCGCATTTGGTGCGCCAGCTTGGCGCTTTTGATCAGCGCTTTGCTCGGCACGCAACCGTAGTTCAAGCAGTCGCCGCCCATCTTGTGCGCCTCGATCAAGGTGACCTTGGCTTTGACGGCTGCGGCGATGTAGGCGCTGACCAAACCGCCCGCGCCACCGCCGATGACGATCAGGTTGCGGTCGAATGTCTTGGGGCGTTGGTCGACCCAGCGGGCATAGACCTTGCGCTTTTGCACAGCGGCCACGATGCGGCGCGCGATCAGCGGGAAGAGCCCCAAGAGCACAAAGCTGCCCAACAACGCGGGGCTCAAAATGCCCTGCACCGAATCGAGTTGCCCCAGCTGCGTGCCCGCATTCACATACACCGCCGTGCCCGCCAACATGCCCAATTGGCTGACCCAGTAATACGTCCAGACCTTCATGCGCGTGAGGCCCATGAGCAGGTTGATCAAGAAGAAAGGCACGACCGGGATCAAGCGCAAGCTGAACAGGTAGAAAGCGCCTTCACGGTTCATGCCCGCGTTGATGTCGGCCAGGCGCTGACCAAAGCGTACCTCCACCCAGTCGCGCAACAAAAAGCGCGACACCAAAAACGCCAAGGTCGCGCCCACGGTGGACGCAAACGACACGATCAACAAACCCTGCCACAGCCCAAATACCGCGCCCCCCGCCAGCGTGATGATGGTCGCGCCCGGAAACGACAACGCCGTGGCCAGCACATAGACAAGGAAATACACCACCGCCACCGTGAACGGCTGCGCGGCGTGCAGCTGGGCAAAACTGGCCTGGCTGGCTTTGAGCTGCTCAAAGCTCAGGAAGCGACCCAGGTCCAGCGCGACAAACGCGCCGATGGCCAGCGCCAGCAAGAGCAGCAAAACAATTTGACGAAAACGCATGAAGGGGAAACTCCTGAGTGGCCGATGGTGTGCGTTGGAAACGGCCAAAGGCAGTGAACGATAACCCGGATGAACTTGCAGTTCGTTGCGGCCCGGTAAAAGTTACGGCGTGTCGCCCCGCTCACCCGAACAAGCCAACTGCCAAGCCAGGTATTCAGAGCGCCGCAGTCGATAACGGGCCACGCTGCCTTCGTGCAATTGGTGCAGCGCTTCGGCCAGCATGTGGGTGAACGCATCATGGTCGGCTGCGGGCACCTGCATGCGCGCCACCACAGGGGCCAGCGCTTCAGGGCTCGGCGCTTGCAGGCCCTTGACCACCGCCTGCACGGCCTGAATCAGCGCTTCACGGTATTTGATTTTGAGAGGATTCGGCTCCACCATGGTTTGGGTGATGGCCAGATAACGCTGGCACGAGCGTTCGTACGCCCACACAAACACGTCGCGCAACAAATCGACCTCGTTGAGTTCATACACCCCCAAAGTGCCTTCGATGTAAGCCCGCTCGGGCACGTCGATGAAGGACAAGGGGCACAAGTTGTGCTGGATCAGCGGCAGGTTGGCACCAATGCGCGACACGCGTTTGTTCACATCTTCAAACGGCTGCAAATACGGCAGCTGCACCATGAGGAAAAACGCCTGCTCAAACGGATCGGGAATGGCGGCGGCTTTGCTCAGCAACAGCTCAAAACAGTCCTCAATCACCTGGGGCATGGCGACGGGGTGAAACACCGTGCCCGAAATTTCCACCAAGCGCCGACGCAGC
>Ga0228701_1000599_pt1 | contig 28678 bp, 20 predicted proteins | sample McNCre117_Aug_MG_2_FD_178017 | JGI IMG/M metagenome (GOLD analysis project Ga0228701, IMG submission 178017) | Freshwater microbial communities from McNutts Creek, Athens, Georgia, United States - 11-17_Aug_MG | ecosystem: Environmental > Aquatic > Freshwater > Creek | place: USA: Georgia... | reverse complement strand
ATACGTTGGATTATCCAAATACCCTTGCTCCAAAATCGTTTTCTCCGATTCAGCTGTCAATTCCAATGAACGATTACCGTTTCCGTAGCCATCCAAACGCGTAATCAATGGAGAACTTCCGTAGCTGATCATTTGCGCAGTACCGTCTGCTTCTGGCATTGGATTGTGCGGAATGGCCTCCATCACCTTAACTTCACCAACTGCACCTTTTCGACTTAAAATGTACTTTTTCTTTTGTCCGTCGAGGGCCAATGGGTCTGTTGGATTGTAGTCTTTGTAATTGTTGAAGGCGTAAGAAACGGCAATGAAATAATAGCGTTTGAAGTTTACAAGTCGTGTTGCACCTTGGGCAAATAGATCGTTTTTCACACTAAAACTGTGTCGGATGCCTTTGTCTTCTCCATTGACTTTCATGACAGGAATCGAAGCATTGAGGTCCTCATTAAATTCGAAGTTGATGATTTTCCCAACGCCATCCTTGATGTCGCATTGTGCCGTTAATCGCGCTTTATCTGGATTAGATAAATCAGACAAGGAAACCTTGGCATCTTGAAGTTGATAAATTTGATATCCTTGAAAGTTGTAGGTTTTGTCTGCAGCTGGATCATTGGAAACAATGAATGGATCAAATTCTTCGTATTGTTCACGGTAATTATTTGAGTTTAGTGGATTGCTCAACATCAAAATGACTTCATTTTCCAATTCTTGAATGGCTAATTCCGGCGCATGTGGACCATCCAAAACCTTGAAACAGTTTTCAAACAACGCTTGCGCTTTATCATCAGCGCGTTGCAAACTACTCACGGAAGCGAAAGGATCTCCAGAACTAGCACGCGCCCAAACGACTCCTACAGTAATATTGTTTACTGCTCCTGGTTTGAGGACAAATGGACCTGCAGATTGTACAAAGCGACGGTCATTTGGTGTATTGTTGGCTGTTTGTTCGGTCCAAACAGGCTGTGGAACACCATTCGTTCCCCATCCGAGTGGATCAGTGTTTCCGGGAAACATGAATTCGCAAGGTGTATTTGGATCCGCTTCTGGATCGGAAATATGTCCGCTGCCTCCGTAAACGAATTTAGATCCATCCTTCCAATATCCACGCAAGTAATTGTAATAATCGGAAGCACTGGTTGGATCCGTTTGATTTGGATTTGCGCCATTTGTGGTATTGGAGTAATATAAAAATCGGCGCATGCCAAAGCGCTCGTTGTCGATGACACCATCTCCATATCCGATTCCATTCAAGGCTTCGTTCAGGTGAATGCCATACGCATTGTCAATCCCGTCATTGTCCTGATAAGGTCCTTCAAAAAAGTCCACGCCAACTGCCGGAGGTGAATAACCGTAGCCTTTGTAGCCCGAGTTATCTCCATCGAAATTATCACCATTGTAGTAATATCCAAGTCCACGGTTTACATCACAACCCACATAGTCGTCATATGGATCTCCTAAAGCACCATCCGTAAAAAATCCGAAATAGGTATCGTATAATGTTTGAGTTCCACGGTTAATCAACTCATAATTGTAAAAGGTCATGTTGTTGATTTCGTCATTGGATGCAAAGGCGAAAGCTTGAGCACGAATTTCCATTCCAATTGGTTCCGCTCCAGTTTCCGTGTGAATGTTTCCTTTATCATTCATGACCCACCAAAAATTTTGATCTCCGTATAAGGCCACACTTCGATCAATACTACATGCCTTCGTTTTTTTGATGTCGTACCAAGGAAAATCACCGTCTTCCCAGTGATAATGTCCATCGCCATTAAAGTCGTAAAATGGAGCAAGGTAATAATCTTGTCCTTGTGAAACATCGCCATGAGCAGGCCAATTTTTAATGATATCTGGAACTTCATAACCTGGAAAAAGGTCATCTTGTGTACTGGTTCCATTCTGTTGATCTGCTATTCCTGCTTCATACCACGCATTGAATTCCCGAACTTGATCTTGGGTTGAGACGAAATGCTTGTCGTATTTATGGCAGTTTTCATAATTGGTTTCAGCATACACTTTGGACAGTGGACCAGTCCAATAATCTTGTCCATTTCTATAGCGCAGTGCCGCTAATTTTAATTGGTGGTTGACATCGGTTCCGCCAAGCCAAAGCGCTGCGGTAAATAAGGCCATGATTCCAGAATTTTTCGGAATCTCATATTGGGAATAATTTTTTGTTGGAATCTGCCATAAATTTCCAGCGGTGTGAATCATTGCACGGACATTATTTAACTCCATGTAGGTTGTCATGGTTGGAGGCGCACAATTGGCAGATTTTGAAACGGGTGTTTTAACGTGATACGTTCCTGTGTAGGATTGTGTCAAGCCAAAAATGGACCAGCAAAGACAGAAAATAAATAGTAGAAGTTTAGGCATAAGCTAATTTGGCATGAAGATACAAAGAAAATAAATGTTCCCTAACTTTGAAGAATGAAGGAAATTGAAAATGCCGCTGATGTACATGAACTCGTACACGCTTTTTATGGAAAAGTGCTGCAAGATGATGTCTTGGCACCCTTTTTTCGTGGATTGAATTTAGCGGAACATTTGCCGAAAATGGAGTTTTTTTGGCGCTTCGTGTTGTTGGATGAATCAGGTTATACCACAAGCGTGACGGATAAACACATGCACATGCGGTTGAAAGCGGAGCATTTCCAACGTTGGCTGTCTTTATTCAATGAAACCCTCGACGAGCGATTTACGGGAGAAAAAGCGGAAATAGCCCGACAGCGAGCAGCACTGATTGGCTGGACGATTCAAAGTAAAATGTAAGTCAACTCGGAAATACACAATGCATGTTTCAAAACTTGTGATTCGTGCCTGATTCTACACACAAATAGTCACTATTTTCGTTACATGTCAAAGAAGGCCGAAGATTACAGTAAAAAAGGATTGAGAACGAGTTATGTTTCCACGGTGATTGGAATCTCGTTGGTATTGTTTATGATTGGACTCGTATTAGGAGGAGTTTTTGGATTAAGAAGTGTACAAAAGCAAGCCAAAGAAAGCCTGCAAGGAGATATCTTCTTTAAATCTGAGTTGAACGATGCAGACATCAAACAAATAGAGGAACAATTAAACGGTTGGAAGGAATTCTCGGATGTCTATTTTGTTTCTCCCGAAAGAGCCATACAAGAATTTGGAGGAGAAAGCCAAGTGGAACAGGAGGTACAGTCCATGTTCTTAGATGAAAATCCGTTGCCGCCAACGATTGGATTCAAACCGAAGGAAGCATATGCCACTAGTAAAGGAATGGCACATATCGAGTCCAAATTGTTGCGTCGATTCCCACAAGAAATCGATGAAGTGAATTACGACAAAGCCAGTGTCGAAAATGTGAATTTAGGATTTAAACAATTTGTCGTTTTATTTCTTTCCGTTGCTTTGTTATTAATCATCATTGCTGTTGCGATGATCAATAACACGATTCGTTTGGCACTTTATTCAAAACGCTTTACCATTAAAACCATGCAATTGGTGGGTGCAACAAGCAGCTATATTCGTCGACCATTTATCTGGCAAGCAGTTTTACAAGGATTGGTTTCGGCCTTGGTTGGACTAGCCTTGTTGTTGACTGTTTTCTATGGTTTGAATAACTTATTAGAAACGATTGAAATCAGTTATACATTAGAAAGTTTTGTTTTACTTGTAGGAATTTTGTTGTTGATCGGTGTAATTATGACCGTAATTTCAACGTGGTTTGCCTTAAACAAGTATCTTCGTATGAAATTAGATGATTTGTACTAAGTATGAAAGAGCCAATTAAACACTTCGGATTTGATGACAAGAACTACAAATGGTTATACATTGGATTAGCCATTAATATTCTTGGATATTTACTAATGATTGGTGGTGGAGCAGAAGATCCAAGCCAATTTAATGGAAATGAATTGTTTAGTTCAACACGTATTACCCTATCACCGATGTTGATAGTGATTGGGTACATCATCATTTTTTACGCGATCATGAAACGTCCAAAAAAGGATGCTTCGGAAGATCAATCCGCGTAATCACCCCATAATTTTACACATATGAATTTCTTGGAAGCCATCATTTTGGCCATCATCGAAGGATTGACGGAGTTTCTTCCTATTTCCTCCACCGGACACATGATTATTGCATCAACCATGATGGGGAATGCAGCGGATGAGTTCACCAAACTCTTTACAGTAGCCATTCAATTTGGCGCCATTTTATCGGTAGTCATTGTCTACTTTAAACGGTTTTTGCAAAGTTTTCAATTTTACACCTTGTTGTTTGTTGCCTTTATTCCAACGGGAATTCTCGGACTGTTATTGAAAAAGCACATCGATGGATTATTGGAAAATGTAATGGTAGTCGGCGTTTCGCTTTTCTTGGGTGGAATTGTCTTGTTGTTCATTGACCGCATGTTCGAGAAAAATGAACACGCAAAAGAAGTTCCGTTGACCTTCAAGTCAGCTTTCATTATTGGAACCATTCAAAGCATTGCGATGATACCTGGTGTTTCCCGCTCGGCTGCGACCATCATTGGTGGACTCTCTCAGAAATTAAGTCGCAAGGCTGCGGCAGAATTTTCCTTCTTTTTAGCTGTACCGACCATGTTTGCAGCAACTGTGAAAAGCATGTACGACGAAAAAGAAATGCTATTGCAATCGGATGGCAAAGAGTGGGGCTTGTTGTTGGTTGGAAATCTGGTGGCATTTGTCGTAGCGTTCATTGCCATCAAGTCTTTTATTTCCTACTTGAACCGAAATGGATTCAAAGTTTTTGGTTATTACCGCATTGTACTCGGTGCGCTATTGATTATCCTTCTGTTAGCGGGAATTCCACTTGAAATGGCAGGCTAATGTTAGAGGTAAGCGAAGGATTAACGATTTTAGTAGACAAGCCGTACACATGGACCTCATTCGATGCGGTGAATAAATTGCGTTGGAATTTAAAACGTCAATTGAAAGTCAAAAAAATCAAGGTTGGACACGCAGGAACCTTGGATCCATTGGCAACTGGTCTATTGGTCATTTGCATTGGAAAACACACGAAGCTCATCGAGGGACTAACGAATGATCACAAAACGTACACAGGAACTTTTCTTGTCGGAAAGACCACGCCTTCGTACGATTTGGAAACCGAATACGACCAAGAATTTCCAATGGAACACATCACTCCAGCATTGATGCAAGAAGTCGTACAGTCCTTTCTTGGCACACAATTACAAACACCGCCGATTTTTTCGGCTAAACTCATTGATGGCAAGCGCGCGTACGATTATGCCCGTGCTGGAAAAGAGGTGGAAATGAAGCAAAACGAAATCACGATTCATTCATTTACCATCGATTCCACCCGTTTCCCAGAGGTTGATTTTGAAATTTCTTGTTCGAAGGGAACCTACATTCGAAGCATCGCTGCGGATTTCGGTCAAAAACTAAATTCTGGCGCGACATTAATTGCCTTGCGTCGAACCGTTTCAGGTGCGTATCACATCGAAGATGCGAAAAGTGTCGATGAGTGGATTGAGATCATTCAATCCGATGAGGTGTTTATTCCTTAACGTGTTTTAATTTCTCCTGCACATCCTTGATGAGTCGCTTGTAATTCGCGATTTTATCATCATACCCATTACTTTCAGCTCGAACTAGACGCTTTTGTAAATAGTGTAGTCGACGTCCTAATTTGTATTTATCCCATTTATACAATAACTTTTTCATAGAAATTTGAATTGAGTTAGAACTGAAATTGCGACACGCTCTGTCTACCTTAAAGGTAAAACATTTTTCTATAAAAGTCAATAGGCTAAATTCGTTACAGCAATGTTACGGAAGCACGCATAGGCGTAATGGAAAATGCATCCGCGTTCATCTCCACAAGTTGGCCAATTGGCAAGGTAAATTTATCGGCGATGTGTCCGCAAAGGAACCCACTAAACACGGGAAATTTTGCATCTTTGAAATGTTGGTTCAGTACTTCTTCTAGGGTAAAGGACCATTTTGGATCTTCGGCAATGCACTTTCGGAATTGACCAATGACCACTCCTTCCAATTGCTCGAAAACACCGTTTAATTTCCATTGCGTCAGCATCCGATCGATGCGGTAAGGTTCTTCATTGACTTCTTCTAAAAATAGTATTTTCCCCTTCCATTCAGGTAAATACTCCGTGCCGAGTAGACCAGTTAAAACGCTCAAATTTCCGCCGTATAATGTCCCTCGTGCGCTACCTGAACGGATGCAAACTGGTGGACTTGGATAGCGGAGTGGATCATCGTTGACAAGTGTCGAGAATTCTCCTTGTGCAATGGTTTTTTGGATGGAATCCCAACTAAAGGCGCCCCAAGAAGCATTTCCGTTCGGACCATGGAACGTAATCAGTCCGGTTTTATGTGTAATGGCTACAAGAAAGGCGCTAATATCACTGAAACCAAGAATAATTTTTGGATTTTTTTGAATGGCATTGAAATCGAGCAGCGGTAAAATACGTGCGCAACCCCATCCGCCTCGCGTAAAGAAAATGGCTTTTACTTCCTGATCGTGAATCAGATCCATGAAGGCTTTTGCTCTTGCTTCATCGGTGTCAGATAAATACCCAAACTTTGACTGAAGATTTCCTGAAACTTTCACGCGGTATCCAAAGTTTTCCAGAAGGGCGATGAAATCACTCACTTCTTTTGGATCGTGATTTGCTCCAGCAGGCGAACAAATCCCAACTAAATCACCTTTGGAAAGTGCATGAGGAAACTGGAGATTCGTCGATACATCCGGCAATGCGGACACGGATCGAGCGATAAAAGGAGCAAATAGACCAGCGCCTAAAATGGGTAATACAGACCTGCGGGAGATTTTTTTCACAACATTAAAGGTAGGAAAAGTTGCAGGAATATTTCGAGTGGAAAAAAAGACAGACTAGAAATATGTTTTCTTTTGAGGAGTTTGAATGACTGAAAGTTCAAGGTGTTTTTACCACACCTTTTTAAAACGAAGGAGTACCTGATTGAATGTGGCTTGAATTCGTTTTTCATCTAGCAGGTAAATGAAAAATTCACCATTTTTCACTTCTTGTTGTATCGTTTTGGGATCAAATTCAAGTGAGTAGCGCACAGTGGCACATTTTCGATTCGGATCATAGTTCATGATTTGTGGACGAACTTTTTGGTTGAGTGTCCAGCGCTTGGAATAATAGTGGGTTTTTTTCGTTTGAATCAAGAGCAGTGGAAGAAGTTCATTCGAATGTTTACGTAGTGCATTCACGGTCGCTTCGAGTTCAATTCGCAATATTCCCTTTTTCCATTGGCAGGCTGTTGCTCCAACAAAGGTCATTTTCTTTTTCAAAGTAAGCTTGGAATGTTGACTTTGAGCGAATGTTCTGGCATGGAGGTTTGTCCCGACCCATTGATGAAAAGAGAGCGAATCTACCAAGTGATTTTGGAGGATGGTATATTGACTTAAGCGCTGAAACTGATACAAAATACGCTTGAAATGATCTGTTTTTGTTTTGTTCTTGCTCGCATGAAGGTCCAATTTGTCATCCATGCGGTACAATTGATGCTGGAGGTAAACAAGGGTATGATCCATTAAATCCGTGGTGCGCAATTTATTGGTTGTAAATAATAGTTGGCGATCCATGACGGTGCGTTGGTCAAACCGCAGATCCTTGCCGACAAATGGAACAGAACTTGGAATGGACACATGGTAAATAGTGTGTAAATAGCGGAGTAAAGTGGGTGCGATATCGTTGTGTGAAACGACGGCGTTTGATTGAAAAGGGCGTTTCAACAAAGGCGAAAAAATCAGCAGTGGCACACTGTATTTGGAGAGTGCATTCCTTCGATACAATTCTGTTCCATGGTCTCCAGTAAGGATGTAAATGGTGTTCTTGTAGTCGGTGTTTTGGAGGCGTTCCTTTTGGAAAAAGTCGTTGAGACAGGAGTCCACATAGGAAAAGGAACCAAATTCCATTGCCTGTTGCTTGACTAATTTTCTCAGTTTGGGATTCGGGATGGACAGCGCTCTTCGGCGCACAAAATTCGTCCACGCTTCTTTATTGGAATAGACAAATGGATCATGTGAGCTAATCGTTAAGAAAACTTGGAAAAGCGGTTTAGAGTCCGAACTGCGTTGTTGAACGGATGCTTGTCCTTGCCCCAATAAATCCTCATCCGGAAAACCCCAAGTGCTTCCGAGGGAATCCTTGTGAAATTGACGTGATTTGTCCCATTTTTTCAGCAATTTCACACCGGGATATTGTTGCATAAATCCACTCATGTTGAGGTAGTCATAGGGCACGCCACAATGAAAGCGGTTGTCATAATCATCGCGTAATAAATTGAACAGCGAATAATGTCTTGGAAATTGGATTTGTTGAAATACATTTCCATTTACGGTATTTGGAACCGATGCCAAAACAGCGGGCAGGACATTGTGGGTGCGTTGATACGTTGAAAATGTATTTGGAAAGTAAAGGGATGCTTTGCTTAGAGAATCTAAAAAAGGCATGAGCACACCCGTATTCGTTCCACGCGCACCAAATAAATCCGAAGACATACTTTCCACGATGATGATGCAAATGTTTGGCGGCTTTCCATGACTTGTTTTCGATAGAAAAGGTGCTAAATGAGAAGATTCATCGAGCTCATTCAAGCAAGGAAACAATGGATTGACGGGTTTTCCTCCATTGTAAAAGGCCGATGGAATATCCTTGAAGTCAGTAGGCGAGATGCGCAATTCGGCGAGATTTTCCGAAGGATGCAAGGCATGCTGTGTTAGCTTTCCCAGAAAATATGAAAAGCGATTGGTTTGTGTAATGGGAAAGGAAACAAACAAAAAGGAAACGAAAGCCACGAGGATCATGGGTAAGCACCATTTGAATCGCTCAGGACTTTCTTGACCTAACAAGGATTGAATAAATCGGATCAATAATGCAGGTGCGACTAGGCAAGAAACGAATAGGAGGAGTCCGCCGATTGAAATGCGGTGTTGTAGATCGAGAATGATCCAAATTTCTTTTGAATCAAAAAGAAGAATGGATTCATCGAGAACCTCATGCGCGTGAAGGTAATACTGATCACAGGCAATGCTTCCAAGTAAAAACAAACTGTATGCTCCGTAAAAGCTCCATTGTATTCGTTTCGTTTTATTCGGGAATATCCGACAAATGCTTGCTGTGATAACCCAGAAAAAACAATAGAGTAAAACATTTTGAAGGATGGCAATCGATGACTTTTCCAACGAAAAAGACTCATCTAACTGCCAAATAAACAGCCATTGAATTCCCAATTGAAGGAGAAAAAACGCGGATATAAGAGGGAGAGTGGACCAAAATGCCCTTATCCAGTTTTGCATAACTAAAGGTAGGAAAAAGAACTTTTACACATGAATTCGCCTGTTTACATCCGCTTATGTAATGAGGTGTAATGGACGCCCCATTTCAAGAGCAACGAAAGTAAAGAATTATTGAAATGGAAACAAACAAAAAACGACATTTAGCATCATATCAAAAGTTGGGGATTAAGGAGATTAATTTTGATTCTTTTACTTTTTGGCATTGCCCCAAAAAGTAACAAAAAGGTCTAGCGCTTAAAAGAGGTAACGACCCTCATCTTTCTTGTTGCTAAAATTTCTGAAACTCGCTCTCGTTCCTCGGCTCAAACAGCCAGAAATTTCGACGCAACTTCGTCGTGAGGGTTCGCGTTACATCTTTTCATGCGCAGGAAAGCAATCTTGTAAATATTCGTAGTTTTCACTTCGAAGAAAGAAATTCGTAGTCTTGATCTTTTTGCGAACTTTTTGCATCAAGCCAAAAAGTGGAAAATAAACAATTGTATTGGATACCAAATGATGTTAAGTCCCCAGGTTTTGATCTTGATCCCTTTTTTTGAGGATAAAATAAAAAAGTCGGATAATTATTCGGAAAACACACAAAAACAAAAGCCTTACTAACATTTGTTAATAAGGCTTTTAGCGATTCTCTATGTACCCCGGGCCGGAATCGAACCGGCACTCCCGAAAGAACAGGATTTTGAATCCAGCGCGTCTACCAGTTCCGCCACCGGGGCATTCAGGGTGCAAAGATAGGGATAAAATAAGTTAGATTCCAAAAAAATGGAAGAATAAGTTGGGAGTTGCAGGAGGAATTATCCTTGGGACTTCAGGTACATATCGTAAATCATTCCGTCGGAAAGTCCAATCTTTGGAACGCTGATTTGTTGAATGCCAAGCTGTTTCATGACAAACAGATAAATTTCCAAGGCTGGCACAATGACATCCGCGCGGTCAGGTTTGAGTTGAAATTGATCGATGCGTTCTTCAACGGTCAGTTTTTCCAGTTGGTGTAAAAGTGTATTCATTTTACTGGAACTCAAGGCGTCTTTGTCTTTCAGTCCAACAATCTTATGGATTTTATTAATGTTGCCGCCCGTTCCAAAAAGTCGATGGGGAATACTAGCATCCACCTCTGCTGCTATCCAAGTGCTGATTTCTGTCCAGATTTTCTTTGACACTTTGCCTTTCAAAGCACGGATGGTCCCAATTTCAAAGGAGCGCGATGCGCGTTTTTGTCCATTTTCAAAGACACTGATTTCCGTAGAACCACCACCAACATCGATGACGATGAAGGGATGTGATTTGTCAAAGTCAACTAAGAAAAAAGTGCCAAAAATCAATTCAGCTTCCGTTTGTCCAGAAATGATTTCGATGTTTACACCCGTTTTTTGCTTGATTTTCTCTTGCACTTTTTGTCCATTCTTCGCTTCGCGCATGGCCGAAGTTGCGACCGCGCGTAATTGCTCGACTTCAAAAATGTGTGCTATTAACTTGAATGCTTGAATGCAATCAATAAACTGTTCCGTTTTCTTTTTGGAAATGCGTCCTTCGTCAAAAACTTCCTCCCCTAAACGCAACGGGATACGCGAGTAGGAATGTTTTTTCACATAGGCATGATCGCCATCGTAACACACTTCTCCTACAAGTAAGCGCGCTGCGTTGGTCCCTATGTCGATTGCCCCGAATTTCATTTGAATGAGGACAAAGATAAAGGAAATCCAAAGCTATTTTTTACGCTATCGTTACATTTTTCAACTATTCTCATAAGATTCATTAGAAGGATATATTGTTAATCTCTTTTTCATTCAATGTTAATCTGCATTTAATCCTCTAAAAATATAGTGGACGTAAACTTGCATCATGAAATTGAATGGTATTTTAGTGTGCATGATAATGCTTGGTTTTAATCTTTTCGGACAAGAAGGGTTAGAAGGAATCAAGCTCGAAAAATACTATGTTTCTACCAAGAAGGACAATGGAAAAAAACACTTAAGTGGTGAACTTCCCGTAGGAAGTACTACTTACCGCATGTATGTTGACCTTGCTCCGGGATATCGTTTTATTGCAGCTTTTGGATCACCTGGACATCCACTAGAAATCCGTTCTACTCAAAACATTTATAATCACGTTGAAAATGGGGCGACTTATCCCATTCGCATTCCAGAAAGAACTTATAAGAAAAACATCGTCGCATTGGATTCTTGGGTTACCGTTGGTCCTGCTGGAGAGAATTATCTGGGCGTACTAAAGGAAGCAGATACCTTAAAGGATTTTGGAACCGTTGTTCCATTCGAACGTGGGTTTCTTGAATCAGATAAAAATGAGATGGGATATCCATTGCGTGAAAGAGATGGATTCTTGCGTTCAGAGCATATACCCGACATTACCTTATATAATATTGATAGTAACCTGCGTGTATTAGGAATGGAAACAATTGGCAAGACCTTTCGAATCGAAAATGGTGCTTGGGCATCCATGGGTAAAGGAGTCTGTGGAGTTGATTCTTTAGGTTCCAACACCGTATTAATCGCACAAATTACGACCAAAGGAGAACTATCCTATGAGCTCAATTTTCTTATTGGGACACCAGACGGAAAAACCATAAAATACGTCGCAAAGGATGCTGTCGAGAACGAACGTATTCACCCTGCTTTACTATCTACTCATTAATCATTTATACCGAAAACCATGAAAAAAATTGTACTTCCTATCTGTTTTTTCGCTTTGTCAAGCTTATTTACGAAAATGCATGCTCAAGCTGGACTTGAGGGAATTGTAGTGGAGAAATTTTATATTTCTAATGCAGCCGATTCCATCGATGCAGTGAATAATGGAGCGGTGTATCCATTGTACGTTGGATCAACAACCTACCGTGTTTACGCGAATTTATTGCCGGGCTACAAAGTGATACAGATGTTTGGTAATGCGGCACACCCATTGCAGATTGAAACTTCGACCGCGTTTTATAATGATCCAAATTTTGGATTCAAAGTGTATCAAGGTACAAGTGTAAATAATACAAAGAAAAATACTACGTTAATTGACTCTTATATTACTGTGGGAGGTGTAGCAAACGGATTAGTTGGTGTGTTAAAAGCTGAAGACACAGATGGTTCTATTGGAAACCTTCAAGGCATCTTGGCAAATACAGACCCACAAATGGGCTTACCTATTACTGGAACAAACGCGCAAGATGGATTAATGCCAGGCATGCCTATTATTCCGAATGTGTTGGGTATTTCTACGGAGTTGGATATTTTTGACCAAACTGCTGGATCTTCTTTTTCCACTACTAATGGTGCGATTGCGGCATTAGGGGGAATGGACGGAGTAACGCCATCCAATCACGTTTTATTGGGACAATTTACGACAAATGGAGAATTCAGTTTTAAATTAAACCTGCAAATATTAACTCCAACAGCGGGTGTCAGTGAAACCTACGTAGCAGATACACCAACTGGTTCTGAGTTAACTGATACGACATTAATTTATCATTCCAATCCGAATGGCGGAGGCGGCGCAGGATTAGAGGAGGCATTGACAGAAAGTGAACTTTCGATTCAATATCAAGTGTATCCGAATCCGGCAAATGAATCATTCGCAATTCGTCAATCAGGAAACATGATGCAATCCGATTTCGACTATTTGGTGACGGATTTAAGTGGCAAAACGGTAGTTGCTGGTCATGCAAAGACAAAAAATACTATGGTGGATACCTCCTCTTTGAGAACAGGAATTTACTTGGTAACGATGACACAAGATGGATTGACCTATACGACAAAATTGATCAAACAATAATCAGATGCGCGGCTTAGTACTTCTTTTATTTACTTTCTTATTTATTTCTCAAAGCTTTTCACAAGGAACTTTTCGTGGAAAGGTAACCGATCCAAATGGGGAAGCGGTGATGGAAGTAAAAATCCTTCTTTTAGAGAATAAAGCAGTAATAACGAAAACCGACTTAGATGGAAATTTCACTTTGAATTTTCCGGATAATGCCGCCTATCATGTGCGCTTCACTCATTATGCACACGATACCTTGATTGAAATCATTCAATTGAAGGATAAAGAAGTATTGGTTAAAAACATTACGATTAACCAACGCAATACGACCAAGAATGTGAATCAGGTAACGGTTAGCATTAAGCAGGTCAAAGCGAATGATTATTACATGGAGAAAGTCAAATTGAATTCTGCTACAACGATTGATTACATCTCCTCTGAAACCATGAAGAAAACCGGAGATCCCAATGTAACCGCTGCAGTCGCACGCGTTTCCGGTGTCTCCACCAATGGTGGACTCATTACCGTTCGAGGAATTGGTGACCGCTACGTCAAAACGACATTAAATGGCTCTCGAATTCCAACACTGGATCCTTTAACGAACAATATTAAACTCGACATTATTCCAACGAGTTTGATTGACAACATTATCATCACGAAATCGGCTAGCCCCGATTTACCTGGAGATTGGGCAGGGGCATATATATCCGTTGAAACAAAGGATTATCCGGATAAATTATCCGTAAATATTGAGTCTTCTTTTGGATATAACGCACAGACAACGTTCAAAGATTTCATTACCTCAGATCGCAGTTCAACAGATTGGTTGGGATTTGATCGTGGGTTGAGAACACGTGATCGCGACAAGGACAATACGAGTTTTGCACAACCTAATTTGACGCCAACCAGTTATCAGGAAATGGTCGCATTGGGGCTAGGACATTATTTTTCACAGCAAGGCATCAACGGATGGGTAGATGGAAGTCCAGAATCAAGTACCTACATGCGTTTAGGGTTGGTTCAATTAGGATTGCTACAGGCAAATGACATGAATAATAATGCGAGTTATCAGCAAGCCTTGTCGGTTTATAACCAACAATACAAACCACAAGCATTTAGCGCTTTAAATCCTAATGGAACGGATTATAATAACGGATTTTCAAACAATTGGAGTTCCACATACAGAAAAGCTCCACTAGCTTTTACCCAAAACATCAGCATCGGTGACCAAGTGAAATTGTTTGGTAAACCCTTGGGATATATTGTTGGATTCCGCTATGGAAATACAGTTCGCTACGACCCGAATGGAATTTCACAACGCATTATGAATGAATCATTGGGATACGCCGTTGATTTTGTCGACAGTGCTCGTATCAGCAAGGAAACGAATTCGTGGAGTGCCTTGATTAATCTTGCGTATAAATTGAGTAATAATCACAAAATTTCCTTGCTTTATATGCCAAATATTTTTGGCAGTAATGATGTAGCAAGGTTTTCAAATCAAGAGTTATTTGCAGGACAAGAGTTGAAAATACGAAGCGGGATTTTCTATGAAGAACGAAACCAACAGATTACACAATTTCAATCAAAACACTTCTTCCCAAAATTAGGTCTAAAAATGGAGTCCAATGCGTCCTATACACTCGGGAAAAGTATGGCTCCAGATTTTAAATTGATGCAATATGCGTACAACATCGTGAATGGGCAAGTTGGAGCTTATGAATTTGCTACGAATGCTGGAGAAGGAATTCGCCGTTATTACCGTTATTTGAACGAGAACATTTTCGATTCAAGGTTGCAATTTGAAAAACCATTGTCGAAAGTCAGTAAACTGAGTAGAAATGTCAAATTTGGAGGTGCTTTCCAGCAATCAACACGTCAATCCATTTTAGATGAATATTACCTTTCAAAAGGCAATGCGTTTACACCAACGCTTCAAAATCAGGATATAAATTCTTACTTAAGTCCAGACCATTTTATCATGCAAAATGGACAAGTGGGTTATTATTACTCTCGAACACAATGGGCAAGAAATAATTCCTTTGGAACTAGTAGCATAGCTGCATCTTATATCATGCTCGATTATGAATTGAATAAAACCATCCGTTTTGCCGGAGGTGTAAGGGCAGAGTCAACGAATATTTTTACAGATGTGCTCGATTATTACCGCAATGGTTATGCGAATAACGATATACGCCGTGAGAACATGGGGGGATTTCCGCTCATTAATGCGGCCTCTATTAAGCAGGTCAATTACCTTCCAAGTGGGAGTTTGATATTCAAGTTCAAAAACGATACTGTGGGTCAGTCCAATATACGTTTAAATTATAGCCAAACCATTGCTCGTCCAAGTTTCCGTGAGCTATATGATGGAGCGATTTATGATTATGAGTTTAGAACGTTGATTTATGGTAATTCGAGTTTGAAACCTGTACACATTACGAATTATGACCTTCGTTATGAAAAATATTGGAATAATGGGGATAATATTTCTGCCAGTATTTTTTATAAGGATTTTCGAAATCACATTGAAATGGGTTTTGAAGTCGATGGAATTACTTGGGAGAACATTAGTAAATCAAATGTCAAAGGAGTCGAATTTGAAGTAAAAAAGAAACTTTCAAAGTCTTTTGATATTCGTTCAAATGTGACTTTAGTGAAATCCGTTTCTCAATTTGTGGTAAAGGAACTAGAGGTGATACAAGGCATTAAATATTATACGCCGATTGATACCATTCACCGAGTGATGTTTGGACAGGCACCGTATATTGTCAACGTGATTTCGAGTTATTCCAATGAAAAAATGGGATTAAATGCGTCCATTACATACAACGTTCAAGGTCCAAGATTAGTGATTTCAAGCGCCATTAAAGGAATGGCAGATGTGTATGAAATGCCAAGAAATTTAATTGATTTTAAGGTGTCAAAATCCATAAAAAAACACTTTACGGTCTCCCTAACCGTTCGCGATCTTTTGAATGCGAAAGTGCGAAGAGAGTACAAAACTGCCAATGGATATCAAACATATGACTCCTATCGCTACGGAACCAATGTTCAACTTGGAATCATTTACAAACTTTAATCTGAAGATATGTTCAAATCAATTCTTGGGTTTATTGTCTTTCAATTAATCACTTTTACGACCTTTTCTCAATTACAAAAAGTCATTGTAGAAAAGTATTACGTCAGTGATGCATCGGATGCAACAGATACCCTAGGAGGTGGATTACCAATAGGGTCTACCACTTACCGCATTTATGTCGATCTTGCACCAGGAAGTGTATTAAAAAAAATCTATGGTGATGTGAATCATCCCTTTTCCATTCAAAGTACGGCTCCTTTTTTCAATCAGAAAAGTGATGGACAATCATTTGCAAAGGACTTTGTAAAAAATCGGTATTTAGAAGGAGTAGTAGCGCTTGACACTTGGTTGACCTTAGGACAAACGACCAAAACACAGGCAGGTAAAACGTATTTTGGTATCTTGAAAAATCAAGATGTTGATGGATCATTTATTGGAGGAATAAATAACGATGGCGGTTCAGCGGTCATTTCAAACGGCTTATTAACGAACGCCGATCCAAGTGCTGGAATTCCATTAACACAGGCTGATGGCATGGATACTTTGGCAACACTACCCACTTCTTGGAGCCATTTTGGTATTTTAGATTTTGTAACAGGGAATGACTCAACGATGTTTGGTTCCATACAAGCACAACAAGGATTTAGCTCGACAAACTTTTTCCTTTCTAATTCAGGTGTGAAGGGAGTGGTTGCTGACAGTAATCAAATACTTATCGCTCAATTGACAACTGCAGGAACACTTTCTTTTCATTTGAACATAGAAGTGGACGCGATTGTCAACGGTCTACCTCAAACCATTCAATATGTATCATCCAATGATACCATTTTGACAGGCGAAGTGTATAATCCATATTTATCTTATCCTTCTATTTGTGGTTGCAATGATCCCAATTACTTGGAATATAATCCTGCTGTAATTTGTTTAGAACCTGGATCTTGTGTCACTCCTATTGTGATTGGATGCATGGATACAGTAGCATGTAATTTTGATGAAAATGCAAATGTGCATGTAGAAAACTTATGCTGCTATCCCGGAAAATGTAATAACCGAGACATTGCTATTGTCTGTCCCGCGTTAAGAGGATCAAATTTTGAATTTTTGGTGTATCCAAATCCTAGCATCGATGAGTTCAATTTAGATGTGTATAGTGGTATGGAAACCGAAGACATACATGTTGAGGTTTTTGATAATTATGGTGTAAAATTGGTGGACAAACTTTATCCAGCAGCAGCTATTATAACAGGTGAATCCTTAAACTTATCATCTGCAGAAAAAGGAATTTATCACTTGAAAGTGAGTATCGGAGGACAAGTTCAGACACAGTTATTATTCAAAAATTAACCTATGAAAAAGGTACTTTTTCTATTACCTATTGCATTGATGACCCTTTGGGCATGTCACAAGGAAAAACAGATTGTTGAGCCCTTGCAATTTGGCACGGTAACAGACGTTGATGGAAACATTTATAAAACCGTAAAAATTGGTTCGCAATGGTGGATGTGTGAAAATTTAAAAGTGAAACATTATAATGATGGGTCTGCGATTCATTGGATTGATATCAATGGATTGGATTCAAATTGGAGTCATGCAACCGATGGTGCATACTGTTACATAAATGATAGCATTTACGGAAAATTGTACAATTATTTAGCGGTTTCTGACGCGCGTAAATTAGCTCCTGAAGGATGGCATATTCCGACGGATGGTGAATGGCAGACGTTAGAGAAATCGATTGGGATGACAGATGCTCAAACCGCTGGTTTAGCATGGAGAGGAACAGCAGTAGCTGAGAAATTACTTGTAAAGTCCTCCATCGGATGGCCTGCCAATTCAGTGTTGTTCGGTACAGATGAGGTGGGATTTTCAGCATTGCCAGGAGGCGTTCGCATTTCAAATGGATCCATAAATACAAGCCAATCAGTTGGATTTTGGTGGACAAGTACCATGAAAGACAATCTTGTTTATTACCGTTACATCGATGCCCAATTTAGAGGTGTTTTTAGACAATACACGCAACCTAGTTATGGCATGAGTATTCGCTGTGTTAAAGATTAAAAAGGTTCCCATGAAAAGTATTTTGATTATTTTATTCGCATCAATTGCGTCTATTTTATTTGGACAGCAACAGCTTGTTTCCAAATGGGCGATTGGTTTTAATCAATCCATTGATGCGAGTTATCGAATCACAAAAGCAAGCTCGGATTTAAGTTGGTTAAAAGAACAACTCGATAGTTCAGAAACTTGGAAAATGGGCTATTCCTCCAGCATCCAAGTATCCTATGACCTGAACGAAAAATTCGCGCTATCGGTTGCTTGTTCCTATGATTCAAAGGGCGAACAGTTGAAGTCTACAGTGCTGAACGATATGAGCTATTACAAAACAACGTATCGATACATCGGTATCCCGGTGATGCTGCAATATATGTATTCATTGACAAAAGGCATGTTGATTTTGGGTGCTGGACCTCAAGTGTTAGGTTCACTAGGAAATGTAGCACACTTGCAAATGAACAATTCAAATAGCGATTCAAAGCTCATCATCACGACCCAAGAAAATAAATCAATTGTCTTTGGAGCAATGGCGCGATTGGCGTATCAAATGAATCTTGATCAAACCACGCAATTTCAATTGGGCATGCTTTACAGACAACAGTTAACTCCGGTCACCAATACAGACTTGCATCGAAAACCATTTTCAATCGGTCTTCAACTTGGTCTTATCAGACATTTCTAGGTGTCACACTAAGAAAAATGGCGAACAACCTAACGAAAAGCTAAACCCTTAATATTCTGGTCATTTTAACATCACATGTGCTCCATTTAGAGACAACAAAATGGTATTAAAACAATAATCTAGCTTTAAAGAGAACTTATCATTGCGCCTGTAAATTTGCCTTGTAATTTATATATGTTGTTTAATTAATTAAAAGATTTATGAAATCAAAAAAACATTACTTCAGATGGTTAGCGATGGCTGCCGTTTCGATGTTTGTGGGTCAAGAATTGAACGCGCAAACAAACATTGGTGCGTCTTGTGGATGCCCGTCACTTAGCAGTAGAACACAGGTGGTTATGTCTAGTTTGCCTGGTTATTCTGCGATTACAGGTACTTATGGAGGTGAGTTAACTCAAGGTGCTACGCTTTCTTGTGATAAAACGTATATTCTAGATAAAAAAATCTATGTTCCTTCTGGACAGACACTTACCATTCAGCCAGGAACTGTTATTTTGGGTGCGGACAACTCTGCTCAAGGCCCAGCAGCAGCTTCAGCATTAGTAGTGGAAGTGGGTGGTAAAATCATGGCGGTTGGAACGGAAGAATGTCCAATTGTATTTACTGCTCAAGCGGATCCATTAGATGGTTCTTATCCAATTTACAACAATGGTAAATGGGGAGGTGTTGTTTTATTAGGTAAGGCAACGAATAACTTAACATTTACTGCGAATGGTCCATTCGTTGCAGGTTCTGGAAATGGAAGATTATGTTCTGCCGACGGAATAGGTGTGGTAGAAGGATTTGCAACTTCAAACCCACAAGATCAATTTGGTAAAGTAACTGGATCCTTTGACGACAACGACAATTCAGGTGTCATGAAATATGTGTCTATTCGTCATTCAGGAGCGATTCTCTCTGTAGGATCAGAAATCAACGGATTAACCTGTGCGTCAGTTGGACGCGGAACAACCTTAGAGCACATTGAAATCGTTGCTTGTGGAGATGATGCGATTGAGTTTTTCGGTGGAACAGTGAACGTAAAATGGATTTCTCAATTATATGGAAATGATGATATGTTTGACTATGACTTAGGATGGTCAGGAAAAGCACAGTTTTTGTTTGGTATGAAAGCGCCATGGTCTGCAAACGCGCAAGCTGCTTCTGCAGGAACGATTACAGTTTCTGGAGGAGCGATTACAGGTATTACTGTTGCTAATGGAGGTGCTGGATACCAAACAGCTCCAACAATCTTAATTTCTGGTGGTGTTGGTACAGGTGCAACTGCAACTGCAACTATTTCTGGAGGTGTGGTAACTGGTTTTACTATCACAAATGGTGGTTCTGGCTATACAACAAATACAGGTATTGGAGTAACTTTCATTGGCGGTGGAATCGGAACGGCAAGTCCTGATTCAGATAGTGGATTTGAATGTGATTCAGATGACCAGCAATCCAATAACATGCCGAAAGCACATCCTGTAATTTACAATGCAACGATTATCGGAAATGGGAAATCTGTTGGTTCATCAGATAACAAAGCACTAGCGGGAATTGATATGAAAGAAGATTCAGAAGGAGAAATTTACAACTCCATTTTCGCGAACTTTAAAAATGGATTAAACTTAGAATATACAATTTCAGGTAGTTATACAACAGTTGCTCCAGTAAATGGAAACTGCTACCAAAGCTGGTCTAATAACGCAAATAACTTCTCAACAACAGCGCCAACCGCTGCAAGTGCAACTTCTACTGTATCAGGTGGAGCGGTTTCTGCAGTAAATGTTACCGCTGGTGGAGCAGGTTATTCAAATAATGTTGGTGTTGTATTGACAGGTGGTGGTGGTACTGGTGCTACAGCTACAGCTACGGTATCTGGAGGAGCAATTACTGGTATCACAGTAACAAATGGTGGTACAGGTTATACATCTGCGCCAACAGTTGGTTTTGTAAACCTAATGTCGAATGGATTACAAACCCTAAAAGTGAAATGTAACACGTTCGTTGGTTGTACTAACCCGTTAGCAATTGGTGGGGCTAACTTAAATGGAAATCCTGCATTTGTACCTGCAACTGGTTCATTAGATTACACGCAATTTACAACAACTGATAAAAACTCAGTGGTAGCTACATTACCAGGTTTCTCAGCTACTTCATTGGTTTTCTCAAACGTAACATCTTCTAACGCACTTTCTGGCAAAAACGATGTTATTCCTACACCAGCAGTTGCATTAGGTTCTGGTTGTTCTCAAGCGCCAACAGATGGATTCTATGAGCCAGCTACATACCGTGGTGCTTTCGCTTCAGAAAATGCAAACTGGTTGTCAGATTGGTCATACTCTAACATGGTAGGTGCAATCAAAGGAATCGTAGCATGTCCTACAGATTTAAATCTTGATGGAGTTACTGACGTAAACGACTTCTTGATTTTTGCTCCTGCATTTGGAACTTCTTGTAACTAAAATTAAAAAACAAAGCGCTCATCTGCCTTCGAAAACTGGTGAGCGCTTTTAAACAAAATGTTATGAAAACACTTAATTTATTAACGAAGATATTCGTTTTATTTTTCTCTGCAAACTCTTTTGCGCAGGGATTAGAAGGAATCATAGTGGAGAAATACTATATTCCGAACGCGGCAGACGTTGCGAATGCAACTTCAAATGGTGCCGTTACCCCATTAACAACAAATTCAGTGGTATACCGTGTGTATGTTGACATGGCTGCGGGATATAAATTCTCTCAGTTGTATGGAAACGCTTCACACAACTTAACAGTAAATACCACAACAGCATTTTATAACGACCCATCTTATGGTGTTTCCGTTAACCCAGGAACAATTTCATTAACGAACTTAATGAAAAACACAACCTTGATTGACTCTTATTTCACAACTGGTGGTGCCGGTGGTGGCAAAGCAGGAGTTATGAAAACGGAAGATACGGATGGATCAGTTGGAAATACACAAAGCATCTTAGCGAATAACCCTGGTGGATGCTATGGTTTGCCAATTACGGGAAGTGGTTCTCAAGATGGTTTGTTGCCAAGTTCTGCTTCCACTTATGTTGTTCCTAATTCACTTGGTTTACCAACGTCAATCAATGTATTAGATCAAACAAACGGTGGTGCAATCGTGATTACAAATGGTTCAATTGCGGCACTTGGTGGTGTTGTAGGACCAACATCTTCAAACAAAGTACTCATTGGACAATTCACGACAAATGGAGTTTTCACGTTTGCCTTAAACGTTCAAATCGTGAATATTTCCACAGGTTTGGCTGAAAATTATGTGGCTTCAAATCCAACTGGAAGTGAGTTAACGCATGCTTCATTGACTTTGGCAGCAAATACACCTCCTACGATTTCATTAACGGCGAGTCCTTCTACTTCAGGAGTGATCACAAATACGTCCATGACATTAACTGCAACGGCAGCAGATGTAAACGGTGGAACTGTAACAGGTGTTGAGTTTTTCGTAGACGGTGTTTCAATCGGAACGGGTACTTTAGCTTCTGGAAACAGCACGAGTGGTACATATACAAAAACGTATGTTGCTTCTGTAAATGGTTCACATGTGATTACGGCAAAAGCAACGGATAACGACTGTGCGTCAACAACAACTTCAAATTATAACATTACAGTTGCTGCCAACCAAGCACCAGTCGTATCAAACTTAACGGCACCGGCTACGGCTTATTTGAGTTCAACGGTGAACTTTACATGTACGGCTACTGACCAAGATGGTACAGTTGCTTCAGTTGAGTTTTTTGTGAATGGTGTTTCTATCGGAACAGATAATACAAGTCCTTACTCTTTTTCATACACAACTTCATCATCTGTAAGTGGTTCATATTCTGTTCAAGCGAAAGCAACGGATAACCTTGGATTAGTTGGTGCTTTTGCTTCAACTACGATGAGTGTAATGGCTAACACGCCTCCAACATGTGTCTTGACGAATCCAACCTCAAGTCAATTGATCACTGCACCGACAGTGGTTACGTTACAAGCGACAGCTTCCGATAATGATGGAGTTGCTGGAGTTGATTTCTATGTAAATGGAACGTTAGTAGGTTCAGATGCAACGAGCCCATATTCATTTGACTGGACAAGTACTCCGGGAATTAAAACATTCTATGCGAAAGCAACGGATACGTATGGTGCTTATACAAACTCAACGAACGTTACCATCGATATCGCTGATCCAAATGCATTGCCATACAAAATCAAAAACAACACACAATATTGTGATGTTTCTACGTATTGTATGCCAGTAGCTGTTGCTCAAACGTATACAGTTGATAACGTAATTGGTTATGATGTGATCTTGAATTATGATGCGTCTAAATTGACTCCAACTGGAAACGTAACCGTAAACAATGGATTGATCAATCCAAACTACGTTGAAACAGCGGTTTCAATCAATGCGCCATCTGGAAGCAATGGCAGCATGCAAATTTCTCTTTACTTGAATAGCAATGCTCCATCAACTGCTGAATTTAATGGAACAAATACAGATATCTTCTGTGTTCAATTTGCAAAAACAGCTGGATTCAATCCACTTGATTCTGCAGCATTATCTATCTCCTCGATCCAAGAAAGTTACTATACAGGTGTTATTTTGAAAACAGCAAATGCTGGTAAAGCATACTCGATCAAAAACACAACGTATGAAGGTAATTTAGAGTTTTGGTCAGATAACCAAGCAATTAAATACAACACGGCTTCTCCGAGCTCTTATTTAATTACAAACGTATACGGATCAATGTCTACAACAGGAACAGCAACATCTGGTGCTACTGCGGTGACCATTCCTAATTCAGTAACTGGAGTAGTTGCAGGTATGAAAGTAGTTGCAAATGGTGTTCCAGCTGGAACAACGGTAGCAAGTATTTCTGGTAACACAGTAACCTTGTCTGCAGCAACAACTGCAGCTTTATCTTCAACTGCTATGACGTTCGTTTCTGCAACAGCTGTTCAACCGAATTTGACTGGTAACTTTACACATTCGTTATTAAATGGACAAGATGTTCGCATCGAGCGTGATATCGCCAATATTAATTCCGTTCAGTTATTAGTAAATGCAGCAGATGCAGTATTGGCTAAAACCTTGTTATTGAATGGAAACTTTACACCATCAGTTTATCAAATCATGGCATTAGACGTGAACTTGGATGGCGTAGTGAGTGCAGGAGATATCTCTCAAATCAAACAACGTGCGACGTTAACAATTCCTGAATTCCGTCAAGCATGGAACTACAATGCGGCAGGTGTTTCAAACGGCCAACCTTCTAAAGACTGGGTATTTGTAGATAAAACACGTGTGACTTCAGATGCAGCTTACCAAATTTCTGCTACATTCCCAGCGAATGATGGAACAGGTTATTCTAAATCTCATGTACCGGTAGCACCATTTAATTTGGCTGCGAATGTAACAAACTACTCAACATGTCCAATCGTTGAGGCGGAAACGTACAAAGGAATCATGTTAGGAGATGTGAACGCTAGTTATGCTACGTTTACGGCGAATGGTATCTTGAAATCAGACAATGGCGCAGTAGTTTTAGACTTGGCTTCAGCAGTGAAAGAAGGAAATACCTTTAGAATCCCAGTTTCTTTCGAATCAACAGAAGCTACGAATGCATTAGACTTTGCAGTTCGTTTCAATGAAAACAATGTTTCTTTCACTGAATTAAATAATGTAGCAGTTGGAATGGAAGCAAATGCGTTCATGAATGAAACAGATCGTACTTTCCGTTTCACAGGATTTGATGTAGCTAACATGACGGTAGGTGCTACTGTTGCTGAGTTGGTGTTGCAATCAAACAACGAAACAATTTCTGCAAAAGACATCATTGCTGATTTAGCTTTATTAAATGGTAAACCAGTTGATGTGAAATTTGAGAAATCAAGTGAAGCAATTCAATCCGTATTTAATGTTTCTATCTACCCGAATCCATCTAATGGTGCATTCTCTGTTCAAGCAACAGAAAACGCAACAGTGGATGTATACGATATGAATGGTAAACAAATCATTGCAAGCCAAGTGATCTCTTCTAATGGAAAAGTGAACATTGACTTGAACAACGTTGAGGCAGGTGTATATTTAGTACGTGTACAAAATGATGCATTCAGCACAACAAAAAGAATCGTTATTGAAAAATAATTTTTCTTCTTTCTTTTTATCTAAAGTAAGTCGCAGCCGAAAGGTTGCGACTTATTTCGTTTTATTTTTTTAATACTTTTTGCCATGAACAAAATCTTACTTTTCATCTTCGTAGTTAGCTTGCAACAAGTAGCTTTTTCACAAAATCACTTGCAAAAACCTCATCAGGAAAAAGCATTAAACGACACCATTATTTTTGACATCAATCAAGCGGTGTATTCAAATGCCGGTGGAATAAATTACATCGAGTTCCCGGTCATCCTAAAGTCTTCAAATTTGGCGATTAATTCTTTTGACTTTTGGTTTCAGTTTGACCTGAATAAAATGACTTACGAATCAACAACGTCGCTCATTACTGGTTTGGATGCATTTAGTAATTACAATGCAACGAATTTTTATTTGAGTAATACAAGCTCTGGAACTTCGATTACATTTAACATGCCGTTGAATATTCCGGTGATAAAATTGAAGTTCGTTCTAGCGACTGCCTGTACAGAAATTACAGCAAATGACTTTTCAAATGTGACGACATTATTTGATGGCGATGTGAGCTCCTATAAATTTGTCGCACCAACGGAACAACCCATACAACTAGTATCTCCCGATTCTTTGTGCACACATAATTTTATTGGTTTCACGTATCCTTCAACCATTTATGGACAAGCCATAACAGCTTATCAATGGAATTTCGGAAACGGCGATTTGAGTACACAACAAACCGATAGTACCCAATATGTACAAGGTGCTTACACCGTAAGCCTAAACGTAACAACAACGGATGGTTGCACGCATACGTTGAATAGAGATGTGACCATCCTTGAAGGTCCTCAGGCAGCGTTTTCAGCTGTATACGATGCCGGACAGAACGCTCAGGTGTTTACGGATCAATCTACCATTTTATCTGGAAACATCAATCAATATGAATGGAATTATGGTGATGCATCACCGAATGAATTCATTCAAAATCCGACTCACTCCTATCAAAATGCTGGATCGTATTTAGTTACCTTAACCGTTACTTCTGATAATGGATGTTCCAACTCTTACGATTCCATCGTCTCTTCTTCCGACGGAATCTTTGAGTTGGATTTCTATTCGATGGCGCTGTCTCCAAATCCAAGTATGGAGAATTGCCAGATTGTTGCTGATCGCTATTTTGTAGGAACAATGATCATTGAGAACATGAATGGTCAAGTGGTATGTGAGAGATCTGTTCAGGGAAGTCAGTTCCCAGTGGATTTAACGTCATATGCAAAAGGAACGTATGTCGTAAAAATGACAAATCAAATCGGACAAAAATCCTTCAAGGTTATTAAAATGTAACGCCAATATTACTGTACACAACAGTATATGGAAAAGGTTTTTACATGATAAACTTCTCTTAAAACTAAAGAAACATCCCGTGCGCAACTTTGAATAAAATTTAAAGCATGCAACTAAAACGGGATGTTGAATTAGTGGTGATTTCAGATGTTCATTTGGGCACATACGGTGCAAGAGCAAGTGAACTTGTCAGCTACCTTCGGTCTATTCAACCGAAAACATTGGTCCTAAATGGGGACATCATCGATATTTGGCAATTTAGCAAGCACTATTTCCCCGCAGACCACATGCAAGTGCTCAAGGAAATTACTTCCTTACTCTCAAAAGGAACCAAAGTCTATTACATTACAGGAAATCACGATGAAATGCTCCGAAAGTTCAAAGGATTCAGTATGGGGAACTTTGAGATTCAGAATAAATTGATTCTTCCTCTATCAACCGGAACCGCGTGGATTTTCCACGGGGATGTTTTTGACACCACCATGAAACACTCCAAGTGGATTGCTAAATTGGGTGGAAAAGGTTACGACCTATTGATTATCCTCAACACCGTGGTCAATTGGTTCAGTGAAAAATTAGGACGCGGACGTGTTTCTTTATCCAAAAAAGTAAAAGATAGCGTGAAGGGTGTGATCAAATTCGTCAATAACTTCGAAGAAACAGCAGCTGAAATCGCGATCAATAATGGATATCAATTCGTCGTGTGTGGACACATCCATCATCCGCAAATGAAAAAAATGACCAATGCGCAAGGCGAATCGGTGATGTACTTAAATTCCGGTGATTGGGTGGAAAATTCCACTGCTCTGGAATTTCATAAAGATCAATGGACCCTTTATAAGCATGTGCCTAAATCGGGCGATTTTACCGTGAAAGAAGAAGCAGCTTCTTTTAAAAGTGCCTTGAGTTATGATCAATTGCTTCAAGAAGTGGTGTCAGGATTAAACTTTGATGCGCAATGAAAGTACTTTATGCTATACAAGGAACAGGAAACGGACATTTGAGCCGTGCACAAGAGATTGTTCCACTCATCAATAAATACGTAGACACAACCGTTTTAGTGAGTGGCAATCAATCGCAAATCCAAACGAATTTTGACATTAATTATCAAAAAACTGGATTGACCTTCCTCAGTGGCAAAACGGGAAAAATTGATTTGCTTCGAACGGTGTTTAAATCGCATCCCATCGATTTTTTTAACGAAATACGCACCTTCCCAATAAAACAATTTGATTTGGTTATTACCGACTTTGAACCTGTTTCTGCTTGGTCTGCCTTGATGCACGGCGTGCCATGTGTCGAAATGAGTCATCAGGCGGCAGTCATTCATCCCAATGCACCCAAAGCAGACTCACGAAATCGAATAGGGGAGTATATTTTGAATCATTATTGTCCGACCAAGGAAAAAATCGGATTTCACTTTGATCAATATGGCCAACACATTCACACACCGGTTATTCGTCAAGCCATACGGACAATTGACGCAAAAAACCTCGGGCATTACACCGTATACCTTCCAGCATATCACGATGAAGTGCTGCGTCAATTCCTCAAACAGTTTCCAGTGAAATGGGAAGTCTTTTCAAAATTTGCAAAAGAGAAAACGACAACAGACAATGTTACGTTCTTCCCCATTGATAATGAATCATTCACCAAGAGTTTTTCCGAATGTGAAGGTGTACTTTGTGGAGCCGGATTTGAACTTCCTGCAGAGGCCATGTATTTGAAGAAGAAGTTGTTGGTCATTCCAATGAAAGGACAATATGAGCAACAATGCAACGCAGTTGCGGCAAAAAATATGGGTGCGACAATGATTGATAGTTTGAATTTATTACATCACCGTGCCATCAATCTTTGGTTGAGTCAGGGAACCTATCTACACGTAGATTACCAAGATCGAACAGAGTCCATTGTGCAAAAAACATTGGCAGATTTTGAGTTTAAACAATGTAAAGTAAGGCCAACCTTAGATGAAAAATCCACCTTTGAGAAGTTGTCCGTGTTGAAGTATTTGTTCTAAACAGTGATGAATGAACGGTGATGAGTGAACTGAACTTCCTGCCGTTATTTTTGAATGTAACTGCGATACAACTCGCGTTGTGCATGAAAAGGAGGAAGATTGCGTTCGCTGTAACGGTTTTTCAAATCCGCACTGATGTTGCGTGCCTTCACACTTCCACGCCATTGGAAATCGAAGATGCGGTCTAATTCTGCTTGGATCTCTGGATTCTTGACAAGCATTCCGACTTCGATGCGTTGATCGAGGTTGCGTTCCATCCAGTCTGCACTTGTAATGATGTGAACGGGTTCACCGTTATTTTCGAAAATG